>Ga0209212_1000025_pt1 | contig 323446 bp, 329 predicted proteins | sample RifGroC2_FD_183996 | JGI IMG/M metagenome (GOLD analysis project Ga0209212, IMG submission 183996) | Groundwater microbial communities from Rifle, Colorado, USA - Groundwater C2 (SPAdes) (version 2) | ecosystem: Environmental > Aquatic > Deep subsurface > Groundwater | place: Rifle, Colorado...
AGTTCCTAAGCGGCGACTTCGTGGCATGGGCAGAGCAGGTCGGGATGACGATACGGTACATACAGCCGGGCCAGCCCAACCAGAACGCCTATGTCGAAAGGTTCAACCGCACGTACCGTGAAGAGTTTCTTAGCCTTTATCTGTTCCGTAACCATAACGAAGTGCGCGAAGGCACCCACGCTTGGAAAATCGATTACAATGAACACCGCCCGCATGGCGCGCTGGGGGATCTTACGCCCGATGAATACCGTCAAAACAACGCCGGAGACTCTACTTTAAAACTGTCTACCTGACGGGGAAGCTTACGGCCTGGTAGTACCACGATGACCACTTTATCGAAAGCAGCCTGCATTGCCTGGTAATGCTCAAGACTTGTCCATGCCCGGGTTCGACCAGGCTTTTCCTCCGGACGTGGCTCAACGACCGAAGGCTTTGGCTAAAAAATCCCGCTCCACCGTCAACTCCCCGATCTTGGCGTGCAGTTCCTTGATCTGGGCTTCGTTGGCGGCGCCGGCACGTTCAGCCTTGCCGGAAAAGGTCTCGGCCATGTTCTCGATGGCCTGGCGCTTCCAGGTGGCAATCATATTCTGGTGCACGCCGTATCTGGTGGCCAGTTCGGACAATGTTTGTTCGCCCCTGATGGCGTCCAGGGCAACCTTGGCCTTGAACTCAGCTGAATACCGGTTCCTCTTTGACTTGCTCATCGGTGATCCTCCTCAGTGTGCGGCTTTACACCTTATCACACTGTCCAAATTTTGGGGACCACCTCTCTTCATGGTCTTCGAGGTTTTGCCATTGCGACGGTTATTACTCTCGGTGGGCTCTTCCTCAAGATGGGCCTCAAGCTCTCCTTGAAGGGCGTTCTCAAGGATACGCTTGATCAGTGGGGTTAGCACCCCTTCCTTGCCAGAGAGTGGCTTCCCTGACTTAAGTTGCTTTACTGCTTCCTTCTCAAATGCCGCAAAGTCAAAATCACTTCCTGAAGACGTTGCCTTCTTCTTCTTTTCCATACCAACCCTCCTGAAGTTTTAATAACATTTCCAGTTATTTTCTTCAGCAGGATTGACACAGTTCAGCTAACAGACCCAAAAAATCAAATCTATTTTATTCATCATAATAACTGTATCCCGAGAAAACTGGACTATTGTAGAAAGGAACTTCAAAAAAACCTGCATTTAATCTGAACTCTTCTTACCGAAAGCTAAGTCTCTTCCTTCTTTTCATAACCCACAAACCGGAGCCTTGTTGTTTCCAGGACCTTCCCTTAATTTCCACAAAAACAGATTGAACAGATAAGCCAGCCTTTTTCCAGAAGCGCCATGCAAAAAAGATAACCTCTGCTATCCTTTTTATGTAAGTGCCGCTCTTAGAGGACTTTCGATAACCCGAAGAAAATGCCTCCTGGACCAACGAATATGAAAAAAGCGGCATTTCTACTGATAAGCATGCTTTTGCTTGCACAGGGGTGCACAAATCTATTTTTCAATCCGCAAAAAGAATTCGCAGTCAATCCTGCCGTATCCACAAATGAATACAAAAACGTGTACTTCATGTCCTCTGATGGTGTGCGGCTACATGGCTGGTTCATAAAAGCCAAGGCAGGAAAAAAAGGGACGGTAATTTTTCTTCATGGATATTCCCAGAACATAAGCATTCAGATAGACAAGGTACTCTGGCTTACCTCGGAAGGATATGACGTATTCGCGTTCGACTACAGAGGCTATGGCAGGTCAAACGGCACTCCCTCATTTGAAGGGGTTCACAAAGACACAATTGCCGCGTTCAAAACCATATTCGATCTCGCAGGTATAAACAACGATAAGGTGTTCGTACTCGGCCAGAGTCTCGGAGGAGCCGTAGCAGTCTATTCAGTAGCTAATTCCCAATATAAAGATAGGATAAAAGGGCTCATCATCGACTGCGCTTTCTCAAGCTACCGGCAGATAGCGAAAGACAAGATAAGCCAGCTTCCGGTCTCATGGCCTCTTATTTATCTTTCAGCGCTTGTTGAAGACGACTTCAGTCCAGAAAAATGGGTAGACAAAATAGGCGATATCCCTGTCGTAATAATCCATGGCGACAAAGACGAGGCTGTCCCGCTGAAACACGCATTCAGGCTCTTCGAAGCCGCGAATGAGCCCAAGGAACTCTGGATAGTGAAGGGTAAAGGGCATGTACTCTCGTTCACTGACGAGAGTATAAAGAAAAGGCTTGTTGCGTTCCTTACTGCGGCAAGATGATCAAGGTTTTATGGCAAAAGTGGTTTTGCTGACACCGGGAAAAAGATATTTGCCACCGGATAAAATACGAAGAAGTTCTGCCACTGAGTTGAAGGTTCTGCTGACCAGGTACGGTCCGGACTTTTCAGGCAGTGTAGCCCCGCCTATCGTTTGCCTGATTCCTGAAAAACCAGCTTTCTCGAGAATCCTCTTCGCTGATTTAGGCGAAAAATCAGAAAGGTGGAATGGAGGGTCATACAGGTTGTTCTTGATTTTAAACATATCAAGAATCCGCACAATAGGGGTCGTATGAGGCACGCGGATGGCGAGGACGCCGCCCGGCTTCAGAAGAGACCTGACTCGCCTGAGCGAATCAAGCGGGTCGGTAAGATGCTCCAGCACATAGAACATCGTAATCGCGTCAAATGAGCCTTTTTTGAAATCTGATTTTTCTATGGTCCCCATGCGGGCATCGATACCGATCGACCTGGCGAAGTCAACAGCAGTCGGAGAGATATCCATCCCGTACGCGTCCCAGCCCCTGTTTTTCATCTCCTCTACAAAAAAACCGAACCCGCAGCCTATGTCAAGGCACCTGCCCTTCTTGCCTGAGATAGCCTCTATCCTGCCTGCGGTCTCTCTGAATACAAGGCGCATATACTTTTTCCACGCGTACGGGTCTTCCATTTTCGTGGGCAGGTAATCGACATATAATCCGCTGTACTCATCTACTGCGGGACGCGGGTTCACATAGACAAAACCACAGACTGCGCACCTTACCACGTTATACGAGTTCTGGATTGTGACAGGCTCGGTCTTTGAAGCGCCGCACAGGATACAGCATACTTTTACAATTTTGATGTTTTTAACCATTGACGTTTATCATCCAGAGAAGCCGTACAAACCTGGCCGTATCTGTTATTTTGTTGACCGAGCTTTTGGAGCCGTTGTAAATGGTCGAGATGAGCACTGACGATACCTTGAATTCAGCTCTCACGGCTTTTATAAGCAGCTCTGTTTCTGTATCAAAGTGGGATGTCTTGAGCGCGACCTTTTTGAATACAGAACACCTTATAGCCCTGAACCCGCACTGGGTATCAGGTATCCGGCATCCCGCGAGGGATGAGATAAGGCTCGACATGAGCCTGTTCGTGGCTTTGCGCACAAAGGGCATCTCCCTTGTATCGTTCATGCGCGACCCTACCACAAGGTCGGTGCCGTTCTTCCTGATAGCTTCGATGAAAACAGGGATCTCGCCCGGGTCGTGTTGGCCGTCGCCGTCCATGGTGATTATCCAGTCATATCTTTTTTTGACGGCGTAATCAAAGCCAGCTCTTAACGCAGCTCCCTTGCCCATATGTTTCTGGTCTATGTAAGGCACTCCGAGCCTCTTGATTACTTCCGAGGTTGAATCGGTCGACCCGTCGTTAATGACGAGAACATCGCATATCCTCGCGAGCGCGCCTTCGACAACAGAGCGCAGGCTTTTCTCCTCGTTGTACGCAGGTATGACCGCAAGGAATCTGATTTTGTCAGGATAGTTTTTCGACACGGGATTTACGAGGTTACTTATTAACTGCCTTTGCTGAAAATTATTTATTAACGCCTGCGAGCACGAGAGCCCCTTCAACTATTACTTCTTCTCCTGAGAGAGCCTTTACATTAAAGCTCGCGAGCCCTCCGAAGGAGGCTTCCGCCTCCGAAACGAGCCGCAACACCTCGCCTGCATGGGCAGCCCTGGAAAAGCGCATCGTCTTTATCTGCGCCAGCACAGCGGCGCCGCCTTCCTTGTCATAATTCAATATAAGCCCAGAGAGCTGGGCAAGCGCCTCGACGACAAGCATGTCCGGAAACGTCCCTGATTGCCTTTCGGCCATCAACGCCTCGCCTGCTGTAACGTTTTTTATACCGACTCCCCTTGAAACGTCTAATTCAAGGACCCTGTCGAGCAGCCTGAAAGGGTAAGCGTGGGGGAGCAGACCAAGATGGCGGCCTGGCATCGGTTTATCGTTGAACGTTCACGTATTCCGCAATCGTGTTTACGGATACGAGTATCTTCTCAGCCGCGGCCTTATCAGCAATTGTCGCGTTGAATTCCTTCTGCAGGCCTACGACTATTTCAAGAGCGTCAATGGAGTCGAGCGAAAGCCCGCCGCCGAACAGGGGCATATCATCCCCTATCTCCTCGACAGGGATGTTAAGTTTTAGTCTCCTTACAAGCATTTCCTTTATCTTTGTCTTTATGTTTTCCAAGGTCCACCTCTTTATGACTGTTACGGTATTCCACCGCTTACTATTATAGTCTCGCCGATAATATAGCTCGCCTCTTTCGAGGCAAGGAATCCTACAACACCTGAGACCTCTTCGGGCCTTCCGAACCGCCCGAGCGGGATCGACTTCATGTGGCGTTCCTTATCGGCGCTATTCAATGAGTCCATCATCTCTGTGTCTATAAACCCAGGAGCTACCGCGTTCACCCGGATACCGAATTTCGCGACCTCTTTCGCCAGAGCCTTTGTAAACGAGATCACGCCGCCCTTCGCGGCGGAATAAGGGACCTCTCCCGCAAGCCCGGTCACGCCGCTCAGAGACGAGACATTCACTATGCAGCCGCTTTTTTTATCGAACATGTGCGGCAGCACGGCCTTTGACATGTTGTATACGCCTTTGAGGTTTGTGTCGATGACCTCATCCCACGCAACCTCACCCATAAGTATCAAAAAGCCGCTTTTTGCTATCCCCGCGTTATTTACCAGCACATCTACTCTGCCGTATCTGGAGACCACTTGAGTAACGAGCTTTTCGGCATCTTCGGTACTGGATATGTCGGCCTGCACCGTAAAGGCCTCTCCCCCGGCGGCATTGATTTTTTGAGCCGTTTTTTCAGCGCGGCCCGCGTTAGACCGGTAATTGATTACTACGATATCGCCCGCACGCGCGAATCCGAGCGATATGGCTTCGCCTATGCCCCCAGAGCCGCCTGTGACTATCACTACCCTTTTATCCATGTCTCATGCCCCGAGCATATCCCACATGATGCCTTTTTTGCCCATTTTGGCCAGTACTTTAGCGAGCCGGGGGCCGGACCGTATGTCAAGCCCCGGGACTATCCAGTTGGGCTGCGTTCTTGCATAAGCCCCTATATATTCAAGCAGGCTTTTCTTGACCTTTTCCGCTATATAGAACCTGGGCTCGAGTAAAGATTCACCATCGGCTAAAACTCCTTCTACTTTCGCTATTCTCTCAAGCCCGGTACCCGGATAAATCCTGACCCCGAGCATGGCGATAACGGCTTCTGGCCTTATTCGTTCCATGAACAGGCAGGTCTCTTTAAGTGTTTCCGTTGTCTCTCCCGGCCCGCCAAGAATCAGGTAATGAGCAGCCTTGACCCCTGCTGAAGCGCACAGTGACTGCGCGAGCTCGACTTCCTTAATCGTAAACCCCTTGTTCATGGCCGCAAGGGTCGCGTCTGTTCCGCCATCAGTGCCGAACTCTATTCCCGTGCACCCGGCTGCCTTCATTAAAGCAAGGAGGTCTCTTGTTATGCCTTTCGGCGTACAGAAGCAAGCCCATTTTATCTTGAGCTCTCTCTTTATTATCTCTTCGCATATACCAGCCGCATGGCTGGAGGGTATATTGAAAATATCATCGACGAAGAAAAAATAATCGGTGCCCCTCTCCTTCCAGAGCCTTTCTATTTCCTCTCCCACATCACGCGGCTCCCTGAGACGAAGCCGCTTTCCCTCGAGCACTGGATAGGTGCAATAAACGCACTCAAATGGGCATCCTCTTTTTGTCTGCACATTTGCCATGCCGCCTGCCTCGCAATACCTTGCACCGTCAATGAGGCTCCGCGCGGGATAGACCCGGCCAAAATAAGCTGCTTCGGCCGGCGCGCATCTTTCATAGGGCTCGCGGGTGATGAGCCCGGGCACTCCGGCTATCTCTCTGTCAGTTTCAATGAGCTTCGCGAATTCGACTATTCCGGTCTCGCCTTCGCCAATTATTCCGTAATCAAGACCAAGGTACTCAAGCGTCTCCTTCGGAAAAAGAGAAAAACCCGAGCCGCCTATTATGACAGTCGCCGCAGTTTTTTTCCTTATCGCGGAAACGACTTCCCTGACAGGAGGCAGATAGGAAACGCTCTTGGGATAAGTAAGGTTATCCGTATTCCTCAGTGATATCCCGATGAGACCTGGCCTGAAGCCCTCAATCGCGCTCAAAACAGCATGCGGGCCATCTTCCTCAAAGCACAGGTCAAGCACCTTGACAGCGTGTCCCTCCTTAACGAGAGAGGCAGCGATATACGCAAGCCCTATAGGCTCGACCGGATACGGCTCTGTCTCGGTATTAACTGAGATCAGGAGGATTTGCATGAAGTATTGCCCGTTTTTGAATCGGGCTTTTTTGATATCCAGCACTCGGGATCCGAGGCGAGGTAATTGCCTGTGAGCTGATAGGCATTGCCTCTGCACCCGTAACAGTCCGCGCTCAGGTCGCAGGATTTGCACGGGCCTTCTATCTTTGCGCGTATCTTCCTCAAGTCCTTTATGACGTGGCTTTTGTGGAGAATATCGGCGAGCTTTTCAGTCGTGACGTTCCCTACGAAAAGGTCTATGCCTGTGCACGGCTGGATAAAGCCTTGCGAATTTACAAGGCACGAATAGAGGTGGCGCTTGCAGGTGAAAGAGGCAATGGTCGGATGCGCCGACCACGTCCTGCCGAATTCCTCCTGGTCTATATTACGGAGTTTGCTGAAGACCTCCTGAACCTCTTCGGTCGAGACCAGTATCTCAGGGTGAGCCTTCGCCCTGCCCTGCATTGTCAGAATCTCGAAATAGGGTATCAGCCCCAGATTTCTGGCCCACTTCCACATTGAGGGTATCTCATCGAGGTTCTGTCTCAGGATTATGGTTTGAATACCCATCTGCCGATGCCCGTTCGGGTATCCGGCGTTAAACAGATGCGTTATCGCCTTCTGTATCTTTTCGTAGGCCCCTTCGAGCCCGGCGAGGCTGTCCTGGACCCTTTTGCTGAAGCTGTTGTGCTTGACTACTACAGACACATTGTGGTCGAACATGAACTTCGCGAGATCGGATGTCATCAAAAAGCCATTGGTGAATACTGTCTGCTCAAGTCCTTTCTTGTCTATATACCTGATAATGTCCTCAAGGCCCTCATAGATGAGCGGCTCACCGCCTCCGAGAAGTATGATTTTACGGGCTCCGAGGTCAGCCGCCTGGTCGATAACGCTTATAAGCTGATCCGGCTTGAGTTCGTCTTTAAGTCCCTCTCCGGCTTCGGAGTAGCAGTACACGCATCTCAGATTGCATTTGCGGCTGAATTCCAATTCCAGCGAAAGAAGGCCCTCTCTTTTAAGGCACTCCTCGATTTGCGCATCAGTAAAGTCGAGACCGTGTATCACTTCGTAGTTCAAAGACATCGCAGTAAAACTCCCTCTCAGATGTTTAAATAATGGTCTATTAGAAAAAAGGAAATATTACACGGAACATAAATCAACCACGCCTATGCAACGGTTCCCCTCATGTCCACAAAGGTCATCTTTTTGCGTCTGTTGCCTGCATAAAGAAGGCCATCCACCCTTTCAGGGGACATTATTTCGACCTCAGGAGCGACTCTCGCGTAAGAGCGAATGGTGTTTTTTATCTTCTCGACAAGAGCGTCGTCTGTCTCAGTCGAACCTGCTTTTACGATGATCCTGTCAGAGCCTTCGTCGCCTGAGTACGCTATTATCTGAAAATTGATTATCTCGTCAAGCTGCATCAGCGCGTTCCCCTGTTATTGCGGCTGCAAGCCCTCTTCCGTTTTTGTCAGGGCCGGTCATGTGGTTGGCATCTGCCGCTGAAGCATAACCCGAGAGTCTGCAATATATATGCGCGCCCCTCGCGTTTGCATGTTTTTCTTCCTCCAGTACAAGAAAGCCTGCTCCCTCTCCAAGCGCAAGTCCGTCCCGGTTTTTTGAGAAAGGCCTTACAACGCCTTTGGTCATGGCATTAAGGGCGCTGAAACCGCTGAAGGCAAACTCGCTAAGGACATCCCCTCCCCCGGCCATCATCATATCAGCCCCGCCCGACTGGATACATCTGGCTGCCATGCCGACGGCGTCAGTGCCGGACGCGCAGGCTGTCGAGACGGTAGTAACAGGCCCCTCAAGCTTAATACGCCTAGCGATTTCGTTTGCGCCCGAGTAGAGATGATATGAACCTGGTAAACCAGAGCGGGCGCGCCACGCAGCGGTCCCTGAAAGTATCCCCCCTACGACTGTACCGAGAATAAGGCCTGTTTTGCTTTTACTTTCTTCCCTGATGCCAGCGTCAGAAAGCGCAAAGTCGACTGCGGTATCCAACAGTCGTTGCCATCTTTCTTCGGGCTTAACCGTAAGGCCTTTTATTTCCGCCGCGACGCCTGACGAATACCCTGAGGCGTCAAAAAGGCTCACCGGGCCTATTGAGCACCTGCCGCTTGAGATGGCAGTCCAGAAGACCTCTTTGCCCCCTCCGCAGTCAAGCGGCGTTATAAGTCCAAGGCCTGTGACAACGACGCGCCTCATGGTCTTTCCATCACCCATAAAACCGAACTCAACGAAGGCTCCAGTGGCAATACCGTCTTCTTCGGCCTGAAGCCTAAACGCTCGAACATCTCCCTTGTCTCGCCTGCTTTATAAAAGCCATGCCAGCCGGCGCAAACGCTCTCGATAAAGTCGTGGGCAAGTATCTGCCGCCTCCTCCAGGGGTCTTGAGCCTGAGCCCCGTCCTCAGGATAAGACCACGTCATCATGCCAAGCGTGCCCCCGGGCTTCAATACCCTCTTTATCTCGCCATAGACTCCATCGCGCTTTCCTGGCGGGACATACGGGTCAGCGCACATGAAGTGGACAGCGTCAAAGGAAGCGTCGTCAATCGGGAGCCTTGAGCCGAAGCCATCCCAATGTTCGCTTATGAACTCCACATCAAAGCCTTCGGTCTTCTTAAGAGCGGCCTCTTTGTAGACATTTTCACGGTCAAGGGCTGCCAATCTAATATCAGGATAACCAGAAAGTATCGCTGAAAGCCCATGACCCACTCCGTAGCACAGGTCGAGCACGCGGAAACCTGGATTGTTTTCAAGGTCCATCAGACTCAAAAGAAGCCTGCGCATCGTAGCGAACTCGATATTGTCGAGAAAACCGTCCCATAGCTGCTCGTAAGCCGGAGAAAAACCGACAGGGGCTTTCGTTCCCCTTAGGAATCCGGGGGCTTCGTCAAGGCATGCTTGGAAAAAATCAAATTCGCCCGAGAATGCTTTTTTAAGGTCGCCTTCCCTGTCATCCAACCTGTAAGCAGCCTTATCCATGCGCTCGGGCGTAAAAAGGAACTTCGAGTTTTCCAGCCTGGCAAGGTACCCGCACTCCGTCAGAAAATCCAGCCCGACCTTCATCATCCTTATTTTGACAGTGTCTTTTAATTCATAATGAAGAGCGCGTTGCGCAGCCGCTGAAAACTCTTCGAAAGAAAATGCCACGGGTCTTTTTAATAAATCGCACATCCCTTCATTTTCTATAAACGAAAGAAGCATGCCTGTAAGGACCTTTGGCACGACCTGGAGGCGCAGCGGGTTTATCCTATTTTGCAAAAGCATTGTAGCCATTCAAATCCTTTTCAACACGGCGCACCCGGCCTCGCACTTGATCCCGGTTGACGCAACAAGCACATTTAAGGGTTCCAGAGGGGTTGCTCCAGCTGTTTGCAAGGCCGGACTATCGAGGCACATGGAATCGAATATCTTCCCTTTATTGACCGCAATTGCCGCCATTGCGATGTCCGTGAGTGAAGATAACCCGAAGCACTCGCCTATGCAGGCGGATGTCGAGGAGACGGACTTGCCCCGCAACAGGCCGGCAAAAGCCTTTTCTTCATAATCTCCAAGCCAGTAGGGATGCCTGGTTATTACATGCGTGACGCTATTCAGAGACAGGCCAGCATTCTTAAGAGAGTCCGCGCAGGTTTTTGTCAAGGAAGACACCAGGTCCTTACCTGTGCTTACGGAACATCCACCAACCTCGGCCAATGGCATTGCCCCTCTTTCAAGCGCCGCCTCAAGGCTTTCGAGTATCAGCACGGCAGAGCCTTCTCCGGCATTAAAGCTCGGTGCCCGGCCACTGATATGGCCGAGCCTGGAATACGAAAAAGCCAAAATCTCTTCGAACACCTCGGAAGCAGCCACCATGCAGATTTGAGTTTTTTTTGAAGCGATCAGCATCGAACCCAGCCTTAACGCCTGAAGCCCGACCGGGCTGTCGCCTATCAGGGTATGCGATGGCCCTCTCGCTGAGAATGCAAGGCTCAGGCTTCCGGTAGTGGCATTCAGTACCGAGTCTGAAAAAAGCGCGGGACTCGCACCCGCGGGGCCTTCTTCCATATAGCTATTATGAAATTCGCAGCTGAAATTGAGGGCGCCATGCGTAATGCCAGAGACCACGCCTGCCCGCATGCGTTCGAGCCCTCCTGGAGCGGCGTTAAAACCAGCGTCCTTCAACGCGAGCTTTGCCGCCACAAGAGCGAACCTGCTGACAAGAGCGGCGCGCCTGAACCTCCTGTCTTCAAAATTGGACTCGAAGGAGAATCCCTTTACCTCGGCCCCCTCATAAGCGCCATTGAGCCTCTCGATGGGAGCTATACAAGACCTGCCCTGGACGAGGGCGTCCCAAAGAGCCTCCTTGCCTATCCCGGCCGGGGATACTATGCCTATTCCCGTGATTACGACCTTCATTGTTTATACTTCTGGAGAACGAGGGCCGCGTTCGCGCCTCCGAACCCGAATGATGTCGAAAGCACCCTGTTTATCGAGACGCCCTTTACTGGTTTTCTTACGATATTCACGGCGCACTCGGGGTCCGGCTCGGTCATATTTATATTCGGCGGCAGGAACCCTTCCCGTATCGCCATGAGCGATACTATCGCCTCTGTTGCCCCTGATGCCCCGAGCATATGTCCTACCATTGATTTAATCGAGCTTACAGGCACCTTTTTATCGAAGACATCCATTATGGCCCGAGCTTCCATCTGGTCGTTAAAAGGGGTGGCGGTGCCATGCGCGTTGATGTAATCGACATCAGAACTCATTATTGCGGCGTCCTCAAGAGCGGCTTTTATCGCGGCTATCGCGCCTTTTGCGTCAGGATCAGGCCTTGTCGAATGAAACACGTCCGAAGAAGCGCCGAACCCTATTACCTCTCCCAGGATATCGGCTCCCCGGGTTTGCGCTTTTTCCAGATCTTCAAGTATGAGGACCGCCGCGCCTTCGCCAAGCACGAGCCCGTCGCGGTTCTTATCGAACGGCCTGCACACGCCGGGAGTTATTGCCTGAAGGGAGTTAAAACCAGCAAGGGTGAACTCGCACATCGGCTCGTACCCTCCAGCTATAGCCACATCGGCAAGACCGCCGCGTATCGATTCAAACGCATAGCCAATAGAATTAGAGCTTGAAGCGCATGCGTCACTAAAGGTCGCCGCCTCACCTTCTATCCCGTATTCTTCTTTAAGGTGGGCTGCCTGAAAATGGGCAAGATAGTCAGTTAGCATCGAAGGCCGCGAAAGCATCCTGCCTTTTTTGACATAATCCGTATGATACCTGGCGCCGGATATCATGCCGCCGAGCGTGGTGCCGAGCGAGACCAAAGCCTCGATTCCATCGAAAGAAAGCCCTGACGCCTCTCTGGCTTCCTCGAAAGCAGTCAGCAGAAGAAGCGTTGCCCTGTCGAGCCGCCTTTTCTTGAGCTTTTGAAGTTTTATGCCAAAAGAAAACTCCTGGACTTCTCCTCCTTTTTTGCCCCTGTAACGGGTTGAGTCGAACAAGGAAATTTCCCGGATACTGTCCTTGCCTTCCATGAAGGCAGACAGGTTTTTCCCATAGCCTGCTCCATGAGCTGTGATAATTCCTGCCCCTGTTATCGCGACACGCCTTCGCATCAGACCTCGAATTTGGCCCTGCTATCTTTAAAAGGTTCTTCCTTGATGGCTCCATTTGCTATGCCTCTCCTGCCGGCAAATAGAAAAAGATGCAGCCTGTAGAAATAAGCGAGCAGGAAGAATACAAGCCCCAGGAACGCGGCCGCACCGTATACACCGGTAAAATACAGGAAAAATAGGAGCGAGAAAAGGACGGCTCCCAGGAAAAGACAGGTGGATACTAAAGACCGTATGTAATATACATCTCTAAGCATTCAGACCAAGCACATCCTTTACCGGCGCGAACCTGAAATGCCTTAAAAGCCCCTCTATCTTAGGTCTTGTCGCCTGTATATTGAAATAATGCATGAACCGCCTTGATATGGGCAGTTCTATCTCCGGCTGGTCCTTGTCGAACTCCCACGGATGGATGTAAGAGATGGCGGGTATCCCCATGCCGTTCAGCTTTTTTATCGATGAGCATATGAAGAAGTAAGGCGCCACCCTCATCGGAAGCCCACCGGTATAAGGCAGGTTTTCCCAGAACAGCTTGAAGGTCGTAAGTGGAAATTCGTAAAGCTCTCCGTAAGGGGTATCAATTTTATGGGGAGTCTTTTTATACGATCTGTCGCCCATCCTCGTAAGCGGCACAGTGCTGGAATCGTATCTCAGCCCTGCCTTTCTTATTATAGGAAAGGCCCACTGAGCGTTATCCCTTATCGACCATTCAGGCGCCCTGAAGCCAAGCACATTTTCATGAGTAATGGATTTGACGGCGCTTATCGACATTAAAAGGTCGTCCTCGAACTCGGCGGGGGTCATCTCAAATACTCGTTTGTGATAATAGCCGTGGACCGCTATCTCGTGCCCCTCGTCATGAATCCTCTTTACAAGCTCCGGGTTTCTCTCGGCTATATAGCCCAACACAAAAAAAGTCGCCTTGCAGGAATAAGCTGAGAGCATCCTGAGTATCTTATCCGTATTCCGCGTGACACGGTCCTCGTACTCGTCCCAGACCCTGGGGTCAGTGTGCCTTCCGCCGCCGCATACGTGGTACCAGTCCTCGAGGTCGACAGTGAGCGCGTTCAACATTCCGAATCACCGCGAATCCAATTGAAAACCTTCATCTGAATACGAGCTTTCTCATTTCCCTGTTGAATAAAAAAGGTATCAATGATGACAGCCTTCCCACAACTGGCAAAGGGTCATGAAGCGACAAGATATCATATCCGTCAGCTCTTTCAAAAAAATTCCTCAATGCTTTTCGCTTATCTTTAGTGGCCATAAGATGCATGATATCTCCCGGTATGAGCCATCTGCACCTCACGCCTGCCCTGTACTCGAGCACCTCTTCACAATCCCCTATTTTGGCGAGCATATATAGAAGAAAGGGGAAATCCACGCCGGAAAGTACGGAGAGGCTCAAAGACCCCCACAACCTTGGGTTGATCTCAAGCAATTTGTAAGTATTATCTCTCGGGTCTTTGCGGAACTCTACCATCGCCGGGCCGACCCAGTTCAAGTCTTTGAGTATGGAAAAAGCGGTATCCCTGAGGCGTTCATCGCGGATACTCTCCCTCAATGTGCTCGGTCCGCCCGAGACAGGGTACTCTCTTAGCCTTTTGTAGACAAAACCGACCCGAGGCTCGCCCTTCATATTGAATAGCGCGGCCACACCGCAGCCCCCGCCTTCTGAAGCTGGAATGTACTCCTGGACGAGCGGATAAGGATACTTCGAGTGCACGCTCAGGTAGTTGTCTCGAAAAGAGCCTCTATCTTTTACATACATTATCCCGCGTGAACCGGAACTCTCCTTAGGTTTTATGACAGCCGGATAAGAGACTCTGTTTGCGATTCCTTCCAGTTCCTCGATGTCTTCGACAAAAAATGTCTTTGGCGCTGGATAGCCTTTTTGAACGGCAAACTTCATGAGCCACGCCTTGTCATGGACTTTTTGCGCGAGTTCGTACGGAGGAAACGGGAATCCGGTTAAAGGAGAGATATGTTTAACATTTCCGGCGATTAGCTGCTGTGTTGAAAACTCTGTAGGCAGGACCATCTCATAAGAGCCGGCCTTAAGCTCGGATAGAAGCCAGTTCATGAACGCGTCAGGCCTGGCAATCGGCGAAGGATAGACCAACCTTCTGGAGGCGTACCTTGAAAAATGCGAAGTGGTAAGACGCGTGGCTTCGCCAACAGCCACCTTGATACCTTTTTGGCCTAGGCTCCTCACAGCCGATAGCGTCTTGTTCCACATCCCGTCAAGCACAAGAACGCCCGGTTTTTTCATGCCGCTCTCCACCATTTTCAGCTATTTCTAAGAGAGGAATTCTCCATGGCCTTCAAGCGCTCAACTGATTTTTCTATGCTCTGCTTAAAACCGAAGTTCATCGGCCAGAAAAAGTTTTTATAGGTCCCATTGCCCCAGAGCCTTTTGAAAATCGAAGAATATGTGAACGCTCCCCTGTAAGCGTCATAATAACCATCAAGGAGCTTTTCCGGGGTCATTTTTTTGGGCCTGTAGACAACAGAACTCGTGGTGTAGTTCGACCAGTCGTTATCGATTATCCTGTCCTCTTTCCTGAGCCTTTCATAAAGCACGGTCCCAGGATAAGGGGTCAGAATAGAGAAATAACAGACATCGAGTTTGGCCTTTACTACAAACTCGCGCGTACGGTCAAAAACCCCTTCGTCATCATCATCGAGCCCGAATACGAATGCGCCGTTAACGCCTATGCCGTGGTCATGCAGCTTTTTTATGACATCAATATACTTATCGGGATGATTGAAGTTCTTTCCAACGGTATTGAGATTATTGTTTGAAAGCGTCTCGAAACCGACCAAGAGCCCCAGGCAGCCGCTTTGCTTCATAAGCCTGAGTATCTCATCGTCACTGGCGACATTTACGGAAGCCTGGCCGAGCCATTTCAGGTTATAAGGAGCGATACGCTTGAAGAACTCCCTCGCGTAAGCCCGGTTGCTTATGATGTTGTCGTCTACAAAAAAAACCATATTTTTGAGGATGAACCTGCCGTCGAAGTGTTTCAGCTGCCTGACTTCGTTTTCAACCTCGTCTACAGGCCTTGACCTGAACTTTCCGCCGAATGAGTTTGTTACCGAGCAGAAGTCGCAGTCGTGCGGGCACCCCCTTGTCGTCTCGACAAAGTGAACAGGAAGATACCGCTTGTTCCGATAGAGCTCCCAGTCAGCGATACCAATGTTTACAAGGGAGGGATAGGCGCTGTGCTTATATATTTTTTTAAGCTTCCCATGCTTGAAGTCCTCGAGCACTCCGGGCCATAGCCCTTCGGCCTCTCCTATTACCACGCTGTCAGCGTGCTGCAAGGCCTCTTCCGGCATCTTGGACGGGTGCATGCCGCCCATAACCACCTTGATGCCCCTTGCCCTGAAGTGGTCGGCTATCTCATATCCCCTGTTTACCGCCGGGGTCATTGAAGTGATGCCTACAAGATCGGCATCCTGGTTCAGGTCTATGGGCTCGGCCTTTTCGTCGACGATATTAATGTCCCAGCCGTCAGGGGTGAGCGCAGCCACTTTCAGCAGTCCCAAGGTCGGGAGCCTGAAATAAAAATCCTTGCCCATTATGCTTTTAGCGGCTATCGGTGATATCAAGAGAAGCTTAGGCTTACTCAAATTCAAAACCCCTGTTGTTTTTTTCTCATTCTGAAAAAAAATTTTATTTGTGAGCTGATTCCCAGCCAGCATGCATTAAGAACTTAAGCCGGTGTCTTACATCCCTAAGTTACCCTGATTTTTCTTTTTAAGCGCTTTAAATATGAATGGCATTGAGCCGAGACCTATAAGCACAGCCAAAGATATTATGAAGCCTGGGCTTAATGGCTCCTCTACAGTGCTTCCGAAATAGGTATATATGAAACAGATGGGGATTATCAATATCATGCTGCTCAGATAAAAATCCCTGAAAGGCATTTTAGAGAGCCCGGCAGAGTAGCTTACGAGGTCCCAGGGGATGTTGAACAGCCGCATGAAAAAAACGGTCCTGAAACCATTTTGCTCCATGTTGTTATCGAAGTTCAGAAGCTTTTTACTGCCGCTTACGACCCGCTCCACTCCCCTTCTGCCCAAAATGCGGGCGAAGTAAAAAGCCACTGCCGTGGAGCCTGCCGCGCCTATCGATACATAGATAGTGCCGTAAAACGGGCCGAACATCGTCCCCGCTATTACCGTAAGCCCCAACGAGGGGATAAAAAAAAGAATGGGCTTCAGCGCGACTATGATTATGAAGACTATCGGGGCAAGGGCTCCGAAAGAATGAACGAAGGCACGGAGCTCCGCCGGACTGAGCCCGGGAGCGAACCTGTAAACCAACAGCGCGGCTATGGCCAGGAATATGAGAACTGAGGCAATCCGCAGCATTTCAGCGCGTCTCTTCGGCTCCGAGCGTCCTCACTACGGTGCCGGATGGGAGTTTCAGCGAGAACGGGGTATTATCTTTTACGCTGTTTACCACGACTTCCCCTATCTCCGTACTTGTCGTCGAACCGTCTTTCGTTTGCACCTCGAAACGCCGCGGCAGCCCGTCTGGGCCGTAAAATATTTTAAGGTCTTTCAGAAATCTCGAAAGCATTTTCGACTTAGGCTGAAAAAGGATTATCGTGGCGCCGTCTTTCACATAAGTCAACAATTTGAAGTTCTTTGATATCTCATCGAGCGAAAAATTCATGCTTGAAGAGAGAAAGCCGACAGTGTACCTGACGACCATGTCCCCGGCGAGCAGCCTTTTAGTCGCGTCCCTCTTCGCTGGCCTGTAGACCCACAGAGCCTCACCGTCCGCGACAACGACCATCTTCTGCGGAGAATCGATCTCCCATCTCATGAAATTGGGCTTTTTGAGAAGGACCGAACCCTCTGTCACGATATCCTTATCAAGAAGGGGCGAACTCTTCGTCTGCCTGACCCTGGCAAGGACAGAGTCAATCCCGGACTGCGCGTTTTTAATCCTGTCGAACGCTGAGGCGGCTTCGACCGCGCTCAGAGGCTCGCCTAGGTCAGGCTGGCCGGATATGCCGGAACTGGCTGAAAACAGCACAGCAATCAGGGCCGCTAAAACAATGGCCGCTCTTACATTAAAAACTCTGAACATCACACCTCTACAAAGTTGTACCATTGATCCGGGTACTTCCTTATGTACTGCTCAAATTTTTTTATTACTTTCCCCGCGACCGACTCAAGCGTATCGCCGGCTTCCTTATCGAAGTAAATGGGCTTTTCGGCAATGGCCCTGTACCCACTGCCCTCTCTTACGACAAAAGCCGGCATTATGGGAGAACCTGTGGCACGAGCAAGGAGCAATGGTCCGGCAGGAAAGGTCGTAGGTGTGCCGAAGAAAGGCACAGGCACCCCGCCTTCGGCGGCCCTGTCGACGAGCATGGCCACGACCTCATTACGCATGAGGGCATTGAGCGCGTCAAGACCTGCAAAGGGCGTATCTCCTATCACTATCGTGCTTATATTATGGAACTTTCTGTATCGTTCTTTTATTGCCGTTATCTCATCGATATTGTCCTTGGCTGTAAGCACATTTATCTTTATGTCGTGCTTTCCGAAAAAAATGCCGCCGAGCTCCCAATTCCCAAGGTGAGCGGTCAGGAGGATTATCCCCTTTCCGCCCGAAAGGCATTCATCTATGAAATGCCCCCCGTCAATGCAAACAAGCTCCCTTTCGAGGGTCTCTTTATCTATTGATTTGAACCTTGCGTAATCGATAAGATATCTGGAGTAGTTCTTGAAGGTTTTGCGCGCAAGCACGGCTATGCTGTCTTCAGTTGCTTCGGGAAAGACACGCCTCAGGTTTTTCTCAAGGTTTTTCCTCGCGCCCTTGTAAAAAAAACAACTGATTCCGGCGATAGTTCCAGCCACGCCGTATGAAAGGAACTTTGGTATATATCCAGCACTCCATATCCCGAAGTTGTAAACGCCGGGCCTGGCGAGAAGATGCCTTTTTTCTTCGGTGAAATGCTCTATGGACATTGTGTGTTCTTACGGGTATTTAGTGGTTGCTTAGAATAGCATATACAGTGATTCTTTAAAAGTGTAAAAGCGCCCTCATATTCTCCCTTGCTTTATGGTTTTACCAATAGTATTTTTTATCCGGCATGAACATATTCTTTCACAGATTAGCGCAATTCATAATAGGCCATTACAGGCTCCTGGCCCTTGCGTCAGTGACACTCGCCATCGTCTTGGCTTCCCTGGTCTTACGGATAGAATTTAAGACCGACATGCTCGATGTCCTGCCTTCGAACGACCCGAACATCACCAGGTTCAAGGATTTTCTTGAGGATTTCGGTTCGGCCGACAACCTAATCATCGCTATCGAGACAAAGGACGGGAACGTATTTGAGCACATCGAAGTCGTTGAGTACCTCGCAGAAAAGCTCACTTCATCTGAATATGTAGAATATGTCGATTACAACGCTCTCAAGTCCAAGCCGGAACTCCTGCTCAAGCGTTTCCCGCTTTTCCTTGGACCTGCTGAATCAGACGAGCTCGACAAGAGGCTCAGTCCGGCTGGGATGGCAGAGCAGCTCGGAAAAAACCGTGAAACGCTCTTCTCTCCGGTATCCTCGCCGGTGGCGGCTGACCTCATCTCAAAAGACCCACTCGACCTTGGTTCGATAGTCCTGAAAAGTATCTCCAAAAAGGGATTTTCCGGCCAGGGCGGGTATTACATGGACAAGGAGCAGACGATGCTCCTCATGTTCGTGAAACCGAAAAAAACGGCGCGGGACATGGAGTTCATCGAAGAGTTCTCCACCGAGATGAATTCAATCATAGGGGCGGCGCTTGACGGCACAGATGGCGTAACAATCGGCCTCACCGGCCCTTATGCCTTTGCAATGGAGGCCCATTCGTCATTAAAAGATGAGATCGTCACCAACTTCGTTACATCAAGCATTATTATCATATTACTCTTCCAGTTCGTTTACAGAAAAAGGCTGCTCGTCCTTATATTGACTGCCGTTACGCTCGCAATCGCGCTCATTTATACGCTCGCTTTCGCCTATGTTTTTTTTGGCGGACTCAATATGGTCTCATGCGTCGTCATAGTGATGCTCATGGGAATGGGGATAGACTATATAATTCATATTTTCAACCGTTGGGAGGAGGAGTACAGAGCAAGCGGGGACCGCGTAAAAGCGCTCGAAGCGGCCTTTACCAGAGTCTTGCCAGGTGTTGTGGTCGGCTCTGTCACCACATCTCTCGCGTTCTTCTCGATACTTTTTACCGACTTCAAGGGCATGTACGAATTCGGGATAGTGGCAGGCATCGGGGTGCTCGCCTGCCTTTTAACGATGATATTTTTCATGTGCCCGGCCGCCATCCTGCTCGGGCCGCGCCTCGTCTCGAACTCGCCTTTGAAACAAAACCTCTCGAAAAGCGCCGGAGCGGTACGGAGAAGGCCCGCTTTGTTCCTTTCAATCGGAGCCGCCGCCGTAATCATAAGCCTTATCTTCATCCCAAAGCTCAGGTTTGATTCAGATCCGGAATCCATAGGCAAAAGCGGCAGCCCCGTATTCGCCCTTCAAAAAAAGATTTCATCGGCGTTTGACACAGGTGAAAACCCGCTCATAGTCGTAAATGAGGCTGCCTCCAGTGAAGGGCTTCTATCTGCCTACGACCAGCTGGAATCATCTTTCAAGAGTCTTGAAGCTGAATCGAAGATAGGGTCCTACTCGTCCCTGAGCCTTTTTTTGCCGCCCCCCTCACAACAGAAAGCTGCTATCGAAAGAACCGATAAGTGTCTCGAAGCCGGTGAATTGAAAGAACGCTTTTTGAAGGCCCTGAAAGCAAACGGGTTCAAAACCGGAGCATATCAGGAAAAGTACATCGAACAGGTGGCACAGGCTTACAATAACAAGTCCCTTATCACGCTAAGCGAGCTTAAGGCCAACTCGGATAAAAAAATCAGGCTCTTTTACAACCCGGAGCGCTTCAAGACCGCTTCATATATTTTCCCTAAGGAAAAGTGGGATGACGATTCGATAAAGACAGTCTCAGATGAAATCAGCAAAGTCCCGGGAACTTCCATCACAGGTGCGCCTGTAATGCTGAGGACGCTCAAGGGAGCGCTCATAAAGGATATCACGATCGCTTCAGGCATCACTTATCTCATCATAACATTCATAATATGGTTCCAATTCAAAAAGCTCAAATGGACCCTGGCTGTCCAGGCTTCACTGTTAATAACCTTTCTCTTGACAGTTGGAGCCATGTCCATCCTCGGGATACGCTTTAACTACATCAATATAGGCGCTGTCGCGCTCATATTAGGAATAGGCATCGATTACAGCGTCTATATCATGCAGGGCTATATTGAAAATGAAGGCAATCCTGGAGAAGGTATCGAAAAAATCTGGAAATCTGTAATCATGTGCGCGCTTACGACCATAGCCGGTTTCGGCTCTCTTATAACCATGAGCTTTGAGGGTATCGCTTCCCTGGGCGCGGTGATAACCATAGGCGTCCTTATGAGCCTGTTCACCTCTTTATTGCTTCTCCCCTCCTTGCTTTCACTTATTGAGAAAAAGAAAAACTGATGCCTGATTTCGATTGCGTGATAATAGGCTCGGGAATCGGGGGCCTCGTAGCCGGGGGCAGACTTGCTTCTAAAGGTTACAAGGTGCTTATACTTGAGCAGAACCCTGTACCTGGCGGTTATTTACAGTCTTTCAGGAGGCGTTCCATTACCTTCGACTCATGCGTCGACTGTTTCAGCGGGCTGGATGCAAACGGCCCTGTTTCAATCGTACTTTCTTCCTTAGGTGTCGAAAAAACTTTAAAACCCATACGCCTCGACCCGATACGGACCTCGATATTCCCGGGTCTTACAATTCATGTCCATGCGGATATCGAAAGATATATCAGTGAGCTTAAGTCCCTCTTCCCATCGGAGAGTGCCGGAATAGATTCCCTGTTCAGGATTTTCAATGCTGTTTACTCCGAGATAAAGGGTTGGGGAGATTTCATTGCGGGCCTTCTCCCACACGAGCGCATTCCCGTAAACATCGTGGAACTCAGCAGACTTACCTATGGAGAACTGCTGGATACTTGTATAAAAGACACAAGGCTAAAGGCGGTGTTGTCCGACAGGTGCCCTTTTTACGGAGTGCCTCCCACAAGGGTCGGCTCTGTAGCGATGATAGCTCTCATAATGAGTTATTTTTCATCAGGGGCCTGGAGAATAAAGGGCGGCTCGCAGAGGCTCGCGGAGGCTATCAGCTCAGGCATAAAATCAAGAGGTTCGGAAGTCATCTTCAAAAAAAAAGCAGAACGCATCATAGTAGAGAACGGAAAGGCTATAGGAGTCGCAACCTCGGACGGAGACGAGTTCACATCAAAGACGGTTATCTCGAATATTGATTTTTACAAGACCTTTGAGATGCTTTCAACTAAAGCAGACCAGCCGAGGGCTTTGGCGCAGAAGGTCACAGGAGCTTCCTCTTCTTTTTTCATACTTTACGCCGGGGTAAAAATGGACCTGAGCCATCTGGAAAGGTCATCCAGCATCGGTTATTATCCTACCTTCGACATGGATTACAATTTTACCGAAGAGGCTTGTTTCAACACTGCCGGTTCCATAGGCATCACAATACCGTCGTTAATTGACCCTGACATGGCCCCTGACGGAATTCATTCGGTAACGGCGCACGAGATGTCCAGTTTCTCTTTCAAGAATGATTGGAAGGCATCAAAAGGGGAACTTACAGATAAAATACTGAAAAAAGCGGACCTGATAATCCCTGGGATTTGCCGCAGCGCCGCCCATGTCGAGGTAGCTACACCTGCGACCCTTGAGCGGTATACAGCTAATACTGGTGGAGCAGCTTACGGATGGACTCAGTCTCCGGGGCTACGGCCCCTCAACACATTCATTGACGGACTTTATCTGGCAGGACATTGGGAAGGCACCGGCGGTGGTGTTGTTGCCGCAGCCTATTCCGGGCACAAGGCCGCAGGCCGTGTGGAAAAGAAACTTGGTTGAAGCCCTTTGGTTCAGAGGCTCTCGATGACTGCCGCGGCGAAGGCTAAACCGCTTGAATAAGAGATACTGATGTGTATTCGTTTGCCATATGACAGTCTGGCGGCCTCATCTTTCAAGTGAACAACAGGGCTCTTATCAGGCCAGTTTATTACCTCGATATCCGTCCAGGTGACACCCAGTGCCCATCCTGTGCCAAGGGCCTTCATTACAGCTTCTTTTACAGCAAAACGGCCCGCCAGGTGCTTATGCGGCTCAGGTTTTGAGAAAGAGTAGGCAATCTCGCCTTCTGTAAACACCCTTTCCAGAAAAGTCTGGTGCTCAGAAAGCTCCCTTATCCTTTCTATATGGGCGATATCTATCCCGTGCGTTATCACACGGTTAAAATACCATTTAGTTCAATATCTTGCAACAAGGGGGTCGACATCCTAAAGGATGCAGCCCCCTTGCCATTATTTTTTCAATTTGTTGAGCTTCTCTTCAGACTTTAGCGCGGAAGCTGAACCAGGAGCGGCGCTCACCGCCTTGCTCCAGGCCTCTTGTGCCTTTCCCTTCTCAGATGTAAGCTCATAGAGATCGCCTATTCTAAGATAGATCATTGCTTCCGTTTCCTTGCTGATCCCGGGCGCTTTAAGCGCGGCTTCGTACTGTTCCAGTCCATTCTGCTTCTCTATGCTCAAGCTTCTATCCGCGAATGAATCCATCTTTTTCAGGTCATCAAAAAAGATATCACCCTTAAGCATCAGGCCCTCTACATTCGTAGGGTCAAAATAAAAGACCTTTTTAAGCGTGGTCAATGCTTTGTTACGCCTGTCATTATAATGATAACTCCTCGCAAACAGCAGATACATTTCGGCATTATCTATCTCAGCCGTATATACTTTTTTAAGCTCATTGAATGCTTTATAGACCTTAGGCTGCCAGACAGAGTCGTTTTTCTCCTTTAAAACGGCTACCTCATCAAGCATCCCTCTTATTTCAACCAGTTTGGCTTTTGAAGCGCTTAACTCAGCGGCCTCCTCCGCCACAGAAATGCCGGTCAACACAAAAAAACAGATTATCGCTGAAAAAAGTTTCCTCACTCGCTTATCTCCTTTATTGATTTTACAGAAGGCCCAGAAAACTCTGGCCCAAAGCCTATTGAATGAAAAATGATCATCTGGAATGAAGCAAAAACTTTAAAGCAGCAATTAATTTCCTTTGATATCTCACCTAAAACAATCAGAGATACGAATAGATTTTATACTAAAAATGTAATCGCCTGCAAATATATTTTTTATAATAAAAAACTATAATTTTTTTAAATCTTATATAAACAAATACTACCTAAAAGGAGTCTTCAAATCTATTCAGTGTAAGCTTCCATAAAACCAGCGATTATCCACCCGGTTTAATAAAGACGCAGTAGGTTTAAAAAGGAACTGAAAGGTATAACTATGTCACCTGGTAATATTCTGTGTGATCTTCCCCCGAAAAAATGGACACACGGTTAAGCTACTTTTGACTGCTCGAACGCATGAGGCGAGCGGTATCCCAATGCCGAGTGCCGCCTGAGGCGATTGTAGAACGCCTCGATGTATTCGAAAATCCCCTCTTTGCTCTGCCCTTGTTGTATATCTCTCGAAGTAAACAAGCTCCGTTTTCAGAGTATGGAAGAACGTCTCTGTTACGGCGTTATCGTAGCAATCGCCCTTGTTGCTCATGCTCTGGATGGCGCCGCAACTTTTCAGGACCTTCCTGAAGTCAGCGCTTGCGTATTAGCTGCCACGGTCAGAGTGGAAGATAAGCCCTGGGGTCGGTATACGCCTCATTACGGCCTGATTGAAAGCCCTTAAGGCAAGAGCCGTATCTATCCTCTCCCCCATCGACCAGCCCACTATCTGACGCGAGAACACGTCAAGGACAACCGCCAGGTATAGCCAGCCTTCTTCGGTCCATACGTAAGTGATATCGGAAGTCCAGACCTTGTTGGGCCCATCAGCCGTAAAATGCCTGTTAAGCAGGTTAGGAGACACGGGAAGGCAATGCCTTGAGTTGGTCGTCGCCTTGAACCTCCGCCTGGTCTTTGCTGCTATCCCGTTTATACGCATTAGCCTGGCGATACGGTTATCCCCGCACTGGAGGCCGGTGTCCCTTATGTCCTCGGTAATGCGCGGGCTCCCGTATGTGCCACGGCTTGCCCGGTAAGACCGCCTGATCGCCTCCAGAAGGGCCTCGTTCTCCTTAAGCCGTCTTCCGGTGCCCCTTTCTCTCAACCAGGCGTAATAGCCGCTCCTTGTTAGACCAAAAAGCCGGCACATCCTCTCCACCGCGAACCGGGAGCGCTCTTTTTCCATGAACTCGTACTTCATCCGCGGTGCTTTGAGAAGATGGCCAACGCTTTTTTTAGAATCTCACGGTCCTGCTTGGCGTCTTCGAGTTCCCGCTTAAGCCGCCTTATCTCTTCCTCCTGCGGCTTTAAATGCCCCTTGCCAGGAAAACAATCTCCGGGGTCCTCCGAATACTGCCGCTTCCACTTGTGCAGAAGCATCTCATGAATCCCGAGGCTCCTTGCCACTTCCGCAACAGGACGCCCGCCCTCTACAACCTGCCGTACAGCCTCCCTCTTGAACTCACTGTCGAACTTCCTCCTGCCGCTTCCTCCCTCCATCTTCACACCTCCAGGATTAGACTCCTATAACACTAACCTTTTGGTGTGTCCACTAAATCGGGGGAAGGGCAGCTTCTTGTGGAGAAGCTTAAGCAAGGACTACTAGAGGGGGTACCCTAAAACCAAACAAAAGAATCAGGTTTGTATCAAGGTCTGCGGCACGAACTCAATCCACGCTCCCGCGCGGGGAGCGACTTCCACTTCGCCGCCTCTTCCTTCTTCCCTTCCCTGTTTCAATCCACGCTCCCGCGCGGGGAGCGACATGAAGTCATTGAGACGGGGTTTCCGCTTGTGTTTAGTTTCAATCCACGCTCCCGCGCGGGGAGCGACGTATTCTGATGGCTGACAGACTCGTAACTATAGCGTTTCAATCCACGCTCCCGCGCGGGGAGCGACGTTATACGGCAGATTACGCGGAAGGTTATGCCGTCGTTTCAATCCACGCTCCCGCGCGGGGAGCGACGGAGATCAAGCACCCGGTCAACGGGTACAACATCGTTTCAATCCACGCTCCCGCGCGGGGAGCGACTTGCGTTGATTTAGGCACCGCAACTACTTTTAACAGTTTCAATCCACGCTCCCGCGCGGGGAGCGACTGCAAGAGGTATTTGGTAGGTGTATGACATTACGCGTTTCAATCCACGCTCCCGCGCGGGGAGCGACTGAATTTATAGCCAAATGCGCACCCGCTAATCCTGTTTCAATCCACGCTCCCGCGCGGGGAGCGACCGTGTTTCGCGAGGATGCCGAAGAGATCTGAAAGGTTTCAATCCACGCTCCCGCGCGGGGAGCGACTTACAGACCGGGAAATCCTATGCTCCCAGTCCCGCGTTTCAATCCACGCTCCCGCGCGGGGAGCGACAAAATCAGTCCCAGAGAGAGCCTTAAAGAGAAACAGTTTCAATCCACGCTCCCGCGCGGGGAGCGACCGGGAAGCACGGCCTCTTTATTGAGATGAAGACCATGTTTCAATCCACGCTCCCGCGCGGGGAGCGACGGTGCTAGAGGTCGCGCTCGATTCCGGAACGAAGTTTCAATCCACGCTCCCGCGCGGGGAGCGACCCTGCCGATAGTCACACTGGATCTTGACCATACCGGTTTCAATCCACGCTCCCGCGCGGGGAGCGACGGCAACACCAAATACTATTCAAAAACCAGGAACTTGCACACGTGTTTTCGCGAACCATCCTTTTCCTTAGCCCTCTCTTTGTTCACATTCCTCCTTAACACCGAATTTTTGTTTTTATTTCAATAAGATACATACGTCGCGAATCTGCAGGTCTTTTCGTGTCCGCTTATGGTACGCGGAACTCTTAGACGATGAGAGGCCCTTCGGGGTCATACGCGGGTTTTGCTCCGGCGTGCTCAATCCGCCGTTTCCAGTTGCTCCCCAAAAAATAGAACCGCAGACTATCAACGGCAGGGTCGATCTCCTTAATCAGCTTTTGGCGCATATCGACCCATCGGGCTGGGTCCACCAGGCATTCAAAAACCGAGTTCTGCACCCGCTGGCCGGTGTTCTCACATACTTTGGCAACGCGCCTGAGCCTTTTTTTGCCTGCCTCGGTCTCAGTATTCACATCATAAGTCACCAATACCATCATGACCTGACCTCATTTATAAATGAACGGTGGATATCCATCCATGTCGCCACGCAGATAACGCGCAAGGAGCATCGCCTGACAATGAGGGAGAAGCCCGATTGCCACCTTTTCGCCCAGGAAAGGATGCTGAATCTCCTCCTGCTTGCGTTTTTGATAAGATACAAGCACCTCCTTCCGCGTTTTGTCGTCCATCATAACCGCCCTGGTCTCGGTTGCGTTGAACCCCTTGCCCTTCACCTGCTGCCGGTTCACAAGAGAAAGCGCCAGCCGGTCGGCAAGGAAAGGCCTTAACTCCTCCATGAGATCGAGCGCAAGCCCCGGCCTTCCGGGTCTGTCCCGGTGCAAAAAGCCCACAGCCGGGTCAAGCCCCACACCCTCAAGCGCCGATGCGACATCGTGGGCAAGCAAGGTGTAGATGAATGAGAGCAGCGCGTTGAGGTTGTCAAGCGGAGGCCTTCGGCTCCTCTCCGTAAAATAAAAGTCTTCCTTCTGAGACAGCACGAGGTGATCGAATACGCTGAAGTATGTACGCGCCGCCTCCCCTTCCATGCCCCGGAGGGCATCGAGAGAGGCTTCATTCTCAAGACTTTTGAGTATTCGCGACAGGCGCCCGGAGGCGGAAAGAAGGGCCTCCGCGCTATCAGCATCCGGCTTCTCCCGCGCGGAGCGCAGTAGAACCGTACGGCAATTGGCGACCTTTGCGACAAGAACTGCGCGCGCAACCACGGAGGAGGACGTCTCGTCATCCGCACGACGATATTGTTCGCGCCTTAAAAGCACATTCCCCGAAACGGGGCCGTGCACCCGTGCAATGAAATGACCATGCTCGCTCAAAAAAGAGAGCGTAACGCCCGCCTCTCCACACAGTTCCATAAGCGGAGGGCTCGCCGAGACCTGTCCGAAACAAACTATCCCTCCGAGGGTGTGGATCGGCACCCGAAGCTTTGTTTCGTATTCCACCCGGACGAGCACGGTCTCTCCTTCGCGGGAAAGGTATGCGCCTTGAGTGGTGACAAAAAGCGTATTGAGCAGCCGCTTCATTCCGTTCCTTTTGTATCGGCAGTATCAGAGATGGCCGCCATGATGTATCTTTCCACTTTCGTCCGCTTGCCGACGGTTTTGGGCATGCAAAAGTCGATAAGGGAACAGCTCTCGCATTTCTTCTCGTATTTTGCCGCCGGTGTTTTGCGCGCCTTTGTAAGCTCATGGAGGCGCACACAGAGCGCTTCCGTTTTCCCCTTTAACCCGGTGTCAAAGAGTACATCATATCTTCTTCTCGGAGTACCGTAAAAGAGCATCCCGTTCTGCACCTGCGCGCCGGTCATCTCCTCGATACAGAGCGCCTGAGCGCAAATCTGGACCTCGTCGCACGCGTCCAATTTTGGCTTGCCACGTTTATACTCAACGGGAACGGGCCGCCAGAGACCCGCGACACCCTCAAGGCGCATGCCGCCTGTTTTGTCCGCCTCCTTTACGAGATGGAACTCAACGACGTCCGCCTTCCCGGAAAGCCCGAGCCTTAAAGAGCGAAGGCGAAGCCCCCGGGCTATGCGTAGATCGCGCCGGACCTCGGTTTCATCCTCATGCGCCCTGTCATGGAGATGGCGGCCTTCCACGGTCAGGCGGTTTTCCCCCCAGATGCCCTCAAGGTGTATAAGCCCCCACTGCCGCTCGCAGAACGAGAGGTGCTGGAGCGCGGAGATGGGGAGGAGGTCGTCTTCGGAGAACATGAGTCGCCTACGGTTTCTCGATTATGCTGACCCCATTCGGGAGGCCTACTTTACTAATATTGATCTCGTAATCAGCAAAACCGCGTGGTGGAGCCGCAACGCTTTTGCGCGAGACCGTGACGCGCTCGAACAGTGCATGAGCCGGGGCGCTGCCGAGGGCGCTATCGTGCTTGAAGACCACGAGCTTCCGTGTAGACATCTCTCCACGCGCGGCAGAGCGGTCGTGCTCGAACATTTCAGTAAGAGACTTCCACAGAAGCTCCAGGTCATCGTCCGTAAAACCGGTCTGTGAGGCAAGCGGAGCGGAGACGAACCCGTGGCACCTGTAAAGGCCGTAGGGGACCGTAAACTTCCTTCCCATCGTGCGGTTATCGCCCTGCTGTTTCTCGGCCTCTGCCTCGGTCGCCACGGCCATGCGGGTGATGCTGTGCTCAAGAGGCGCTATCTGGTCTATGCTGCGGGCGAAGGTTAATTGGACAGGGCCGCGCACCTGTCCGCAGTTCGGGGCTGACTTTAGTGACAACACAGCACCAAAAGTGCGTATGTCATAGAATGTTTTACACATCTCATCTCTTCCTTTTTGCACCTCGTCTCCAGATGGCTTTCGAGATTTTGCCCCTTTCATTGTATCATCAATAAACTTCTTTATATCCTTGTCGGGCTTTATCTCTTTTATCCATTCTTTAACTGCTTTTTTATCAACATCGGATTCAATGAGAAGAAAATCAGTATTATCGTCCTCTTCAACCCTCAAACCATCAGGCAAGCTCAATTCAGAAAATTTGTCGACCAGGCCAGATGGTATTTGTACTTTGGATTCTTCTCCTAATTGGATTCCGAGTCGTTTAAATGCATCGACATGTGCTCTCCCGAGGACAGCTTTTTCTTTGACATAGATATCAAACCCCTGTTCTCGTCCGGCCATCTGCACATAGTTCCTTACCTTCCTTTTCAGGCACACATCCGTAACCAGACCATGCCCGGTTTCCGGGTCTAAGCGAGGGAGGTTTCCTGCATCGGGGTCTCCATTTGGATTCCCGTCCTTAACATCGAATAACAATACAAAATCATAACGGTTGTTTACTGCTTTGCTCATTGGATCCCTCCTTTGAAGTTTATTCACTGTCTTTCTTTACGAAAAAACTCTGTCTCTGGTGGTAGTAGCCAATGGCAAAGCGCCCCTGGTCTTGGAGACTCAGATACGCGGGAAAATCGCTTACTCCCTCCATTATCCCGCCTATCTGTTTTTCGAGATTTACCGCCGCGCCCCTGTTTTCGAGTTTTGCGATATGGTGGTTCTTGAGCTTCATCAAGTGGGGGAAGGCGGCAACCGGAGTGCTCGATGCCGAGCCATAGAAGCGGTCTCTGATAGTTGCGTTAATGCCCGGACTTGCGAACTCCTGCGCCCGCTCCAGAACCGCAAATAAGCGCCCCAAGAGATACCCTGTGTTTTTGTTTTCGGGGTCAAGTGACATACTTACCTCCTTTTCTTTTCTGTTATAAAATCTTGATTCCCTCACGAGAATTGCCTTAATGAGGGATGCCCTTGGATAGGTTATTTCCCTCTCGGCCTTGATCCTCCTTATAGCTGATGAAAGCAGCGTTTTAGGATATGGATTTCCTGAAAGTATCGCCTTCATCACCTCTCCTGAAAGGTTCGGTTGAATATTGTCCGCCTTTCCCTCCATTGCGGTTGAAACGAGGAGCCGGAATAACGAGAGATGTTCGGGTTCCCTTGGACTGTGGACGATACTGCAATCGCAAAAATGTTGCCTGATATTCTGGGCGACACATCCAACGGTCCCTGCATACCAGAAGCGCACCGCAATACGGGATGCGTTTGGTGAAAGGCCAAGGACATAGAACTTCGTCAAGTCGCTATCGAGAGGAGGCGCTCCTGTTTCAGGCGCTTTAAAGAGCGCTTTTATCGCCTCATTGTCCTGCGCCGATTGTCCTTTAGGGGGTTCTCCAAAAAAATCTTTAAACAATTCCTCCATGACATTCTGTCTTTCTGCCCAGAAGACCGTGCTTGCGTCTCCTACCTGTATGCGTTGCCTTGAGCCTTTTGCAAGCAAGGTGTTTATTGCAGTCGTATATGCGTGCTCGGCTTTTTCCCCAATTGGCGCATTGAAGCCCTGCGTTTTTCCAAACGAAGTAAAGGCATCGAGATTAAATGAGACGATGTTCGCACCTGCGGACTGTGCCCCCCATACGCCTTTAATGGCGGTATGTAGGCGAGCAGGGACGGTCATTTCTCCTGTTACAAGGCAAGGCGATGCTGTTTCGTTTTCATCTTCCTTTCCTTTCATAATGGTATTCACTACTGCATCGCGCTGGCATACGAGTTCCGTGTCACCTTCAAGCTGAAAGGCTATATTTGCCCCGCCCTCCTCAATTTCAGGCCACAAAGTATGCGAAAATACGCCGATGAAATCGCGAGTAGCGAGGAATTGAAGAACCGCATTCACTCCGATATCTGATGAATCGGGTAAATTTTTTTTGACTTTAGCAATGAAACTCTCCTGCTGTTCCTTGGCGCGTTCGGCGGCTTTTACGCCATCCTTCTTTTTATCAGGTTTCGAACACCCAAAGACATAAGCGGGGTTGTCCCATAGAAGATTGGCCTCAATACCGACTGACCTTTTGACGGCTTTCGGAACGATAAAAGTACGCGCAATCTTCTTTTTCCCATCTGTTTGCCTTGTATCTTGAATGCCTCTGAATCGGCCTTTACCGTCAAGCATGACGACAAACGGGATTGCTTGCCTTTGAAATCCCTCGGGTGCGATATCAGAGTCCTTATCCGTCGCCATCCGCCTATAATAAGCATTTAATGCCTGAAGTATCATCCCCTCACCTCCTTGCTTGCCGCTGGGGGCACCAGCACAATGCCTTTATCCAACGAAGCTCGGAAGAAGTATGGTCGGCATCCGGCACCGCAAAGGTGTATGTAGTTTACATCAGCGCTATTATCATGTTTAATGTCATAGAGCATCCAGCCCAGATCCATGTTTTTATCTATCGGCTCTGGCAAGAGCTCGTCTTTAAGAACAGGATTGAAGTGCGCCACGAACTCCCTGCACCCCAAGTACGGTCTGTGAAAGCATTGGCCGTTTTCCGCGCGCCGTTGGAACATCTCCTCAAACTTGACAACATTATCCGCCGGACCTGCTCTCTCCGTCATTTCAAAAAAAGCGTGTATGGTGTATTCGACATCCCGGAGGATTAGTCCCGCCCTCTGTTGCCTCTCATCTTCAACAAAAATCCCAGCGGAGCGAGCCGACATCACGGCACCCACCTCGTTCCTCCTGACCGACGCCCACTTGATGGGCCGAAGCACATCGATCTGCGCTATCCGCCAGACTATGGCAGGCTTCCAAAGAATGGCTTCTAATACCCCTCTTGCGGCGGATGGAGTCATTACATCATACGAGACCCTCTCAACCTTCATCTCGGGCCTGGTGAAACACGCGTTCTGCCCCCAAACCTTAAGATGCATAAGACGGCTTTTTAAGACAGTAGCCATGTCTTTTCCCTCCTTTCCTGTAAATTAACACTCATACTATCAAGTCATCGGGCTCTATTGCGGTTCCGTAACAAAGACCGAGGGTTTGGTCATAGCGACTGATGGTAGATTGAGCGAATATGCCCTCAAACAGCACTTCGATTTCGCCCGATTTGATTAGTTTTTCTAACAGATACCTTGGCACGTTGACCGCATATCTCTGAAGCTTTCTCATTAGCCACCGCTCGGGACCATTCTTTATTAATTGTTCGATCAACTTGTCTCCCCCGCCGTATCTGACAAGTACGGACGCTTGTAATGACTCATCTATGATCTTGAATTTGGAGGCCGCCGCGCGGAAACTGAACCTGAACCCGCTGTCAGCGGCCAGGTCTTTAAGTATGCCGTGTTTGTCGAGGTTATCCCCCTTAAGCCAGAAGAGTTCCTTGAAAAATTGCTCGGACAACTCCACGGGCTCGACACAAGTGGTAAGTCACCTGCTCAATAGTCCCTTGAACAACCGTGAATACATGCAGTTCATGGTGGAATCGTTGAGAGGGCATCATACCAACAAAGGGGATAGTTACTATTGGGACCCTGTCAATGGAAATGACGCTAACGATGGTATCTCGGAAAAATCTGCGGTCAAGACATTCGCGCAGGCTCACAGTCTTTGCGCGGATTGGGGTCATGATGCCATCTACCTCAGCAGCACGAATAGTGGGGGGGTATTTTATATAGATGAGAACATCAGCATAACGAAAAACTGGCTGTCCCTAAGAGGCCCTGGGTTTGACGCCAGAATACGTCCGACGACCGCCCTACCGTCCGGCGCAGCCGTTGAGGTCCTTGCGGAAGGCGTCCAGATGACCGGACTTCACCTCGACGTTTCTCTCGCGGGGGCGAATGTAGATGGTATCAGGAAGGACGGCAAATACTTTCACTTTAGCGGAGTTATAGTGAAAGGGGCTTCCCGTCGCGGCATATATTCGGTTAATGGACACGGGGATATTTATGAAAAGTTTTCTATTAAAAATTGCGGGACCGATGGCATTGATTTCGGCAACAATAACAACGGAATCGACCTCCTTGACGGATATGTAGATAATTGCGGCGATAACGGTGTGAATATTACGGGGACTGACAACCATGACGTCCGGCTGAAGGATGGGATGACATTGCATGGCAACGGAGAATATGGCTTGAAAGTCGGAGGAGGGGCGGAAGACACCTATATCGCGGCGGGAACAGTCTTCTTAGGGAACGGGCTCGGTGAGATAGACGATAGCGGAGTGGATACACACAGGATAGTGCTGGCGAAGGAAGCGACTGTTAATAATAATACTGATAACCTTTTCAACCTCATCGAATATCAGAGGGGAACGCATACGGGCAGGGGGCGGATCTTCTACTGGAATCCTATTGGAGGCAACGACAGCAATGATGGGCTTACTCCTTCAACCGCGAAGCTTACATGGGCAGGGGTCAATGCCCTCGTTGTGGCATATCGGCATGATATAGTCATTGGCATGCCGGGGGATATCGGCGCGACTACTCAGGTTGATACATTTTTTGACATGAATAAAGCCTTTACCCTCCTCCGTGGGCCGGGGAGAGATTTGAAAATCAAGACCACTTCGACGGCAAACAACACTGTCACCATATCTGCTCCGGGTTGTGAGATTTCTGGCTTCATCATAGAAACAGCAAACAGCGGGTCGAAAGATGCCATCTCCATACAGGCGGACTTCGCTCTGGTAAGAAAGGTGTGGGTGGATTACAGCCGCGGGCATGGGATAGCCTCGCTCAACGGAAGCCACGCCCTAATTGACGATGTGGTGATTCAGGACGCCGCGCAGGGCGGCAGCGGCCATGCTATATCCATCAAATCCACCTCCGGCAATGCTGTTCGGAACGTAATCAGGAACACCAGGATACTTTCCAACGATGGAGATGGCATTAGATTCGACGGGGCCAATACGCAAAATAACTATGTGTTCGCCGGGGAGAAGGGCACGGCCATAACACAGAACACAGGCTACGGAATAAACGAATTGAACGGGGCAGACAATAACCATATAATCGGGCCGGGGCTTATCGTCGAGGGGAATACCTCCGGGGACATCAATCTGACGGGCGCAAACTCAGAGACGATAAACTGCTATCAATATTTGAACGAGGCCACAAATGAAGCGTCCATTGCAGCCACAAAGGTAATGTCGGAACTCCTCTACAAAATGGAGCGCGGCAGGCTGAAACAGACAGACAACCCGGACGGCTCAAAGAAGTATGAGTATTTTGAGGATAACGCCGAGACTCAGAAAATCATTGAGTTCACCGTGGACTCGACCGGGAAAATAAGGAGTGCTGGTGTTTGAGGCGCTTGCGGTTAGAGGTCGCCTCGGACCGGGGGTGTTCACGCATGGTTGGCTGGCATGGGAAGATACAGCCGTTATTGTTGGCTATATTAACCTGTATTCGGTAGGACTCTTTCAATCTGGCTTAACTGCTGTGACGGTGAGGTGGCCCTGATGTTTGTCAATGTGACCGTAAGCGAACCGTTATTAACAGGCATAAGCGTCATGCAGCCGGCTTTATCCGATATGCAAATTGGCAAAGCCGGCATGACCGGCGTAAGCACTGCACAGCCAACCTTATCCGGGGCGCAGGCCGGGCAAGGCGCCCTTGCCACCGTGAGCCTCCGGCAGGCCGGCATGACAGACATAACCTTAGTCCCGTGAAGGAGGCACCGTGAACCAGACCATACTCACAGACCTCATACTTGAAAAGACCACGCCCAAGATAACGGCGGTGATTGAAGACGAGGCTGGCACCCCCGTCCCGGGTACGAGCCTCTTGACGCTCACACTGACGCTGTACAGCACGAGTGACTCTCCGGCCTATGCGATAATAAACGACAGGTCTGACCAGGATGTGTTGAATGCGGAAGGCGTAACAGTGGACGCAGAGGGCAATCTCGCCTGGCAAACAGCTTCAGCGGATACAGCCATACAGGACAGCGTTCTTGAGAAGGAAACTCACAGGGCAGTCTTTAAGTGGACTTATGCGTCGGGCAGCAACACTATCGTGGGCGCACATATCATCGACATGACGATTCAGAATCTGGAAAAGGTGCTCTGACCTGCTCTACCGTCCTTTCCCCTTGGGGTCGAGGTCATGCTCGACCCTTCCTTCCCTCCGCCAGTCCTTGTCGTATCTCTCCAGCCGCTTGCCCTCTTTCTTGATGTAGCCCTTTCTGGACATGTCCGGGTTATAGACCTCGATTAACCCGTCCTTCTCCTTCCAAATCTCGACCACATTCTGGTCTTTGTCAAAGACCCTGTAGGTTTCGGCAATGGCAGGGGTGGGGAGGGGAAGGAAGAGAACGAGAAGAAGCCAGCACGTTTTACACACGGTGAACCTCCGCCAATTAAGAATTCACAGGTAGTTCAACAGCAGGTTTCTTCGACCGTTGGTGCCCTCCGCATTTCCTCCTCTGAATGTTGTATTGTGTTCCATCCTTTTCTCATCTACCCATGAGATGACAAGAAAGTATTCCTCGATCTTCTTCTTTTTGGGAGCTGCCAAAGCAAAAACCCCAAGAGTTACCAACCGCGTAGCCGTGAGTCGTTGTTGTAAACTGCTCCTATCCTCGACGGCTATCTGTTTGACGGCCTTCTTGGGTATCTCTCCGATTCTTTTCTTCTTTTCAAACAGGATGAAATCGGTTTCCGTGGCCGCAATCCAGACATTCGTAGCGATGTTGATTTTTGGATGGCCCATGACATAGTCTCCTGCCACTACTATCTCCTCCGTTGTGCATGTCTCTTCCTTGATTGCATCTCTCCTGTCCGCTTTGAATCCTTCCGAAATGTAGTGTATTAGCATAAGCCCGACTATAGCGATGACAATCATCATTACGAATTCCACGACTTTACCTCCTGGGAAAGTTTAGCATTTCATCTTGTTTCTCCATCGCCTCTTTCGGACTGAGTGGTGCCACGTACCTTGCTCCAAGCGCGGTTACGAGGGTTGCTTCGTTCGCCTTCGTTGTAGCGTGTCTGAGCACGAACGAGGTCATCCCGTATTCCCCCATCCTGTTCCATAAGCTCGCTATCCACTTTCTCATGTAATGCGGCTTCATATCCAATCCGACCCTCTTCCCGTGGGACTTCACGACACCGTGATACGAGGTGTAGCCCGTGGTGAAGATTCTATCCTCCGGCCCGAGGTTTTGCAAGAACTGGCTGAGACGCTCGGCTACCCAGACGGGGATCACGGCGACCTCTCCCCTTCTCCCCGACTTGGTGTTGTGGAGTGCAAGGATCCTCCCACTTACGTCCTTCTTGCAGAGTCCAGGTTTTTCTGCCCGTTTGTCTCCAAGCAACTCGGAAACCCTCATCCCTGAGGTCATAAGGATGGCTGTCATAAGCCATCCTTATGAGTCAACCATCGTGTCCAGAAACGCTTTCATCTTCTCGACCGGCACGAACTCCGGTCTATCAGGAGGACCGTCGTCCTTGACCTCGATAAGGTCACAGGGGTTGTAGAACAGCGGCATGCCCTTGACCATGACGGCCTTGATGCACCAGGAATAAAACCACTTGAGCTTGGAGAGGGACTGTTTGACCACGCTCTTCTTCCCCTTGCCCCACGTCGCCCCGAGGAACTCCTGTAGCCTGTACGGGGGGATCTCCGGTACGTTCTGGCCGGCGAACTCCTTCTCGAACTCGGCAAGCAGGTAGTCGAAGGACCTTCGGGTATTCGGCCTGGCGTTCTCTTTGAGGTACGCCTTGAACCCCTCCGCGGCCTCCTCGACGAGAAGGACGGGGGTTTTCCCGTCCAGCCGCTTCTCAATGCCTTCAAGCCTTTTGCCGAGCGAAGCAAGGGCCATAAGGAGCATGGCCTGCTCTTGAGGCTGGCTGCTCATTTTGTCCTCCGTTCAGATATGTGATCCCATAACGTCAGCGCCCCGCCTATCATGGCAAACCCGGTCATACCTTCAAGGTACTGGTCCCAGGACTCCGCGTTGAAGAACCAGAAGACGGCGAAGAACAGGAATATGGTCCAGCCGAAGACGTAGTAATCGAACTTGGTGAATTGCTGTTTTTCAGACATGTGGTACTCCTTTTAATTTTGGTGAGGTACGATTCTTTCGATCGTGGTGACTGCGTTATCCACCACCACGAACCTCCATCCGTTATTCACAAGATAAGTGGCCTCCCTGCATCCGTTCTTGATAAGCCTCTTAACTCTGTGGGCGGGGGAGAGGTCTTCTGGGGTGGCCTTGCTCAGTAATTTGAGGATCACATCCTCCGGACTCCTTACCTTCATGCCGAGTTTCCGGCTCCTCTCGACGAACCGCTCGACGGCGTGCGCGGTGAGCTTGATATCGGGGTTCACGTATTATTCTCTACGAACTTCTTGATATCCTCGATGTGCTCAAGGATCGCCTGCGCTTTCTTCACCCCAAATGTGAACATTTTCTCGCTCCCCTCCCTGTCCGTTGTGCCGATGGGAAGGGAGATAGTGGGGTTGCCTTTGAACTCGCCTATGATTGCCTTTGACATACGTCCTCCTTCAGCCGATGGCTATAGAAGGCGTCGAGCACGCTCTTTAGGGCGAGGGCGGTCGGGCCTTCCCGTCTGAGTACCTTGAGCGTCTGGAACACCGCGACCCCTTCATCGGGTGTTATACCGATGCTCTTCATGGGGTCGGTTGCTGAGTCGGCCCTTAAGACCGGGCCCTCCCCGGTTATCAGGTAGTCGATGGATAGTCCGTATATCTGGGCGAACCTGACCACCAGGCTGGTTGGCATCTCCTCGCGCTTCTTGTAATTCGAGAGCGCCTGTGGCGTTATTTCAAGCGCCCTTGCCAGGGCTGACATATTTTTGAACTTGCCGGCCTCCAGCATTCTTTCCGTGATGACTATAAACGGTGTAGACATGTGCTATCTCCCTTCGATTGGTTTAACAGGCATACATTCAAGGCACATCTGTAAATTGCAGAGGATGTCCAGAGTGGCGCGGATGGCTTCCTCTTTGGTATAGCCATCGCCCGCCTTCGTATGAGTCCCCGGTGCAGATATGAGCGTGGCTATGGCCTCTTGGCATAACTTCAGGGCCTCCTCCGGCAGATAGTCCACTTCGCCTATGGCAGCCCCTATTTCGTGGAATTCCAGCGAAGCAACTACATCGTCGAAGGCAGTGGCTCCCTTTGTGGATGGTTCGTAGTCCTCGTCAATGATGATGAGTATTGGTTTTGGCTTCACAAGCCCCTCCTTTGTTTTCCCCGTGGCTTCATAGGCCCTCGGAGGTTTCGTTGATTCTGGCCCGTTTATTTGACGGATTTTCCGTGGACTCTTGCGGAATCTGAGTGTGCTTGCCTGCCCCGGTTCAAGCCCGCAATCTGTTTCTTGTGCTTCTCGCTCATTTGGCGCTTGGGCCTGTCCTTTCGGTAAGGGTGGAAAGCATAGAGGGCGCACCCCGCGCTGAGGCAGTCTTTCCCGGTCATGCAGGTGCAAGAGTAGCACTGAGCGCAGATGGCTTCCTTAGGCGTTAGCCTCTCGCCCCTCTTGAACTTCCCGGCCTCTTTCTGCCCCTTGATTATCGGCATCTTCTATAGCCTCCTTGGTTGGTTTGCGATACGTGGTCGTCGTCCGGTCGGTCATCCCGTCGGGCGGGAAGGCCAAGAGAATCAGCCTGTCCACCACGGCATTGTGCCTGGCCCGGTTTGAAGCCCGCTTCTTCCTGTTGAACGTGTTTTGCCAAGCCTTGTCCAGCTCGACGGCTCTGGCCTGTAGTCTTCTTTGCTCCGGGGTGAGGGAGGCCATGAACTCCCTCCATCTGACATCTCGATACTCTTGGTACTTAGTAGTCGCCAACGTCAGCCCTCCAAGGTTCCGCAGAGCAGAGTGTCCAGATCTTTACCCTCAAAGCACTGGTGCTTGTCCTTGTCTTTGCGATCCTCTACCATGACGGCAATGATGTGCTCCGTGGTCCTCAGACCGGGCATTTCCACCAGCCCCATGGTCCAGCCAGCGTCCGAGAGCACATCCGTGACTACTTTCTTGAGCGGGGTCGGTTCGTCAAGGTCGAAGTGAAGATCTTTGTAGACCTCGAAAAATACCCTCACGACCCCTCGCTTGATCATGCGGTCGATGTTCTCGTTAGGCTTTGGCATCGTTGTCCTCCCTTATTATCCCGGCCTTCTTTCGTACTTCTTCCCACCAGCCCGAGACCATCGAGAAATCCCTGTACGCCCGGACCTCCTCGGGGAATCCTTTCTCAAGCCGGGCAAGGTTGAAGATGTCGGCCCGGGAGATGGCTTCTGCAAGGGCGGTGAAGAAACTGTTTTGTAAATGATATTGCCAAGACACAATGAACCTTTCGCCTTCAGTTAAGGCGTCTAAGTCAATTCGCACTACGTCCCTCCTTCGAGTTTTTTTATGAGTTTGATCTGGTTAACAATCTCTCTCGACGAATAGGTGGTCTTCGTGTTCTCTCGAACCATCTTGTGAAACGCTACTCGCCCCTTCGTCTCATTCGACAACTCACCTCCTCTTTCTAAGTTTTTTCATACTCGCTCCGCCTTTCGCAACCCCCGTGCTAAGCTCCGGACAAAGAAAAGCCCGCTCAGGGCGGGTGTCGGGGTTGACGGATTTTGAGTTGTCCGGAAATCCCGGACAACTGCATTGCTTACTTTCCCTCCACAATCTCCTTCACCGGGACGTTCTCGAAGTGCAGGTCGCGCTCGATTTTGAGTCCGGTTGGGCCAGTTACGCCCTCAAGCTCTTTAAGGGTGAAGTAGCCCCATTCCTTCTCGAAGCCGATTACAAGGCCGAAGAAGAGATAATCGCCGTCCTCCTGTTCGCTACCCTCGCTTACCAGCCAAGTCCAGTTACTGTACGGCGTAAAGAACTTGCAGACGAACACCTTGTCCTCCATCGGGACTTCTTCAGTGCTATATAGCGGTGGTATCTTCTTTTTCAGTTCTTCTGTCAGTAGCTTCATTACAGTCTCCCTCCTTTCCGATTATTGTGATTTCCTCCGTGCTCTTCAGTTTCCCACCGCAGTGCGGACAGGGCTGGCCGTATCTTGGACCCCAGCCGTGACAGTGGTTTCCGCAAGCGAAACATACCCATTCAGGCATTTTTAAACACCTCCTCTTCTTTGATGGTTAACCCGCACTCGATGCAAGTGTCGTAGAAGTTCTGGTCGTTGCCGTCGTTCTCCTCGACGAACCCGCCATCCCATGAGGACTTGGGCTGATAGTGGCCGTAAGAACTCCACCAACGGGTCACTGATTCGGACTTGGTGAGGTCGGCGTTACAGTGTGGGCAGTTCATTCGAGATCGCCTCCTGCGTCGATGTCTTCGACTTCGACATTAAGGGCACCGTCTCCTTCGAGTATCTGGGCGCCGAGGCCGTAGGGTTCCCTCTGGAGCACCCCGTTTATTAGGTCGATTGCTTGGCGGGCCTGTATTTTGGGTGCGCCATGAGTGAACTGGTCTGCGTCGAACTGGATTGCGATGTTTTTGACGGTGATTATTTTCATACCTTCCCTCCTTCTGCTTTGGCGATTGCTTTCCTGCATATCTCGGCAAGAGCTATCATTCCCGAGACGTGCTGATTGAAAAAGGCTATCTCGTGTGCCAGCTTGCACGCTTCGAGGAGGTCCGGAGCAGCGGTTACGAGGTCGGCGTTGGCCTTTGCTTGCTCCTGTACCTCCTTGTCTGATTCGTCCCATGTCTCGACATGAGCGATAAGGGTTCCAAAGTCGTCCGAGATAGGGTAGGTTCCCCGGATAGCTTCACGATCTTCTTCGATGAACCACGGGCCAGGTGTGTGCTCAGGCATTTTTCCTCCTTTTAACCTATTACCTTCTTGATTTTGGCGTGGTAGCTCTCATTGTCATCTACCGCAACAAGTCTCTGCTCCCGCTTGAGGTAATGCAACATCTCTCCGCAATGCTCGCAAACGTAGAAAAGAACCGTTCTCGGGCTGGGCGCGAGCGGAGAATATTCGGTGCAGTAGCCGTCAATCTCTGCCGCCACGTAAGCTGCACCACTGTTTTTGTGAATACTCACATTCTTACTGGTCACGATGTCGAGGGCATACTCCTTAAAGCACTCTCCCTTACATTTCGGGCAGGTCAAGCAAGCGCTTGGAAATGTCATTTTTTATCCCCCACGGCCTCGGCGAGCTTGCGGAGGTCGCCGAGCTTGATACTAATGCCATTAAATTTGTAAACAGCATCCTCATCTTTTTGAGCCAATCCCCTCTGCTTGCCATCAAAGGCATGAAGAAATCTTATAAATGGCCCCGCAGCCTCCGTGAGACGGTCGAGCTTGGCTTGAAGATTGCCTATCTGCTCTTCAAAACCCTGCTTCCAAATCTCTCGGGAAACCTTGAGTTCATCCCTTTCTCCTTCTACCTCTTTGAGATTGGCGGCGAGGGTGTCGATATGGGAGAGGAGGAAATCAATGTTATCCCAAAGCAACAGGGGAACAGAGTCCCTAAGTAAATGTCTTAACTCTCCTTGTACTTGTGCTTTAATGAGTTGCATTTTAAATTCTACTTCTCCTTTATCTCTTTTCTTTATCTCCTCAACCTTGTTCATCTTGCCTCCTTCCCACATGGCTATGCCTCCTTCGTCTTTTCGTATTCGGCCTCGACCGTCCCTGTCTCCTTTAAGAAGCCGAATATCTCTTCAAGGAGTTCCTCGGCCTTACCACTCAACACAATATTTGCCCCGTCGAACCAGTCCAGGAACCAGTACTCGATCCTGTAGGGCTTGAAGCTCGGGTTTACGAAGAAGCGGAATTCATCGGATGGCCCTCCCCAGGAGAGCTGATACCTGAAGTACGCTTCCCTCTGGTCCTTGAATGTTCCCTCCGGCACATAGTCGAAGGAAAGGCCGTACTCGTTGAAGGTGCCGATATTGTAGAGTTCGTCCCAGCAGGGCTTGCAGATGCCGGTTAGCTCGTCCACCTCCATAGGCTCACCCTTCTTGCAGACAGGGCACTCTTCGCCATTTGTAACGGGACTGAATTCTCCGCCCTCGTAACCAACACGCTCGGCCCTCCAGAGCTTCCTGATAGTGTCCATTGTGCCCGCGTACTTTTCCGCTATTCTTTCCTTGCAGTTGTCAGACATGACTTACCTCCTTTCAAGGGGGTCTATACCTCCGTATTGGATTGCCTCGCTCAGATGATGCACCTTGACTACGGGCGCATGTTCAAGCCGCGCTATCGTCCGGGCCACGGCCCGAACCCTTTCGACCATGCCCGCTGTGAAGTGGAGCCTTTCAATCGCTGTCCTCAAAAGCGACTCGTATGCGCCCTTCCCGTCTTCGACCTGAAGACCGTTCATGGCTGCTATCCTCTTCTCGACCCCAAGGAACGGCTCGGCCTTACCCGCTCTCTCAAAGTCCTGAAATCGAGGAGTGATCAGGGTTGCCCTGATATCGCTCAGGGCGGCCTTCTGAAACCTCTTTGTTATCCGGTATTTCTTTACGCGCCCAAACGTACAGGTGCATACTCTGAGGGAGTCGCCAAGGTTTCCGCAGGGGCATGGCGACAGGAACAGGAGCTTTTTCCCGAGAATCTCTTTCAGGTATTTCTTCCCATTGTCCGGATGCCCGAAGACAGCTATCGTATGCCCGCCGGCAAGGGCTACCTCCATCGCCCTTTTCAGGTGTTCGTTGCCTATTAGCTTTGACCAGGCTTCGTTTTTATTCACACTTACCTCCTTCCGTAAGTCTCAAAAACACCAGCACTTCCTCTATGCGGCCCATGATTTCGATAAACCGCTCCGAGTAGCATTTGCGGCAGAAGACGTAATCCCAGGGTTCATCGTCGCTCCCGAAGCCGTGGTAGTCCTCAAGTATGGCGCCGAGAGTCACGCCTGCCGCTTCGTCTCCGGCGAAGAGGTCCTTCCCGCAGATTGAGCAGCACTCGAGGGGTTCGGGCTCGGTCACGATCTCGACCTCGAACTCGTACCCGCAGTCCCGGCATTTTTGGACCGTGAACTCGATCCCTCCCTCTTCAGTTATTTTCACACGAGGGATAAAATTCGCCTCCGCCCCGCATTTCGGGCAGCAGGCTGGAGGGCTTGTGAGGCGGTGTCGGTCCGTTTGCTGTGTCATAAATTCCTCCGTTTGGCGGTTCTCATCGCTCGACCAGAACCCCGCTTGCTGTCATGATAAAGTTGCCGCAAGAGACACAATACCCTTGCGTCAAGTCGAGGTCCTCAAGCTCCATGCCATCGCCGCATTCGGGACAGAAGACGACGTCTTCCTCAAAATATGACTCGTCCCCATCGTCCAGTTTCCCCCACCTGTCTATCCAGTCCCTGTCCTCGCAGGGCAAGACCTCCAGATCCCAGACCTTCTTTTTGTCGTAGTTGTCTTTGAGAATGCGCCTCACCTTTTCTACGGTCGTGAAGAGCTTGCTTGTGTCCAGATACTCTTTGTCCGTGTGCTGGTTATAGTAGCCGATAGACAGGTTTACCCCGCACCGCTGGACAGACGGACAGACTATACTGATGTCGCTGAAGCTCCCAACGGACTCCTTGAACCCGAACTCGGAGATATAATCCGCAAACTCTTTCGGCTCGCCGTTGTAAAACACGGCGTCATTCCCGTTCGCCCGGTCGAGCTCTATGAAAAAGTTGCAGCCAGCCAATTCCTTGGCAAAGATATCAGCCGCTTCCCGCGCACCTTTCCCGCCGCTTTCCTCGTAGTCGGTCAGAAGAATAAAGGGCTTATACGGTTCAGGGGTTTCCTTGAAGAGCTTAAGAGCGGCGTAGACTCCGGCCCTGTCATCGGCCCCGAGTCCATCGGGGGACCAGATGAGACCCTTCTCCTTGTCGTGGATGAGAATCTTCTCCCTTTCAGGGGCTTTTTTCTCAGGCATCTTGGGGAATAGACTCCCAAACTTTCCGAAGCCGAGGCTGTTGTCCCACACGGTGTCTATGTGGGCTACGAGGCAGACCTTGTTCTCACGGTTTTCCGGCACGAAGAGCCATGAGTCCTGCCCTTTCATGGTGGCCGTCTTTTCTATTTGTGCTTTCAGGGTTTCCTTGGATGCCCTAAGTGTTGACAGTAGCGTTTTCATTCTCGGCCTCCTCTTTCTCTTTTTTGTCCGAGTAGCAATCGGGGCAGAGGTCGTCCTGCGCCTTGTCCCGGAGCGTTTCTTCCCCGCATTCTTTGCACTCGACGAACTTGTCCTCGTAACAGCCCTTGCAGTAATTTTCTCCGTCTTGGTCCTGCCTGGAGTCCTTGCGTTTTACGACTTCATTGCACTCGTAGCACTCAGTGAACTTTTCATGAAAGCATTTTTCGCAGTAGTCGCGCCCGTCCGGGCCTTCGTAGCGGTCGTTGTTGCTGTGAGTGCTGTCGCACTCACGACAGTCGAACCCGCAATTATCGCAGTATCCATCCCCCAAGTAGTCGTCATTCCAGACGGTCGAGTCGCAGGCGTTGCAGTAGCTGGTCAGTTCGTTATGGCAGCTTTCGCAGTAGAGGTTATCGTCGGGACCGTTATAGGCGTCATCACGGAGGGCCCGCTCACCGCAGTTATTGCAGGAGATCGAGTCTTCGTCATCACCAACGCACTCGCTGGAACAGCCTATCTGGTGGGTATGCCCGGAAACATACGTTGTCAATTTCGGCACCTTCTCGTCACAGTGAGGACACGGGTAGAGTATCTTCCCCTTGTACGGCTTGGATCGACCGTCATATACCTTTAGGCCGTCATGATTCGTATAGATAGGCAAAGGGAAAGTTTCTTTCGCGTATTTGACTGACGAGATGCCCAGAAGTTTTCTTAGTGCCTCCACGAACAAGAGGTTGTTCTGCGGCACGCCGTTGTAGTAGAAGTTGGAGAGGTAGACGGTACGGCCCCCGGCGAAGAAGGCTATGCTCCTGGCGTAGGACGTACCTTCTTCGTTTTCGTGCTCCAAGACAAGCGCTTTCGCCCTCCTGAACTTCTCCAAAAAGATTTTGGAAGTTTTATTGCAGCCATCGTCCGCAAAACAGGTATCCTGGCGCTCCCATTTGCCAGCACCCAGGAGAGCCTTATCTCCCCAGAAGGCCCGGAGGTCCATCTTGGGCGAGTAAAGCTCGGCTATCTTCTTGCACAGTGCGGGCATGGCAATCTCAGTCCGTTCCTTGCCGAACGCCTTCACCAGAATCTTTTTGATAGGCTTTGTGACCTTCGGTCCCCGGCCATCATCCATGTAGTAATGGGAGAGATCGAGGGCCTGTAACGCCATGTCTACGGCGGCGGGTAGGGATTCTTCCGGAGAGAGGCTCTCCTGAATTATCCAACCCACACTGCCACTGATCGTTTGGGGGTTATATGCCCCGTTCTTTACTTCAAATCGAACTTCGGACTTCATGGTTTCCTCCTTTTCCGGGCAATAAAAATCCCCGGCTCTTCATGCGATTCGGGGTTATGTTGGCCCACACTTCAGGGCGGAAGTTTTCGTGGCCTCAGCCCACGACTTTGATTATTTCAGAGAATGCCGCGTTCTCTTCCCAGGTGGGCTCGGTAAGGCGGCGAACGTACAATGTCTTGCAATTTTCGCAGACATAGAAAAGCGTGCTTCTCGGGTTGGACTTGAGCGATGAATACGCAGTACAGTAGCCGTCTATCTCGGCTTCCTCGTAAGCGACGGCTCCGCTCTTGCGGATATGTACGTTCTTGCTGGTCACGATATCAAGCGCGTACTCCTTGAAGTCGGTGTAGTTGCAGTTCGGGCACTTGCAGTAATCTTTTGGCATTTCATTCTCCTTTCAGGCGTTAGGCCGTCTGGCTGAGCTTCTTCATCATCTCGATTTCCGTCAAAGCCTGTATTACCTCCTCCCGTATCTTCGTGCTCTTGATCCTCTTGATCCTCATGGAGTTGAGGGTCGTGAACCACGCCCGGGCGTCTTTTGTTTCGACAAGCGCGGCGACTTCCCCGGGGGTCTCTACGATGGAGACCTCATTGCTGAGAGTCTTTAGGGTCTTTATGTCGTCCATGTGGTCGGGCTCGTCGAGGACGTACTCCGTCAAGACATAGTAGTCGGTCCAGCTCGCACCGCAGGTAAGGCAGTTGGTGTCAGATTGACTGACTGTGCCGCCGTCAACGTCCAAGCTTCCACAGGCTTCAAGTCCCGGACTCTCGCAGACCGGACAGACTTGCCCCCTGCTTTTCACGTACTCTTTGTTTGTGAGCAGGTTCTTTAACATACGCCCAGTTCCTTCCGGGCTTCCTCGTCCCAGAGTTCAGGCTGGTTCCCTTCGCACATGTAGGCGAAGTCGCTCTCCTCCTCGTTGTTCGGGTCGTAGAGGACGCAGATCTCGTAATAGCTCCCCAAGTCGTGCGGGAAGGACTTCATTACGAAGGAAGCGTTTCCGGGCGGCTCCCCGAATACCCGCCTGAGCTGGTTCCGATAGGCCCGGCACTCCTTCTTGGCCCGTTCGTAGTAATAGGGCGTTCCCAGTTGGGCGCAGTCTTCGGCGTATGGAACGGGGCCTAAGGGCATGTAGTCGGTCATAACTCCTCCCCTCCCGGGTAAGTCAGAGGTAGGCTTACGAGCACTTCCCGGATCGTGATCTCGTCCCTTTCAACGTCGCACTCGTTCACGAGGTAGTCGATCCAGTCCTTGGCGGTTCTCTGGGAGGGGAATACGGCGAGGTCGTGCTGCGGCCCGCTCGCCGGCAGACCGCTGCTGTTCAAAACCTGATAACTTACCTTTGTGTTCATGACGCCTCCTTCTTGATGTAGTGCTTCATGAGCTTCGAGACCTTCGGGAGCTTCTTGAGGGGCTTGAGGCCGCGCTCCTTGCGCCCCTCGTTCAGTCCTTCAAGGCTCATCTGATCAGTCACGGTGTAGTAGAAGAACCCGCAGCCGTAACATTCCCCGGATACATACTCGAACGGTTTCCAGTCCGAATACGTGTCCATGTCCGCCCCGCAATTCGGGCAGGTGACGCTTCCTGATACTCCAGACATGGTTACCTCCTTCCTTTTGTTCTTTTTGGGGAGCAGGCTCTTGAGGAACTTGAGTTCCGTCTTCGCCAGCCTCAAACACTCCGGGCAATCGGGGTGGACGCTGTGGTGCTTTTCGCTATGATCGGGATGGTTAGTGGTGCGGTGTTTGTCTGTCCCGTGGCTATGCCAGTCCATGTAAGGCGTTGCGTCACAAGCGTCGTTTTTGACTTTCTTGACAATTGGACAGACTTCTTCGCCGTCAGGGGTATGGCAGAAGTATTCGTCGTCCCCAGAGAAGCGTTGGCACAAGGGACAATTCTTAAAAGCCTTGTCCACCTCCGTGCCGGCTACAATCCCCTCCCACTTCTCGATGCTGCCTTCGAGGGCTTTCAGGGTTTCTTTTTTCATGGACCACCTCTTTTTTTGACGTCCGAATGAGCAAGAAACATCAGTTCCTCGCCCTCGCGCCTCGTCAGTTCCAGAACCCCGTCTCCCAGATTCAGGGATTCAGTGGTTACGAGTGTCCCCCAGAAGTTCACCAGTACGGACTGCTCTATCGAGATTGGCTGGCTCCAATCGTTCTCCCCGTGCCGACACTCGTAGTAGTGCAGGCCGGCCTTGCGGTCAGGCTCGAAGACTCGGGTGTCCTCCAGCACCTGCTGGATTGTCCACTTCCAGTCCTTCAGTCGAAACTTTTTAGGCATGGTTTACCGCCTCCCTTTTAAAAGTAAGGGCGGCCCCGAAGAACCGCCCCGCGTGTTACCTCAGAAATCTTCCTTCCCGCTCAGGACCTTCGTGGTCTTGAGCACGTCGAGGATGGCGCCCTCATCCCCGCCGGTCTTGAATATCTGGGAGATGAGATGCGCGGCCTCGTGCTCCGCAGACTCGAACTTTTTGTACCTCTCGATCTTCGCTTCCAGGTCCTCGACTTCCTTCTTGAGGGTTTCAAGGGCGGCCTTCCTGTCGGGGAGGACGTCGGATTCGAGATAAGCGGCCTCTTCCGCGCGGGTCTGGCTGGATAGCTTCAGGTCGTTCTCCTTGACATAGCAATCGAAGGTTTTGCCGGTCTTCATGTCTGTCATGAACCAGCTCTCATCGCCGTAGCGCTTGGCAAGCTGGTACGCTTTACCTATCTTGTAGTTGTGCGAGCAGGTGTTCCTTACGGCCTCCACTACGTCGCCGACCTTGAACTTCGTCATTTTCTTTCTCCTTCTTGTTTGAGGTTATGGGTCGTTTCTGCCAGTCCGCGTTTTACATTGTCCGGGAGCGGTTTCGCAACCCCGGTGCTAAATCACCTCCTTTCCGGTTAGACATCTGGGTTTTTCCAAAGAGCCTGTCTTATCTCGTGAATCTTTTCCCTGGATATCGAAGCCTGACCTTTTTCTACGGCCTCCACTTCGAGCGCCAGCAGGAAGTCGCGGATTGAGTTTATGGTGGCCGTGTATTCCCTTAGCAGGTCTTTAGCCGCCAGAAGGTGTTTCTTCGCGTGTTTTACGTGCTTGTCCTGCTCGTCAAGAAAAGGCAGGGCATTGGGGCCGGGGTCCTCGATGGGCTCCGGGGGTGAGTGCAGGGAGCTACTCGCGCTTTGCATCTCCTCTATTGCGCCGAGGAGTTTGTTTTCGTATTCCCTTGGCTTACTCATGGATAGACCTCCTTTAGACGATTGCGCTTGTTAAGACCCGGAAGTACAGGGGCCTCGGTATCTCCCTCTTAAGCTTCGGGTCCCGGTCCAGGGCTTCGAGCGCCTTCCTTGCCAGCACAGGCTCGTCCAGGGCTTTATCGAGCCTCCTCTTGCACTCCTTCTGCCACTCCGCGTCAGTTATGATTCGCATGGTTTTTCTCCTTCTTCGTGCTCTTGTGCTTCCTGATAGCCAGTTTTACCAGCTGGCCTACCTTGAACTCCGGGCGTTTCTTCGCCGCCTCAATCAGCTTCAGCCGTATCTCCATAACTTCTCCCTTTCGCCCCGCAGACAATAAAAAACCCCGAATACCTGCGGGTTAGGTACTCAAGGTTCCAGAACTAAAAGTTAAGCGGTTTAACTTTTAGGCCAGGGCCACCACATAGCCCGTTCTGACGAAATGCTCGACCATCGAGCCTTTCACAAAGTCAAAGGTTCCTCTGTTTGTGATCACCTTCACCACGCGCCTCACCTCCTTTCTCAAAGTCCAGGAACAGCTGCTTCATCCGCATGACGGACTCGACCTCTTTCACAAGGGTTTCCTGGTCGATATCTCCCGCGAAGAATCTTTCGCGAAGCTCCCTCAAAACGCAGTAGGTACGGTAGGACATGACGGCCTCCTTTCAGGCTTGCCCTACAAGCATCGCCAGGAATACTCCGGCGACGAGCAGGATTAAAAGCGCTATACCTCCCACGACCTCTTTCAGGATTCTCATGACTCCTCCTTTCCGGCTCCGACGATATGACGCAGCGCCGAGTCTATGTGCTCGTCGTTCATGTAATCGTACAAATTCAGATCTCCAGGGGTGCCTATACTGCATCCGATTCGCAGCCCTGCTTTCCAGAGCAGGTCCCACCGATATCGCATCTCGCTCAGTCCGTTCTCCCGGTACTCCCGGCGCATACCGGGGTTTTCTCTCGCGACCTTCTCTACCGCCGCTTTCAAGATTCGATAATCTTCCGGCTTGATTTTCAGCTTCATGACTCCTCCTTTCATTTTTCAGTCCAAATAGAAAAGGGGAAGCAGGATTCCTCCCACTTCCCCTTTCGTGATTCGGGCTGAAAAGCCCTTACGCCGCCAGCTCTTTAAGCTTCTCGCTCATGCTGGCTCGGACACTTACCATGTCCAGCTTCAGGACCGTGCAGAGCGTATGCAAAATGCTCCACTGTCCATTCAGTCGCGCCCTAATCGCGGGATCGCCCACAAACTCCTTTGTCCGGTCTTTGCCGTTGAGCCTGTGGTAAATCTCCGCGAGCAGCTCGCCTATCGCTTTCTCTACTGCCTTCTTTCCCATCGACCTTCCTTCGGGAAGTAAAGAGGGGCCAGTTATGACCCCTCACATGGACTCCTATTCAGTTGTATGCACGCTTCTGAGCTTTCGCTCAGCTCTTTTAGTGTAGGCGCGTGCTTGCCTGGCCCTTTAAGGTAAGACCTGACCGGAGGAATGAGGGGTATACTTTCGTCCTTTACGAATCGACCTGAATCAGACTTCAACCCAGGATTTTCAGTCCTACGCTTCCCCAAGACCAGGCGGACCTTCTCGCTTTTGGCCCGTCGAAACATCAGTCAAGGTTCAGCAAGGCGTGCCGTCGATTCACCCACCCGCGCCCTCGGTTCTTCACCGAATCCCTTTACAGGGAACAGACCGCTATCCTTTACCTCAGGTACTCAACGGGACCGGGAATTACACCGGACCGCTTTCCCTTACTTCCAGGGAGCAGCTTGGGAGCGCGACTCTCGCGACATCCTCCATGCCGTGACCACTGGTTGCCTTCGGACGTTACTCCGAGCAGAGCCTATACGTGGTTCCTCTATCCTCATCCCCGATAGACCAGGGGAGCTTTCCAAGACTCCTTCAAGCCGGATTTAACCGGCTTTCAGATTCCAGGATTGCTCATTCATTGACAAGGGGTCCGCTTCCTTCCGCGTGTCTCCCGACAGGCGCCTGGGCAGGGCTATGCAGACCTTCCTTATCTGGGCATCCTCCAAACGGCCAGGACTCCGTTTAAAGGGCTATCGCGTGTTTCTCAACAGGCGTTTTGCTTAATAATCTTCAAGGCTTAAAACGCAGTTTCAGAATAGTCAGGGGACTTCCAGGGCTTTTCGGGATTCGGGAAGTTTCGTTTTCAGGGACTTTCAGAACTAAAAGTTAAACGGTTTAACTTTTAAAACAGGGACTCGCCGGATTCGGGCAAACCAATCCCAGGTTTTTCGGAATCCCGGATTAACCGGACTTCCAGGGCTTTGAATTTGCGGGATTATTAGACGGATAGACGGGTGCAACTGCCCAGGTACAGGTATGCGTCATGAGCGCGAGCGCATGGAGAAGTCTGCAAAAAAAGCCGGAGAATATGGACAAACTTCTCCGGCCTTGAACGTGTCTTATCGGGATACGGCTTAGATTGTAGCCATTATGTACACGACTACAACGGCCATAGCTCCATGTACTCCGGCGAGAAAATAGATTATGCTTTTTCGCATAGTCTTAGCTCCTGTTATTAGGGAACGGTTAAAGGACAGGGAAACACCACGTTTCCCTGTCCAGCCGTGTTACTGGTTTGCCGCTTGTGCTATCGGCGATGCGGAACCGTTTGCCGCAGTTACCCGTGTTTTGCCTGTAGGAACGGCTTTAGCCTTACTTGCCTGTTTTGCCGCTTCGGCGGTCATGGCTTTTTCCTTGCGGGTTAATTCCGCCGCAACAATAGCTTGAACCGTCTGTAACTGGTCTATAGACCAACCTTTAACAGCAGACCTTAGCCCTAACTCTATTGCCGAAAAATCGGCGGGTATGCTATCCTCTTTAGCCTTTTGCTCTGCCTTTTTCTTGGCACGTTCCGCTTGTGCCGTTGCCTTTTTCGTTTCCTTTTCCTCCGGTGTTAGTAAGGATTCTTCATACCGTCTAACAGCATTGTAAAAGGCGTTCACGCTAACACCCTTGAGACGCTCTGTTAACCATGCCTTAGCAGACGTTTCCCCTAACTCTGCCTTGCCGTTGTCACTCTTGAGGAATTGCGATATGGCATAGCAAACTGGTCCTTGCTTGCCGTACGTGCTTTCAATAAGCGATAAGGCTTTGTTTACGTCCTTCATCAGCTTTTCAACGTCCTGCAAGGTTTTAATCTCTAACATGGTGTTTTCCTTTCATGCGTCCGGCTTGCCTAACCGGTAACAATCGTTACCGGTTATCGAATAGGCAAGGGATACGGGCTGAAGGTTGTCGCTTAAGTATTCAATTTTCAAGCGATTATGCCGTTCGTGGCACGCATCATAATCGGTAACAATTGTTACTGATATTGTTACTGGTTATGCGTTCAATCACCGGCTGCCAAGACCCTGTCAACTGGCGTTGCGCTCCTGTATAGGTGGATTATTACTACTAATCTATGCCGTACCCCCTATGGGTTTCATGTTGTTATGGGCGGGGGTATCTGTCGTTAAAGTACCCCCCACAATTTATTTCTCCCCATCCCTAACATTTTGATTCTGCTGGACTTTTCCCTCCCCGGCACCCCTTGTCGAAACTGGTTCACGGCAAGCCTCTTGGGGAGTCTTGGAGAGAGAGCCGAGCCTGACTTGGAGAGGGTGGAGCCTGGTGCTTTAGGGACGGTGATTTGGGTGGATCACGGGGGTATCGAGTAGGGTATTGGAGGGGTATTCCTGTGGATCTTTGACAAGGTGATTTACGCAAAACGGTATCCGATTCGACACAACGTAGTCAGGAAGTCGGGTACCATGAGGCTCCCTTCCTGCAATTGGTGGTAAGAAACTTACCAGTTATTTGGCGGTGTGGCTTCACAGGAGGGGCGCTGGAGCGCGGGAGAAGACTGGCCCATGCCCTTCATAAGGGTTCAGGGTTCTGTGGCTTGTAGGCGATTGTGGAGCGTTGGGGAGTTTTGGAGCGTTTTGGGGCAGGAAGGTGTGGTAGGGGCCGTACCCGCTTTTATTCAGGCATTGGCTTAGGTGGTCCGCAGTGGTCCGCGGTCCCTGCCATTGTACGTGTAGGTGAAATTACTAAAAAGGAAGATGAGTCTATATGTAAAATCAATGGAGAGGACAATACGCCGGACCGCGGACCATCGAGGACCGGTACGCGGTGGAACGCGATGGAACGCGTTCCCTGTCATTGTTTCTCCAGCTCAAACACATATAAAAAAGGAAAATATAGGGCAAATACCTATATATAAAGCCAGTGCAGTAGACAATGGGGTGGATCGCGTGCCACCGCGGGCCAGTTGCCGATCCCGGGCCCCGGCGAGGTACGGGACGCTACGGAGCATAATGCGTCAAATGCGTACTCAAGCTCTCCTCGCACAACTGTTCCTAAATCCCATATATGGGATTTTATTTCGCTGAAATCCCATATATGGGATTTCGTGTCTTTCAAGATAATGGAGGCGAGCGCCGCTTTCATGACCTAAAGCTCAATGAATACAGGCCGTTACTGGCAATCCGTGGCGGCCTTTTTGCGTTTGGCACGGGGCTTGCTCTATATGTGCTCATAATCAACAACAAACAAGGAGGCGGGAAAATGCAGGTTGAAAAGACAGACGAGCGAATTATAAGGAAGCCCGAATTATTGAGGATGCTTCAAGTCTCAGACCCCTCTATATTCCGTTGGGAGAGGGCCGGAAAATTCCCAAGGAGGATACGCCTGGGAGGGCAGGCTTGTGGTTGGCTGGCCTCAGAGATTGAGGGATGGCTTAGGGAAAAGGCAGCGGCCAGGGGCGCGAAGTAATGAACGGCGGCTCCCTTATAGCCCATATCAAGGCCGCCTTGCCTCTTGAGGCCGTCCTGAGCGACGCCGGGATACACCTTGAGCGCGGCAAGAGGCGATGCCCTTTCCACGATGACCGGAGTCCGTCCTTTACTATCAGGGGCGAAAAGTGGAGGTGTTGGGCTTGCGGTGAAGGTGGCGACGTGCTGGATTTCGTGAAAAAGTTTCACGGCCTCGATACACGCGGCGCAATTAAGATGCTGGCAGACAGGGCCGGGATAAGTACTCACAGAACCCCGGCAGATACCAGGGCGGCAGTACAGGCCCGGCAGGAGCGGGGAGAACGCGAGAAGACTTATCGTGCATGGGAGAAGCACAAGGTAGATTCAATGGCCGCGCTCTTGTGGCTCTACCGACAGAAAGAGGCCCAGGGCTTCGCGGAGGATGAGCTTAAGGTATTCGCGCCTCTTATTCATGCGATGCCCGAAATTGAATACACCTATGAAACTGTTTTTTGCACCCGAGATGACACGGCAAGGCGGGCACTTTTCGAGGAGGAATATCACAATGCCGGATAACGCTTGGCTCGATGAGTATATGAAGGAGAAACGAGAGGCCAGCCTCACGGACGAGCCTTCCATCATGGCCGAAGCCCTGACCCCTGACTCGACTTCCGAGAATATCGCCTCAATCGTCCAGGCAGCCACGAAAATCCTGGGCCCCGTTGCGCGGCAGCGCGTCTACAGGACAATTAAAAAAATGACCGGGCTGCCCTTGAGCGCGATAAAGGCAGAAGCGGCGGCAGCCTTTGCAGAGGAGGAGCCTGACCACCTGGTACTCGCCAGAAAGGTCGTGGAGAATTACGGACCGGAGAATGTCTTGTGCGCTGATGGAGATATCTGGGTATGGAATCTCGATGGCGTATGGCAGGAGGCCCCTAATCGCGAGGTAAAGGGTAAGGTGCATGAGGTCGTCGAGACGATAGCAGATGTTACCCAGAACCGCGTCAATGGTGTACTTGATATTCTGAAAACTGAAATCTTCCGTCCGCGCCACGAATGGAACGCCGACACAAACATTATCAATCTTGCAAATGGTGCGCTGCGACTGCGGGAGAGCGGCGTCGTCCTCGAACCTCACAACCGCGAGCATTACTTTAATATTCAAATTCCGATAGCGCACACCCCGGATGCATCGGGTCCCAAGAGCTTGTTGGCCTTCCTCAATTCAATCTGGCCCGATGATCCGGAGTCCGGCCTGACACTACAGGAGATAATTGGACTCCTCCTTACTTCGGATACTTCCTTCCAGAAGATTTTTATGTTGGTAGGTCCTCCGAGGTCGGGAAAGGGGACAATATATAGGCTCCTCGTAAAGCTCCTGGGCAATCATAATATCGCGGGACCCACATTATCCTCACTACAAACACTCTTTGGACTTCAACCGCTAATCGGGAAACCCCTGGGCGTCATATCTGATGCCCGTTTAGGCTCCAGGGCTAACCAGGAGATGACCACGGAACGACTTTTATCAATCAGCGGCGAGGACACCTTAAGCATACCCCGAAAACACATGGAAGATTGGACCGGAAAGCTGAACACCCGGTTCATGGTTCTCACGAACGAACTGCCATGCCTGTCCGACAGCTCCGGGGCGCTGGCTTCACGGTTCATCGTCCTGAAAATGAATGAGAGCTTCCTGGGCCGCGAGGACCACAGCCTCGACGCCAGACTTGCGGAAGAGCTGCCAGCAATTCTTAATTGGGCGGTCGAGGGCCTCTACAGGCTCAAGGAGAGGGGCCGCTTTATACAGCCGTCGAGCGCGAGGGAGGCCATTGACGAGCTTGAGGACCTGGGGAGTCCTATAAGCGCCTTCATTCGTGATGAGTGTCATTTTGCACCGGGGGCCGAGGTGGCCTGTTCTGACCTTTACCAGGCTTGGCGGACATGGTGTGAGACACAGGGGCGGGAGCACCCCGGCACTTTGCAGACATTTGGCCGTGACTTGCGGGCGGCATTGCCGGAGTTGAAGACCGAGAGGCCCCGGACGAGGGGGAGCAGAACCCGCCTTTATTCCGGCATTGGCTTAGGTGGTCCGCAGTGGTCCGCGGTCCCTGCTATTGTACGTGTAGGTGAAATTACTAAAAAGGAAGATGAGTCTATATGTAAAAACAATGGAGAGGACAATACGCCGGACCGCGGACCATCGAGGACCAGCACTAAAGACGCGGATGATATTCTGGAGGTGCTCGAATGAATAGCTACATGGTGGTTAGCGTCCTCAAGGTCCGTACAACGTCCGGCATCCGGGAGCTTGAGCCTGGCGAGGTGGTAACGCTGCCGGAGCACCTCGCCGAGCCTTTACTGAGGACTGGCAGGATAAGGCCCATGCCCCTGCCTACGCTCGACGTCCAGGGGGAGCTTGAGCGGATCCCCTTCGGCTGTCACCCGCGCTTTTGGTGGTGGGATGGCGGGCAATTGCCGAGCGTGACGGAGAGAGAGGTGCGGGGATGGCTACACTGAGGCTGCTAGAGGAGGCGGTCTATCGCGTCCTACACAGCCTTGTAAAGGCTGGCCGGAGTCTGGGGCTATGAAGGCCAGCCCGTAAACCAAGAGCAGCGCTTTCGTGAAGAGCGAGAGCATACAAACCAAAACGAGGAGGAAAGGCAAATGAGGGAAGACGCGGAGCTAAAGGCAGTCTTGGCAGAGGAAGAGGGGGAGACAGCGGCAAAACTTGAGGCCCGGCATGGCAAGCGGCGAGGAGTTTTCACCCTGGGGCGAGCGCCATATGAGGGATCACGACGACACCCCTACCGCTTCGAGGTGGTGGACGATACGGATTATTGCTTAGGGCCGGGAGAGGGCCCTCTTGGTCCCGGCAGCGCCAGCCAGACGCGAAACCGCCGGGAGGGCACCCTTATAACCGGTACCGGGCCAGACACCGGTTTTTCGGCAAAATGCCACCAACCAAAAACCGCCGGCACCATAGCACAAGGTGTGCAGAGCGGACGGCCTTCAAAAAAAACGGTCATTTCGAAAGTACCGTTTTCCGTTACCCTTAAAGATTTGGACACTACAAAGAATTTCTCTTCAAAATGCCAGAAGCTCGCCGCCGTGCCTGAGCAAAAATTCGAAGGGATGATAGGGGAGTGGAAGGAAAAGCTCCACCTCAGAAGGTCTTAGGCTACGCACCCATAAAGGCAGAGGCCCAGGAGAGGAAGTCTCAAGCTTCCGGAAAACCACGAGGTGAAAAGAAGACTTCTGTTACTCAATTAATTGAGCCACATAAGAACGAACGCTCTACCGACGCTCACCGGGCGAAGGCCGCTTACCGCCAGGAAATCAAGTCCTCAATTTGAGGACTTGAAAACCGCCGTATGTGCAGAGTGGACAAAATGTCCAGTCTGCTACCGCCGACACTTCTGCTCAAAGTGAGCACAAGTCCTTCGCCTACTACATCGGGAAGAAGTACGACAGGACGAAGAAGGCACAGGGGGGTGACAGAAAATCAAGTGGAAAAAATTTCCACTTGAACCCAGAGAAAACCGCCGAAGCCATAGCCTCCGAGCACGAACACCCTCCCCCACACCCTCCACGCGCCCTTCCGGGCTCACCGCCCATGAGTTACCCGGAGGGCCCTTCCCTTCAGCCGCTTACCCGAAAGGGGGGCGGCTTTTTATATTTTGTCAAACTGTAGACCAAACTGTATACCAATTGCCTTTTTCATAAAAAAAGGGGCTACGGAAACTCCGTAACCCCTTGATTTAACTGGTCGGGGCGAGAGGATTCGAACCTCCGACCACTAGCACCCCATGCTAGTGCGCTACCAGGCTGCGCTACGCCCCGGAATCGATTACAATTTAAAAGGGGCCCGTCCGGCCCCCTGAGACAAATAATATTAGCACGCCGTTAAAGGCTTTTCCAGAAAAAACCTTCCAGAAGACAAACTTTTCAAGCCAGCATCTTCCTTATGGACGTAAGCTCTTTTTTCAAGGCCTTCAGGGCCGTCTGGAACTTCTTTTCTGTAAAGCCGAAATCGAGCTGCCTGGTCCGCTCGGCCTGTATCTCCTTGACGCGCTTTTTCGCCCCGTCAAGCGTGAAACCTTCCTTGTAGAGCAGGCGTTTTATCTCAAGTATAAGCTCTATATCCCGCTTGCTGTAGACCCTCTGCTTGGTGAGCGACTTCTTGGGGCTTATTATCCTGAACTCGCTCTCCCAGTACCTCAAAACGTACGGCTTCACCTTTGTAAGGGCGGCCGCTTCGCCTATCTTGAAATAGAGCTTGTCGGGTATCTGCGTCGTCATCCGTGGCCTTCAGGCGTTTTTTGAAGTATTGGACCTGCGGACCAGGATCAGACCGCTGTTGGCGTCTGGGCCTGCGCCTGCTGGTTTATGGCCTTCTTTAGGAGCTGGCTGGCCTTGAAGGTCATCACACGGCGCTGGTCTATGGTGATTTCGCTCCCTGTCTGGGGGTTCCTTCCCCTCCTGGCCCTCTTCTGCCTTATGGTGAAGTTGCCGAAGCCGGAGATCTTGACCTTTTCACCAGACTCAAGGGTCGTCTTTACGGTCTCGAATATCTCCTCGATGACTGCAGAAACATCCTTTTTTGAAAAACCTACCTTCTCAAAGACAATCTCTACGATATCCGCCTTGGTCATAGTAGTCCTCCTCTTAAAGCGGGGTAAAATATTACGCGCCTCAACCTCTGACTTCTGCCTTGAACCGCTCGGTTAGCTCTTTCACTACCCTGGTATGGATATCTTCGACTTCCTGCCCTGTAAGCGTCCTCTCACGCGACCTGTAGGTCACGCGTACGGCGAGGCTTCTACTGCCGGAAGGTATGTTCCCGCCATAGTATACATCAAACAATTCAACCTTTTCAATAAGTTTTACGTCAATCCTTTTTATCGAGTCTGAGATCTCCCTGAAGGGTGTCTCTTCATTCACTATGAAGGCTATATCCCTCGCCGATTCAGGGAATTTAGGCAGTGGGGAGTACTTTCTCGCCGCGCCGAAAGAGGCCATCATCGTATCGATATCAAGCTCAAAAAGATAGGCAGGCATTCTGAGATCATAACCGGCCCAGAGGGCCGGATGGACCTCTCCGAACACCCCGGCCGGCTTATTCGCAAGCCTTAGGGCAGCCGCCTTTCCAGGGTGCAGCAACCGGTGCTCCGTCCTTTCAAAGACCGCTCTTTGTATCCCGAGCCCTTCAAGAAGGCGCTCTATGAGCCCTTTCACGTCGAAGAAATCAACCGACTCAGCCGGGTAGCTCCAGCCAGGCTCGTAGCGGTGGCCGTAGAGGAGCCCGGCGACCTTCCACCTCTCATGAGGCAGCCTTGAGTTTGCTATGAACGCCGGGGCGAACTCGAATATCTTAAGCTCCTCGCTCTTGCGGGCGAGGTTGAACTTCAGGTTTTCCAGGAGCGATGGCAGAAGGCTGTCCCTCATCACTGCCTGCTCCTCTGTGAGCGGGTTCAGAATGGCCACGCCTGCCTTTGACTCCGGCCCGGTAATGGCAAAGGCCTCCCTGGAGACGAAGCTGTAGTTCACGACCTCTGTGAGGCCTGAGTCCACGAGCAGCGTCTTTACCTTCCTTCTTATGGCCGAAAGCCTGCCGGGGCTGCCCGGTATGAGCCTTGCGACCGGCAATGTCGTAGATATGTTATTATAGCCGAAGAGCCTTGCCGCCTCCTCCATGAGGTCGGTCTCCTGTACGAGGTCCGTCCTGTATGACGGCGGTACGGCGGTTATGACGCCTGGAGATTTTACGCGGGCTATAATCCCAAGCCTGCCGAATATCTCGAGCAGGGCTTTTTCGCCGATGGATACGCCAAGAAGCTCCTCTGCCCTTTTAAGCCTGAAATCTATCTCCGCCGGCACGGCCTTGACTGCGCGGATATCTATGGTACCCTTTGTTGCCGCCCCTCCGGCGAGCTTTAATATAAGGTTAGCGGCCATGTCAAGGGCCTTTGCCACGCCATCGATATCGACCCCCCTTTCGAACCTGTAGGATGAATCGCTCGATAAGCCGAGCTTCCTGGAGGTCATCCTCACGCTCGAGGGCTCGAACCATGCGCTCTCAAGGAGCACCCTCACCGTCCCCTCGCTTACCTCTGTTGCCTTGCCACCCATGACGCCGGCTATAGCGACCGGGACTGCGGAATCGGCGATAACGAGCATGGATGTATCGAGCGACCTCGTCTTGCCGTCGATAGTCTCGATGCTCTCGCCCTCTGCGGCGAACCTCACGTTTATTCTATGGCCGTTGAGCTTGTCGAGGTCAAAGGCATGCAAAGGCTGGCCAGTCTCAAGGAGCACGAGGTTTGTAATATCGACCACGTTGTTTATGGCCCTTATGCCGTGGGCCTCAAGCCTTGCCCTGATATCATCCGGCGACGGGCCTGTCTTTACGCCCTCTATGACACGCGCGGAGTATCTCCGACATGGGCAAGCCGGGGCCACAGAGACAGTAGCGGCCTTCTCTACAGGACCGCCGCCCTCTTCCACCGTAAAGGACTTGTCGATAAACCTGGCGCCCGTTACGGCGGCAGCTTCCCTCGCCAGGCCCCGTATCGAGAGGATATCGCCCCTGTTCGGGGTGATCCCCGCTTCCATCATATAGTCCGAGCCGAGGATGGCGCTGTAGTCCACGCCGAGCGGTGTATCAGGAGGGAGGATCATCAAGCCACTGGACGTATCCTTGAGCCCGAGCTCGACCTCAGAGCACATCATGCCCTGGGATTCGACACCCCTTATCTTGGACTTCTTTATCTTGAGCCCGCCCGGCAACTCGGCCCCGTTTACGGCAAGGGCGACCTTGTCGCCGGCCTTCATGTTCTTCGCGCCGCAGACTATCGCGAGCTCTTCCTTGTCTGTCCTCACCTTGCAATAAGAGAGCTTATCCGCGTTGGGGTGCTTCTCGCAGCTTATTATCTGGGCTGTTATGACGTTGGTAAAAGCGGCGCCGGTCCTTGTGACTGATTCTATCTCGGTACCGGACATGGTAAGCCTGTCGGAGAGTTCATCTGGAGCGGGCGCGCCTTCGAGATACTCTTTTAGCCAATTGTAACTGAAAAGCATCTGTTTGACCTTAAAAGGGGATTTTTCAGAGTCCTAAAATGAATTGCCAAATTATAAAGGGAGCTAAAACTGCCTGAGGAACCTCAGATCGTTCTCAAAGAAGAGCCTCAGGTCGTCGATACCAAACTTGAGCATGGCTATCCTCTCTATGCCGAGTCCGAAGGCAAAGCCCGTGTACTCTTCCGGGTCGTATTTGACGGCCCTGAAGACGTGAGGATGTATCATGCCCGCCCCGAGTATCTCGAGCCACCCGCTGCCCTTGCAGACCCTGCAGCCGGAACCCCCGCAGATGACGCAGCGGATATCGACCTCGGCGCTCGGCTCGGTAAAAGGGAAAAAGCTCGGGCGGAAGCGTATCTCGATCTTCTCGCCGAAAAGGCTGTGGAGGAAATGCGTAAGCACGCCCTTAAGGTTGCTGAAGGTAACGCCCTTATCCACCATGAAGCCTTCGACCTGGTGGAACATCGGGGTATGTGTGATGTCTGAGTCCCTGCGGTAGACCGTTCCAGGGGCGATGACCCTCAAAGGGGGCTTTTCCTTTTCCATCACCCTTATCTGGACCGGGGAGGTGTGGGTGCGCAGAAGCACCTCGTCGCTTACATAGAAGGTATCCTGCATATCCCTTGCAGGATGGTCTTTTGGAAGGTTTAAGGCCTCGAAGTTATAATAGTCGAGCTCGACCTCCGGCCCCTCCGCGATATCGAAGCCCAGGCTCGAGAATATCTCCTCTATCTCGTCCATCACCTGAGTGACCGGATGGAGCCTGCCGGGGCTTAAGGACCTGCCGGGTAGCGTTACGTCCACCCGTTCCCTGTCGAGCTTCTCATTCCTCTCCCTTTCGTCAAAAGCAGAAAGGGCGCTCGCAAAGACCGCTTCGAGCCTGTCCTTAACGGTATTTATCGACTCGCCGGCCTTTTTTCTCTGGTCAGGGGAAAGGGCGCCGAGCCCTTTCAAGAGCGTGGCCACCTCCCCTTTTCTGCCGAGGTACCTGGCCTTGGCCTGCTGGAGAGCTTCCCTGGAAGCAGCCTTGGAAAGCTCCTCCAGCGCCTCCCGCTCGAGCTCTTCAGGCCTTACGCTCATGCAGCGAGGCTGGTCTTCGCTACTTCGACGACCTTGGCGAACCCGGCCGCGTCGTGCACTGCCATGTCCGCGAGGTTTTTCCTGTCGATCGCGACGTTGGCCCTGAGAAGGCCGCTTATGAGGCGGCTGTAGGTGATGTCGTTATTCCTGGCTGCCGCGTTTATCCTGGCGATCCAGAGGCTCCGTATCTCCCTCTTCTTGGTCCTTCTGTGGGCGTAGGCGTATACGAGCGCCCTGTCAACGGTCTCGGTCGCTATGCGGTAAAGCTTGCTTTTGCCGGCACGGAACCCCTTGGCGGCTTTTAGTACTTTCTTTTTCTTCTTCTTGGCGTTAACGCCTCTTTTAACCCTCGGCATAACTGCTCCTTGCGTATTGATTTCAGATAAGCTTAAAGCAACAATTACAGATACTTACAAGTAAAAGCTAATATCTACCCTTAGCCGTAGGGCAGCAACTTCTTGATAGAGTCCTCGTGTGTGGCGGAGATGAGGCCGGATTTGCGGAGCACCCTCTTTGTCTTCTTGGCCTTGCTCGTGAGGAGGTGCCTCATACCGGACTTGTTTCTCTTCACCTTGCCGGACCCGGTTATCTTGAACCTCTTCGCGGCACCGCTATTGGTCTTAAGCTTGGGCATTGCTTTCTACTCCTCCTGTGGCTGCGCCCCTGAGTTATCTTTCTGCTGGGGCGTATCTACCTGCTTTGTAGTCTTCTCGGCCTTTTGAGGGGCCGGCGCTATCAACATGCTCATATTGCGGCCCTCGAGTTTCGGGGGCGCTTCGATAGTGGCAACGTCCTTCAATTCCTCGGCGACCCTCTTGAGCATCCCCATGCCAAGCTCGGTATGGGTTATCTCGCGCCCCTTGAAGATGATCGAGATCTTTACCTTGTCGCCGTCACCAAGGAACCTCTTGACGTTACGCAGCTTGAACTGAAAATCATGCTCCCCGGTCTTCCCACGGAGCTTAACTTCCTTGATGCTTATAACGGTCTGCTTTTTCTTGGCCTCCTTGGTCTTCTTGCTCGTCTGGTATTTGAACTTGCCGTAGTCCATGATCCTGCAGACCGGCGGGTTCGCCGTCGCTGCCACCTCGACCAAGTCCATCCCGACTTCCTCGGCGGCCGTAATCGCATCCCTTGTCGCCATTACTCCAAGCTGGTTGCCTTCCGCGTCGATGACCCTGACCTGCGGAACCCTTATCATCTTGTTGATCCTTGTCGTATCCTTTGCTATAAAAATTCACCCCCTCCGGTTTGACGCCTCAAAGAGTATGGACGCCAGGCCTGTTCTCGGCCTTTATGACTGTTAGGAACTCGTCCACCGTCATGGACGGCAGATTCGACCCGCCCCTCAAACGCGGGGCCACCTGCCTCGCCTCGGTCTCTTTATCGCCTATCACGAGCTGATACGGTATCTTCTTAAGCTGCGCTTCCCTTACCTTGAAGCCAAGCTTCTCATTGCGTATGTCTATCTCGGCCCTTATGCCCTCGGACCTAAGCCTCGCGTATACTTCCCTGGCGAACTCGTCGTTCCGTTCGGTCACCGTAAGGACTGTCGCCTGCACAGGAGAGAGCCAGACCGGGAAGGCGCCGGCGTAGTGCTCTACCAGGCAGCCGAAGAAACGCTCGAGAGAGCCCATGAGCGCCCTGTGTATCATTATGGGCCTGCTCTCGCCGCCCGACTCGTCCCTGTACGTTATGTCAAACCTCTCCGGCAGATTGAAATCGACCTGTATGGTCGAGCACTGCCAGCTTCTACCCAGCACGTCCTTTATCTTTATGTCTATCTTCGGGCCGTAGAACACCCCCTCGCCCGGGTCGATGGAATATTTTATCCCTTGCGCCTCAAGAGCGCCCTTCAATGCGCCCTCGGCCTTTGCCCAGTTGTCGAGAGTACCTACGTATTTTTCCGGCCTGGTGCTTAAGTATATATCAAATTCATTGAATCCAAAAGAATTTAATATGAAAAGCGTAAACTTGAGGACACCCTTTATCTCGTCCTCAAGCTGGTCCGGGGTCATGAATATATGGGCGTCGTCCTGAGTGAAGCCCCGGACACGGAGAAGCCCGTGGAGAGCGCCGGAGCGCTCATAGCGGTAGACCGTCCCAAGCTCGGCATAGCGTATGGGAAGGTCCCTGTAGCTCCTGAGCTGGGTCTTGTATACCTGTATGTGGAACGGGCAGTTCATGGGCTTTACGATATAATCCTGCCCTTCGACGTCCATCGGGGAGAAGAGGCTCTCCTTGTAGAAGTCCCAATGGCCGCTCGTCTTCCAGAGGTCTACCATGGCTATGTGGGGCGTATAGATTATCGAGTAGTCGCCCTTTACGTGCTCGCCCTTCCAGAAGTCCTCTATTACCATTCTTACCGTAGCGCCGTTCGGATGCCACAGGACAAGCCCCGAGCCAATGTTTTCGCTCGTGGTAAAAAGGTCGAGCTCGCGCCCGAGCTTCCTGTGGTCCCTTCTCTTCGCCTCCTCGATCCTGTCGAGATAGGCCTTGAGGTCATCCCTGGTGGCGAAGGCGGTGCCGTAGATCCTCTGGAGCATCTTCTGCTTCTCGTCGCCTCTCCAGTATGCGCCGGCGGCGGCGGTAAGCTTGAAGGCCTTTATCCACCCGGTAGAGGGCAGGTGCGGCCCCCTGCAAAGGTCAACGAACTGAGACTGCCTGTAGACGCTCACTTCAGGGCTGTCCAGCTCGCCTATTATCTCTTCCTTGTACCTCTCGCCCATATCCAGGAAGAGCTTCAGCGCCTCTTCCTTGCGTATAGTCTCCCTCGAGAACGGGTGGTCTCCCTTTATTATCTCCCTCATCCTCGATTCTATCTTTTCGAGGTCTTCCGGGGTAAATGGCTTCTCAACGTCAAAATCATAGTAGAAGCCGTCCTCAATAGCTGGCCCTATGGCGACCTTCGCGTCTTTATAGATGGACTTTACCGCCTCGGCAAGCACGTGGGAGGCCGAATGGCGCAGTATCTCAAGCCCCTCAGGGGAGTCGAGCACGACAGGTTCGACCTTCACCTGGCCGTCGGCGCTTCCAAGGGACGACTTTAAATCCCTCAAAGAGCCATCTACCTTCGCGGCGACGGTCTTCTTGAGGAGTCCCTTATCATGGACCTTAAGCGCTTCAAGAACGCTTGTGCCCGGACCGAACTCCTTCTCCTCACCTGTTGGGAAGATTACCTTTATCATCAAGTCCTTCGGCCTTTTACCGGCCATACTTGAAATCAATAAAAGGCGTCATCCGTCAGAAATAGCCCTTAAGCCAACCTGACCGATGACACCTTGATTACAGCAATGGTAGGCACGGGCGGTTTCGAACCGCCGACCTCTACCGTGTCAAGGTAGCGCTCTACCCCTGAGCTACGCGCCTATATATCGAATCGGGAGCCGCAAAACAGGGTCAGGCCCCTTTTCAATCTTACAATTTTCACATAAAAACGCCGGTATTTCAAAACATTTTTTAAGAACTGGCTCCAAACGATGCCTGTAGCGAATCATTAAGAATACAGGTCTTTTGGGCAGCATTGGATTTTATCTATTCTGCAAATGGCTGTCAAGGGTATTCTTCATAAAAATTGAAGCATTTGAAACCCTTACCTCAAATCTGACAAGACGATATCGGGCAACCCTGCCCAGATCGAAAAATACCTGGGCTGGCCTTGCCCTCATTATTCAAGCTATCACTCAAGGACCACCGGGGCTGATGAAAATCCTCCGATGACGACATGCACGCTGTCACCTTTTTTGAATATTTTTCCATGATTGGGAAATGTGATGCTCTCCTTTGGCGCGTCTTTTATCAGTGGAGAACTTATAAAAATCCCGGACTTCTCATGGAGGATAAAGACCCTTTCGCTCCCGGAAAGCGCATCGTCGAGTCCGCCAGGCCTGGTCTCAGAAAGCCGTATGACCGCGGCCTCGTTGTCCTGGGTCAGCCCTATCCCCTTGACCTCTATCCCTGCCCAGCCCCTACCGCAACCGGCCAGCACAAAGAGCAGGGACGGCGCGAGAAGGAGAAGGCAAAAAGCGTTCAAGGCCTGCCGCACACGCCCCTGTAGCGCCCACCCCTCAGCAACGAGACGAAGTTCTCGTATGTGACCTCGTCCTGGAACTCGGTATAGCATCTTCCAACGTCCTCCTTGCCGTGCGAGTCGCTTCCGCCTGTGGCGGGGATGCCGATCGAGGCGGCCACGACCATGGCCTTTTCATTCTCCTCAGGGGTGTTGTGCCCGTTGAAGGCCTCAACGGCACACAAGCCGTGGACAGAGGCGAGGTCGGCCTTGAACAGGCCCCATCCCCTGAAAGGATGGGCCGCGATGACGGCGGCGCCTTTCGGCGTGACGTATTTTATAAGCTCAGAGACAGGAGCGTACATGCCGAGGCCCATGAAGCTATCGTCGGTTATCCCGAATATGAGCACATGCCCTTCAGCCGCGTCATATTCCGCGCCCCTGAATATCCTTATCCTCCCCTCGAACCTCTCTTTAAGCTCCTCGGCCATGTCCGAAGCAGAGTAGGAGTTGTGCTCTGTAAAGGCTATTCCGTCGAGACCAGCGCCTATCGCCGCCTCGATCGTATCTTGAGGCTCAGAAGAGCTCTCATGAGTGAAAGAATGGTTGTGGAGGTCTATCTTCATCATTTAGTCCTCAAGCCATAGAAGCTCCCTTTTAAGCGCCGAGGCATAACGGTGCCGAAGGGTCGTAAACCTCTGACCGTCAGCGCTCCCCGCAAGCTCGATCGACGCGAAGGTAGAGTAGCCGAGCCTGAACGCGAGATAGGCGATAGTATAAAATCTCAGGCGCTCATGACTTACGTGGTCGCCGGCTGCGGCGGAATACCTGCCTACGAAATAGCTCTGCTCCATCGGATTCATCTCGAACTCGACGGCTGTCATACTTAAGTCCCATGCTATATCCTGGGAAGAGGGGACGAACTGGTCGAGATGGTGGTCGAGGCAATCCGTCTTCCTGTAGCCTTTACCTGTAAGCAGCCACTCGAACGGGAACATCCTGCCGTCTATCTGCACCGCCTCATGACCGGCATATTCCCCTTTAAACCCCTCAAGGCGAGCCGCCGGCTTTGCCCAGTCCTCGCCGAGGCCGAGGGTGATATTGCGAACGGCCATCTGGACGAACTCATCAAAACTCATCCTGCCCTGGGCCGGGAAGTTCTGCTTCACAAAGGCGAGATAGCCGGCCATCTGGTCGAGCAGGAGCTGGTTTACATCCTTTGCGGTAACGGGCCTTCCCGGAACGAAATCACTTAATATGAAACCGTTTGTAAAGCCCTTTACCGGCATGGTGAAACCTGCTTGAGAGAGCCGCGCCGCCCTCGCTGCCTTCGAGGCGCCGAACCTGCCGTGGCCGGCGAACTTGAGCATCACGGAACCAGCCTCCCCAGGCTCGCCTACCATATATTTTCTCCTCTCATGCCTCGGGTGTACGGCCGGGCAATCCTCATCATTGTAGAAAAACCCCCTCCACATGCCAGCCGATATGTCCTTAAGCGGCCCAACAAGGCCGGTTTCCATCTGGAGCCTTCCGCTCCTGACCCATATATCCTCGAAATATGAGACATACCTGGCGTGCCTGCCCCACCTCTGCCTTGCTTCCCCTGAGATGAAAGAGCTGCCGTCCGGTTCCCAGCTTGGGAAGATGATGATATTCCCGTCAGGGACACCCAGCCGGGATAACCTTTGGGCCACCGAGGAGAAAGACGTGCCACTGAGCCCCGGCCCCTCGTCCACCAATAAAAAGAAGCTCCCCTTGAGACCCGTGACAACCTCCTCAAGCTCAGGCATAAGGAGCGCCTTTCTGCTGAAAGGATGGCCCCTGGGCCTTAATGTAAATGACATAACGTCACACCCAAGGGACTCAAGGGTGGCGGCCACGACAGACGAGAGACTTGTCCCTATGCTCCGGAGGCCTATGCATACTGCTTGAGCGGGCCTCCTGTCCTCGAAGAAATCGCGCGCCGCTTGCAGATAGACCTCAGGAAAGAGCCCGTAATGGGCATATCCCTCCGGTAGCCTCGTCTTGATCCTTCCGGGCAGAGGCATGGAGAGTATACTCACGAGTTGGGCCGTCAAGACGTCAGACCATGACGATACTTCAGCGCCCCTTCCCTCCCAGGAGGCCCTGAATACGTGCCCGGCGGCGGTCGAAGCCTTCCTCATGGCCGCGCTTATCTCGTTTACGCCGTCCCTTTCATGGAAGAGGCTGTCGGCTATGCCCGATTCCAGCCTGCCCAACTCGATCATAAGCTCTGTTGCGGCCTCGTGGGTACAACCGTCCTTTACGCCTTCCGCCATCCGCAATATCTCCATCGCCAAATGGCGTGTCTCAATCTCCTCTTCAGACTTCCTGTACACGATCATCGATCTTTCCCCTGTATGACCAACATGTAGTTCCTGCTCTCCTTTGGCATCCAGACGTACTTATAGCTTTCGGCGCCCCTTAAAAAATCGACCTCTTTGGCCCCTGCCCTTATAGCGTCCTCTACCGCGTATTCGAGCATGCGGGCGCCGGGGCTTAAGGCGGCAAGGTCCGGCTCAAAGCCGCTTAGGTACGCGTACATCCGTCCTCTATGCAAAAATGAGTACAACGCTGCCATGTCGCTCCCCTGGTACCTCATCCTGTATAACCGCAGAAGCCCCTTATGAAGAAACCCGGCTGCCGCCTCGTTGTGAAAGGACCTTATCTCAGCGCCCTCAAGAACACCCTTCCGGCCGAGCGAATTCCATCTCCTCAGGTGAAGCGTGAAAAAAGATTCGAGGAACTCTGGAAGGTCGCCCATGGAGGCTGTCTCGACTGAAATAGAAGCGCTCCTGTCCAGCTTTTTTCTAGTACGCTTGGCGCCGTTTCTTCCCTTTGAGCCGCGCTTTCCGATCAACTCATCAAAGGTCGATGGCAGATCGATCGACAGGCAGGGCTTTCCCGCGATTTTTTCCGCATCTGCTGAATTCAAGACCTTCGGTGAAAGCATGGCTGACGAGGGCTTAAGCTCGCGCAGGTCGCATCTTCTCCACCGGCCCTTCGATAGTGAAAGGTATTCAACGACCGCCATCGCCGCTTCCTCCTCAAGCCCTGGAAGAGATAATATGTCGAGGTAATCGGAGACCCCTGTGCCTGAGAAGAATAGCTCTTCGCCCTTCAACGTGAACGTGGCGAGGCCAGCGAGCGCGCCGCCGCCTCTCAAGGCGAGCGCGAAAGGGCTGCCGTCATCAAGGTGCCTCGACCAGGGGATAAGCCAACGTGGGGACTGGAAGGGGGTTGCCATGGGGCATGCCTCGAAAAGCTCCTCCCAGGCGGGCGCGATACCTTCAAGGCCTTCAAGCGTAGTTATCTCATCGATAATAAACCTAAAGCTCAATGACACCGCTTCCTCCGCTCCGCTTCGATGCCGCGATCCTTGAATAGAGATCGATATACTTATCCGCCATCTCAACCGATGAAAAGCCATGAGCGGCTGCCCTGCATTCATCACGCGATATGGTGTCGGCGTAGGCGATAGCATCGGCCATCTCGCCTACGCCGTCTACGAGGAAACCGGTCCTGCCATGCTCGACTATCTCTGTCAGGGCGCCTTGCCGGAAGGCCACTACAGGCGTGCCGGAGGCAAGGGCCTCCATCGCCACAAGCGAGCTCGTCTCAGGCACGAGCGACGGGATAAGGACGCACCTGGCCCCGGCAAGCAGACGCCTTTTCCTTGGAAAACCAGCCAGCCCGGCGAAGACGCAGCTCCTGCCGTCGACCCTCGGGGATATCTCCTTCCTGAAGTACTCCTCATGCTCCTCGTAGCGGAATACCGCACCCGCTATAACGATAGGGACTCTTGCCATCCTTGCCGCGTCTATGGCATGGTGGAAGCCCTTCTCCGGGCAGATCCTGCCCATGGCAAGGGCGTAGTTCCTCCGTGTTATGCCTGTCGAGAACCTCTCCACGGGGACACCGTTCGTTATTACACCGGCAAGATTGATCCCTTCAGGGCATGTACGCTCCTGGCTCCTTGAGACGCAATTAAAAAAAGTGAGCGGCCTTGATGTCAAGAGCGCTTCTTCAGGGTACCAGGATACAGGCAGGTGGAGCGTTACGAGCGCAGGTACGCCATCTCTCGGCATGTATTCGAAAAAATCGAGCCCGTGCATGTGCACAAGGTCTATCTTCCAATGCTTGACCGCAAATCCTATGCTCTTCCTGTAAAGCTCATGCATGTAGGAGCGGACCTGAGCGTCAATACGCCCCCATACATAAGGTGTCGGCACCAGAGTGCCTTCCACCCTGGACCCTTCCGGGGCGACTACGACCGACCCCCAGCCCCTGGCTGAAAGCTCGCTATCAAGCGTCAACAGGACCTGTTCGGCTCCCCCGGGCGTATCCGGACTTACCCTGGCGAACGGGAACGAGACCCCGAGGACGGTGGGATTCATAAAAGCCCCTCTATCCCAAGCTCTTTTATCGCCTTTGAGGCAAGCTCGCGCCAAACTCTTCCGTCGATGCCCCAGTTAAACCGCTCATAATAAAGCCCGCCCTCATGCGGTGGCGCCGCGAAGTCGTAGCGCGGGGCAGGCCTGAACCTCTCAAATTCAAATGGAAAGACCCTCAAGACACCGGCCTGCGTGGTGAAGCTGTCCATCATCTTCTCTTTAAACCGCTTCTCCTCTTCGGTGAGTATGACCGTTATATCCTCGACACCCTCCCTGGGCAGGAACTCGAATACCCTGAGCCTCCCCTCAACCGCGTGATACAAGGGGTACTCTATTATCGGCGGCGCCTCGGCCCCTTCCTTTTTAAGCAACGCCACAGCGGCGGCTACGCCGAAAGAGACCGAATCATGGTCCGGGTGACCGCCCTCGTACGTGTGCGCCATCACCGACTCGGGCTCGGTCATGCCGATCATCTCCTTTAGCTTCAACGCCAGCCCGGCGAGGTTGAAGCCGGCCTCCTGGTCCGGTATCCCCACCTCGAGGCAGTCTTCAGGGCCTATGCCGGCGAAAGAGAGCGCCTTAAAAAGCTCGTTCCTTCTCGCCTTCGCGTATTCACCGGCTGACTTGAAGCCGTGGGAGGCCGCGTCTACGAGGTCTCGCGGAGCACCGTCGGTTACGTGGACGAAGACCGCCTTATCAAGGTACTTGTAGAGGGCGCCCGCGCCAGCGGCCTCATCATCAGGATGGGCCGCGACTATGAGGACCCTTGCCCCGAAGATATCCTTTACAAGCTCGCGGGCATAGCCCACCATGGACGTCTTTATGAACCTAAACTCCCTTGCGCGCATATCTCCTCACCATCGCGGAGCAGAAATCCGCGTACTCCTCGATCCTTTGCGGCGGGGAAGTATGGTGCGGCTTTATCCCCTTTTCCTCTGGCGTGAAGCAGAAGGTCACTGTCACGTCAAAGTCCTCTATCGCCTTCATCTGCCTGTCGAACCAGGATAGAGCGCCGGGCCTTAAGCTGTCGGCCCAGCTGAGCCCGGTGCGTAACTTTTTGACTCCAAGCCTTTTAAGCCACTCGACGGCGCCGAGGAGCCTCGGGTCCTCGAAATGGAACCATTGGCAGATGCCGAGGGCCGGAGCGTAACTGGCGAAGATATCGAGCGCCTTTTTTGGCGTGCCGTCCTCGCGGAGCAACCCCATGTAGAAATGGCGGTAGTATGCCGACCCTTCGGCCTCGCGGTGCCTGGTCGTGGCAGGCCAGGCCTTCGGCAGGTCGTAGAGGCTGTACCAGTGGACCCTCTCAGCCCTGCCGATAAGGAGCTCTGCGGAGCGCCTGAGCCCGAACTCCTGGACCTCCTCCGCCCCGAAGCTCGAAACCCCGGCCTCCGAGACCCATACAGGGAGGTCGGAGGTGGCCTTGATCCCGGCGAGCTTCTCCGGCCACTCGTCTATCATCCAGTGGTTCCAGTCGAGCGGAAAGCCGTGAACGGCTATGGCGTCCATCTCATCAAGGACGCCCTGCCCCTTGAGGTTACGGATAAAGTCCGGGTCTATCGGGGATATGCCGCCAAGGACCTTTATAAGAGAGCTCTGTTCAGCCTCAACCGCCCGGGCGGCGGACCTTACCATGCGCGAGTATATTCTCCAGCCCGGGTCGAGGTGAAAGTCCCAGTGCGAAAGGTTATTGGGCTCATTCCAGAACATGACCGCCTCTATCATGGCAGCGCCCACCGCCTCTCGCCCCTGCGGCAGATAAAGACCTCGCTCTCAGGGTTGTCTATCACCTCAAATCCGGAGCTCCTCAGCATGGCCTCTGCGCACGCCCTGTTCGGAAGCCACCAGTTGGTCGGGTCGCCGGAGTAATTCTTCTCTATGAAATGCATCCTCGGAAAACCGGGGCGCTCAAAGACCTGGGTCTCGTTGAACGGATAATCGTCATCTATCCCTTCCACGGATCTACCGCCCCTCAGCATCGACTGGAAGACGAGCAAGTCCGCCGCCGCGTGCTCATATACGAGGTCAAGCGCTAATAGCGGGTGCCTCAGATGATAGAAGACCCCCAAAAACAAGACCAGGTCGAACCTCTCATCAAGCCCTGAAAGGCCGTAAACGGACATATTCCTGAACTCTATGTCGGCCCCAAGGACGCTCGCGGCAAAGCTGGCCTGCGCGAGGTAGTCATCGTCAATATCTATCGCGAGCACCCTGGACGCCCCCCTCCTTTTCATCTCGATCGAATAAAAACCGGCGTTGCAGCCTATATCGAGCACGCTCCTGCCGCTTAAGTCACCTGGGACGGCATGCGCGAACCGCTTCCACTTGTACATGGGGTAGTCGCCAAGGAAGTGCTCTGGCGAGGTCAGAACCCCCTTGAGGTCGATATTCTGGAACCATGGGCCGAGTCTTTCAACGCGTCTTGCTATCTCATCCGGCGTAAGCTCATCTTCCATCATCTATCTCCTCTGGGCCTTCCTGGCAGGCTCAGGAGCCTTATCGCCTCCCTGTAGCCGTTGATCGTGCCGACGTCGACGTATGAGCTTCCGGCCCGCACCCCGACCGCCTCGCCGCCACCTGATATGTATCTGTTGACCAGCGTGCCTATGTACTCGTCTTTCCTGCCATGCTCAAGCCACAGGGCGTGCAGGTCGATAAAGACCGAACCAAGGAGCTTGAAGGAGCCCCAGACCCACCTGGTCGTGGGCCTCTTCCTTTTTACCTGTATCTCAAGCACCCTCCCGCCTCCGTCTATGACCACGGCGTCGAAGTACTCCGGCCTTTTAACCGGGAACAAGAGGAAAGAAAGCCCCTCGTCACCGAGCGCGCTGAACCCGTCCTCCGGGAACCAGATCGTGTCTGGCAGGCCCACCAGCACGTACTCGTCAGGCCTTATGAGCGGCATGGCCCTGAATATCGAATCGCACAACCCCAGCGGCTCCGGCTGCACGACGTAACATATGTCGGCCTCTCCCATGCTTCCGCCGTAGTACTCCAGTATGTCCGACTTGCCTGGAGAGATTACGAAGCAAATCTTCTCGGCGCCAGCGTTGAGCATGCGGTCAACAAGGTATTCGCTTACGGCCCTGGGGCGCTCGATAGCGCCTTCGAGGCGGCTCCCGACGGGCAGCAGTTCTTTTGAGAATGCCAGCGGCTGTATCCTTGAGCCGGAGCCAGCGGCAGGGATTATCCCCCACATGAGTGCACCTTGCGCCGCAGCGCCTCTTCCATTATCCTCTCGAACTCGGCGGCCCTCTCAAAAGAAGTATGCTCCGCGAGCGCCCTCTGCCTCGCCCTTCTCGCTATCTTAAGCCTTTCATCGTCATCCATCTTAAGCGCCTCTACCACGTCGTCGGTGCTCTCCACGATAACGACCTCAGAGCCAGGCGTAAAAAAAGTGTCGATACCCTCCCACCAGTCGCTCACCATGGGACTTCCGCACGCGGCAGCCTCGAAGAGCCTGCCGGACGGGCACCAGCCGGTCTCCGCCATCGCGCCCCTTGTGATATTGAGCGTCAAGGCGGCTGATGAATAGAAGGCCGGGTGCCTCGGCGGAGGCACATGGCGCGCGAAATAGATGTTCTCCGTCCACGGAAACTCTTCCGGGTATAGCGACCCGCCCAATACGAATTTTTTCTGCGGAAACCTTCTCGCCGGCTCTACAAAGAACTTTAAAAGGGCCTCCTGCCTGTCCTCCGCAAAGGTCCCCAGGTATGAAAGGTCAGCCATGTACTCATCTGCCTTTTGGGCAGGGGCATGCGCAAAAGGGTCGACGCTGCCGTAAAGCGGCGCTATGTTTCTGGCGCCAAGGATATCGCTTAAGTATTTCAACGTCCTGCCCCCCGTGTAGCTCAAGACGATATCAAACCCGCCGAGCCCGTCTTCTGGCAGGTAGCATACCTGGCGTCCAGCTTCCAGGTTCTTGATCGTAACCGGGGTATCAAGGTCATAAAAAGAGCTCAGGCGCGCGCCTGAGGATAGCACAAGTTCGGAGGCGCTCCGTCCGTCCGGGCAGTACGAAGTGACCATACCGACGTCCGCGCCCTTTAGCTCGCTTTCTGCCCTCTTCCTTACATCCTCCCATCGGCTGTAGATGACGAGCTCCGCCCATGGCGCTTCGGCCATGTCCCTGTGCGAGGCGTAGTAGGGCGCGTCCTTCTCGAAGAAGACGGCCCTGTGCCCCCTTTGGAAGAGGGCGCTCAGAAGCCCCCGCCAGATGGTCGCGTGCCCGTTGCCCCATGAGGAGCTGATCGTAAGTCCGAATACCACGAGCTTCATCTCCCCTCCCCGCGGGGCAAGATAGATCAGCCGATCATGGCCGAAGCTGCCGCTTTAACGCCTGCCGCCTTTCCTCATTCTCCCATCGCGCGGCCTGGCGGAGGTACCGCCTCCATGGACTGCTTGAACTTGAGAAGCTCCTCCCTCAGCTCCCTGAAGGAGACCGCGCCAAGGAGCCTTTGCACCGCGCCTTTCGCTCCACCCGGCAGGTTGTAGATCATACGCACCCTCAGCTCCGTTCCCCTGTGGCCGGGCGCGGTCCTGAACTCGACGAGCCCCTCGGCGTCTATGTCGGAGAAGGGAAGCGACTTCCATGCTATATACTCGTTCTCCCTTTCCCCTGTTATCTCCGAATCCCACTCTATCCTCGCGCCGTCAACGCTGGCGACCCAGTGCGAACGCCTGTCGTCTATGACCTTGACCTCCTCAAGATGGCTCATGAACTCAGGCAGGTTGGCGAGGTTCCTCCAGTACCTGTAGATCTCATAGGCGGGCCTGTTGATGGTAACCGTCTCATCGAGCTCCACAGGGCCGCCTGAGGTATCTATGCCAAGCCTCTCGTAGAGCGCGCAATGGCCTGTGCCGCCCCTGTATATGAGATAGCCGCCGGTAAGGAGTGATAGAAAGGCGCCGAGGCGCCCTTTCCTCAAGGCTCCGGCAGCCAGATAACCGCCAAAGAGAAAAGAGGCCACGCGCTCAGCCCTGCCAACGTTCACCTTTTCCATTGCTCTCCAGTATTTGGGCTCATGGTGTGTCATTTGAGTACCTCCTGTTTATTAAGTACGCTCCCCAGGTAACTCTCAAGCTCATCCACTCGGTGGACGGAGGTGTGCCCTGCGAGCACCCTTGCCCGTGCCCTCTCGCCTATCTTTACCCTCTCCTCCTCCGGTATTTCGCGAAGGTGGCGTATCGTATCCTCGGCGCTTCGCGTAACGAGTATCTCCTTGCCGGGGCTGAAAAAACAGTCCAGCCCGGTCCAGTAATCGGAGATCACCGGGGTGGCGCACGCGGCGGCCTCAAAGAGGCGCACACTCGGGGAGTAGCCGGCCCTGATCATTTGAGCCCTGGTGATATTCATCGTATACTTCATGGAGCCGTAAAAGGAGCGGTGCTGTCCCGGGGGCAGGTGCTCTATCCTTTGAATGTTGCCGGGCCAGACGGTATCGCAAGGGTAAAGCGGCCCTGCCACGACAAAGCTCCCGTCGAGCCTTCTCGCCGGTTCAAGGAAAAGATTGTTCAGAGGCTGCTGGCGGTCCTTGCTGTAGGTACCTATGTAGCCGATTTCCCACCTCTTCTCCATCTTCTCCGGCCTGTACACCTCAATATCCACCGAACAATACAGGGGCCTCGCCATCGGAGAGGCAAACTCCTTTTCGATCCTTTCAAGGATAGGCCCGCCTGTAAAAGAGAGGTAGATATCGAACCTCGGTATCAGCCCAGGTGTCAGGTACTCGTAATCACGGAGCCTCAGCTTTGCAAAGGTGACCGGGGTGTCGATGTCGTAGAAAGCCGTAGCGCCCCTGGCGATATCCAGCGCCCAGCGCGCGACAGTTACGCCCTCAGGCACGTAGGAGCCTACCATCACGAAATCGGCGTCCATGACATCGGCCTCGAAGCGGTCTTTAAGCTCATCCGTGCATGAGTAAAGGCCGGTGCTGCACCAGGGCGGCTTGGGGAGGTCGCGGTTATCACGGTACCAGGGCATATCGCGCTCAAGGAAGAGCACTTCGTGCCCCCTCGATGACAGCTCCCGCACGAGGCTCCTGTAAGTGGTCGCGTGACCGTTGCCCCATGACGACGTTATCGACAGGCCCAGCATTACTATTTTAAGAGGCGGCAGCCCCATAGGTCCTCCTGACAACCGGGATTCATCCGCCCAGGAGCGAGCTCAAAACAGTTGCGACCTGCCTTGCCCTGTGGCCATAAGTATGCTCTGAGGCGACCCGCGCCAGGGCGTTCCTTCCTATCGCGGCGGCGGCTTCAGGCGTAAGGCCCGATAGAAGCTCGGCCACTTCCCTGCCGCTCCCGGCCACAAGCACCTCTTTGCCGGGTGCGAGGAATGTCTCGATGCCATCCCACCTGTCGGTAATGATGCACGCTCCAGCGCCAGCGGCCTCGAATATGCGGGTAGGCGGTGAGAAACCGTACCTTGCCATCGAATCCCTGTTTACGTTCAGGACGGCCATGCACGCCGAATTGAAGGCGTTATGCCCATGGGTGTATACATGGCCCAGCCATTTGACGTTCGGGATATCGATAGAGTCCCAGCCGCTGCCGCCGAGCAGGAATCTTCTGTCCGGCAGCAGTGACGCGGCGCTGAAGAAAAATTCCCTGACCCTTTCCTCGCGGTCCGGCATGCGGTTGCCCAGGAAACCGAGGTCGGCCCTTAACATCCCGTCCGGGTCGGACGGGTAATGGGTCTCAGGATCGAGAGCGTTGTATATGGGGGTGCATCCGACCGCGCCAAGCCTGGAATATTCATCTACGACCCGGTCGCCGCCCCCGTAAGTGAATATATGGTCGTACTTTTCAACCAGCGGCCTGAAAGGGTCGGAAGGGTCGCCCTTCATGCGCTCCATGGTCGCCGGCGCGTCAACGTCCCAGAAGGCCGCGAGTCCACCCCTGGTCTCCAGCACCGCTTTTTCAAGGTACTCGTCGAAAGCACCCACGCCGCTTGCCTTTACGATGAGGGCGCTGCCGCTCGCCTCAGAAAGGGCCCTGTCTACCCCTGTCTTGGTAGCCTCATATACCGATACCTTTGCCCATGGAGGGTCTTCTATATCCCTGTACTTCTGCCTGTCGTAGGCGTCCGGTTCGTAAAAGGTGACCCTGTACCCCAGCTCATGCAGCCCCTTGATTATCCCCCTGTAATAGGTGGCGGCCCCGTTCCAGTACGCTGAAACGAGGCTTGATCCGAAAAAGGCGATCTCAGGCCCTTGCTTCATATGCCTCCTTCTCCACATCAAGCCTTGAGCATATCGCGAGGAGCTCATCCACCCTGTTCGCGCAGGTGTGGCGGCTCAATACGGTTGAAAGTCCGCGCGCAGCCATTTCCTTCCTCATGGTCTCGTCATGCAAAAGATCACGGAGGAGCCTTTCCATCTCCCGCCCGTTCTTGGCGACGAGAAAATCACCGGGGCTGAAGAGCCTTTCGGAATCTTCCCAGGGCGCGGATAAAAGCGGTATGCCGCAGGCAAGGGCCTCGAAGACCCTTATTGTCGGTATCCCTGGAAGGGCCTCTGCATAAGGCCTTCTCGGGACGTGCACAGTACACTTGTGAGCGGCGAAGACGCCCGGCACCTCGAAGTTTGGAAGCCAGCCCTTGTACTCGACCCCCGACTCAGCCAGCCTCCTTAACGCCTGCTCCGGGTATCTCACGCCATGAGCCAGCGCCCTCAAGCCCAGGGACCTTGCCGGCCCCAGAAAAAACTCATCGATCTCAGCGCTCCTCTCCCCGTCGCCCCAGTTGCCGATCCATACGAGGTCACCTTCGTTCACTCTGCGCATCGGGCGGAAGACCCTCACGTCGGCCGCCTCATGCCACGTCCATGCCCTGGAAGCCCATCCACGCTCAAGGTATGTCTCCCTTATCACCTCGCCGAAGGCGAGCACCCCGTCGTAATTTGAAAGGTCGTAGGCGCCCATGTTCCACGGCTCTGTGGCGGAGCGATGGTGTGTGTCGTGGAAGAAGAGGCGGAAAGAAGACCTCCGCCGCAAACTCCCTATCCTCCTTACAAGCTCATGGTCGTTCCATTCATGCACTATCACTACTTGAGCGCCGTCGATGGCCGCCTCAAGGTCTATAGACCCGAGGTCGTAACGCGTGCTTGAGAGCATCGGGTACCTGGACCGGAAAAGCCCCGCCGCGTCGCCATGCGCGGATAGAAGGTTATTAAAGCTCCATGAGTCCCTCGGCTCGTATATCTCTACCTCATGACCTCTCGAAAGAAGCTCGGTTGCCACGCCGCGCAGGAAGTGCGCGTTGCCGTGGTTCCAGTCCGAGATAAGGGATTGATAGAACATCACGAAACGCATCTTTCCGTCCTTTCAGCGCCTTCTGCAAGGAGACGCCTGTATATGTCGATATAACCCCACGCCATCCTTTGGGGTGTAAACTCAAGGGCCCTGTCGCGCGCAAGGGCCCCAAGCCTCTCACGCAAGGCCTTGTCCGCTGACAGGGACTCAAGCGTCACGGCAAGGCTTGAGGGTTTATCAGGATTTACAAAGAGAGCCGCCCCCTCCCATGTCTCCCTCAAGCTCGGTATGTCTCCCAGTACAAGGGCGCACCCGGATAAGGCCGCCTCAAGGATTGTAAGACCGAAGGGTTCATAACGGGCGGGCAGCGCGAATATCGAAGCACTCGCCATCCATCCTGAAAGCTCGGTGGAACCAAGCGCGCCAAGCATCCTCATCGATCCATCCGCCTTGAAGCTTTCGGCGCCGTGCTCAAGCGCCCCTGCCGCGTAAACAGGCCAGCTAAGACCGCCTGCCGCGCCCTGAAGCGCCTCGATGTTCTTGGCCTCGTCCCATAGCCTTCCGGCCGTGAGTATGAACTCCTCTTTTTTTGTACCGGGCCTGAAAAGGGCGCTGTCCCTGCCATTAGGGATGACATCGGATGGAGCGTCGAAGGAATAGTGCTTCTTGAGGCTCTTTAGCATCGCGTTTGTAGGCGCTACGACGGCACGGGCGCCACTAAGCCCTTTTTCGACCTCCGCGGCATATCTACGCCAATCGTAAGAGACGGGCGTCCTTCTGACGGCCTCCCACCATGAGAGCACGCACGAGTGGGCGGCTATGACGCACGGCGCGACCCACGGCAGCGCGCCGTGGCAATACCCGTTCAGATGGACGATATCCGGCATTGTGTACTCTTCGATCCTCAGCAGCCACTTCCCGGCAAGCTCTACGTTAAGCCATGGGTCGTCCATCCATTCGAGCTTAAAGCCGCTTTCAAAGAGATCTGCACCGGCTGACGTGGCCTCTTTTAACTGCGCCCTCGTCACAGCGGGGCCCATGGTCGCGAGAAAGACCTTGACCCCTGAAGAGGCCAGGGCAGAGGCCAGCTCTACGGAATAGGTCCAGACCCCGCCAACGGCGTCTGTAGTCATCAGCAGCTTTTCCGGCATCCTGCCTTCGCTCATATGCTCTCGAGCTCCCTTAACGGACCAGGCCTGTCGTCCTGTATGTCGCTGAAAGAATGGTTCTCCCGGAGGTAATGCTCGTGCGCGCGCTCCCATGCGTACTCATCCGGATCCCCCCATCTCCGTGAATATTCCTCAGAGCCGGGATATGGGAAAAGCGGGACGGGTTTATTTACCCATATGCCAGCGTCTAGGAGGTACGACCTCCACGCATCGACCGCCTCCGGGCCGTCCTCGTGCGCGTCAAGCAAGGTGGCCTGAACGAACGGCACGCTCTTTCTGGCTTTTTTAAGGAGGCTCGCAAGCTCACCTGTCGAGACCGCGCACCGCTTGTTAAGGCGCGCGCGCCCTTCCTCCGTGACGCTTTCCACCCCGGCCTCTATGGATACGCAGCCCGCGGCCCCGAGGAGAGCGAGCATATCAGTCTTCCAGAGGTCGATCCTGGTCTGTATCCCGAATGAGAGCCTTCTCGACGCGAGCGCCTCGAGGAGCTTCCTGTCTGGCATGAATATTTCGTCTATGAAATAGATGTAGTCGACCCCGTCTGATATAAGCCTGTCGATCTCTTCGAGGACGACCGGCAGTGGGCGTTTCCTGTAATTATTGCGGAACTCCTTTTTAGCGCAAAAGGTGCATGAATATGGACAGCCACGCGACGACTCAACCTCGGCGCCAGCCCCTGCCGGGCGCACGCCGAAGCGATGATGGTGATGCCTGTGCATGTCGATATAACTGGACGGCCACTTAAGCGGCGGCAGAGTCGGCATATCGGTCACCCTTGGCCCGCCCTGGATCTTCAAGCCGGTAGACGAGACGTAGCCAAGTGAGCTTATCTCCGCGAGGTCTTTTGCCGCAAGCTCAGGGAGGACCGTCTCTGGCTCGCCCATTACGACGATATCCGCTCCGAGCTTTTTGAGCGCGGCCGTTGGCGTTACCGAGCAATGCGGGCCCACCCCGACTTTTTTAGCCGGGATGCCCTCCATCTCACGGAAAAGGAGCATCGGCACCTTAAGCTCCGGCTGAGGACACCTCCAGAAAAGATACCCGGGGGCTGTTGTGATGACTATGAAGTCAGGGTTGAGCGCTTCGACCCGCTTCTTCGTCTCAAACAGCGTAAGGCCCTCGGAGTGCGCGTCTACGAGCTCCGCCCTGTGCCCAGCCATCTCAAGGAGCGCCCCGGAGTAGGCAAGCTCAAGCGGGAAATGGGGTTCCCTGCAGCCGAAATAAACGCTGCCTGAAAAGTCCCAGTTCGGATATACCAGCGCGAATATCATTCACTGTCCTGTCATATTGTAAGGCCCCGGTTCGCAAGCTCCTCACAGGCCTCGGCGACACGGTCGCATGCGGCCTTGCCTTCGAGCCACGCCGCAAGCTCGATGAGCCCGTCGGCCATGGTTACCTCTGGTTCATACCCCAGAAGGCTTTTCGCGAGCGTTATATCGGCAAAGCAGTGCCTGATGTCCCCGACCCTGTATCTGCCCGTGACCTGAGGCGCTATTCTCTTGCCGAAGACCTTTCCCAACCTCCCGGCTATCTCTATTATGGAATAGCTTTCTCCGCAACCTACGTTAATGGCGGCATACGCGGCAGCCGGAGATTCCAGCGCGAGCCTGCATGCCCTGGCAACGTCGCGCGCGTTTACGAAGTCCCTCATCTGCATGCCGTCCTCGTATATAAGCGGCGGCTTGCCGTTCATCAGTCTTGCGGAGAATATGGCGAGCACGCCTGTATATGGGTTAGAGAAGGCCTGTCTCGGGCCGTAGACATTAAAGAACCTGAGCGCCACGACCGGCATGTTATACGCCCTTCCCGTGACGAGGCACATCTTCTCCTGATCGTATTTTGTAAGGGCGTAGACCGATGATATGGAAGGCGGCTTGGACTCGGGCGTGGGCACGGGAGTGAGCCTTTCCCCGGCAGCGTCCTTAAGCTCCCACTCCCGTGCCTTCAACTGTTCGACCATCCTTGCCGCGTCTTGGACCGCGACCCCTTCCTCGGTCCGGTACGATCCCTCTCCGTATACGCTCATGCTGGAGGCGGTAACGAGCCTTTCAACAGGTTTTTTTATGAGTGTCTCAAGGAGGACAGCCGTCCCCCTGCAATTCACATCTACGTAGTCCTCTATCATGTACATCGACTGTCCGACGCCAACGGCGGCGGCGAGATGCACTACGGCATCCATCCCTTCGAGCGCCTTGCGCACCGCTTCACGGTCCCGGATATCCCCGACGATCAATTCCACTTCAGGCGAGAGATACTCAGGCCTTTTCTTTTCAGGGCCGTGTACCTGTTCGGTCAATGAATCGAGGGCCCTTACCTTGTAGCCGCGCCCAAGGAGCTCATCTGCCAGATGCGAGCCTACGAACCCGGCCCCTCCGGTTATCAGGATATTTTTCACAAGCCACCTCCCACATGGTCGTGCCAGGAACGAGGCCATATTTAACCTGCCGCCTAAATCCAAAGAGGGACCAGGCACGGTAAAACGACCTGTTTTTTCGGCTAAGCTCTTGCAGACGGACCGCGGGAAAAGGAAACATTCAAACCACAACGGAATCGCGGATAAAGCGGCTCAAGCCCTCCTCAAGTCGAAGCTTTCTTTCTTCTAAACTTATATCAGGATTCAGCTTTGTCAAGGGTATGTAGATGAAGAAGCTTCTGCTCGAAACGGCGCATTAGGAGGCTGTTGAAAAACAGCCTCCTAATGCAATCCATGGACGGATTGCCAAATTGCGAGACTTGAAAAGCCGAGCAATTTGTAAAATTTGGACTGATTCACTCAGGCCAAATCGTAGTTGAAAAAGTCCTGGATGGGCTTTTTCAACATCCTGTTAGGGCGGAGATTCTCAGGACCATTATGCTTAAAAGGACGGGGCCCGGCTTCGGGGCCATGGAAAGGCCAGTGGCCCGTTGTTACTGCGTAAAAAAATTTTCATGTACTGGCGCGCCGTGATATAATTCTTTTCTAAATAAAAATGGCAGACGTTTCTCTATTCCTCTCCCCCTCTTAATCAGCCAGCCTCCTCCCGGTTGAGTTTCTGCCGCGATACCCTATAATTAAAGTAGCAGTAGATGCCGCGCCAAGACACTATCCGAATAATGACGTATAACGTCCACAGCTGCACAGGCTCGGACGGTGAAGTCTCGACTTACAGGATAGCCGACGTTATCGCGAAATATGAACCTGACGTCGTGGCTTTGCAGGAGCTTGACGCAGGCCTGGCGAGGACGAAACACAGGCATCAGGCCGAAGAGATAGCGAAGCATCTCGATATGGACTTCCATTTTTACCCGTCTATAAAGATACAGAGCGGGCACTACGGGAACGCCATATTGAGCCGTTATCCATTGAGGCTGGTGCAGGCAGGGGCCCTTCCGGCGCCATGGTGGTTCCGTCCCTTTGAGAGAAGGGGGGCGCTCTGGGCCGCGGTCCAGGTCGGGGATAAGGAGATACAGATAATAAACACGCACTTCGGGCACAACTGGAGGGAAAGGCTCGCACAGGCGGAGGCCCTGCTGGGAGCCAAATGGGCGGCGCATTCGTCCTGCAACCCTCCTCTTGTGGTATGCGGCGACCTCAACACGCTGCCCATATCATCGGTCTACCGCAGGTTCAGGCAGCTCCTGCGGGACGCCCAGATGTCGCTCAAGGGCAAGCGCCCGATGAAGACCTACCCGAGCCGCTGCCCCGTGGTACGGATAGACCATATCTTCACAAGCCAGGAGGTCCTGGTCCTGGACACTAACGTCCCAAGGAACGGGCTCACCGCAAAGGCCTCAGACCACCTCCCCCTTATCGCCGAGCTGGAGATCACCTGACGGAAAAAGTTTTTTTTCCGGAGGTACTAAAATGTGGGCCAGGATACTGAAGCCCGGCCGCAACTGCTTTGAGAACTCTGGCGTCAATGAAGCGGGCGTCTACGTGGACGGCGGCGAGTACTACACCGCCTTCTACCGCGCTGCCCTCAAGGCCCGGAAGTACATAATTATCTCTGGATGGCAGTTCGACAGCGAGGTACAGCTCCTGCGCGGGGCAGAGGCCCGGCACGCGAGGCGCGAAGTAAGGATGCTCAGGTTCCTGGACCTGCTCTGCAGGAAGAACCCGGAGCTAAGGGTCTACATACTCGCCTGGGACTTCAGCCTTATCTTCATGCACGAGCGCGAATGGATGCAGGAGCTGGTCTTCAACTGGTCCACCAGCGAACGCCTTCACTTCCGCTTCGACGACAAGCACGCCATAGGAGCGAGCCAGCACCAGAAATACGTCGTGATAGACGGTACAATAGCCTTCCTTGGCGGCATGGACATCTGCGCCGGAAGATGGGACACCAGGGCCCACCTCGCCACTGACCCCGACAGGATAAACCCTGACGGCGGCCATTACGGCCCGTACCACGACATACAGGCCTACTTCACCGGCCCTCTCGTTCTGACCATCTCAAAGATGTTCGAGGCGCGCTGGAAAGTAACTACCGGAGTTGCCCCCGGCCTCAAAGCGCCGCTGGAAGGCGATTATCTGCAGCGCGGCATCGGCTCGGAGATATCGGCGCGCCGCGCCGCCCTCAGCAGGACCCAGGGGAAGACATTCATAAAGGAGCTTGAGCCGGTAAAAGAGATACGCGCCCTCTACATAGACGCCATAAGGTCGGCGAAACGGCTCATCTACATCGAAACCCAGTACTTAAGCTCCCACGCCATATACCGCGCCCTTGCCGAAAGGATGGAGGACATATCCGCCCCGAGGCTCAATATAGTGATAATGCTCCCGAAAAAACAGAACGCCCTCGTCGAGACGATATCCATCGGTCTCCTGCAATCGCGCATACTGAGCGTGCTCAGGCAGACGGCCAGGCGCATGGGGCACTCCTTCGGGGTCTACTACTCTACCGCCTTCGACGAGGCAGGCGAAGAGGTGCCGGTATACATACATTCAAAGCTCATGATAGTGGACGACAGGTTCCTGACGATCGGTTCGGCCAATGGCACGAACAGGTCCATGGGCCTCGATACTGAATTGAATATCTCATGGGAGGCATGCTCGCTCCGGGACTTAAAGCTCCTGAGGTCGATAAGGCGTTTCAGGACCGGCCTGCTGATGGAGTTCATCGGACCGGGAGAAGGTGTAGACAGACGGAGGCTCGGAAGGAACAGGCGGCTGGTCGACTACCTGGACTCTCTGGCGGATACAAAAGTATACCGCATACAGCGTCACTCATTAAGCCCGTATCTGGCCGGCAACGAAGTGCTCCAGGCCTTTGACGAGCTTGTGTTCGACCCGGATCGGGCGGTCATTGAGGAGAATGTATTCGAGATATTCTCGCCTGATATCGCCTCGGTCTTCGCTGAGGGGATCACCTTCCTCAAGAACCTTTTCAGGAAAAAGACTGGGTGAAATAACAAAAGGCCCTGGGAAACCAGGGCCTTTTTGTTGGATGCGGATGCCCTTATCTCCCGAAAGCCTTGGGCTTTGCCGGCGCCACGGCGACCTTTCTTCCGGAGATTATCGAGCGGTGCAGGTACTCGATGACCTTCTCAGCCGTGTTCCTCGGCACCTCGACAAAGGTGAACGTATCGAATATGCTTACCTTCTTTATCTGCTGCCTGGGAAGGTCAGCCTTCTTTGAGATGGCGGTTATGATATCGGCCTGGCTTACCCCCTGTTCCTTGCCGATGGTCAGGAACAGCCTTGCCATACCCGGAGAGGCGCCGGTATCGTCCAATGAAACGGCCTCAGGCTGCTCGGCGGAAGGCTTTTCAAAGCCCTCGAACTGGAACTTAAGGAGCGCGGCCAGCGCTTCGACCGGCTTTATCTTCTCGGAGAGCCGCTCGGCCAGGGCAAGGAACTTGTTGAAGCCCTTGTCGTCGATGAATACGTTTATCTTCTCTTCAAGCGAGGTTATCCTCGCGCCCATGACCTCTTCCCTGCTTGGGAGCTTGCCCCTTTTTATAACGGCCTTCGAGGCGGCCTGTATCTGCCGGAGCTGGCGGTCTTCCCTTGGAGTGACGAAGGTTATGGCGATCCCTTCCCTGCCGGCCCTTCCCGTGCGCCCGATCCTGTGCACGTATGATTCAGGGTTCTGGGGTATCGAATAGTTTACCACGTGGGAGATGTTGCTTATATCGAGGCCGCGCGCGGCGACGTCCGTCGCCACGAGTATGTCCACCTTTGATGCCCTGAACTTCTTGAGGACCGCCTCCCTCTGAGCCTGGGTGTAGTCCCCGTGCATGGCGTCAGCATCGTAGCCCCGGAGCCTCAAGTGAGTCACTACCTCGTCGACTTCCCTCTTGGTGTGGCAGAATACGAGGAACATCCCTTCGGCGTCGAAGTCGATGAGCCTTGAAAGCGCGTCCAGCTTATCAGAGTTCCTGACCTCGTAGACTATCTGTTTTATCTTGGAGGCCGTGAGCGTGTCGGAGGCTATGCGTATGCGCTCAGGGGTCTTCATGTAGCGCTTGGATATCCTCAGGACCTCTTCCGGCATGGTGGCCGAGAAAAGGAGCGTCTGCCTGCTATCCGGGGTCTCCTTCAATATCCTGGTGATGTCGTCGACGAAGCCCATATCGAGCATCTCATCCGCTTCGTCAAGGACGACCATCTTTACGTCCTTGAGCTTGAGGGTCTTGCGCTCGATGTGGTCGAGCACCCTGCCCGGCGTGCCTACGACCACATGGACCCCCTTGGCGAGGGCCTTTATCTGCCTTTCTATCGAGGTGCCGCCATAGACAGGCAACGCGTGGACCCTCTTGAACGCCCCGAGCTTATTCATCTCCTCGGCAGCCTGTATGGCAAGCTCCCTTGTGGGGGCGAGTATTATAGCCTGAACAGCGTTAAGCCCCCGCTCTATCTTTTCGACTATCGGTATGCCGAAGGCCGCCGTCTTTCCTGTACCGGTCTGTGCCTGTCCTATTATGTCCTTATTCGCAAGGAGCACCGGTATCGTCTTTGCCTGTATCGGGGTAGGCTCCTCAAACCCCATCGAGCCGATCGCTTTCAGGACCTCGCTTGATAAGCTGAAATCGTTAAAACCCTTCTTTTCCTTGCTTTCCAATTTGCCTGCAATCTCCTTTTTACCAGCTTTGTATGTCAATTGTATAATATAACATAAAAACAGACGGTTTGGCAAAGGAATACCCTAAGTTTTAAAGAGGGTTTTTTAATGGACAAAATAAAAGGGCCGGGAGTCTATTAGACTCCCGGCCAAGGAGGGGGAACAGCAACAACTCTTCCAGTGAGTCGCGCCTGAAAAAACTTTAACACAGTTTTCAGGGTTGTCAATCCGGCTTACGAAAAACCGGGGCTCGGGGTAAAATCGTTTTACAAGCAAAGCCGTCTTTCTGGGTAAAAAACAATTTTTTAAGGTTCCCTGTGATCACTTCACGTTCACCCTTTTTACACCCTCAGGCCTCCAGGACGGCGAGATGACACCGCTCCTTTCCTCCCAGGGGTCCTCCTCCAGGAGCGTTGCCCATGTAATGGTCGATCCCCCGAAAGACCTGTTCACCGCGTCCATGGCCGAAAGGAGCCTCTCGCGAGCGCGGTCCTCCTCGAAAAGCGGTATCTGCAGGCTGGATTTGACCATATCCGATATCGAAACACCCAGGAGCCGCACAGCCGTCCTCAAGCGTATCGCCTCCAGTATGCCAAGGACCCAGGCATATATGGCGCGCGTGTCGTTGGTGGGCTCTGCAAGGGTCTTCTGCCTTGAGAAGGTATAAAAGTCAGGATACCTCACCGTAAGGCAGACCTTTCTGCCCTTTAAATTATGCTCGCGCGCCCTGGCGCCGACCATCTCAGATAGCTTGAGTATGTATTTCCTTATGGCCGCCCTGTCGGCTACGTCGGCCGGCAGTGTCATCGAATGGCCCACGCTCTTGGCCTCCTCTTCCTGCCCTATCGGGACCACCACGCTTCCGTATATCCCCTGCCCCATATCTTTAAGCCTCTCGCCTATTATGCCGAAGCGCTCCCTGAGGATACTGGCCGGTGCCCTTCCGAGCTCTCCGCAGGTCGCTATACCCATGGCGTTGAGCTGCGCGGTAAGCCTGGGGCCTATACCCCAGAGCTCTCCGACGGGCAGCCCTTCGAGGAGAGAAGGCACATCCTCCTCGCCGATTATTACCAGGCCGTCGGGCTTTTTCATGTCAGAAGCGAGCTTTGCGAGTAGCTTATTTGGGGCTATGCCTACCGAGCAGGTAAGGAGGCTACCTATCTCCGCCCTTATCCGTGCCTTCACCGAGGCCGCGATAACTGACGGAGGTCCGAAGGCCGATGAGCAGCCGGTTATATCGACGAAGGCCTCGTCTATCGAGTATGCCTCGACCTTCGGGGAGAACGACTTCAATATCTCCAGCATACATACGGAGGTATCCATATACTTCCTGTTGTCCCCGATAACGAATATGAGCGGCGGGCAGGCCCTTTTTGCCTCGGCCTTGTTCATCCCGGTCTTTACTCCGAACTTCCTGGCCTCGTATGAGGCGGTCGTCACCACCGTCCTCTGCGCCGAGCCTATGACGGCTATCGGTTTCCCGCGCAAGGACGTGTTGGCCTGCTGCTCGACCGAGGCGAAAAAGGCGTTCATGTCGACGTGCATTATAACGGGCGTCACGGCAGGACCTCTTCAAGGGACCACTTGAGCGTAGACTGGTTGTAGGCAAGCTCGTAGAGGGATGAACCGTCGGAGACGGAGAAATGGAGTATCTTGGCGCTCCCGTCCCTGGAGGCCCAGGTATAGGTTATATCCTTGATACCGTATACGCGCCCGCGCCACTTGAACTTGGCTGGCTTAAGCCCCTTGTCAAAGACCGCCACGACCTTTACAGGCTCGCCGAGCTTCATCTCTCAAGCCGCCTTATTACCGATATGACCTTGCCCACGATAGAAAACTCGTTCCCCTCGCATACTTCGATAGGCGCCATCGTCGGGTTCTCCGGCTTTAATATCATCTTTTTGCCGCTCCTCGAAAACCTCTTGACCGTCGCCTCGTTATTTACGAGGGCCACGACTATCTCTCCATCCAGGGCATCCGGCTGTGGGCGGACGACAACGAAGTCCCCGTCTGATATCCCGGCGCCGACCATGCTCTCCCCTTCCACCTTAAGGAGAAATGCCTCCCTGCACTTGAAAAAGCGCTCGTCGAGCACGACATGGCCCATGATATCCTCGACAGCCTGTTGTGGGGCGCCTGCCCTGACCCTTCCGGCTATAGGGATGGAAACACCGTCCCGTATCCACGGGTCGAGCAGTTCTATAGCCCGCGAGGCCCCGGCCGCCCTTTTTATGAAGCCCTTTTTCACGAGCGCGTCGAGGTGTTTTGCCGCGTTCTTTGGCCCGCTTATGCCGAACCTCGCACAGATGTCCCTCAAGGAAGGCGGGTAGCCCGCCTCCCTTATGAACCCACGGAGGAAGTCCAGTATCTCTTTCTGCCGTGATGTAAGTGTGTTTTCCATAGGGTAATATATGTTACCCTATAATAGCCCAGCTTGCTTAAGATGTCAATGGGATGATGGCAGGAAGAAAAAGCATGAGGTAACCTGTGTAACTATTTGATAATAATATATGTTTTTCTCTCAAAACCTTTCTCCGCGCTGCCGTGCGGCTTAGAGGGTTCTATTTTAAAGACAAAAAAATCCCCTCACTTTGAAAGGCAAGGGGAAAATGATTGTCTTGAGATGAACTTGCCAGGACTTCAATTCCCTTGCGGGACGGCGTCAGTCCCAGGGTTGGGAAAGCTCTGTGAGGCAGGCTCAGGGGCAGGTACAGGCTCTGCATCTGCCTCTAAAGGATCCGCAGGGGCAGGTTCAACGGGCTGCCCCTGGTCTGCCGCCTGTTCTGGCTGGGCAGGGATCTCTATCGCTGGCTCGGCCTCGATCTCCTCAAACTCCTGTATCACGATGCCGCGCCTGACCATGATGCTATAGATGAGATTTGCCCTTCTATCGACAAAGCCCTGTGTACCCGAGGCGTTAAGCCTCCTCGGATTAGGGAGCACTACGGCGAGCCTCGCGGCCTCCATCGGCGTAAGCTCAGCGGCTGATTTGCCGAAGTGGTGGCGGGATGCGGCCTCCACCCCGAAGACCCCATCGCCCCATTCGGCCACGTTAAGATAAAGCTCAAGTATGCGCCGCTTGGAGAGCGTCCGTTCGAGCTTCCAGGTGATGACAGCCTCCCTCACCTTCCTTACCGGCGACTTGGTCGGCCGGAGGTAGAGGTTCTTGGCGAGCTGCTGGCTTATCGTAGACCCGCCTGCTTTGAGTTTGCCGGCCTTAAGGTCCTTTTCAATGGCCTTCTGCATCGCCTCGAAGTCAAAGCCTTCGTGGCTCCAGAACTTGTCATCCTCCGCCAATATGACCGCCTTGGTCATGTAAGGCGATATCCTGGAATAGGGCACCCATACCTGGTAGATCTTCCGCTTCTTTTTCTTGGCCGCCCACTCCGCCTCCCTGTACTCCATCATGGCGGTCTTCTTCGGGTTCTCTTTCTTGAGATTGGAGACACCTGGGATGAAGACCAGATAAAGGACTACAAGAATGGATATAAAGGCGAGGACGGCGTAACCGGCTTTTTTCATCTTACGGCTCATCTCTGATAAGAACCCATCCTGTAAAAAAGGCCCGCAAGCTCTTTGCGGGCCTTATGGAGACTTTTAAAAACCTCTCAGGCGAGCGCCTTCTCGGCCTTTCCGTAGAACTCTTCGGCGAGGGCGGCGCAGTCATCCACGACCACGCCCGAAGCCTTGGCGTTCCTCTCGCAATACTTGACCGTGCCGCCTGACATGCCGCTCCTGTAGAGGACGAACGGGACCGCGTCAGGGGTATGGGTCTTTATGGCTATCGGCGTCGGGTGGTCAGGCAGCACCATGACGACGTAATCGCCTAAGCGCTCAGCGCCCTTTAATACCGGCCCGACTATCTTTGCGTCGAAGTCCTCTATGGCCTGGAGCTTGTCCTTCAAGTTGCCGTTGTGCCCTGCCTCGTCCGGGGCCTCGATATGGACGCAAACGAAGTCACCCTTCTCAAGAGCCTTGATGGCGGCCTCTGCCTTGCCGTCGTAATTGGTATCTATATAGCCTGTCGCCCCGGGGACCTTCAGGACCTCGAGCCCGGCGTATATGCCTATGCCCTTCATGAGGTCAACCGCCGATATGATGGCCCCGTCGACTCCGAACCTCTCCTTAAGCGTAGGCATGGCCGGGGCGCTCCCCTGCCCCCAGAGCCAAATGGATGTAGCCGGCTTTTTCCCGGCAGCCACCCTTCTCTTATTTACCGGGTGCTCCTTTAGTACCGCTCTTGATAGCTCCATAAGCCTTACGAGCTTCTCCGCGCCCTTGCCCTTTGGCAGATGGCTATCTATAGCCTTATCAGAGATATCATGCGGAGGGGTGGTCTTTAAATCCTTTGCCCCATCCTTCCAGACCATAAGGTGCCTGTAACTCGTGCCTGGATAGAAGCGCACACCCTCATTGGAGAGGGCCTTGTCGAGGTCAAGGACTATTTCGCTGGCGTCCTCTGTCGTTATATGGCCGGCGCTATAGTCTCCCATGATGGCAGCGCCGTCCTTCTCGATGAGCGTTACCATGTTGCACCTGAAGGCTATATCCGTGGGGCCGAGCTTTACCCCGATGGAGGCGGCCTCAAGCGGGGCCCTGCCAGTATAGTACTTTGCCGGATGGTAGCCGAGGACGCTTAAGTTCGCGACATCGCTTCCAGGTGAGAAGCCATCCGGGACGCTTCTGAAGAGGCCGAGCTTGCCTGCCCCGGCCAATCTATCGATATTGGGCGTTTTCGCGTATTCAAGCGGCGTTTTACCGCCGAGCTCGGCTATGGGGCTATCGGCCATGCCATCGCCTATCAAGATTATATATTTCATTCGAGTTCTCTTCCGCTCCAGGCTACTGAAAAAGTCCATCTGCATCGTTGTCTTCGTCGCTCGTCACTGCGGCGTACATAAAAAGTACGCCTCATTCCTCGCTCCCCGGTTTAACGGGGGCCTCGCATATGGAACTTTTTGAGCAACCTGAATAAAATCTGTGTTTTTCAGCAACCGCTGAACCGTTGATCAGTACTGATTATACCAGAACCGCGACAAACGGATTAAAAACCCATCACCTTTAGTATCTTCTTCGTGTCAGCCGGCACCTTTACAGGCTTCTCAGACGATTTCAATGCTATATCAGGATCCTTCAGGCCGTGTCCGGTGAGCGTGCATACGACGGTGTCGCCGTCGTTCAACACCCCTTCCTTCTTCATCTTTATCACCCCGGCAAGGCTGGCGGCTGAAGCCGGCTCGCAGTAGACGCCCTCACGTGAGGCGAGGAGCTTATATGCAACGAGTATCTCCGCGTCGGTTACCAGATCTATAATACCGCCGCTTTCGTCCCTGGCCCTCAACGCCCCGTCCCAGCTCGCCGGGTTGCCGATCTTTATGGCGGTGGCTATCGTCTCCGGGTGCTCAACGGGCCTTCCGAGGACTATCGGGGCCGCGCCCTCTGCCTGGAAGCCCATCATCTTCGGCAGGTTAGAGATTATGTTCTCGTTATGGTACTGCTTGTAGCCCTTCCAGTAGGCGGTAATGTTACCGGCGTTGCCCACCGGGAGGAAGTGGTAGGTCGGAGCATACCCGAGGTGTTCGCAGACCTCGAAGGCGCCTGTCTTCTGCCCCTCTATCCTGAACGGGTTGATCGAGTTCACCATCTTTACCGGATAGTCGCCGGTTATTTCCTTCACGATCTGAAGGGCCTCGTCGAAGTTGCCCTTTATCTGCAGCACAAGCGCGCCGTGCATTATCGCCTGCGAGAGCTTGCCCATGGCGATAGAGCCGTCCGGCACGAGGACGAAGGCCTTCATGCCTGCCTTTGAGGCGTAGGCGGCAGCGGCGGCAGAGGTGTTGCCGGTGGAGGCGCAGATGATGGCCTTTGCCCCCTCCTCCCTCGCCTTGGATACCGCCATCGTCATGCCGCGGTCTTTAAACGAGCCGGTCGGGTTGAGCCCCTCGTACTTAAGGAGCAGCCTCAGGTCCCCGAATATGTCCTTCAGGTTTACGCACTCGATAAGGGGCGTATTCCCTTCAAGGAGGGTCGTTATCGCCTCGTCGCTTATCTCAGGGAGAAAGTCCCTGAACTCCCTAATGACGCCGCCCCAAAGCCCTTTTCTAGTTAGCTGCACCAAGGTTCTCCTCTATCCTTATGTAGACGATCTTGTCGTGTATTATGTCCATGGTCGATATCTCTGCTATCGCGGCCCTGAGCTCCTTTTCAAGGGCGTTATGCGTCAATATCACAAGCGGTACCGCGCCGCCTACCTTCCTGTCCCTCTGTATGACCGAAGATATGCTTATGTTGTGCTTGCCAAGGACCCCCGATATCTTCGACAGCGCACCCGGCCTGTCCATCGCGAGGAAGCGTATGTAATATGGTATCTCAAGCGTCTCCGTACTTTTAAGCTCAACGGCCCTCACCGCCTCTTCAGGGCATGACAGCGGAGGGACCCTGCGTGGGGAGTTCGTGGAGATGTTCCTCGCTATGTCCATTATGTCGGCCACGACCGCGCTCGCGGTCGGCATCATACCGGCGCCCATGCCGTACAGAAGCACAGAGCCCACCGCGTTGCCCTTGAGATAGATGCCGTTAAAGGCGCCGTCAATGGTCGCGAGAGGATGGTTCGCCGGTATCATGGTCGGGTGCACCCGGGCCTCAATCTTCCCGTCGACCGATTTGGTTATCGCAAGCAGCTTTATCCTGTAACCGAATTCCCTGGCGAACTTTATGTCGAGCTGGCTTATGCTCGATATGCCCTCTGTATAGATGTCCTCTATCCTTATGTACGTCCCGTACGCGAGGTTAATCAGTATCGCGAGCTTGTGGGCGGTGTCTATCCCCTCCACGTCGTAGGTTGGGTCCGCCTCGGCGTAGCCCTTCTCCTGGGCTCTCCTCAATACGTCCTCGAACTTGCCCCCTTCGTTGGTCATCTTCGAGAGGATATAGTTCGCGGTACCGTTTATTATGCCGTATATCGACTCTACCCTGTTCGCGGCAAGCCCTTCGCGGAGCGCCTTTATTACCGGTATGCCGCCGCCCACGCTCGCCTCAAAGCCTATGTCGACCCCCTTTTCGGCGGCCTTGGTGAATATCTCTTTTCCATGCGTCGAAAGAAGCGCCTTGTTGGCAGTGACGACGTGCTTGCCGCGCTCGAGGGCCTCCATTATGAAGTCCTTGGCGATGCCCGTGCCTCCGACCAGCTCGATCACGACCGATATATCCGGGTCGTTTATGATATCCCTGGCATCTGTGGTGAGGACGCCTTCTTCAACTCTTATGCCCCTGTCCCGGTTGACGTCCCTGTCGGCTATCTTTTTAAGGACGATCTCGCACCCCAGCTTGTTGCTTATGACAGAGGCGTTCTCCTTCAAGACCTTCACTACACCCGTGCCAACGGTGCCGAAGCCGATGAGCCCGACGTTTATCGCGCGGAGCGCCATGGAATCTTTCATGACGGCATTCTCTTTTTCGGAGGTGATCATCCGATGACCTGCTTGACTGAAGACTCGAAGGCCTTCTTTATGCACTTGGCCGCCTGGCGCACCCTGTGCTCGTTCTCTACGAGGGCGAGCCTTACGTAATCGTCGCCGTACTCGCCGAAGCCTATTCCGGGTGAGACCGCGACCTTTGCCTTGTTAAGGAGGAACTTCGAGAACTCAATGGATTTCATCGCGGCAAATGGCTCCGGTATCTTGGCCCACACGAACATGCTCGCCTTTGGCTTTTCTATCTCCCAGCCGGCCTTGCCGAAGCTCTCTATGAGGGCGTTCCTCCTCGACTCGTATATCTTGCACATCTCGGAGACGCACTCCTGCGGGCCGTTAAGGGCTATGATGCCCGCTATCTGTATCGGCTGGAACATGCCATAGTCGAGATAGCTCTTTATCCTGGTGAGAGCGGCTATCATCTTCCTGTTGCCCACGGCGAAGCCAACCCTCCAGCCCGGCATGTTGTAGCTCTTGGAGAGCGTGAAGAACTCAACACCCACGTCCTTGGCGCCGGGTACTTCGAGGAAGCTCGGGGCCTTGTACCCGTCAAATACGATGTCGGCATAAGCGAGGTCGTGGACGACCATCAGGTCGTTCTCCTTCGCGAAGTCGACTATCTTTACGAAAAAGTCCCTGTCTACCACCAGGGTCGTGGGGTTATGGGGGAAGTTTATTATCAGCATCTTCGGCCTGGGCCAGGTCTGCTTTACGGCCTTCTGCAGCTCATCGAAAAAATCGACGCCCGGCAACAAAGGTATGCTCCTTAAGTCGCCGCCTGCGATGATGACCGAGTAGGCGTGGATCGGGTATGTGGGGTTGGGCACAAAGACCACGTCCCCCGGCCCGATTATGGCGAGGGCAAGGTGGGCTATCCCCTCCTTCGAGCCGATGGTCGCCACCGCCTCGGTCTCAGGGTCTATCTCCACGTTAAACCGGTTCTTGTACCAGTCGGCTATGGCGAGCCTGAGCTTATATATGCCCCTTGAGGCCGAATACCTGTGGTTCCTCGGGTTGTGGGCGGCCTCTACGAGCTTGTCGACTATATGTCCGGGGGTCGGCTGGTCGGGGTTGCCCATGCCGAAGTCGATGATGTCCTCGCCCCTTTTCCTGGCGGCCACCTTAAGATCCGTCACTATGTTGAAGACATAGGGGGGAAGCCTTTTTATCCTGTGGAACTCTTCCATTTCCCGCGCACCTTTCAAAGTCAGTCTGATATCCTGTTTAATAGCTTCTCAGCGTTATAAGAGCTTCTCACGAAAGTCCCGGAGTATACGTGCTGGAAGCCTATGCTTCTGCCGTACTCCTCGTATTCCTTGAAGACCTCCGGCTCTACGTACTCCACTACTTCGAGGCTCTCCCTTGTGGGCCTCAGGTACTGGCCTATGGTCACCGCGTCGCAGCCGGCGCTCTTAAGGTCCCTTAGAAGGCTCCTGACCTCTTCCCCGGTCTCTCCGAGGCCGACCATTATGCCGGATTTCGTCAAGATGCCCGGGCGACGGGCAGAACAGATGACCTCAAGGGACCTCTGGTAGTCTGCCTGCGGCCTTACCCTGGGGTAAAGGGACGGGACCGTCTCGAGGTTGTGGTTAAAGATATCCGGGCCGGCCTCAAGAACGGTCGAAAGCGCCTCTTTTTCCCCCTTGAAATCAGGGGTCAGCACCTCTACTAAAATGCCCGAAATGTTATCCTTAACCGCCTTGATTGTCAAGGCAAATTGCCCCGATCCGCCATCCGGAAGGTCGTCCCTGGTGACCGATGTTATGACCACATGCTTGAGTCTCATCTCGGAGGCCGCAAGGGCTATGTTAGCCGGCTCATGGGGGTCTACCAGCAGCGGACTGCCCGATTTATCTATCGAGCAGAAGCCGCAGGTCCTGGTGCAGACGTCCCCCAATATCATGAAAGTGGCCGTCGGCTTAGAGAAGCATTCGCCTATGTTGGGGCACCTGGCCGACTCGCAGACCGTATGGAGGTTCCTCTTCCGGAGGATGGATTTCACCTCATGGAGCTTATCAGAGGGCCCGAGGGTCTTTTTTGCCCATGGTGGAAGTCTTTTCATATTTGGAATACAAGTCCGTTATGCCCGAAATTGGTTGATTTGCGTATGTTTTAGAATATCATTTTGGGGCGGGTTCTGCAATACAACAACTTAGGGTGCGGGCTGGGGGGGCGGGGCCGGGCTACAGCTCCAATTCCCTCAAAAACCCCGCACTCGACGGGGCTTCCGGGTTATCTTTCAGGTATTTCAGGTCCTCAGCCCTGTCTATATCATGCCATGTGTCGAGGAGGGCGCATTTTAGAGAGGCCTGCCTTGCCCTTGCGATCGAATCATCGAGCACCGAGCTTGAGCCCCAGATGATATCACTGAAAAGGCATCCGGCAGGGCCTTTGAGAGCGATGAGGTAATACCCTCCATCCATTGCCGGGCCAAAGACCACATCCGAGCCGTCAAGCGCGAGGATAGACCCTGATATGAATGCGATTGGGAGGTCTGGCGTATCCGAGCCTATCATCGAGACCCTATTGTAGCCAGCTGAAAAAAGCCGCATGAAGGCATCGCTCATCCGCTCACCAAGGCCTCCCCCGGCCTGCTCAAAGATAGATATCCCTTCAGGCACCAGGGCCCTTACCTCCTCCTCCGATGCCTGTGTGTAAGCGGCAAAGGGGTCGATGCCCTTTAAAGGAGTTATCCTACCGAAGGTGTCCTTGAGGAAACACCGGTAAAGCGAGGCCGCCTCCTCGCTCGTTAACGGAGGGACGAGCCTGGTCTTTACAGCGCCCGGCCTCGGGTACTTCATCATGACGACAAGGGCCGCCTTGCCCACTTCTATTTCACGACCTTGAGCCTTGCCTGCCTCTCCTTCTCCTTCTTCTCAGAGCACTCAGGGCAGGCATACCTCTTCTCGTGCTTGACCGTAAGCCTGTCGTAGTCCTTGTCGACGGCTACCCTGGTCACGTTCTCCGTCGTCTTCCCGCAGAAATCACACTTTAACATAGACCTCACCTTCTTTCCTGTATACGCTCCTTGGCGTCAAGCCTGAGCCTTCGAGCGCCTTTTTCGCATCATCAAAGGCCTCGCCTTTTAAACGGATGACCAGCCCGCACGCAGAATCGAGCGCCTTCGGTACTGGCAACAACCTGAAAGGGAGACCGGCCTTTTTAAGTATCTCCTCGGCCTTTAGCGCCCTGTGGGCGGAGCCGAAGCCCAAGATAAACTCCATGAGCAAACAATTAGCAGATTTCAGCGGATAGCGCAAGTAGTCAGAATTCAGCGATAAAAAAAGGCCTGCCGTTGGTACGGAAGGCCTTACCTTGATCAATTCTTTTTTTCAAAAGACCTTTTGCGCGCTACCGCGCTTTTTTGGGCATAAGGCTCCGCTCGCTGTCTGCCTCCTGCCTCCTCGCTCGCCGCTTACGTCGCTCGGGTTTACAGCCTTGCTCCAGTTTGCCCGGCTCGCTCGCCCTTCCCCCGGCCTTATGCGAGCTACGCGTTATGCCCCCTTCAGATTTAAAACAAAACTTCAAAAAAATGAAACTGCCCTAAACAGTAGCCTTATCGAGCCTGCTGGTATAGAACGGGAACCTGGAGCAAAGCTCCTTTACCTCGGCCTTGATGGCAGCCAAAGCCGTCTCGTCCGACCTCTGCTTCAGGGCCCTGTCGATCAAGCCGGCTATTATACTCATCTCGGCCTCTTTCATGCCCTTGGTGGTGGCGGCAGGCACACCGATCCTCACGCCGCTTGTGACAAACGGGCTCCTGGTCTCGAACGGGATGGTATTCTTGTTCACGGTTATGCCGGCCTTCACAAGGGCCTCTTCGCCTTCCTTGCCTGTTATGTCCTGCTTCGTGAGGTCCACGAGCATCAGGTGGTTGTCGGTGCCGCCTGAGACGAGCGAATAGCCCCTGTCCATGATCTCTTGCGCGAGGACCTTGGCGTTGGCAAGAATCTGCTTCTGATAGGTGGTGAATGACGCATCGAGCGCCTCCTTGAAGGCGACCGCCTTTGCCGCTATCACATGCATGAGGGGGCCGCCCTGTATGCCGGGGAATATCTGCTTGTCTACGGCCTTCGCGAACTCTTCCCTGCACATTATCATGCCGCTTCTCGGCCCGCGGAGCGTCTTGTGGGTAGTGGTGGTAACGAACTCGGCATAGGGGACCGGGCTCGGGTGAAGGCCCGTTGCCACAAGGCCGGCTATATGGGCGATATCTACCATGACCTTTGCCCCGACCTCGTCAGCCACTTCCCTGAACGCCTTGAAGTCGATTATCCTCGGGTACGCGCTCGCGCCGACCACGATGAGCTTTGGCCGATGCTTCTTCGCAAGCGTCCTCGCCTGGTCCATGTCTATCCTGTGGTCGTCGGGACGGACGCCGTAGAAGACTATGTTATAGAGCTGGCCTGAGAAGTTCACCGGGCTCCCGTGGGTAAGATGGCCCCCGTGGGAGAGGTCCATGCCCATGACGGTCTCGCCGGGCTTTACAGTCGACATGTAGACTGCCATGTTGGCCTGCGAGCCTGAATGGGGCTGCACGTTCACGTGGTCTGCCCCGAAAAGCTTCTTCGCCCGTTCTATAGCGAGCCTCTCGACTATGTCGACGAACTCGCAGCCGCCGTAATAACGCTTTCCGGGGTAGCCTTCAGCGTACTTGTTGGTCATTACGCTTCCGGCGGCTTCCAGCACGGCTTCGCTTACGAAGTTCTCGGACGCTATGAGCTCGAGCTTCCACTCCTGCCGTTCGGTTTCAAGCCGTATCGCTTCGAAGACCTCCGGGTCGAATTCCTTGAGAGCCATCTTTTTAGAGCCTCCGTGTTAAAATACTTTCAAAAAAAAGAAAAAACGCAGGTTGCTATTTGTGGTTCCTCTTCTCTATCTCGGTTATCTTATCGAGCCGCTTCTGGTGCCTGCCGCCCTCGAACCTGGTCTCTATCCAGGTCCTGAGCATCTCTCTGGCGAGCCCCTTGCCGACTATCCTGCCGCCGATGACGAGGATATTCGCGTCATTGTGCTCTTTGGCCATCCTGGCGGTAAATACATCGGCTACGAGAGCGGCCCTGACGTTCTTGAACTTGTTGGCGAGTATGCTCATGCCTATCCCGGTGCCGCAGACCAGAATGCCCCTGGCTATCTCGCCTTTTGAGACCTTTTCCGACAAAGGTATGCCGTAGTCAGGATAGTCCACGGACTTGTCGTCGTTAACGCCCATGTCGAGGACATCCACGCCCATGGAGGAGAGAAATTCCTTCAGGTCATCCTTGAGTTCCCTGCCTGCGTGGTCGCTGGCTATGGCAATCTTTTCCATCAAAAGACCCCTTGGATGCTTATAATCAAATTATCCGTCTTTTCTGAGACCGAGACAAGGGTTTTGGCCTACTCGAAGCGTTTAAAGGCGAGGACCCCGTTGGTGCCCCCGAAGCCGAAGGAATTGGAGAGGGCCACCTTCATCCTGGCATCCCTCGCAACGTTCGGGACATAATCCAGGTCGCACTCCGGGTCAGGGGTGGTATAGTTGATGGTCGGCGGGAGCACGCCGAGGTAAAGGGAGAGCGCCGTAAAAGCCGCCTCTATGCCTCCGGCTGCGCCAAGGAGATGGCCTGTCACGCCCTTTGTGGAGCTTACCGCAAGCTTCCGGGCGTGCTCCCCGAAGACGGTCTTTATCGCCATGGTCTCGTAAAGGTCGTTATAATATGTAGAAGTGCCGTGAGCGTTTATGTAGCCAACTTCATCCGGGTTTACACCGGCGCTCTTCAAGGCCATCTTCATGCACCTGGCAGCCCCTTCGCCATTCGGCGCAGGCGTGGTCATGTGGTTGGCGTCGGCGTTCAACCCGTAGCCCACCACCTCGGCGTATATCTTCGCCCCTCTTTTCCTGGCGGACTCCATCTCTTCGAGGACCAGCACCCCGCTCCCCTCGCCTATTACAAAGCCGTCCCTGTCCTTGTCAAAAGGCCTGCTCGCAGCCTGAGGGTCGTCGTTCCTGGTGGAAAGGGCCTTCATGGAGTTGAAACCGGCAACGCATAGCGGCGTGATGGTCGACTCGGTCCCGCCCGCGATCATCACATCGGCCATGCCGGTCTGGATGAGCCTGCAGGCGTCTCCTATTGAATGGGTGCCGGTAGCGCAAGCCGTAACCGCGCAGCTATTGGGTCCCTTGGCGCCGAGCTTTATTGAGACCTGACCGGAGGCCATGTTTATGATGACCATGGGTATGAAAAACGGGGTGATCCTGTCGGGCCCCTTCTCCCTGAGCACGTTATACCAGTTCTCGATCGCAGGGAGGCCGCCTATGCCGGCGCCTATGCAGACGCCGACCGATTCGGCGTTCTCTTCCGTTATCTTAAAGCCGGAGTCCTCAAAGGCCATACAACTAGCGGCAAGGGCGTACTGGATGAAGAGGTCCATCTTCTTGACCTCTTTCTTCTCGATATACTGGAGCGGATCGAAGTCAGGGACCTCCCCGGCTATCCTTACCGGAAAGTCCTTTATATCGAAACGGGTTATCTCCCGTATGCCGGAGCGCCCCTCGATAGCGGCCTGCCAGGATTTATCAACCCCTGCGCCGAGCGGGCTTATGATGCCTATGCCTGTTACTACTACCCTTCTCATCTTCTATTATCCCGGGTCTTAAATAAATCCGCCGCAGAGGCTTGTGCTAAAGGCCTCCCGGCGGAATTGAAAGAATGCGGAAAAAACGGCGAGAAGACCGGCTTACTTGCCTGTCTTCTTCTTTATGTACTCCACCGCGTCCTGGACTGTCTTTATCTTCTCGGCGTCCTCATCCGGGATCTCGATCCCGAACTCCTCTTCAAAGGCCATGACCATCTCGACCGTGTCGAGCGAATCAGCTCCAAGGTCGTCGACGAAAGAGGCCGGGGAAGTCACCTCTTCCTCGGTCACGTCCAACTGGTCTATTATTATCTTCTTGACCTTATTCTCAACAGACATTGATATCCCTCCACAATATTATTCATGAAAAAAACGATTATTAGCCAGACCAAATGTATAACACCCATGAGGTTGACTTGTCAATTCTTTAGATATGCTTTACATCGCCATTCCGCCGTTGATATCGATGACATGGCCGGTTATGTAGCTCGACGCGTTGGAGGCGAGGAATAAGACCCCGTTGGCGACGTCAGCGGGGCCGCCGAGCCTGCCTAATGGTATCCTCGCCATAAGCTCCTCTTTTACCTTGTCGGAGAGGGCGTCTGTCATGGCGGTCTCTATGAAGCCCGGGGCAACGGCGTTGCAGGTTATGTTCCTGCTCGCGAACTCCCTGGCGACCGTCTTGGTGAGCCCAATGAGGCCCGCCTTGCTCGCGGAGTAGTTGGCCTGTCCGGCGTTGCCTATCTCACCCACCACCGAGGCGATGTTTATTATCCTGCCCCAGCGCATCTTGGTCATGTATTTAAGCACCGCCTTCGTGCAGTTGAAGGCGCCCTTGAGGTTCACGTTCAGCACCGCGTCCCAGTCCTGTTCCGTCATCCTCAATATGAGCCCGTCCCTGGTTATTCCGGCGTTGTTGACGAGGATATGGATGGCCTCCATCTCCTTGAAGACACGCTCGGCCATCTCCTCGCAATCTTTAAGGCTCGTGACGTCGACCTTGAGGGCCATCGACTTCCTGCCCATCGCCTTGATCGCGTCAGCCGCCTCCTGGGCCTTCTCCAGGTTTACGTCTATTATGACCACGTCCGCCCCGTAAGAGGCGAGCTTTTCCGCTATCGATCTGCCTATGCCCTGGCCGCCTCCGGTCACGAGCGCTACCCTGCCGCTTACATTCATCCCTGACCCTCCCTGATCAAAAATTTACACATCTACGCCCCGAGCACGCCCAGGACCTTCTCCAGGTCAGCCGGTTCGCTCAAGCTCAAGGCGTTGATATCCTTCTCTATCCTTTTAACAAGGCCGGCAAGCACCTTTCCCGGGCCCACCTCGATTATCGTATCAACGCCGTCGGCCTTCATCGCCCTTACGGTGTCCACCCACCTTACGGGGCTTATTAGCTGAAGGCACAGAAGCTCTTTTATCCTCGCGCTGTCAATAAGCGGCGCGGCCTCGACGTTCGTATATACCGGGGCCTTCAAACCGTTCAACGTTATCCTGTCGAGCTCCTCACCGAGCCTCCCAGCGGCCTTCTCCATGAGCGGCGAATGGGATGGGGCGCTCACCTGCAAGGGGATGACCCGCTTTGCCCCGCGCTCTTTGGCAAGGTTCGCGGCGATATCGACGGCTGCGGCGTGGCCAGATATGACAATCTGCTCGGGGCTGTTTATGTTGGCTGGAACTACCCTGGCGGAATCCATGCTCGCGGAATCGCAGATAGCCTCGACGGCTCCGAGGTCAAGTCCGAGTATAGCGCACATCTTGCCGACGCCCTGCGGGACGCTCTCCTGCATGAACTTTCCCCTCAGGTGCACCAGGCGCACGGCGTCGCTGAAATCGAGCGCGCCCGCGGCGACAAGCGCCGTATACTCGCCAAGGCTGTGACCCGCGAAGCAGACCGGCGTAAAAGCGCTCTTCTCCCTCAAGGCCAAAAGGACGGCTATAGAAGCCGTAAGGAGGGCCGGCTGAGTGTACTCGGTCTTGTCGAGCATCTCCTGCGGGCCGTCGAAGGCGAGCCTGGCGAGGTCCATGCCCATCGCATCATTTGCCTTTTCAAAGATACTCCTGGCGCTTTCAGAAGAATCGAAAAAACCCCTGGCCATCCCGACGGACTGCGAACCCTGGCCCGGAAAAACAAAGGCTGTCTTGCTCAATTGCTTATCTCCATGCTGGTCTCTAACAAGTAAAAAGACGGCTTACCACCTGAGGGCTGCTGACGCCCATGTGAGCCCTCCGCCGAAGGCGACAAAGAGGACGATATCGTTATCCTTCACCTTGCCTTCCCTCACGGCCTCGTCAAGGGCTATGGGGATGGAACCGGCCGAGGTATTGCCGTATCTTTCGAGGTTCGTGAATACCCTGTCTTCCGTAAGGTGAAGCCGTTCCCTGGCGGCGTTTATTATCCTCATATTGGCCTGGTGGGGGATAAGGAGGGAGATGTCCTCGGAAGTTAGCCCCGTCTCCTCCATGACCTCCTTTATGGCCTGCCCCATCGTCCTTACCGCGAGCTTGAAGGTCTCGTTGCCGTTCATCACGAGGTATTCTGGCCCGGCCCCTTCTTCGAACGGGTTCGGCGGGCAGGTGCTCTTGCAATAGAGCATGTCCCAGTGCCTGCCGTCGGAATGTATGCGGGTAGAGAGCACCCCTTTTGAGCCTTTTTCAGCGGAGAGGACGACCGCGCCGGCGCCGTCGCCGAAAAGGACGCACGTCGTCCTGTCCTTCCAGTCTATGAGCTTGGAGAACCTGTCAACGCCGATGACAAGGGCCTTTTTGGCCCCGCCTGACTTAAGATACTTGTCTGCTATATCGAGAGCGTAAAGGAAGCCTGAGCAGGCCGCGGAAACATCGAAGGCAGCTGCCCCGGCGCGGATGCCGAGCTGGGACTGGACTGAGCAGGCGGTTGACGGGAATGCCATATCAGGCGTTACGGTGCCTACTACGACAAGATCTATATCCTTTGCCTGTACCCCGGCGGCCTTCAGAGCCGCCTTTGCCGCCTTGGAAGCCATGTCGGAGGTAGGCTCATCGACCGCGATCCTCCGCTCTTTTATGCCTGTGCGGGTGGCGATCCAGTCGTCGGAGGTCTCCACCATCTTCTCCAGGTCGTGGTTGGTGAGCACCCTGGCGGGCACGTATGAGCCTGTGCCTATGACCCTTGACCTCAACATCCGTTAGCTCCCGGAAGCGGCCTCGCTCCGGCCCAGCTTCATAAGGTCATGGTATTTTTCTATCTCTTCCATGAGGTGTAGGTTGACCCTGTTTTTGGCGTACTCATGAGCCCGAAGAATAGCGTTACGCATGGCCTTGGCGTTCGACCTGCCGTGGCTTATGATGCACACGCCCTCTATGCCAAGGAGCGGCGCTCCGCCGTACTCCGCGTAATCCATCTTTTTCTTGAGGTTCCGGAAGGCGCCCCTGGAAAGGAGGTAGCCAAGCCTTGCCGGAAGGCTCGCCATGATCTCGTTTTTAAGCATGGTCGTTAAGGCCTCTACAAGGCCTTCGCTGAGCTTGAGGACGACGTTTCCGACGAAGCCGTCGGCTACGACCACGTCTACTTCGCCATGGTATATGTCCCTGCCCTCGACGTAGCCGATATAGTTTATGGAGGAGCCCTTCAAAATGGCATGGGCCTCTCTCGTCAGCTCGTTCCCCTTACCCTCCTCTTCTCCGTTGGAGAGGAGGCCGACCCTGGGCCTGTCCTTCCTGAGGACGTACCTGGCGTAGACGTCGCCCATGAGCGCGAACTGAAACAGGTGCACGGGCTTGCAGTCGACGTTGCCGCCAACGTCCAGGAGCACCGCCTGGTCTTTCATGGTGGGCACGCTCACGGCGATAGCGGGCCTGTCAACGCCCTTTATCTTCTTGAAGAGGAATATGCCGGCTGCCATGGCGGCCCCGGAGTTGCCGGCGCTTACCACAGCCCCTGCTTCGCCCGAGCGCACGAGGTCGAAACAGACCCGGAGCGACGAGTCCTTCTTTTTCCGTATGGCCTGTGCTGGGGATTCGTCCATGCCCACCACCTCGGAGGCGTGGACTATGGAGATATTGGGGGCGGAGGCATTGTGTCTTCCGAGCTCGTCTTCCACGCGCGCCCTGTCGCCCACAAGGATGATGGGGATATTCAGTTCGCTCGCGGCCCGGATGGCCCCTTCAACAACCACGGCGGGGGCATGGTCCCCGCCCATCGCGTCAACGGCTATCTTCATACCTGTTTGGCTGAGAACGCAAAAAAGTGTGCCGCTCCCATGGAGCAGGGCGCGTGGCCCCGCCAGGAAGCTGGTTGGGTTGAAGGATGCACGCCTTAGATGGCCTCTTCCTTCTTTATCACAGTCCTGCCCTTATAGGTGCCGCAGCTCGGGCAGACGTGATGGGGGCGCTTTGGCTCGCCGCACTGGGGGCAAGTGGAGACCGCCGGAGCGGACAGTGAATCATGGCTCCTTCTCTGCCCCCTTTTGCACTTGGAATGTCTCTTCTTTGGATTCGGCATCTGAAAAACCTCTCTTTTCTGTTTCGTTCCGGGTCCATATCCTTATATAGGATTTGGCACCGCTCTTCAATAAGAAAAAACAAAAAAAACTACTTTACCTTGAAATCCTTGAGCTTCGCGAACTTCGAATCGGTCTTCTCATCGCGGCCGCAGCCGCAGTCGCCGAGGTTTAAGTCAGCGCCGCACCTGGGGCAAAGCCCCTTGCACTCTGTAGAGCAAAGGGGCTGCATCGGCAGTTCCAGGGATATCTGTCCGAGGAGAAGCTCGCTGGTGTCGAGCGTGTCGCCGCTTATGTAGTTCACGTCCATGTCAGCGGCCTTAAGCTCTTTTTCCTTTTCCGGCTCCGCCCCCCTTTCGTAATATGAGGCGAAATCGGCGTCAAAGGGATAATCGAAGTCCTTCAGGCACCTGCTGCAGTTAAGGTGGATTCCGGTCTTTATTTCACCGCTAACAAAGATACTCCTGCCCTTCTTCGATATCTCAAGGTGGGCGGCAACAGGGGAAGAGAAGCTGAAGTAAAGTTTGCCGCCGGCAAGGCCGTCGAATACGGCCCCATCCTCTTTAAGGTCGAGAGAAAACCCGGACTCCGGTATGTCGTCTATGTTTATCTTCATATTATGCCGTCCCGTATAAAGACCTAAAAGTATACAAAAAAACCTTCGCCATTGTCAACAAAATTTACTTGACTTTACGCTCAGGATAATTATATTAGATTATCTGTCCAAACGCCTGGGGGATCGTCTAACGGCAGGACAACGGACTCTGACTCCGTTTATCTAGGTTCGAATCCTAGTCCCCCAGCCAATTTAAAAGCCCTGTAATTCTAACGAGTTACGGGGCTTTTCTTTATCTTCTTTTTTAGTGCCTCTTTCCTCTAAGGGGTATTTGTCCAGCATCTGTCCAGTTTGGACAAAATAAAAAAGCCGCCCACCTTTTCAGGGAGCGGCCTTCCGGCAAGGAGCCGTGGTAGGCGTGGGGAGGGTCATACGGCAGCATCATAATCTTTAAGGCATGGGTGCTCGCCCCAGGGTGAAACCTCCTCGCCGTGGAAACTCAAGGGAGCTGCGCAATGGTCACAGAGACGACCTTCTTTTTTATTTACGAAATCAAAAACCGATGAGCATCGTGTGCATCCGTAAACCATCATATCTAAGACCTCCGTCCTGTTTTGCCGGGTGTGTTCCGTCTCTCCGGTAGAACCACCAACGATATGAGCCTATCGACCACCTTGAGGTATTCCCGCCGTATTCTGGCCATTGCTTCCCGGTCCTCGCGGTAATGCGCCTGGACGGAAAGGCGGTCGAGCCTCTTTTCCTCTACCCATAGAGCCTTGAGCCTGTCCATCGTCCATTCAGAGCCTTTCCATCGCCAGCGTGCCCTCCAGCGTGCCTGCTGGAAGATAGAAAACGGTTTTCAGGGCTATCGGTCAGTGTCTTTATACGGCATCCACGGGAAAAGCGCACAACTCGGAATCCGGCAACTGTGTTTGCCGTCCGAATAGCCGCCCATGCAGTCGTAACAATTCGCATGGATAGCCTGCCGCTGCGTGAGCGTGCCGCCCTTTGAATACTTCACAAGGTGAGCACGGCCTGTGGCGCTCTTGGTAGCCGGGTTATTCAAAAAAGCCGTTACGCGTTTCATCTGATAATACCTCCATCAAGATAAAGGACGGCCCCTCCGGAGAAGGGCCGCGCCATGTGGACTACCTCTTCACGACCTTCTCGTCGGGTAGAACATCCTCGACATTGACGTCTACCTCTACGCCGCCCCTCAAGACCGTTACAGTCGGGCATGGGCCGGGTGCCACTACATCGACCGAGCCAACTATTTTTTGCCATTTTTCGTCAAACATTTCATGCCTCCAGAATATAGGGTTAAAAAAAACTTCTTAAAAAACCAGTGCCGCTCGATATGGGCTTAGTCGTTCTTCGCAAGTGCTTGTTGCTATCGAGGAATTCCTCAACATACGCCTTGACGCTCAGAGCCGCGCCCGTTCCGTCGTAACGCCTCTCCCCTTGTTCATCTACGACCGATAGCACGCCCACGGCATCGGCCTTTATAAACGGGCCTACCAGCACGGTAACCTGTCCGGGGTTTACGGCCTCGCCCTCGATAGCGGCGTTCTCTATCGAGGCAAGCCGGAGTCTATCGTGAGCCTCGGCGAGCTTCATCTGAAGCTCGGTAACAACCTTTGGAGTGGCTGCGTCATATTTTTCCACGGCCTTTGCATATGCTTCAGCGTATTTTTTGGAAATCAGAGCGTCGATGAACGCTTGTTGGGATGGTGTGAAGTCCATCTAAACACCTCCGGGCAGAGTGCCCTGGGCCAGCCTCGCCTCAGCTTCCGTCGCCGCTTTCGCCCTTCTCTCTATCGAGTCCAGCTTTGACGGGTTTCCAAGTTCATGCGCTGCCCGGCCTGCCTCGTGGAGGGCAGTCTGGAGGTTCCCGGATAACTCGGCGAAGACCTCGCGGTTTTTGTGGAGGTCTGGGAGTCGCTGTATTTCTATCTGCTCCTTGAGGCGCGAGTGCGTTACATTGTCCAGGCCGCTAAGGTAGGGAGGCGCGAAAAGTACGGAACCCAACCCAGCATCATCGGCGTTCTTGACAAGCTCCTGGAGAAAGACAGAACGATCTGCCGGGTCCTTAAGCGCCTTCAGGTGTGCCCTTATCTCGCTTGCCGTCTGTGGCGTAGTCAACCCGCTGTTCTGAACAAAGGCCGCCTCAAAGCCTGCCTCCGTTTCGGAGCGGAGTTTTGCCAAACGCGCCTCGACGCCGGGCAGAGCATCAGAAAGTTTCGCTGCGGCCCTCAGGATGCGAGCTTGCCGCTGTTCTGGCGAGCTGTCGGCATCGGGGTTTTCGGCAATCGTGGCAACCGCCTCGACGGAACCCGCCAAGCGCCCCATGTCCGCGAGTACCTGCTGCTGTCCAGGGCCGGAGTTCGAGTACTCCTGCATCTTCTTCAACATCATAGATAGAGCTACTGCCGGTGTGTATTTCGTCTTCATCGAAGTCTCCCGCTCATCGTGATGAGCTTATCTGTGGCCGCCTCTACCGGCGGCAGGTCTTTGCCTTATGCTTTGGCGATAAAAATTTAAGAGCTTCCCTTATCAGTTTTTGAACCGCCGTTAGTTTTTTCTTCATCCGCGTTGTACCTCCTTTTCGGCTGCCACTGAACCAACTCCCTCAGGGCATCGTCGATCGCCGTCGTTAACAGCTTCATAATAGCGACCGCCGCCGCCCGTCCTTCAAGAGTTTTACCCATGTGTGCGCACTCCTGAGCGACCGACGCCGGGATGGACCTCAGCCGGGTTTTTACTGTTGTGGCAACATCCGCAAAATAGAAACGAATCTCATCGACGTTGACAAGGGTCCGCGATTTTTCATCTGCTTCCAATTCCCTGAGCGAAGCCAATGCTCTTTCTTTTCGCGTCCTCGCCTCGTTAAAAGTTTCGTCAGGTTCGACCACGGGCCTCTTGCCGCCGTGAATAGGGTTCTTGTTTTCGGCAACTCGCCGATCAGCGTCCACGGGGTCTATGAGGCCGTCGATAAGTTTTATCGTGCCGTCCTTAATGAGCTTTGATATCATCTGCCGGGAAACGCCCAGGTGCCGGGCATAGCCTGCCTGCGTGAGTTTTTTCAATATTCCCTCCTTATTTTGTCAACCAGAGCAATCAAGTTTCAAAACTGAAACGTTTTTAGGGGTCGCGCCTTGGTATCCGCACGTGACGTGGGTAGGTGAAAACCCCGGTGTACCCCCTAAGCCCTTAATATCATTGAGCTTTTCCTTTTCATAGTCCACAAGCTCTGCCCGCCCACTGAAGGCTATAAAGGAAGCGCAAGAGGGCCGCCCGTAGTCTCTTCAATTTTTCCACGGTACCTCCGGGCCTCTTGGTTTTCTCCTATCAGCATCCTTCTTTATCTCCGGCGGCACCGGCCCCACCACCTTGATGATGTAGCCCGTCTCCATGAAAGGGGTCTCAGGAGGATGTGAACAGTGCGCCCACCTGTGGCCGTCTCCAAGACCATGCCAATGATACCGTCGGCAGTGTTCACACCAGGTTATACAGTGAATTCCATCACCCCAATCCCATGCCATAAGTACCGGGATCACCTTTTCCGTATCCATTTTATCTCCGTAGGTGCTGGGTCAGTCAAACCCGTCACACACCAAAAACACCTTAGATATTAAGTGGTTATCGCCTTTTCCCTTTACTCTTGTGACGGGTTTGAGGCTTTTGTGTAACTCTTTCCCTTAACTCATTTTTTAAAACTCTCGCGCAACAAGGATATGACAAATGGGGTCAAACCCGTCACACCCGTCACAGAGCCAACTTCAGGCCGGTATAAAAAGCACCCAACCGCCCCTTAGCCTTTTGGTATCTCACACTCATTTTCCTCCCGAACGCTGTCCCGCTCATCGGCTTTATATTCATAGCCGCCGACCAGTTCGTGTATGCCTGGTAAAGGAGCGCGGCCCCGACCTCGGCATCATGGTGAACCTCGCAGGAGTCCTCGATGAAGCGAAGAAGGAGGTCCTCATCTTCGCGGTAATCTTCCGTGGCGACCTTGACGATCTCCGGCGGATTCAACCCTTCCCGCTGCCAGGCAAGACAACCGCGCACCAGCCAAGCGAGTATGCCTGGAGCCTCGCGCCTTAGCGTGTCTGCCATATTCGGAATTTTGCGACGCTCATGCGGGGCCTGTGGGTCATCAACAAAAGAGATCCCGAAGGGTATGAGTAAAAGACGTTTCCAAAGTGCGTAATCGTCGGAGTTAACATGGGGCCTCGCATTCGTAAGAAGGAATAAGGTGTAGCTCTGTGGAAAAGATATTTCCCTCCTCCCAAACGGCGGCCTACCCACTAAGGCCCCGCCCCCTGTGAGAAGTTTTACCCGACCGCTATCCAGCTTGCGGCCTTCGTTTGTTTCTGAAGCCCAGGCAATACGGCGGCCCCTCAGTGCCATGATGTCGGCGGAAGGCCCGGCGGAAGACCGGGCGCGCCCCTGCTCAAGCAACAACTCAGATTGAACAGGCCCGGCGAGGTCCCCCAGTACATGGGAGACCGCCTCCAGTGTTGTATCCTTCCCATTGCGCCCTATCCCGTGAAGCACCGGGAGGATATGCTCGATGGCCGCACCGACGATAGCCGCTCCGAGGAGCCGCCGATAAAACGAGATAAGCTCCTTCTGCCCATCGAAAATTTCGTATAGCGTCTGTTCCCAGCGAGCGCAAGCGGCATCCGGGGAATAGGGTGTCGGACATATTGTTTTTAAATAATCTTCAGGGGCACCGGGCCTTATTTGCGCGCTCTTGAGGTCCACCACGCCATTAGCGCATGGCAGTAACCACGGGTGCAGGTCCCACTCCTCGCCAGTGATTCCGAGGCTCCCAGGGCCTTGCGCGGCAAATTCTATGACTTGCTTCCTGTACCCGAGTGAATTTAAATTAGAGACCTGCGTGAGACACGCCTTTTGCCTGGCCTGCAATTTTTCGATAGTCGCCTTGAGTTCGACGTCGCGGTCGTCTCCGCTTTTTGCAGTCTGCCCGAGTACGATTATCTCGCCCTTGCACCTCGCTGCCGCCCCCCGGAAAAGTTCCGCGACGGCATCGACGGCCTTGAGGGGTTCCCCCAGGGGTTCGCGCTCCCAGTAGTGCGTCCTCCAAGTGTGCCAAACGCCTGAGGCATGGTCGAAGCAAAAGCGGTTCTTGTTGAGCCGGATAAATAAAGAGGCGCCCCCTTTCTGTCCTTCAAAGGCGGCCTTGAAAACATAGTCGTCATCCGGGGTGATTGTCGGTTCGTATTGAGCAACGCTCCTGGCAATCTTCTGTAATTCGCTGTCAGGGAGCGGAGGACTACATTTTTCTTGATTCTCTACTCGGAGCGCGGCCAGGATTGCGGCCTCGGAAAAACCGCGCCGCCGCATGGTACCGGCCAATGATGTTAAAGTAGCGTCCCGCGCCCCGTCGATAATTGTCTCGCCTACCCGAGCCGCAGCCTTTGTACTCTTTTTTAATGGCGGGATGCTCTCAGCCACTTTTTCAAGGGTGTACGGCAGCCCGCCGCCTTCATGGATAATCTTTACAAGGTGCGGGTGCGCGGGGTCTTTCAGATGATAGAATCCGGCAAGCCGTAGAACGCGGGAGCGGTCTTTCGCTTGAGGGTCGCTGCCGTAGTCTTCGACCATGCGCTCCATTATGGCGTCGGTAGTGTCGAGGTCATCGGAAGGTTCAATCAAAAGATATTCGTGGTGCTTGCCTGGTGAAGTCTGGATAACGAAATGCGGCTCAAGAGGAAGAGGAGGGAGTCCACCTGTATCATCTTCCCGCCATATAGCCCTGGCGTGTGTGATTTGAGCCTTCGTGCGCCCGCCTCTGTTGACGACCACGAATACTCCAGCCCCGCGAGCCTGTAGCCTGGTAAATTCCGCTGCGTACTCATCAAGAGTGCCGCGAAGAACGCCAGTACTACACGCCAGTGACAAGCCGCCCTTCTTCGAGTCGGGAAAAGTCTGGAAGGTAAATTCCGCTGCGTCCTCATCGAGCAAGAGGAGGTGACGGCGAGCCATATCGAGGTCAGGGGTCAGCTTGCCCATGTTACTTCGCCTCGCCCCTGTAGCTCGCCTTCGCGTGGGCCTTGAGGAATTCGATAACCGACGCAACCGGATAAACAACGCGCCGCCCGATGAAGAAACGGCCCTTAATCCCGGTGCCTTGCGAATCCATATTCGCACACCATTTTGGAGTTATCGCCCCTCCGGTGAATTTGCTTATGTCGGCGCGGGCAACAAGCGGGCTCCCGTGCTGCCTTGCCATAAGCTCGAAAACTTCGTCTTGCATTTTGAACCTCCTTGAAATAAAAAAATGGGAACTTCGTGTTGACAGTTCCCATAGTACTTGAAGGTTTTTATTCTGAATATGGTTACTCGTTTATTCTACTTGCCACTTTTCGGCCTCCCTCGTTTACCCTTTTCCCCGGCTATCTCCCGGACGAATCGCTCGCCAACGCCCAGCCCTGAAGCTACTGTATCGTAGGCGCTTACCCGTGTCTCGCCCTTCTCAACCGCCATTGTTACAAGGTCTGCGATTGCATCGGGTGCGTGTTTTACTTTGCCGCAGGGGCGAGTATGTAAAAACCCCTTCCATATATTACGCAGTTCATCTCCTCCACCTTCGCTCGTATATGTATGCGTCCTCAACAAATTTATAAAAGTATCTTGTATAAAGGGCAGCCGCAGAATCGCCGGATTCATCTTCACAAGCTCCTGTACGGCCTGTAGCTGGTCGAAGTCGAGCGGCCTTATATTATCCAGTGCGTGCTCGATATATGGCAGCCTGGCGCGGTTTAATACCGCTTTCAGAGTATCCGGCGCAACCTCGCTTACCTTTTTCCAGAATATCTCCACCGCGTGTTTGGGGCCATCGAGTCTCTTGTCTTTAACAGCTTCCTCATAGCAACCAACCAACCAGCTTAATACCGCATCGTCAGCGGTCGCGTAATTTTTGACTTCCCTGATATGGTCGGCTATCCGGGCATCATTATCAACGGCATACATGATGTTGTTCTGGCTGCTAGACGGCGTGATTTCTTTTTTCTTCCTCATATCTCAGCCCTCCTTCTTCGCCAGCGCAACTACCTTGCCGGGCGCCTGTAGGGTAGCGTCCAGCTTCTTAACGGCGGCCTGTAAGGTGTTCTCGCCCAGGTGCGCGTACCGCTGCGTCATGGCTATGTCGCTATGGCCTAACAACTCCTTGACCGTGTAAAGGTCCGTTCCATTTTCAACGAGCCAAGAGGCATAGCTGTGGCGTAACGAATGAAAGACAATTCTGTGCCGCCGATCCTTAATTCCCTCATTCATTTTGAGCGCGTCAACCGCCCGCGCGAATGTAAGGCTTATCTGTTTTATCCTCCCGCCCCGTGTAGACTTAAAGACGTGCTCGGAAGGCAAGCCGCGCTCCCTGGACCTGAAAACCTCCTTCACGGCCTCAGTCATAAAGGCCGTCCGGTTCTTTCCGCTCTTGGTGTCCTTCACTGCCAATAGTCCCTTATTAACGTCCACGTCCTGCCATACAAGCCCAAAAACCTCTCCGGCCCTCATGCCTGTATGAAGGCTTATAAGGCTCATGTCGCGTACCTCAGGGCTTATTGTGGCGAGTTTGGCGAGAAGCTCATCCGCTTGTTCCCTTGTAAGGAAGCGAAGCCTTTTATTGTCCGGCAACTTAAGCCTCCCTTTACCCTTTTTAATAGTCCGGGCAGGATTTAGGCCGGTAAACTTTTCGTCCTCCATAGCATGATTGAATATCTGCCGGGCAACCCCTTGAACATAGCGGACGGTATGCCGGGCACGATTGGCCTTAGCCATATTCGCTCTCATTATCTCGAAATGAAAAGGCGCTATGTCCTTCAAGGGCAGTGCACCGATAACGGACTCAAGCCATAAACGGATAACCTGTTCTTCCCGCGTCCAGGTTTTCTCGTCTCTGCTTGCCTTGTAAGCTCCCAGGGCATACTCGGAGAAGGTGATATTGTCCCTTGCCTCTTGCTCCTTTTGCTCGGCCTCCTTCCGGCGCTTTTTTTCCTCGATAGCTTTCTTTTCGGCAAGAGTCCGGGGTCCCTCTGAATTGCGACGGTTCTTTCTAAGCGCGGCTCGCACCTCAACTGCCTCGTCCTCTGTCCATCCCTCAGAGGCCCATCCAAGCCCTTCTTCAATTTGCTTGCCATTCACTCGATAGAAAATAGTGTAGTACCTGTCCTTTGAAACTCCATGCTTGCGGGTTTCGTGCTCCTTATAACGAACGCCTTTAGTAGCCTTTATCCATCGTGCCATGAACCCTCCTTTACGGTGCCTGTCCAGCTTTGTCCAGCTTTTCAACCCCTAAAAAAACAACTTCGTGTGCAATGCCCGTTTATCTCAGCCCGGTTTTCTGTCCAGCATCTGTCCAGTTTTTTTAGCTGAAACAGAAGGCAACTCAGGGTATGCTTAGGAAGGAGAATATCAAGGAAGGTGCTGTATTGTCAAGGGTTTTGTGCAGTTTCGGGAATGTTAGGGAAAGTCCAGATAAAGTCCTCTGACTCCGTTTATCTAGGTTCGAATCCTAGTCCCCCAGCCATTTTTTCTTTTTCGAGTTTTCCGCAAAGAGGTCGAAGGGTTTTCTGTAGGTAGGACAAGGGTTTCCGTCGTTCAAGTCGCAGTTCGAAAGTATTATTTTGAGCAGGCGAGCCTGCTCGAAGGCGTCCTGTTTCATGAAAAGCGCATAGGCCTTTTCAGCCAATTCCATGATCTTCAATCCGTCCCACATGTAATTCATGTTGGCGTTTTGATGGGCCTTCAGCCTTAAAGCCACATCCTCTTGGTCTTTTTTCCAATCCTGAGTTTTGACCAGCCAAAAATCCTCTGATATTTTCTTGTCGAGCTTGTCCACATAAGCCTGGTCTATTCTATTCTGAAACTTATTGTACCGTGCCTGCAATTCCTTTATTTTTTTACCATGGTATGCCTTTTCATCCAGATGGCTCATCTTGAGCGCCTCTCTGAGCCATTCCAACTTTTCCTCGCCGATTTGAATCGCCTTTACAACGTTTCCGAATTTTCTCCGTAAGTCTTCTTCCCTTACATAAGGCTGCCCGCATTTGCCTCTGAAGCCGGTGCAACGATAGTAAATGTACTTGTTCTTTTTTATTTCAGCGGTAATCGATAAACCACAATGCCCGCATTTAAGTAAATTACCAAACGCAAATTCCTTCTTTCCGATGCCCTTTTTTACCGGCTTATTGTGGATCTTGAAAGCCTCCTGGGCCTTATTAAAAAGTTCTCCGCTGATAATAGGTTCATGGGTTCCCTTGTGCACATCACCACACCAGCGGAAATGACCGGTATAGAAAACATTCTTCAGTAAATACTCCAAATTGCTCTTGCTGATTCTTTTTTCTGACTTTCTCGTTACAAAACCGTCTTTAAGACATTTCTCTCTTAATATATTTAAGGAATACTTTCCTGTTGCGTAGAGTTCAAATATCTCTTTTATGTAAAAAGCTTTCTGATTATCAATCTCTACGCGACGAGTCTCCTTATTGTTGAAATATCCGATTGGAGCTTTATTGGGAAAGCCGCCTTGAGCGACCTTTTCCCTCATCCCTTTCTTTACTTCTTCAGAAAGGTTATCTATATAATTTTTCGCCATCAAAAGCTTAACGCCGTGAATGAACTTCACATGAGATCGCGAATTTCTATTTAAGGTTTCTCCTTCCTTTACCAAATGAATATCCAAATCGAGATCTTCCAGCGTTACATAATCCTTAAAATTACGATACAGCCTGTCTGTTTTCTCGACGAGAACTGTCTTGACATCATCATGCGATTGCAAAAAACTGATCATCTCCTTGAAATTGGCGCGACCGGCCTTTTTGGCCGTTTCAACGTCTACATATTCTTTAACGACAAGAACACCGTTTGAATAAGCGTAATCGTTTAAAAGCTTCAATTGAGCGGGTATGGAATACCCCTCTTTTTCCTGCTCTTTACTTGATACCCTGGCGTAAATAATAGCTTTTTTGATTTCAGGCATATCCAAAAACCTTTTGGTTTGTTTAGGGAAAATTTTATTACAATTCAGCCTCCGAAACAATAAAAAAAGGGGGTCATTTAGACCCACCTTTTTGGTCGTCCTTTATTTCCCATTCGTGAATTAATTTAAAAAAATCAAAGACATTCCGAGCAATTTCCTTTGCGTCATTCCTATTTATTTTACCGTTATACGCCTGGCTAAATTCTTGCCTTGTTTTTTCCAAAAAAACACTATCAATCGACTTTGCCATTTACGATCCTTGCGACTTTTAAGATGCATTCAAAGGTAATATCTCTATACAGATATCACCTCTTTTCAGCCCTTCACCTATCCTCTCTATCAACCGCTCCAAATCAGGGGGAGCGTTTAGCTCCCCCTCCCTGCCTTCGATAGTGCCATCATGCGATATCCTTCACGATATCCATGGTGCCTGACAACGCGTCCTGTATATCGGTCAGCACCTTCTTGATCTGGTTCTTCTTCGGGACGCCGATCTCTTTCAAGGTGAACTTGCGCTCGATTATCAGCTCGTTAAGCGTCCTCAGGTCATCGCAAACGCCTTCGAGCTTACGAACCGTTTTCTCTATGTCCGTGGCCTTCTCCAGCGTCTCCCTAAAAAGTGCAATATTTTCCTCATAACTCTCGTTCTCAGCCTTCGTATCCTTCAGCTGACGCTTAAGTGACTCGATATCGTCTTTTTTCTTTTCCAGATCTGCCTGGAGCTTTTTGTAGTTCTCATTGGCCTTCTCGAGGTTGGCCCTGGCATGCTTGACGCTATCCGCGTATTGCTTGGCCAACTCTTTTTCTATTTTCTTTATCAGCTTGTCCTTTTCATCAGGGTCATCAGGAATGACCAGTTTTTTGCTCTCCTGCATATCCTGAACTCGATCCTTGGCCTCATCGGCGAAGTCCTTGAGCCTTTGCTCAAACTCCTTTTCCTTATCATTAAGCTGCGCTCTGGCTTCTTCCAGCTCTCCCTCAATCTCCTTTTTACTGGCTTTAAGATCTTTGAGCTCTTCTTCATACTCCTGAGCCGCGGTCTCCACAGCGGCAGATGAAAGGCGCTCAAGCGCATTCTCCTGTTGGCTTTCGGACAGCTGTGCCCATGACGAGATCAGATCTATTTCCTCTTTGGTCACATCCGATTTTTCCAGCATGCTCGAAGCCTTGTCTCTCAACGACGGGATCAAGCGGTCCACGAGTGTGGAAACGGAACTCGCTGCTAATGCGTTCCGCTCTTTTTCAAAATTTTTTCTTTGCGACGCATTCAGATGTCTGCGACACAGCTCGGTATCATACGGAATTATCCCGGCGTGTTGCGCCGACTCCGCAAGAGAACATTCCACCATGGTGTAACCGAGATCCGTAAGCGCCCCCAATCTGGTCCGGCCATCAAGGACCTCGAAGGTGTCTGCATCAGGCAGAGACCTTATGAGAAGAGGATATAGAAGACCTATTGTCCTTATACTTTGCTTCAGCCTTTCCACATCCTCAGTCCCCGCAGACTCCATTGGTTGATTAGTTACCACGAGTTTATTGGTCTCGATGAAAACTGTTTTGCCTCTTTCCATTGCTTAGAGCCCTCCTTTTAAGGTTTCAAAGCCTTAAACGATGAAATTGAATAATTTCAGTTTTGGATGTCTTGGACTCCAAAGCGACATCCCCATGTCGCCTTTCGGTCAACTTTGGACTACAAAGCGACATCCCCATGTCGCCTTCCAGTCAACTTTGGACTCCAAACCTCATGTCGCTTTCCGGTCAACCTGGACCGAAACGACCTTAATGAAACGGGTTAGTTTTTCAAGGCTTCTCTGCAACTCAACTGAAAACCCTATGCTATTGATTGACTCTTGTATCTTCTCAATACACGAATCAATCGTTTTGATGACAGGCTGTCTGAGATAAAGGTCTTTTCGCTCCTGATAACCCACCACTTGTTCCACCGGAAACAAGCCTCGGTTCTTTTTTTGCAGACCACCATCTTTGGCGAGCCGTTGTATCTGTCTACGGCTCATTCCGAGTTTTTTGGCTGCCTCGCGGGTGAAACAAGTGTTCTTTTCATAGAGATCGTCCCTGACGCGACCGAGAAAATCGACTATATAATCCCTGAAGGTGAGTATGTCCATCACCGGTATGCCGCCTTTACACCTGGCTGTTAGCCACATCTCCAATACCGACGGATCCTCACCGTTCTTTTTGATTAAGGCGATGAGGTTAGCATGGGGCTTGGGGTCGAAGTCCTTTATGATCTCCTTGACGACCCTCCTCCATTTATTGTAGGCCGCCTGCTTCGAATACCCTCCCTGCATGACCAACCTGACATACTCGCGGCGGTCGAGAATGTCATAAAGATGGAGATACTCCATCTCCCGTTGCGAGAGCCTGTGCCTCTTAACGTCCTGATATGTAACCTTCTTGCATAGTAATTTATCGAGTAGGTCTTTTCTGAATTGAGCGTCATGTTCCACAGTAGCGATACTCATCGCCCACCTCGCTATTGTCTATGCCGTCAATCAGCTTTGTCCGCAGCTACGTTTTCTATCCAGTCTCCATCGGTGTCTTTTCTAGTCAGGTCCACAAACGCGCGTCTGCTACGAACTGTATGTGCTGGCGGCATATCCTTTTTTCGCCGGGTATATTCCCGGGCTCGCAATGACTCCACATGGTTTCCGTTCCTGTCATATATGTCGTAAATCACGCGGTCAACATCAACTGCCAGGTGGAAATGCTTCTGGAGGTACCAATAAGCGTAGGTCTCCAGCTTCATTTGACCGCCCTTTCCCTTTCTGTACTTCGTGACGGCGGCCTTCAACGCCATCCACGCCTGCTGCTTCAAATCCTCGAAGTCCAAAGTATCATCGAACCTCATCAGCCTGCGGGCAAGCTTATTGATGGCTGGTTCCATTCTCTCGTACAGGATCTGCACGTCACGCCATGAATCTTTCTCTTCCGTAGCCTTCGGTCTATTCCTCTTTCCATTCATTTTTTCACCCCTTTCTTAAAAAATGTATTTGCTCCCATATCTCTCATCGAAGGTTTTTTCTTAACAATTAATTAATAATGCGGCCATGCGGCCCATGCTGTACTTCCGTACAGGTTGATCGCCAGTGTGCGAAAAACAAAAAAAAACCATCATCGAAAACCTATTGGCGTTGTTTGTTGTCCTGAAAAAGGCTCTGTTTATCTATTACCTTCCGTAAGCACTTTTTCTGCTGAGGCGGGTAATAGAAAGTAATAGACGGATGAATTCATTTTTTTAGCGGGAGATATGCAGATAGGACACCTGATCAACTTCTTTGTAGTCAAAGCCATGCCGGACTACGATTCGTATCTCGTATGCCTTCAGGGCGGGGAGTTGCTCGCATTACTGCCCAGGAAGTACGCGAACCGGGCTTATAAGGTAGGGGAAGCCGGTTGGGCTGCGGTCTTCGAAATCCAGGGCGCCAGAATTAGCCTTTCCCAAAAATCACCGCAATACGTCAGAAAAATTCTCGAGTACCTCACCGCCCCTCTAATTCAGGAAAAACAGATCCGGTTTAAAAAAGTTGCTCTGGTCGCAGGGGCGTCGTTCTGCAAGGCGGCGGTGGCGGTTGAAAACGAAATGTCAATGAAAGACGTGCACGCCCTATGCGCGCCATACCTTACGCAAGTCAAACAGTACGTGGCAGAGCATGTAATCCTCGTCAAATACTCCGACGATATCGAGGAATACGCCGTCAGCGCCCTGTTCCCGGGGCCGAAAAGAGCGGTCAAAAAAGTAATATGCTTTCATGACCTTAAAGCCCTTACGGTCTATGTGGATCATGCGAGCATAGCCGTCTTTTACGGACGGAAGGGACAGAACGTCGCGGCGGCGGCGAAACTCACCGGGGTAAGTATCGAAATCAAGGGATTGTGAAGACCAGCCACATGTTTTCGGATGAGACCGGAATAGGTCCGATGAATCCGGACAGACAAAAAAATATGAAGACAAGGGAGGTGGAAGGCACATGGCAGAGGAGAGCAGAGACAATCGTCAATCAAAGCTTATCCCCTTCAAGGTAATCGGTTCTTATGCCCATCAAAGGCCGAAAAAGCGGCTGGACTTATCGCGCGTAATCTATGCGAGGGATGCGGTGCATGCGATGGAGATATACAGAAAAGAACTTCGGGGCGTGAAAAAACGGGGGCTCATACAGGTGGTCCCTTTATAACTCAAAAACAGAAAGGGGGAAATATTATGACCGGAGAAAAGAGACAGTGGAAGGAAAGGACGCCGGAGGAAATAGAGATAATCAAGGAGAAGGCGGAGAAACGCCGCAAAAAGAACTTCAGCATTATCACGAATCATATAGATTCGGTATGCATTATCCCGGCCGACAAGCCTGCGTCCGCGAGATACGCGCTCGTTCAGATGATTTTCGTCGCCGACAGGATGATCACAACCCTTAAAAGGCAGGTCGGATTCGTTCTGCCCTTCGATACCGCCAGGCAGGTTCTTGGGAACCTCGACGAGTTCATTGAAAGCATCTGGGCTTACGTCATCAAAACCTCGCCCCACCTCTACTCCTTCGACAAAAGAAGGTGGCGTGAGCTCAACGACCCCATGGATATAAAGCTGAAACTCGTAGAAGGCAGGAACTTCGTAGCCGTAATCCTTCCACGGAGCGAGGAGATAGGACAACTCGCCGTCGCCGCAAAAATCCTGGAAAACCACATTCTCTATGTCAGGTCAACAGGGCCGTTCGACAAAATCGAAGAGTCCATCAGCGCCTACCGGAGCATCATCGAGGATTTCGACGAATTTCTGACCGGGCTATCAGAAAAAATAGGGGTCGAGTACGACTCTCCCATCAAAAAACTTATAAATCAGGGCGCGATGGAGCACGGGCAGGAATCAGGCGAGACCTCATGGCCTCCTCTGACAAATGACGCAACCTCTGCAAACCAGGAAGCGACCGGAGAGAAGAACGACAAGAAAAAAAGAAAAACATAGGAGGGTCAGCAATGCCGTCGAGCAGAGAGATTCTGTTATGGGGAACACTGTTTTCGATCCCCGCCCTGATGCAGGTCGTTTTTATTATCGTGTTTTTCTGAAATCCAAATAGGGGGCTTGCGTGCGAGGCAATGTTCGCAAGCCCCTCTCCTCTCTTATATCTCGCCTTACCAGCAAGCCTGAAATTCTCCTTGCCAAGCCCTTACGGATAGGATAAATTTTCATCCAATAAATCATCCGTACCGGAGGCAAACCGTATGGCAAAACCCATGACAAAAGCAAAGGCAATTGAAGCGCTGTCCGCTAAAACAGGTCTGACAAAGAAGGACGTTTCGAACCTCTTATCCAACCTTGCAGGGCTCGCCTATAAAGAAGCCAAGAACTCCTTTACCATCCCAGGTATAGGCAAGCTCGTGCTTGTGAACAGGAAAGCCAGGAAGGGCAGGAACCCCCAGACAGGAGCGGCCATCAAGATCCCGGCCAAGAAGGTCGTTAAGTTCAGGGTGGCAAAGGCATGCAAGGACTCGGTGCTTGGGAAATAGGAACCTTTGTATAAGGCTTTGATTATTCGACCATTAACAAATCAACAAACTATTCGAGGCTAAATCATCGCTATGGAGCAATGATTCCGTATCCGAAGGGTCTATGCCTCAACAAACATTTCAATCGAATAAAAAGGCGACCGAGGAATGATGAAAAAGAAATTCTATAATCTTACGGTAATCTGCGAGGGGGCTATGCCTGATTTTACTGTAGACGAGCAGACCCTTGCCTCCTTCGAAAAGTCATTTGACTCCGGTGAAGGGATAATAAAATTCATCGATAAGGAAGACAACGGTGAGGTCAGGCTGAGGAACAAGAAACTGGCAGGCTACAAAAAAACTCAGATGAATCACGTGCCGTCAGAATTAAAGGACAAATGATAGAAAAAACATCGAGACCGGCTTTATGACAGGATGATCTAGAGAAAAATCTTTTTTAACTGTTTCGTCGCAGTCTCTACTGAAAACACCTCTGCATGCGTAGACACTGATTTTTGTCCTGATTCGATAAAGTTGCCTCACAGGTTACAAACTCCCGCTAACTGTTTTTAAGTCACCCCGCGATTATCTCTTTTTTCATCTCGAACATCTTTGAGGCATCGGTTTACACCTTCGGAAGGTGGCTTGCATGTTGCGACCGCAAACAGAACTGCAGGTCTCCGCTACACGCGGCATTTTGTACTCATATCTTTCAAAATAGGATGCCATGAAGGAAGCCATTAGCAATGAGACTAACCCCTTAAAACAGGTTCCTGCCCTGGAGGGCACCCCCCTTAAGCCCGGCGTCATATTCTGCAGGATACTTGGCATAGTCGCTTTTGCCGAATTCATTGTGATGGTAATTCTTCATTACTTTGACATCGCCGAAGGCGTCTTTGAGTACCTCATGGATTCCCTGCTTCTCTCCATCCTGAGCGCCCCTTTTTTGTATCTATGGATTGTCAGAGCCGTTGCGATGCGTATTCCGGACCAATCTGACCAGCGATTCCGCTCCAAACTGACCACCCGTTCCGGACGAAACTGACCAGTCATTCCGGAGTAATTTGACCACCGATTCCTACGCCATTTGACCAGGCTTTAAGGGCGGCCCGGGATCCCCTTCCAACGACGCTGGATAAACCAGTCGGGCAAAAGGTATCCTTCAAGGCAACATTGTTTGCCGAGGAGGAACGTGATGCCCAACGAGAGGTTGTCCATGCGGAAGATAAGAGAAATTCTGAGGCTCAAATGGGAGTTGAAGCTCCGTAACCGGCAGGTCAGCCGTTCCTGCGCGGTATCCCATAATACGGTGCGGGAGTACGTGTTCAGGGCGACGCAGGCAGGGCTTTCCTGGCCCCTGCCTGCGGAGATGGATGATGGCGCCCTGGAGCGACTCCTGTTCCCGGCGCCGGTGAAAGTGGCCGCCGAGGACCGTAACATGCCCGCGATGGAGTATCTGCGAAAGGAGCTTGGCAGGAAGCATGTCACGCTTATGCTTTTGTGGCAGGAGTACAAGGAGGGCAACCCAGAAGGATATCAGTACAGCCAGTTCTGCGAGATATATCGGAGGTGGACCGGGAAGCTCGATGTGGTGCTGCGCCAGGAGCACCGTGCCGGGGAGAAGCTTTTTGTGGACTATGCCGGGTCCACCATCCCCGTGGTCGACAGAATGACCGGGGAGATAACAAAAGCCGAGCTCTTCGTCGCGGTGCTGGGCGCGAGCAACTATACCTACGCCGAGGCGACATCCAGCCAGAGCCTGCACAACTGGATAAGCTCCCATATAAGGGCCTTTGAATATTTTGGCGGCGCCACGGATATCGTCGTCCCCGACAATCTAAAAAGCGGCGTTACCAAGGCCTGCAGATATGAACCCGACCTGAATCCCACATATCATGAGATGGCCGTGCACTATGGCACGACGGTGATGCCCGCGAGGGCCGGCAAGCCCCGGGACAAGGCGAAGGTGGAAGCCGGCGTGCTTATAGCAGAGAGGTGGATCCTGGCCGCGCTCAGGAACCGGACCTTTTTCAGCATCTCGGATGTCAACGAAGCCATCTGCGAGCTTCTGGAGAGGCTCAACGGCCGCAAGTTCAAGAAACTCGACACCTGCCGGAGGGACCTCTTCGAGACCCTCGACAAGCCCGTTTTGAAACCGCTTCCCGCCGAGAGATATGAATACGCCGAGTGGAAGCGGTCGCGCGTGAACATAGACTACCACATAGAGGTGGACGCCCACTACTACAGCGTCCCTTATCAGCTCATACACAAGGAGGTGGAGGTAAGGCTGAACCCATCCACCGTGGAGGTCATCTTCGGAGGCAGGCGCGTGGCCTCTCACCAGAGGAGCTATAAGAAGGGCGGCTTCACCACGACAACCGAGCACAGGCCAAAATCCCACCAGAAGCACCTCGAATGGACGCCGTCGAGGATAATACGATGGGCGGAGAGCATAGGGCCGTGTACGGCAGAGGTGGTGAAGACCATCATGGAGAGCAAGCCCCATCCTGAGCAGGGATACAGGTCCTGCCTCGGTATACTGCGCCTTGGCAAACGCTACTCCGAGGCCAGGCTGGAGGCGGCCTGCCAAAGGGCTCTTACCTTCAAGACCTGCTCTTACAGGAGCATGGACTCGATACTGAAGACCGGGCTGGATAAGCAGATGCCCATGATGGCTGAGGATAAGAAAAAGACCGTACCCGCGCCCGTGCATCAGAACATAAGGGGCGGCAATTACTACCACTAAGGAAAAGGAGAAATTGGACGATGCTGAACAAACAGACCCTGGAGAAGCTCTTCGAGCTCAAGCTCGGCGGCATGGCGGCGCGGCCTTCACGGAGCAGCTAACTCAACCTGATGTGGCGGACCTGAGCTTCGAGGAGCGCCTTGCGATGGTGGTGGATAGGGAATATACCCTCCGTGAGGAGAAGCGCCTGGTAAGGAGACTTAAGACCGCGCGGCTCAAACAGCCTGCATGCGTGGAGGACATCGACTACCGACATCCAAGGGGCCTGGACAGGCAGACCGTCAGGAGCCTCTCAAACTGCCAGTGGATCAAGGGCCATCAGAACATCATTGTGACCGGCCCCACCGGCGTGGGCAAGACCTATCTCTCCTGCGCCTTCGCGAACAAGGCCTGCCGGGAAGGGTATACGGCCGTTTATACGAGGCTGCCGAGACTCCTCCACGACATCACGCTCGCCAAGGCCGACGGGAGCTACACGAAGCTCCTGAACAGGCTCGCCAGGACCGACGTGCTGGTGGTGGACGACTGGGGGCTCGCGCCCCTGACCGAAACGGAAAGAAGGGACTTCCTGGAGGTCCTCGATGACCGGCAGGACTGCCGCTCGACCATCATGACCAGCCAGCTCCCTATTACAAACTGGCACGACAACATCGGGGACCCCACGATCGCGGACGCCATCCTCGACAGGCTTTTACATAACTCGCACCGGGTGGCTCTCAAGGGCGAATCGATGAGAAAGCTCAGGGCCGGGAAGAAGGAAAACTTGACTCAAACTGACCAGGGAATGTAATATCGGAAACACCAGCGTCGCTGGCGCTCCGGCCCTGGTCAGTTTCAAGCGGAATGCGTGGTCAGTTTGCGGCGGAACGACTGGTCAATTTGAGCGGAATAGGCATTGCGAGAAGGCTAAAGGCCGAGGCCGCCATGACCGAGGCCTTCCTCAAAGCCGGCGCCGAGGAAGAGCTTCTTGAGAGCGAGGAAAAGTTCAGGAAGATAAGCTCATCGGCACAGGATGCCATAGTTATGATGGACAGCGAAGGGGATATCACTTACTGGAATCCAGCGTCCGAGAAGATATTCGGTTATTCCTACGAAGATGCGGTAGGAAAGAATCTCCATGCCCTGATAGTGCCGCAATATCAACAAAACGCCTTCAAGGAAGGGTTCGAGTGGAGGTTTCCATTTCGGCGGTGCCGATAAAGGGAAAATGGCATTCCATAGGGATAATTCGTGACATCACCGAGCGCAAAAGGTCCGAAGAGACCATAAGGCACATGGCCTATCACGACCATCTGACCGGGCTTCCAAACCGTCTGCTCCTTAACGACCGTCTTGAGCAGGCGTTGGCCATGGGACGCCGGCACAGATCCCTTGTCGCCATCCTTTTTCTCGACATTGACCGCTTCAAAGTAATAAACGACACCCTCGGACATGCCGTGGGGGACGAGCTTATCAAGGCCGTTGCGCAAAGGCTTAAAAAACACCTCCGAGATACCGATACGGTCGCTCGCCTCGGCGGTGATGAATACACGGTGCTACTGCAGGACGTTAGCGGCATAGAGAGCGTCACAAGGGTGGTCGAGAATATTTTCGCGATTTTCAAAGAGCCTTTCGACATCAAGGGACATGAGCTCTTTTTGACCGCCAGCATAGGCATCAGCGTATATCCGGACGACGGCACGGACTCAGAGACGCTTTTAAAGAACGCTGATATAGCCATGTACATGGCAAAAGACGAAGGCAGAAATGCGTACAGGTTCTATACAACCGCCATGAACGCCAGAACAATCGAGAGGCTCGGACTGGAAAACGGGCTCCGGAAGGCGATCGAAAGAGATGAACTATTGCTTCACTACCAGCCGCAGATAGATATCGGGACTGGAGAGGTCGTTGGCGTGGAGACCCTTGTTCGCTGGCATGAACGGGAACGCGGGATAATACGCCAGCCTGCGGATTTTATCCCTATCGCGGAAGAGACCGGGCTTATAGTACCCATAGGCGAATGGGTTTTGCGCAAGGCATGCGAGGAGAACAGAAAGTGGCAGGATAAAGGCCTTAAACCGGTGCGGATCGCGGTGAACCTGTCGCTAAGACAGTTCAAGCAGAAGGACTTCGTCAAGGCAGTATCCGGAATCATCAAAGACACCGCCCTTGCCCCTGAATACCTCGAGCTTGAGCTTACCGAGAGCATCGTAATGAAAGACGGTGAGTCCACCATAGAGGCGCTCCGTGAGTTGAAGGCCATGGGCATAAGACTCTCGATAGATGACTTCGGCACCGGCTACTCCTCGCTCGTATATCTTAAACGGATGCCCATTGACGTGCTCAAGATAGACATATCCTTTGTAAGGGACATAACTACTGATCCTGACGATGCTGCGATAGCGGATACTATTATAAGAATGGCGCATTCCCTCAAGCTCGAAGTGATAGCCGAGGGTGTAGAAACGAGGGAGCAGCTTGAATTTCTCCGTAACCTACAATGTGACAAATTCCAAGGTTTCCTGATCTCTCGGCCAGTCACATCCGCGGAAGTCGAAGAGTTTTTAGCCAAAGGGGGGCATTTTCTCACGGACCGTGTGGATAACTAATCCGGAATGAGAATAGGGTTTTGTATTTTTTTTACCGAGCGCTCCATAACCTTAATCAACTCCTCCGCCGTAACCAGCACGGCCTCGCGGCCTCCGGCCTCCAATATCACATGCAGGGACTTCTTCAAAAAATCCAGTTCCTGAGGCCTATGGGCAACGCGACCCAGGACCGCCTCCAGTATAATCTGCGACATGCCGCCGGTCTCATCAAAGGCCATAATCTCCACAAGAGCCCTGACGCCACCTCTACTCTTTAAAAGCGCCTCTATCGAGGTCATCTTGTACATATACCCGTTGACCGCCATTATGTGACGCTTCAAGGCTTCAATTCCGTCCCGGCCGAAGCCCTCAGGCAACGCCTCTGACGCAGCCTTCCTGCAAAGGTAACTGTCGTGGTCCAGATGTTTTACAAGGACCTTGAAAGACTCAAAGCTACGAAGCCCGGCAAGCCCCTTGGCCGCGAAGACTGCCGTCTCCTCGTCAGCATGCGTCAGAAACTTCGATAATATGTTTATGAAGAGGTCGTTTCGTGTCAAAAGAATCGTATGTAATATAGTTCTCACGTAAACCCCTGAAGGGGGGCACGCCGTCAGCCGCTCGAGTTCTTCAACCACCAGCCCTGCTTCGGCCCTCCTCAGCAGGTCCTTCAAAAACATCGCTCCCCCTTCCCTCGTCACCTTACCATCGGCTATCTTCCGGAATACCGAGCACAGCCGTTCACGTATCTCCTCCCCATCAAGCCTGCCGCCCGCAAGCTTTACGGCATATCTCTCCTTCCACACAGGCAGGACCCGTCTGAGCAATATTCCGAGCTTTCTATTTAACGAATGCGCGCGATCAAGAAACGACACCACCGGCCCTTTTCTGCTGTATCCCCAGTATTTCTCCTGTAATTCCCTGCTTGATGGGAAGTAATCGAGACCCAACCGGTAAACCCTCTGAGCGGCCATAGAGTTTCCTGATATCTCATAAACCTTGCCAAGATTAATGTGATGGGCTATCTCCTTCTCCTTCCTCAGAGCCCATGTACACAACTCTAGGCCACGCGCTAAATCGCCTGCACATACAGCCAGCAGACGCCCGTAATACGAAGCGTTCCGAGGGCTATCCCTGTCCAGCTCATGCGCCATCTGAAAATATTCCAGGGCCTTACGATTCTCACCTTTTTTAAAACAGGTCAGCCCTTCATCAAATAAGGCTACAGGGCTCTGATTTTTGACAGTTATGTCGTTCAAGTTAGACCTCCTCTTTCAGCCGAAATATTTTCCAGGGTCTCTAACTTGTATTACTTTTTAACTGAGAAAAAGATGAGACTTAAAAAAACGCAATGCTCACAAAACAACGCATTGCGAAGTGCATGCGGGGGAGCAGCAAGAGGCAGATAATGCAATCCCCATGTAAACTACATTTTCTAAGTAGTAGATTTAGTTATGATATCGTTTGACAGTAACGAACAATTGCAGTATCATTTCTACAAAACCAACCAGCAACATCATAGACTTAATATGGCATTTGTTAGAGAAAGACGAACAATGTCTGAAAAGAAGCTAATTCATACGAGGCTCGGGATCGAACTGATCAGAAAGCTGTCCGCCGAAGGCGACCGCATATTCACTACGCAGAGAGCCCGTGAACTCGCACCCGCTGTAGGGCTGACGGAGGGCTACCTCCGCCAGGCGCTTCATTACCTGACGAGGTCGGGTTGGCTGGTCCGCCTACACAAGGGACTCTATGCTCTCTCGTCCTCGGTTCCAGGCGCAACGCCTGCCCACGAGTTCGAGATAGCCATGGCCTTAGTCGACCCTGCCGCTATCAGCCACTGGTCGGCATTGCACTATCATGGACTTACAGAGCAGGTGTCGCGCCGGGTTTTTATACTTACCACTACGGAGGCTTCGATACCCCGTTCCAGAGGCGAAAAGGCAATAGAAGTTAAAAAGGGATATCCGGTCGGCGACACGGTCTACCAATTTATCCAAGCAAAGCCGGAACGCTTCTTCGGGATCGAGAGCATCTGGATCGGAGAGGCCCGCGTTGCTATCACCGACCCCGAACGCACGTTGCTTGACGGGTTGTCCATGCCACAGTACTGTGGTGACTTCGCAGAAGTTTTACATGCGTTCGAAGTGCGGGGCACCGATTTGAACCTCGAACGGGTTATTGAATACGCCCTGAAGCTAGATGCCGCTACTGCTAAGCGTTTGGGGTGGGTGCTAGAAATGCAGGGCATTGAACCAGGCCATCTTAAGCCTCTCCTGCATGTCCCAATCAAGGGATACCGGAAGCTCGACCCGACGGGACCTCGCAAGGGCCCATACAACAAGAGGTGGATGATCCAAGAGAACCTGCCAGGAAAGGTCAAGGCATGAAACCGCTTCATACCCGCTTGCAAGAGGTACGGAAACGGCTCGGCACCCCCTGGGAGGTTCTCGAAAGGGATTATCTCCTTTCATGGATTCTCGCCGGCATAAGCCAGGTAGGTTCGCTCCGAGAAACACTCGTGTTCAAGGGTGGAACAGCTCTCAAAAAGTGCTACTTCGGGGATTATCGCTTCTCTGAAGACCTGGACTTCTCCGGCGTGGGAGACGTGCCCACAGGTGACGCGATGAAAGATGCCGTACAAAAGGCCTGCGAGGTCGCGGCGAAGATGCTGGACGAGTATGCCCCCGTCGAGATCGTGTGTGAACGGTACACCGAGAAGGATCCGCATCCGGGAGGTCAGGAAGCCTTCACGATCCGAGCCCGTTTTCCATGGCAAAAACAACCTCACACGCGTGTAATAATAGAGACTGCGGTGGACGAGAAAGTGCTCAAGCCCGTGCAGGAGCGGAAGGTCATCCATGAGTACGGTGAGCCGTTTGATACGCAGGTCCGAGTATACGCGCTGGAAGAGATTGTAGCTGAGAAACTACGCGCGATACTTCAACATATCGAGAAACTTGACGAACGTGGATGGAGCCGTTCTCGCGCGCGCGATTATTATGACCTCTGGCGCATCTTGGGTTCTTACAAGGACCAAATGGATTTCTCCGGCTTTGCACCTTTCCTCATGGAGAAATGCGCCGTGCGGAGCGTTGCCTTCAAGAGCTCTGAGGACTTCTTTCAGGCAACAATGCTCGCGTATGTAGAGAAGACTTGGGACCAGTGGCTTGGTCCGTTGGTTCCAGGGCTGGCCCCTTTCAAAACCGTGATTGAAGAACTCCGCCCTCAGATTGCTGAACTCGTCACTTATTAAGACATCCTGATGCATGTGTCTGCTTCAACAGACTCCGGGCTAAGCCGGTTACTATCCATTCTACAGTATACCCGATTCATAATAATCCAATCACAGCCTACGCTGAAAGCCTTTCTTTATATTTGCGTCTCATCTGCCCTCAATCGCCCGGGCGGCTTTTTCAGAACATACTTGGCAAAAAAAACCATGACTACCGACAAATCCACTGAGCCGCCAAATCGTATGAACCGCCAAAAAGCACCAAACGCACCAAACCACCGAAGGGGGCGCTGGTTATGCCTCCTCCTGCCCTTTGAACTTCAAATCTACGAATTCCTCCGGATGCCTGCGCCGCCTTGTTCTTATCCTCATTTTAATCCTCTGCGCCATCTTTATGAGAAACGGCATCATCTTTGAGTTGATCCTGAAATAATTGACGGCTGTGGAGGCTACCCTACTGGGAGTCTTATTCATGTCCCGCCTGAACTGCCCTTCCATCCATCTCTCCACCTTGATCCATTTGGTCTTCGGATAGGCGCAATGACAAACCCATTGAACCAAGCTGGACCGCTCTTTTTCTCCAAACGCTTTAAAAAGGCCTTCCACAAACGCCCGCCGCAAGGACTCGTCAAACTCCGTCACACTTCGAACCAGTTCCGTAACTTTCTCGTTTTCCATATCGTCCTCCATGAAAGATGATTAGAAAGAACGCGCTGAAAGGAGACTGTAAATCAGTTTTCATGCTGTTCCTGCAAATTTTTATACGGTCAACATATAAATCTTTATATGTTATGTCCTTGCAAATATGTTTCAGCGAGCTTTTGGTCGCACTACCACTTTTTGAGAATAATCTTTCAAAAAAGCGGTTTCGGCCAGGCCTACTGAAACGTTAGAGTTGCCATATGCAACTCTTGATGGAGATTTGATCTCCAAGTATGTATTACCTCGAATAATTTTAAAAACCCTCCCAGACAGTCAGCGAAACTGAAATATTAGAGAGGGGCTTGAATCCAAAGTTCCCCTCCAATCCCTTATCGTTTTGATAACTGGATGCGGCACTAAGGTATTTTTTACGAGTGGAACTTCTGATTTTCATGTGGAATTCCGACTCAGGGGCAAAATTTTGCCCATTTCGAAGCTAGTCTCACTTTTTTTGAATGAAAGGGGCAAAATATTGCCCCTTTCGAAGTAATACATTTATAAATCGATGCGCTGGGGGCGGAAGAATTACTGAAGATAAATGTTATAATAGCGAATCGAAAAGGAGGGGTATGAAAAAGATCATCGGGATAGACTTAGGCTTCGGTTTTTGCAAGGTGTTTTCAGATAACGGCATCCATATATTCCCATCAGTTATTGGGCCTTGCGATGAAGCGGCGCTAAAGGTCTCAGGGTTGAAAAACCCTGCTTTCGAGCATGAGACGGTTTTTCTCGATAACCGGAGATACCTGATTGGAGAAAGCGCGGTTAAATACGCGGACAGGGTCTATCTGGCGCGCGAAAAGGACTGGATGGAGACCTCCACATACCGCTGCCTGCTTTATCACTCTCTTAGGCTCGCGGGCGTCTACTCAAACACGCATGCGCCCGAGAATATCGTAGTCGCAACTGGTCTGCCGGTGACCCACTACCGTTCATGCAGAGTCAAGCTTGTCGATCTCATAAAAAAAATGGTCCACCCGGAACTCTCCGTCAAGGTCACTCTCCAGCCTCTCGGCAGTTACTTCGATTTCTTCCTGGACGATAACGGGGTTGTGAGAGACAAGGAGCTCATAAGCGGCCGTATCGGCATTATCGATATCGGCTTTTACACCACAGACTATGTGACCGTGGAGGACCTCGATCTGGTCAGGAATCTACTTGACACCAGCGAAGGAGGAATGTCCTCGGTCTATCAGGATATCGCACGGGATATCTACAGCGGTTACGGCGTAAAAAAAGAGGTCTACGAGGTCGAAAAGGTCTTGATGGACGGCTATGTCAAAGTATATGGGGAGAAGAAGGAAGTGGCTGATTTAGTCAGGCCGCGGCTCGACAGCTTTGCCAGGGAGATAGAATCTACAGCGAGAGTCCTCTGGAAAGACGGCGCCGGAATAGACCGAATTCTAATTACCGGCGGCGGCGCAGAGGCTCTAAAAAGTTACCTTGATTTTTACAAGCACACGGCCTTTGTTCCTGAAAGCCAGATAGCCAATGTCAGAGGCTACGTCAAATTCGCAGGGAGTTTGAGAAGGCATGACTGAAACGGACGGCGGAAAGACTCCTAAAAAGCTGACCGTCAAGATAACTTTTTCAAGCTTGAATCCCATAGACGCTGAAATAATACCTGTCCTGATGTCAAAGAAAAAGAAATGCGGATTCATACGGTTGGCTATCTACAGCTATATAAAGGGCTTCGATAATAATGCCTTTACCGCCAAACGGCAGCCGACCGAGGAGGATCTGAAACTCAGGAGTAAAATATCCAAGCTGGAAGACCTTGATTTCTGACCCTCCCTCAAAAAAATACCCGAGATTACCCTGTCTCCACTCCCCTGCCGTGATTCAATCCATTAAGCCCATGAGCAGTTAGTCCATCGGTTCGCAAAATAGCCTTGACAGGCCACTTTGTATATGTATGATAATGTTTATATGAAAATAGAAACACCGGATCAGGTGATGCATTGGTTCATGAACGAGGTACAGAAACTCTGGCCTGTTGCAAAGGGGTCATTCGGGCTCAGAAAGAACACCTGCGTGCGCTCAAACTGCAATGCCTGCGCAAGCGGTAAAGGACACCCGGTTCATACGCTTCATATCGGCACGAAGGACAGAAACACATCTATTTACGTACCCGAGGATATGGCAGTGGTCGTGGAAAAAGCCGTCAGCAACTGCAGGGAGCTTGAAAGGCTTATGATGCTCGCCGGAGAGCGTTTTATTAAGGCCTTAAAAGTGGAACGGGTGCGTAGGAAAAAGTGACCGTGGTAAAGAGAACAATGGGCTGGAATATGAATAAGACCAATCTCAAGATCAGCGCTACGGACCTTAAGCAATGGTCTTTTTGCCCTCGCCAGTGGTACATCTATAAGACGACCGGCAGAAAACCTAAATTCAATAAGGCTATCAAGAGAGGCCTTGATTACCACCGGACAAAAGGGGAAGCGGTTGATTCGGTTATCAAAGCTCAGACGTATCTGGTGTTCTTCCTTAAAACAGGGGGCTCTATATGTTTGCTCTTGGTTTTATTTTACTGGCTGTTTTTACTATAATACTGGGGTCTTGGATCATTCTTTTGAAAAGGCGTTCTCATGTCGGCATATCCGGCTGGGTTAAGGATTCAGACCTCAAGGGCAAAGGTAAAAAATATGTTGATCTGGCTACAGGGATGGTCGCCAAGCCTGATGTGGTTTTAAAGGGCAAGGTCATCGAGGTTAAGAGCTACACAGCGAGGCATAGGCCGTTCCAGGGGGATATACTGCAGGCCGCCGCAGAGATGAACGCCGTTGGAGCTGGCAAGGCCGAGATACATTATCCCAACCAGAGATTCCTGGTGAAGAACACCACTCAGCTTAGGGACTCCCTTATGCGCGTCTATCAGACGATGCAGGAACATCTTGAGAGGAGTATGGCTCCAAAGGGGACTCCAACCACAAGGAAATGCCGGGTGTGCGAATTTAACGCTGATTGCCCGGAGCGGCTCTAATTATTATGCTAAAAGCCGCTCTGCTATCGCTCAGTTTGAGGCCCTCATTAAGGTGTAACCCTCCCTTATAATAGTACCGTTGAAAAATGGAGTTTTCCGGCATACCATATGTATGCGAAAGGAGGACTTCGGCATGAGGAAGTCGAGATTTACCGAGTCGCAGATTGTGGCGGTGCTGAAGCAGGTGGGAGGAGGACGTACCGTCAAGGACGTCTGCCGCGAGCACGGAGTTAGCGAGAACAACTACTACAACTGGAAGTCGAAGTACGGCGGAATGGAAGTTTCTGACATTCGCTGAATGAAGGAGGTTCTTGAGGAGAATAGTCGGCTCAAGCAGATGTACGCCGATCTGAGCCTTGAGAACCGCGTAATGAAGGACGCTATCGAAAAAAAGCTCTAAGGCCGACGGAGAGGCGTGACCTGGTAGACTTCACGAGGCAAGCGCACGGGGTGAGCATCCGTTTGGCCTGCAGGGCATTCGGTATAAGCCGTACGGTCTACAATTACGAGCCTGACGCGACAAGGGACGAGACAGTTATAGCGGCCCTGCAGAAACTGGTCACTAAGTACCCCCGTTACGGATTTGGCAAATTGTTTCCGATCCTCCGTAGGCAAGGCAACAGATGGAACCATAGGCGCGTGTACCGAGTATATTGCGCCCTTAAGCTGAACATGAGGCGTAAAGGCAAGAAGCGTCTGCCGAACCGCAGCCCTGAGCCCCCACCCAGTCTGACAACATGATCACTGAGCCCAGCGTTACTGAACAATATCGCTTAGATATTCCTGACAGCTACTTTTTTATTGTTGTTTCGATTTGGCCACACTCGCGTTTTCATCTAGTTATGGCAACAAAAGGACAGGGATTACCAAAACTCCTACCTGGGCAACGCATGGAAGACGACCATGTACGAAGGCTATCTCTCTCTCAAACCGTCGTCGGCTCAATATTATCTTGACATTAGATACGGTTCCAAGGTGTATAATTTTAATATATAAGGAGGTCAAGCATGTCGCCTCAGAAATTAACCGTCAGCCAACTTGCTCGGATCGTCGGCGTTGGACCCGACAGTATCCGCTACTACGAGCGAATCGGAATCGTGCCGAAGGCAGAGCGCTCTCCCGCCGGATACCGCCTCTGGACTGCACGAGATGTCCAGTACCTCAAGTGGGTGCCCACGGCTAAGCGCGCAGGTTTTACGCTTCATGAGCTGGCCGAAATCTTTCGAAGTTACCGCGCGGGAAGTCCCCCATGTCGCACAGTCCTGGATTTCCTCCAGCAGAAACTCGTTGACCTGGATCAGGAGATTGACGAACTGTCGACTCTGCGCACCGAGTTGAGGCGGGTGTTTGTTCGATGGAAAGGACGACTGCGCCAAGCCGCGCCTGGGGAGTTTGTGCACCTCTTTGATGACCTGCATAACGTGCCTATCAGACAAACAACAGTGGGTGTGAAGCGGAAACGCCGGAAAGCAGGAGAGCCATGACGCAGTCGCAAGTCCTGCCGTTTCTTATACGTAATGGCGCGCTTCGGCTCATGGCGGCGGCCGAATTGACTGGTTGCCTCGAGGGAGCGTACCACAGAAGAGCGCCGCTTAAGATTTCAACAAGCTGGGAGCACCGATGACACGTTACCGCTTCGTACAATTGGCCGTCTTGGTCCTAGTCACCGCAGGTCTGGCGGGCGGCGCATGGCTATTTCTGTTCCAGCCGGTCAGCGTACAGGTCGTTGAGACGGAACGGGATGTGTCAATTCAGGTCTTTGGCTTAGGGACGGTCGAAGCGCGGGTCGTGTCGCGGGTGGGCTTCGAGGTGGCCGGCACACTCATCGAACTGCACGCGGATTACGGCGATCGGATCGCCCGCGGGACGTTGCTGGCACGCCTCGACAGCCGTGAGCAGAAGGCCCGCGTCGCGCAGGCGAAGGCCGTGGTCGCGCAAGCCGAATCAGCGATCCGCCAAGCCACCGCGACGATCGAGCGCGCGCAAGCGAACTTGACGCAGAAGGCACAGGCCAATAAGCGGCGCCGGGAGCTAGTCGAAGGGGGCGGTGTGTCGATCGAAGCCTCGCAGGATGCGCAAGCGGCACACGACATGGCGCGCGCCGATTTGGCACAGGCTCAAAGCGCCGTGGAGGTGGCACGCGCCAACCTAGAACAGGCAAAGGCTCAGGCCGCGTTCGAGGAAACGCGCCTGGCGAAGTACGCGCTCTATGCGCCGTACGATGCCATCGTGATCTCGCGCAATCGCGAATTGGGGTCGATGCTGGCCCCGGGCGAGCAGCTCTTCGCCTTGGTTGACCCAAAGACCGTCTGGGTGCTCGCCTATATCGATGAGGCGAAGGCGGGACGGATAAGCGTTGGTCAGCGCGCCGAGGTGACACTCCGCTCCCTGGCCGACCGCCGGTTCTCGGGACGGGTCGCGCGGATCGATATTGAGAGCGACCGGGTCAACGAGGAGCGCCGGGTCTATGTCCGGTGCGACGAATGTCCCGCCGAGTTCCATCTCGGCGAGCAGGCCGAGGTCGTGATCACGGTCAGCGCACTCGCCGAGGCGCGTCTTGTGCCGCAGATCGCTGTATCCGGCATGGAGGGACGAAACGGTGTCGTCTGGACGGTTGAAGACGGCCACCTTGCCCAGCGCGCCGTCAAGTTCGGCCAACGCACGCTGGACGATCGCCTTGAGATCGTCGATGGGCTACCCCCGGGCGCCGAGATCATCGTCCGGCCCCACGCGGGGCTGAGGACCGGGCGGGCGGTCACTGTGAACCGCCCAGGAGAGCGGCCATGAACCTCGCCTTCCGCGATATTCGCCACAAGCCAGTGCGCTTTGTCATGACCTGTCTGGGCCTGAGTCTGCTGCTTGGCGTGGTGATGACGATGGCCGGGATCTACCGCGGAATGTTGGCAGACGCGTTGGCTCTGCCCAGGTCGATCCAAGCGGACCTCTGGGTGGTTCAGGCCGACACCCACGGGCCGTTCGCCGAGTCGTCCCGGATCCCCGGAGACACGCGCGAGATGATCGCGCGCATCGACGGCATCGTTACGGCCGGCTCGGTTACCCTCCAACCCGTGCAGATCGAGCGCGACGGCCGGCGTCTGAAGTTGGAGGTCGTCGGCTTTGAGCCGGGGCGACCCGGCGGACCCGTAAACCTGGCCGCTGGGCGGAACATCACCCGCAGTCATTACGAGTTGATCGCCGATCGCAAGACCGGCCTTACGCTCGGGGACAGGCTGGAGCTCGGTCGAGACGTCTACACTGTCGTCGGACTCACCCAGGGGAGCGTCACGGCTTCTGCGGATCCCGTGATCTACATGACGCTGCGCGACGCCCAGGACCTGCAGTTCGATCTCACACCGGCGGAAGCCCGGCGGGAGACCGCGCGCGGTGCCCAGCGAACGAACACGAATATCGTCAACGCCGTTGTGGCGCGCGTCTCGCCCAACATCCCGGTCGAGGCGGTGGAGGTCGATGTTCGTCGCTGGAAGCACCTGTCCGTGCTCAGCGGGGGTGAACAGGAGGCGATTCTGGCCACCGTCGTCATCGAACACGCGCGTCACCAACTCGGCCTGTTCATGGGCGTCCTGACCGTCGTCTCGGCCGTGATCATCGCTCTGATCATCTACACGCTGACCATGGATAAGCTGCGCGAGATCGCCACGTTGAAGCTCATCGGCATGCCGGACCGCACCATCATCGGCATGATCCTTCAGCAGGCCCTACTGATGGGTGTGGTCGGGTTCATTGCGGGCGCCGCCCTTGTCTCGGCGGCGAAGGACCGGTTCCCGCGGCGTGTCGTCCTGGAGCCGCCCGACCTCGGCATACTGTTCGGCGTGGTGGTCGTCGTCTGCCTGCTGGCGACCGTTCTGGCTGTTCGCGCGGCGGTGCGGGTCGATCCGGCCCGCGCGTTGGTCGGCTGATGGAGACGGCGACCTTCACTGACCCGCTGGTCGAGTTGCGCGGCGTCTCCAAGCATTACGGCGAAGGCGAGGCGCGCGTCGATGCCCTGCGCGACGTGACGCTCAGCGTGGGAGCCGGTGAGGTGGTCGGGCTGCTGGGACCGAGTGGTTCCGGCAAGAGCACGCTACTCAATGTGATCGGCTGCATCGTAGAGCCATCGGAGGGATGGATGAGGCTCGACCGAGAGGTCGTCTATGATAGCCAATGGCAGCGCCCTGACTTACGCCGGCTGAGACTGGAGAAGATTGGCTTCATCTTCCAGTTCCACAACTTGCTGCCGTTCCTTGACAGCACCGACAATGTCGCGTTGGTCCTTCACTTGGCGGGCTGTCCGAAGGGCGAGGCAAAGCGGCGCGCGGTCGATCTGCTTGAGTACCTGCAAGTCGGCCATCGCAAACACGCCATGCCAGCCCACCTCTCCGGCGGCGAGGCGCAGCGTGTGGCGATCGCTCGGGCATTGGCCAATCGGCCGCGGATTATTCTCGCCGACGAGCCGACTGCGGCACTCGACTCCGAAAGGGCCGGAATCGTGATGGAGCTTCTTCGCCAGCTCGCGGTCGAGCAGCACGCGGCGATCATCGCCGTAACCCACGATGAAAAGATCATCGGCCACCTCGACCGGATTTTGCGATTGCGAGACGGACAACTGGTAGACGATGGGGATTCGGCGAGGGCATAGCGTGTGGAAGGTCAGGAGCCAATATCACTTACTATATCAAGCGCCGGAGCGCTTGATCCGGGACGCGAAGATTGAATGGCTCAACATCATGATCTGTTCTGGACAAGAATGAGGGGACCAATGGCCTATGTGAGCGGTGTTGCCCTTACCCTGACTGTTCTGGTCGGCCTGTTCCTCGCCGCCCTGCACCTGGGTTTTCAGGCTGAGGAGGTCCGACCGTGATCCACCGAGTGCTTGCTTCGCTCCTGACGATGGTCGCGCTGGTCGGCTGCGCCCTGGGTCCCGACTACGAGCGGCCTGCCGTGCCCCTCCCGGAGACATGGCGCACGCCCGCCGATGACGCCGGGTCGCTCGCCGACCTCGACTGGTGGGATCTGTTCCAGGACGAGTCTCTGCGCTCGCTCCTCCGCGCTGCCCTCGCGGAGAACAAGGACCTCCGGCTCGCGGTCGCCCGCGTGAGCGAAACCCGTGCCCAGCTCGGGGTAGCGCGCTCGGCCCAGTTCCCGACGGTGGACGCGGGCGGAGGCTTTGAGCGGCGACGCATCTCCGAAGTGGGGCCGGTCCCAGTCCCGGCTGGCGTGGATCCGGAGTCTGACTTCTGGACGACCCGTGGCGATCTGGCCTTCGAGCTCGACTTCTGGGGCCGCCTGCGCCGCGCGACGGAAGCCGCTCGGGCCGAGCTCCTCGCCGGCGAGGAGGCGCGCCGGACCGTCCTCACCACGCTCATCAGCGATGTCGCTCAGACCTACTTCGAGCTCCTCGCGCTGGACCGGGAACACCTGATCGCGGCCCGCACGCTCGCCTCTCGGCGCGAGTCGCTACGGATTATCGAACTGGGACACCGCGAGGGGTTGACCCCCGAACTGGACCTCCGCCGGGCGGAGGGCGAAGTCGCGGCTGCCGCGGCCGTACTGCCCGATCTCAACCGGCGCATCGCACAGGCGGAGAACCGGCTGAGCACCCTTCTCGGCCGGAATCCCGGCCCCGTGGCCCGCGAGCGGATGCTGACCGAGCAGACGCTTCCTCCGTCGATTCCGGCGGGGCTCCCTTCCTCGCTCCTCGAGCGGCGGCCCGACCTCCGGCAGGCGGAGCAGGCGCTCGTCGCGGCGAATGCGCGAATCGGGGAGGCGAAGGCCGCCTTCTTCCCCCAAATCACGCTCACCGGCGTGTTCGGCGTGGAGAGCGCGGATCTCGCCAATCTCTTCACGGGATCCGCGCGCATCTGGCAGCTCGGGCCGCGCATCACCCTGCCGATCTTTAACGCGGGGCGGAACCGGGCGCGCCTCTCGGCCACAGAAGCCCGGCGCGAGCAAGCGCTGATCCGGTACGAGCAGACGATCCAGCAAGCGTTCCGGGAGGTGGAGGACGCGCTAGTGGCGTACCGCAGGGCCCGTGAGGTCCGCGCCGAACAAGAGACCCTCGTCGCGGCGCTCGGGCGTGCCGTCGGGCTCGCCGAGATTCGTTACACCAACGGGCTCGCGACCTATCTGGAGGTGCTTGACGCGCAGCGGCAGCGCTTCGCGGCCGAGCTCGACCTGACCCGCACCCAGCGTACCCAGCTCGTGAGCCTGGTTGAGGTCTACAAGGCCCTGGGCGGTGGCTGGGAAGCGTCAGTGTGGCGGTCAGCCCGGTAGCCTGATCCACTATAAAGAGCGGCCCCATGAGTCGCTTGAAAACCTGACGCCTACCGAGTACCTGGCGTCAAAATAACCCATGGAAAACCCCATTATTACGCGGCACTAAAAAAGGGAGGTTTACAAAGGCTTGGCCAAAATGCTTGAAAAGGTGTTAACACCGGCCTATTATAATACATATGTATGAGCTGGAGCCTTACCAAAAGCGCGGCATATTGATTGGTGGCAAAGAAAGGGGGAAAGGAACATGTCGGAGGATATGATAGCCGGTCTTATAATTGTGGGACTTTGGTTTGTATTTATGGCCATCCTTATTATAGTAAATAAAAAAAGAAGGAGTGTAGATACCGGTGAAGCGGCAGAGCATCATCAAATCGGGATCGGTTTTGGAAGAGACGTTGGGAAAGATATGGATTTGCCAGGCGGAATCGGTCATCGTAAAGACAATTTTTAAAAAGTCAAAGGGCATCTAAAAAGCAATGAATGGCAGTCGAATGGCTATCCTATTGGCTGTTTACAATCCAGATATGAGATCACTTAAAGCAAAATGTATTGCATCGTTAGACTTTCTCACAACGATAATTGAAGGGGATAGGGTAATTTTATCGCCTATTTCTATAGAACATGCTAAAGACATATTCCATGAATTTACTGAAGACATAACGCGTTATATGATACCAAAACCCCTTAGCGATATTGCACAGACCCACGAATTTATCGAGACATGCAGAAAAAATATGGCAGCTGGGTCTGAAATGGTTTTTGCAATCACAAAAATTGACAACGGAGAATTTATAGGTATATGTGCCCTTCACGGAAATAAAAACACCCAAACCCCTGAGCTTGGAATATGGATCAAAAAGAGCGCCCATGGAAAAAAGTTAGGTAGAGAAGCCATACGATATATGACAAAATGGGCAAAGGACAATCTTGTTTTTTCATATTTCATCTACCCGGTTGACCAAAACAATATCCCAAGCCGAAAGATTGCAGAATCGCTAGGAGGGGTTGTTCTTCAAGAAAGAGTTCGCGAGAGCATGTCAGGAGCAACTCTGAATGAGATAGTTTATAAAATCGAAACACATTAATCTCCCACACATATCCCGGATTCGGTTTTGTTTCGCTCCTTTCCGTGCAAATTCCGAAAGAGTGAGATGAGGAGGATCTGGCCGACTCTAATCCGGTTTCTTCTGAATTTCTTCCACATCTATCGAATGAAATTTTTTATCTACCTTGTCGAGTATACGTTTAGCCGCGCCTACCGGTGCACTCGCCCCGTAATCGAGAGACTTCGCGTTTCTCGCCTGATCATAGAGACCTTGCGTAAAATCCCCTATTTTGCCAGCTACGTATTTTTCCGTTTCTTCCCTGTTAAGTCCCTTGTCTCTGGCTTCCGACACAGACTGACGTATAAGCTTATCGTATCCTGAAGTAAGGAGATTGATCGATTCATCTTCGACCGATCTTCTCCCTATTTTGCCATCAGCGCTTCCTTTGATTCCTCCACCGTTCCCGAGTATGCTCAAACCTACCCCACCGTGCACACTGCCACCTATACCGCCTTCAGAATATCCTACACTTTGCCCATTTTGCCTCAGCCACTTGCCCATATCCTCCCCGAGGTCTTTGGAGGTTTCAGCGATATTGGCGTTGAGTCTGGAATATCGTAAACTATACATACAAAAAAGCCTGAACGCTTTGCAAGAGAATGCAATTTTGAAAATCCGTAGTGGCTTTTACACTTCATTTGCCTGCTGAGGTCTGTCTATAATTTTTTCAGGGCCGTTTTAACCCATGCAAACCCGATTCTCTCCTGCTCAAGTCGCAGCTGAGTACCCAATCGGTCCTAATGCAGGTCGTCATACAATGCAGCCTCCGTGCTGTTCAATCCAGACAAATCACGCTTTTGCTCCTGCCCCACTGTGGTCGATGGGCCAGCATGGTGTCATGGTCCATCAGAAAAGATTTGATTTCAGGAAACATGGCGCGAATTTTGATCAAGGATGGCAAAACCATGTGTGTCGATGTCCCCCCAGCAATCCCGTGAGGGTTCGACCCCCGCCTCCGGCACCAAGATTTTCCTTTTTGAATTAATAAGTTACCGTTTTCACTCTCAACTCACTTCTTTCCCGCGCGGGATTTTTTATGCCGCACTTTGCCTTGCCCCGCAGGTTGACGATGATAATGATCTCTTGAGCCCCCTGAGTTAGATAGCTAAAAATAATATCTCGCCCTGAACTCGACCCTGTAGTCGTTTTGCTTCTCCCCGTATTCGCTCAGGCGGCCGCCTGATATGAAAGAAGCCTTTAGCCTGAGCTCAAGGTCTGTAACTCCAGCGTACATTACCTCCGGAGATATCGAATAGCTCATGTCGCTCAGGTTTACAATGGATGTAATCGCAGGGGTCCAGTAGAGTCTGTCAAAGGGGTCCTTCTGGCTGACCCGGACATACAGGTAATCTCTCATGGGATTTATCCTGCCGTAATTTTTATCAGTGACCGAAAAGGCTTTTCTTAAAAGACTGTCGTTTCCGGTTGATAGAAAAGTCTCGTATCCGTCATCTATGAAGGAAAAATAATCCCTCATCTCGGCAGCGGTGAATCCGGTCCCGTTGTGGTAGTATTCGATGATGTATGTCGTCTCCCGCTCGGTCAGGTATCTGATGCCAAGAAGGTAGCTCAACGAATCATGCCTGGACTCGGAGGTGTTGCCGCTGCGATCCAGCACGGCACTTCTGAAATCGTTTATAATGGCAAGCTCTCCATGCACCTCGAAGTTCGTGCTTATATTTGTGGCGAAATCGAACCCGTAACTCGTTGCCTTGCTGTCCCCGGCAAGTACAATCAGGTCTATGTCGGTGTCATAGAGTAGGAGATAGAGTTTGCCGGCGAAATTCAAACCTTCATCCCCGAAACCATCGTTCACTCCGCTGTAGACAGGTACAAGGACAGCGGTCACCGAAGCTGTCTTGAGGGGACCGGTAAAGCTCTTTATATACTCAACGGAAGCGGCTGTAAAACCCTCCAGGTTGAGTTCCGGGTCATCAGGGTCTTTGGGCCTGTCCACAAAGGCTACCGGGTTCCATGCGTAACCCTTGCCCCACCTGAGCGCCTTCTTTCCAATTTCAATAGAGAGACCGGATGCGGGCTGAAGCGAAAGGTATGCTTCGTAGAAAATAGTCCCCTGCGATTCGCCAAGATAGGATTTTTTATAATCTGTATTCGTCCTCGCAAAGAGGCTTACGGGTCCGCGCCCGGCTGAGAAGTCCAATTGGAGCCTCGCGTTGTACTCATAAGTAGTGGCCCCTTCGTCGCGTCCGTAGAACCTCAATTTATAAAGGGACGCGGCCTTGTCCAGACCGAAAAGCGCCGGCCTCGCCTCGATAAAGCCTCCTATGCTGTACGGTTTTTTCTCTATCTCAGGTATCTCGAAGGTATACTCTTCGGAGAAAGAAATTGCGGGGGACAAAAAAACGCTGAGCCATAAAGTAATGGAAAGGATAAATTTCATGACATCCTGCGCTTGAGTATCCATACGGACGACCCGAGGAGTATAAAAATGAAAAACAAAAGAACCGCAAGGCTTGCCGCCGGGGATAGAACCTCCGGCTGATAACCCAGCGAGGCCCTGACGCTGTCAATGCTGTAAGTAAGTGGCATTAAATAGGCAACTGGCCTGACCGAGGACGGCAGGTCGTGGACCGGGATGAAAACGCCGCTTAGAAATATCATAGGAAATCTGAAAAGGTTTGCCAGCGTCTGGGCCTCGAAGACCTGCCTTACCGAAACGGAAACGAACGCGCCGAGGGCCGCGAACGCGATAGAAGAAATAATTACCGACACAAAGAACAGTACGGGGCTGCTTACCTTTACTTCGAAAAAAAGGAAAAGCCCGAAAAACGCCCCGCCTGCTATCTTTCCGGATATGACGGTCAGGGTAGAGACCGGATAGAGCATCAACCGCTCCAGCGCGCCTGTCATCCTCTCAAAAGTGATGGTTATCGCCTCCATCGAGGTTGTGGCGAACAGGAGACTTAACGCAAGGAAACCCGGCAGCATTCCAGAAAAGTCCCCGGGATTTCTGACATAAAAGGCCAAGAGGAACGCGAGGGGGAAAAGTATTCCCCAGCTTATATTCGGAGGCTTGAAGTAATAGGCCTTCATATCCTTGAGAGCGATATAATAGGCGGCCCTTGTGGCGTTTACGGTCTCAATGCGCATGCTTCTCTTCGACCATAACTTCCCTGTGCAAACCAGTTATCTCCACGAAAGCGTCTTCCAGAGATGGGGTGACTGTATCGATAGACTCTATCTCAAGGCCGTTGTCCCGCGCAAGGGCTGAAAACTCCGCCAGAAAGGAGTTTATGTTACCGACATGAAATCTGTAAAAACGTTCTCTTCTCTCAACCTCATACGCGTTGCCTGCAAGAAGCCTTAATCTATCCTCCACTTCAGGGCCGGGTGCAACGATCTTGATATCGACGGCCTTTTTTGCCGCGATAGACTTCTTCAACCCGTCAGGAGTGTCAATGGCTATTATTTTACCTTTGACGATAATGCCAACCCGGTCACACAGCCTGTCCGCCTCATCTATATAGTGCGTAGTAAGGAGTATCGTAGTTCCTCTGCCCTTCAGGGATTGTATTATCTCTCTCAAGCCCCTTGCGCTCATTACATCAAGCCCCGTCGTAGGCTCATCAAGAAATAATACCGGCGGCTCGTGGATCAGCGATGCCGCCACCGTGAGCCGCCTTTTCATCCCGCCTGACAGGCTCCCGAAGGGGGCATTTCTTTTCTCTTCGAGGCCGAAAACCCTGAGCAGCTCCTCTGCCTTTGCCCTGGCTTCAGCGGTTTTCATTCCATAGAGCCTCCCGGCGAAAACAAGGTTCTCAAGGCTGGTGAGCTCGGGATAGAGGTTTGATGTTTCAGGGACCACGCCGATGAGCCTTTTGACTTCGAGAGTTTTCCTGACCACGTCGCGGCCCATTATCTTAACATCACCCGAAGACGACCTGGACAGTCCTGAAAGCATTTTTATGGTCGTTGTCTTCCCGGCGCCATTCGGGCCGAGAAGGCCGAAAATTTCCCCTCTCCCAATGGAGAAGCTGACGCCGTCAACAGCCGTAAATCCGTCATAGCTCTTTTTGAGCCCGCTTACCGCTACTGTATCCATTCAAACTATCTCAAGGTCTCAAGCCTGGGCATGAACGTAAGGGTGAAGACCTCGTCTTTAAAATCCCGTTTCTTTATCCGCGCCAATACCATTGCCGATTTGTATCCCTTGTACAAAGGGCTTTCAGTCTCAATGACCGCGGGCCTTACTATTCCCGCTCCGAAGTCCTTTATGTCTTTAAAGTACAGTGTCTTGATGAGCATCGAGGCTTCCGTCAGGCAATCAATCCTGGTCGGCACCTTCTTTTCCTTGTCAACCCACATCTTGAGCCTGTCATAGGCTACCGTTCTGGTCTTTGCCTTGAGATGGAGAAGGTAATTGCCATCTTCCTCCTCCACCTTCTCCACCGTGTATTCCACATTGTAATCGAGCTGAAGTATGTCGGAGTTATTGAAAACGCCTCCCACTACGGACTGCAGGCTGGTCGTCCTGATGGGTTTGCCCACGTTCGGGATATAAAGCCACATATTGTCCCCCAGCCGCAGGGCGCTCCTGCCCTTTTCGCTCGCAGGGGCAAGGAAGACGAAGGCGGTTTTGTCGAGGCCCTTTTTCATGGTAAAGAGCGTATATTCCTTCCTCCGACCGTCAGGTTCTATGTTGATGAGCTTCCGGTACGACTCGTAGGACTCGGGGTTCAGGTTCCTGTCGATCTGCTCTAATAAGACCGCACCATCCACCGCGAAGGCTTCGAAAGCGTAAAACAGGACGATAAGAAAAGCCAAAATAAATCTGTGCATAAGTCTCCTATACGTGGCGGAGCGCGTCTATCGGCTCCATCCGTGACGCCTTGAACGCAGGCTGAAGGCTCGCTATGACTGAGACGACTATTACTGTTACGGATATGAACAGAAGATCGTATGGGGTTATTTCAGCGACAAGGAGCAGCCCCGTTTGCTGACCGAAATCAAAGGTGATTTCCAGCAGATTGAGGATAAGGACGATCGAAACCCCCACAATATTCCCGATAACGGCGCCCGCGACACCGAGGCAGAAACCTTCTATCACGAACATGGAAAGTATCTTGCCCGGGAGCGTGCCTATGGCGGCTATGGTCCCTATCTCCCGTATCCTTTCATATACGGCCATTATCATGACGTTCATTATACTTATCAGGACAATGGCTATGAGCATCAGCTTGATAAAAAACGTCATTAAATCTATCATCCTAGCTATATTATAGAAGGGCGAGAGCGTTTCCCATGTATGCACCTCGAATACTGGCTTACCCTGAGAATTCAGGTCTTTCGAAAGCACGGCGCTCAGCTTTTCACTGAACTTGTTCAACCTGCCGAAGTCTTTAAGCCTGACAGCTACCTCGCTTATCTCCATTTCATCCATCCTGAGAAGTTCACGGGCATCCTCGATATGTATGTAGCCGTCCCTGCCGCCGGGCCCTGTGGCGCTCTGAAGGATTCCTCCGATCTTAAACTGTTTTCCGTTTACAGAGCCGTCCTTATTGGTCGTAACTACAACTACCATATCTCCGATATTTACATTCATCCCCTTCGCCAGGAGTTCAGGAACAATGATCTCACCCTGTTTAATATTTTTCTCACCATTTACGATTCTTGAGGAAAGCAGAGGGACCGTCCTGAATTCCTTTTCCGGGAATACCGCGTTGAGCCTTATGTTTGTCGTCTCGGCGAAATTGCTGAACCCGCCTCCGAACCTTATTCTTGGAGAGTAGGCCTCGATTTCGGGCTGGCTATCGAGCACAGCCTCCAGCCTTTCAAACTCTTCAGGCATTAAATTCATGGTCAGCGGCAGGTTTTCTATGGATGCCACATAGCCTTTCCTGTGAACCTGCATGTGGCCGAGCATCGAATCGGTTATCTGCCCTATCATCATGTTTTTAAACGACCCTGATACGGAAATAAATACGAGGACGAAAACAACTCCGACGGTTATCAGCGAGGCCGTCAGCATCGTCCTTCTTTTATACCTCAGGAGGTTCCTTACGGCTATCTTGAAGAGATTACGCATTCCGTGCACCACCCTTTTTAACGTCCTTCCCCTTCAGTTCTCCGTCCTCCAGTGAATACAATATCTCAGCTTCTCCCACTATCTTTTGGTCGTGGGTGGAAAAGATGAACGTGGTCCTGAGCTCATCCCTCATCTTTTTCATGAGCGCAATGACCATGTAGGCTGTTTTGTGGTCCAGATTGGCGGTAGGCTCGTCGGCAAGGACAAGCTTCGGGTTTGTGACAAGGGCCCTCGCGACAGCCACCCTCTGCTTTTGTCCTCCCGAGATCTGATCGGGATACTTATCCCTCTGCTCGGACATTCCAACTGCGTCCAAAAGGGCCGTAACCCGTTTTTTTCTCTCTCCGGCGGGGATGTTTTGCACCATTAGAAGCGGATATTCGATATTTTCGTAAACCGTAAGGACGGGTATGAGATTGAAATCCTGAAAGATGAATCCGATATTAGATCCTCTAAAAAATGCGCTCTGTTTCCGATCGAGACTTAAGACATCCGTATCCGAGACCTTCAACTTGCCGCCCGTAGGCTTGTCCAGGCAACCGATAAGGTTCAACAGGGTCGTCTTCCCGCTACCCGAAGGACCAACGAAGGAAACAAAGGAAGAAGGCTCTATCTCGAAGCTGACCCCCTTCAACGCCTCGACCCTTATCTCACCGACCTGGTAGTCCTTATGTATATTTTCAGCCACTATCAAAGACATATTTTTTCCCTTGGAAGCGTTATGTATTCACTTACCTTGAAGGTCACGCCTGCCATTAATAATTGGATTTGACAGTCTAAATATATCTCAATTTTAATCTTTCGTAAAAAAAACACTGCTTTGCATACTCCGACAGCAACCCTGAGATGCTGAATACAAACAGGCTTTTTCGGCCTGCCGTGTATTTATGATTCCTCAGTGCCTGTACCTTTCATGGCAGGCATTACAGTTTTTAATCAGCCTGGAAAGGTCTGCAAATGCCTTGTCTCTGTTTCCTGCCCTGGCAGCCTCCGCAAGCTCATCGGCCTTTGTGTGCATAGCCTTGCCATAGTCCAGAAACTCCTTCCCTGCTGACTCGCCGAAAACGGAGCACATTTTTTCCTGCGACTCGTTCCAGCCAAGGCTGTCCTTCGCGATTTTAGCGGCCTTTTCCCTCTCATTTGCCGCCAGGGCCGCGGCAATATCGCTTACGGCGTCCAGGTGGCTCCGCATTATCCCTTTATGCATCACCTTCGTGGGCTCGGGTATCTTTAACTCGGTCCTGGTATCCTCTTTGGGCCCGCCCTCTTTCATCATCATCTCGTGCATCTGTGAATGATCCAAAGCAAATGACGAAGTTGCCGCAAGAAGACCGATTATGGCCGCGGTTAATATCGCTCTTTTCATTGAGTTTCCCCTTTCAGATTACTGCTCAAAATGTTGTCTATGATAATTTTGCTCATCGGATGAGCACCCTGGATGCCCGCCTTTTTTCATTGACCTTTCAAGCAGATTTAAAAAACCATGCCGCTGGTCTTTGTCAAGCAACGCCTTCACTTCAAGAATATGGGCCGCCACCCGTCTTTGCATCTCTTTCTGCATTCCGCTTATGTCGAAGATCGCGGCTTCGATCCTTGCGGGATCGGCGTTTTCCTCGCGAAGGAGAGCGAACAATTCCTTTCTCCTCTCCAGTATTTCCTTCCTTCTCCCGTCTATCTCCGCGCGGAATGCGGTCGCTCTCTCTTTCATCATGGACGCCTGCTCCGGCCTAAGGGAAAGCTCCTCAAAGAGAAAGTGGTCTTTTTTTACGACGTCCCCGAAAGGAGTCACCCAGTAGCCGGAGGAATGCCTGTAGTAAACGTATCCGGCGGCGGCAAGAACCGAGACATTCAAGGCCAGGGAAGCGATGAATATAAATTTAAGGAGTTTACTTTTCATTTGAGCCCTCCATCAAAAGGTCCGCGCCGATTGCGGAGTCGCGTGGCGCCGGCTCAAAAACCTCGAGAGAAAGGGAGGCGGTCGCGAAGCCGTTTTCCAATGAGTTCGCGTTGGTTATAAGGCTTTTAGAGAGAAAGCTGCCTGATATCGCCCCGGCCGCTATCAACACTATCAAAGTAAATGCCCCGGCAAACCTTGTAAATACAGGGTGAATCGACCAGAGACCCTCTTCTTCTCCGACCGCTTTTCTCTCAGGCAGGCTTTTGATTATGCGCATGTCCAGATCGGAGGGCGCATGGAATCTTCTTGTCTTAAAGGACTCATGGATTTTCAAAAGCGCTTGATACTCGATTGAGCAGCTCGCGCATTCATTCAAATGACTCTCAAGCGATTCCCTCTCGTTAGGAGATATTTCTCCGTCAAGGTATTCTGAAAGAAGTCTTGTTGCTTCAGTGCAATACATATAACCTCCTGTATGCAATACGATGGGGACCTATTTTTGTTCCCTGAAGCCTGCCAGATTTTTTTTCAGTTCCTCTCTGGCCCTGGAGATACGGGATTTAACGGTCCCTATGGAAACATCCAGGACCCCGGCTATCTCTTCATAAGATAACCCTTCGACCTCCTTCAAGACTATCGCGGCGCGCAGTTTGGGTGATAGCGACCTGAGCCCGGCATCTATCTGAAGACCGAGTTCTTTTGATTCATATGATTTCTCAGGGGAAGGAAGGGCCGAGGGATGGTCGTATTCCGATTCCTCGCCCTCTTTGGATTTTTTCAGGAATGACAGAAAAAAAGGCTTTCTTCTGTAATCGATGCAGGTATTTACGGCTATACGGTAAAGCCAGGTCGAAAACGGGAAGGCAGGGTCGAATTTTTCAAAGTTCCGGAAAGACTTGAGAAAGGAATCCTGGGTGGCGTCTTCCGCATCCTTTGAATTATTGAGCATATATCTGCAGAGGTTATATATCCTGCCGTGATATTTACGGACGAGTTCTTCAAAGGAGAACTTGTCGCCTTCCTTGAATCTCCTTATAAGGATATGGTCGTGCTCGAATGTCATCGATATTATTACGCATGATCTCTGTTTTTGTTCCGTTCTGAAGCGACCGAATTAAATGAACAACCTTGCGGCAACGCGCGAGATATCCTAAAAAAAACTAAAAGGAATCTCCTAGCTAACGGTTATCGACCCCTAAGAGAACAGGAGCTTCGTATTTTTCAAATCTGACATAATTCCTCCGGGGGGACCGAAATTATTTTCTTCAGCTTTTTCACGTCTCGACGGACCTCTTCGGAATCCTTGGCGGAGGCCTTGACCCATTTAAGCAGCTCACGGACGTTTTTCGGAGCGTCACGGCCTGAAAGACTGTAATAGACCCATTTACCGCGTTTTCTCATGGTTACCAGCCCGGCCTCGTGCAAAATCGAAAGGTGCCTTGAAACGGTCGAGGGGGCCAGCCCCAAAACAGCCGTGATCTGGCAAACACAGAGTTCATTTGGACAAAGGGCAAACAGAATACGAACCCTCTTGTCATCGGCTACAGCTTTTAAAAGAGACATGGTCGATTTCATATCAATATGATACTTCGATTTATATCGAATTGTCAATTGACATTTCGCTAAATAACGAATTATAATAATCCTATAAGTCAGACGTTCAACATCCCGATATCCCGGTCTTGAACGGCCCTAACGGGAAACAAGGAGTACTCATGGACTGGAAAAACGAATGGAAATACCTGGCGGCCATCGTCGCAGTGTTCGCGGCTTTTTACTTCCTGCCGGTCGGGTCGTCAAGGTTTGACAACTCGGTCCTTGAGGCCTTTCACCTGGCCAAGTGGTACGCCCAGGAGCATGTGTTGCTGTGCCTCGTACCGGCCTTTTTCATTGCCGGGGCGATAGCGGTGTTCGTAAGCCAGGCCTCGGTGATGAAGTATTTCGGAGCCAGGGCTAACAAGGTGCTCTCGTACGGGGTCGCCTCCATTTCAGGCACCATACTTGCCGTATGCTCATGCACCGTCCTGCCCCTTTTCGCGGGTATTTACAGGATGGGAGCTGGGCTCGGGCCAGCCACAGCCTTCCTTTATTCCGGGCCAGCTATAAATGTGCTTGCGATTATCCTTACCGCGAGGGTGCTCGGCTTTGAAATGGGCCTGGCACGAGCGATCGGAGCGATACTCTTCAGCGTTATTATAGGCCTGCTGATGCACTTCATATTCAGAAAAGAGGAGGCCGGGAAGGCAGACGCCCAGGCGCTGATGCCTGAGCCGGAAGCAACAAGGCCGTTATGGCAGAATGCCGTTTACTTCGGCCTCATGATAGGAATACTGGTATTCGCTAATTGGGGAAAGGCTGATGCTTCCTCGGGCTTCTGGTACGATGTCTATTCGGCTAAGTGGCTTATAACCGGAGCCCTGTCGGTCGGGCTCGCGTTATCGCTCGTGGCCTGGTTCGGCCTCACGCCCGCAAGGATGCTCCTCATGGCGGCGCCGGCCGTAGTGCTTACGCCTCTTTTTTATGGAAGCCCGACGACTGTCTTTGTGACAGGACTTTTAGGCTTGTCCGCCATCATCAGCACGCAGAAAAACGAACTGGGAGAATGGTTCAGCGCCACATGGGGCTTTGCCAAGCAGATATTGCCGCTGCTGCTGCTCGGAGTGTTAATTTCAGGGGCGCTTCTCGGCAGGCCGGGCCATGAGGGCCTGATACCCTCCAGTTGGGTAAGCTGGGCCGTAGGGGGTAATTCGCTCTCGGCAAACTTCATAGCCTCGTTCCTGGGCGCGTTCATGTATTTCGCCACCCTGACCGAAATACCAATACTTCAGGGGCTCATCGGGGCCGGCATGGGCAAGGGCCCCGCGCTGGCGCTGCTGCTTGCGGGTCCTTCCCTAAGCCTGCCGAGCATGCTTGTCATCAGGAGCATACTCGGGACAAAAAAGACAATTGTTTTTGTTCTGCTGACCGTGGCCATGGCTACAGTCACAGGCATGTTTTACGGGGCTTTTTTCGAATAGGAGGAAATGATGAAAAAAATACAGATACTCGGCACAGGATGCCCTAAGTGCAAGAAGCTGACCGAGTCTGCGGAGCTTGCCGCAAAAGAGCTTGGCATCGATTACGAGATCGAGAAGATAACCGATGTCAACAGGATCATCTCGTTCGGCGTGATGATGACCCCGGCGCTCGCAATCGACGGTGTTGTCAAAGCGGCAGGGAAGGTGCTCACTCCGCAAGAAGTAAAACTGCTGTTAATGTAAAAAGCAAACCTGGAAATTGCAATTTTTTCGCGGCATTTTATGTATACTCCCGGATAGGCTTAAAACAGGTTCTAAAGCATTTAGCAAAAAAGGATTATATAGACTTGCAAATCAATCACTTAGCATCATTTTAAGACATGAGTTCTAAAGTAAACTCCTAAAAAGAAAAAACAGCCGCCCTTCCAACCTGGAATATACAAGAAAATCAAAGCGATATGTGATTCTGAAGGCTGAAAATTGCAAAATACTCAAAATCGCACAATTCCCTGAATCAAGCTCTCATATAAATATCCATATCAGGAAAAAGTCTAAATATTTCACCTATATACGGAGCCACATTTTTTTCTAAATAGTCCAGATCAGGCAGCCAATTTTTTGATAACAAATCAAGGGGTTACAGTATTTACTGTAACCCCTTGATCCATTTAACGGATGGTTAGAAGTATTTGTAACATGGCTGTACAGGCAGGCTTTGACAGAGCCCACCCTTGTATATTAGAGCCAGTGGATTTTAAAGCTGCTAACCTGCAAAAAAAATTATCCTGGTGGGATGCCTGGGTAATACGGCTATGCCTTGATGGCAAAGCCCCTACTTTTCCTCTTTTATCTTGGCTTCCTTTATAAGCTGGGTCACTTTAGAGTTCTCGGTCACAGGCTCTATTATCACCACATGCTTCCTGTTTATGAACATGGTGTCCGGGGCATGCCACTCCTGCCCCCTCTTTACGAGTATGCTTGAGACCGCCTTTGTCTCCTGGTCAACCCTGTTCTGGATGTAGAAGACATCGTTCAATTGAATGAATTCGCCGCCTGACCGGTTGAGCTTCCCGAAGTACGCCTGCCCGTTATCCATCAGCACGGCCTGATATTCCGTCTTGAATTCGAGTCCGTCCTTGGCCGTCCCCTTATTATCGCACCCTGAAAGGGCTATTACTGGCAAAGCGGCTATTAACAGCGCTTTAACTGACCTGAGTTTCATCTCTCGGTAACCTCCGGGTATTTTAAATTCCTTTTACGACATCCGTCTCGGAAATTCAACCTTGAAAAATCCGAAGCGCAAAAGCCTAAGGGCAGGCCCTGATGGTCTGCCCTTGGCGAAACAGCCGATTTTCACCTGAATCAGGCGGATATCAGGCGGTTTTTCTTCTGTTCATGCGCCGCCTCAGGGCGAGAAGGCCCAGGCCGCCGCCCGCGATGAGGACGAAGGTGGAAGGCTCCGGCACAGGGGCCGAGGCAGGCTCGAATACGGGCGTGAGCCAGCCCCCTCCGAGCAGCGAGTACGTGGAGCCGTTCAGGTACGAGTTGCCTGAGACATTCGCCATATAGTAGATGTTGAAGCCGTTGCCGGTAACATTGTTTACGTCAGCGCCAGTTATGTCGAGGCCGAGTATCTCGGTTAAGTAGAGGGCGCCGCCGTTGGTTGAGTTGCCGTCGGCGAGGGCCAGGAGGTTGCCTGCGGCAAGGTTCATCGTGCCCCAGGCGAAGTTGTCCGCATAGCCGCCCATGATGGCCCCCAGGTCCGCGCCCGCGAGTGTGAAGTCGTGGAGGAGGTCTGCCCCGTTAATAAATTCGAGATAGGCCAGGGCAGTGTCCCAGCTGGCGTTCTGGGCGCTGCCGTTCAAGAAGTCGTTGCCGACGAAGAAGTTGTCGCCTGCCCCGCCTACGAGGTAGCCGCCTGAGCCTATGATAAGGTCGTTGAAGTAGTTGTCGGACGGGTCGCTTATGTATGTGCCGTTCTCGGTATAGCTCCCGGCGAAGGTGACGGTGGCGTTGGTGGTCTTGAAGAGCCCCCAGTTGGTCACGTCGCCCGTGAAGACTGCGGGGCTGTGGGCCGCCTCTATCTTGCCCGAAGCGGCATTCGTGACCGGGCCGTTTACGGTGGCGGCGCCTCCCGTCAGGGTCATGTCGCCGTTGTTTGTAAGGCCGCCGGTCCTCAAAGTGCCATAGCCCGTAATCTGGCCGTCGTTGGTCATGGTCTTGTTATTCGTGTCAAAGGTGCCGCCCGCGAGGCTTATGAGACCGTTATTGGCGGCCAGTCCGTTCATCGCGAGGACCTTGTTGCCTGAGGTGGCCGCTATGGTGCCGCCCGCGGCGTTGGTGACGGCCCCGCTCAATGAAAGGGTGCCACCGGTGGCCTCTATGACCCCGGTGTTGTTTATAGCGTTCCCTATGTTGCCCCTGCCGTCGATAGTGCCGGTATTCGTTATGGCCCCGCCCGCGACGTTGGCGGAGGTCCCGGCGAGGTTTATAAGGCCGCTGTTCGTGAACGTCTTTGTGAAGTTGAGTGTGCCGCTCGCAAGCTCCACTATGCCGTCATTTGAAAAGTAGGTCGAGACCGTGCCCCTGCCGGAGAGGACCCCGCCGGCGGCGTTGGTGAGCGTGCCCGTGCCGCTCAATAGTGCGCCGTTCATGTTTATGGTGCCCATGTTATCGAGGGTCGTGCCGTTTATCTTGAACTGGTTGCTCGCGAGAAGGTCCATGTTGCCGTAGTTGGCGTTTGCCCCCGTGTTCGAGATGGTCGTCATGCCGCCCGACTGGGCAAAAAGGCCGTTATTGATGAAGCCGCCCGTCCCCCCTATTGTGCCATAGCCTGACAGGTAGACGTTGTTTGTAAGGCCGCCGTTTATCGAGCCTCCCGCGAAGCTCATCGAGCCGTTATTCTCTATCGTGCTGCCGGTCAAAGATATGCCGGTTGAGAGGATTATCTCCGTGTTGTTGACCACGGCGCCGCTTACGGTAAGGGATGAGCCTATGCTGGCCGCCCCGTTGTTGGTGAAGTTTCCGTTGAACGCGCCGCCGGAGTAGGTGAAGGAGCCGTTATTCTCCATGTTGCCGTTGTAGGCGCCGCCGGAGAGGTCATAGGCGCCGAGAGCGCCGATGATTACCGCGCCGTTGTTCGTGCCGCCGGTCTGGTTGAACGCGCCGGTGCCGCTGTAGCCGATGTACTCCTCAACGGCTGAGAGGTTTCCTGTGCCGCTTAAGTTATAGGTGCCGTTGGAGCCGGACGAATTACCGAGATAAAGGGTGCCGGTCTGGTGCGTGCCCCCTGAGTGCGTGTATGTGCCGGAGCTGGTGCTGTAATATCCGACATAGGTTGTTACTGCTGCCGTATTCGTTCCGCCGGTCTGGTTGAATGCGCCTGTGCCGTAGCGGCCGATGTACTCATTATTAGCTGACAGCGCCCCGGTACCGCTTAGGTTATAGGCGCTGTTGGAGCCGTTCTGGTAGCCGAGTATAAGGTTTCCGGTCTGGTGTGTGCCCCCTGAGTGCGTGTATGTGCTGGAGCTGCTATATCCGACAATGGTTGCCGATGCGACCGTATTTGAACCGCCGGTCTGGTTGAACGCGCCTGTGCCGGAGTTTCCGATGTACTCATTAGTGGCTGAGAGGCTCCCTGCGCCGCTTAAGTTATAGGCGCCGTTGGCGCCGGATGATCCTCCGAGCGTCAGGATCCCGGTCTGGTGTGTGCCCCCTGAGTGCGTGTATGTGCCTGAGCTGTAATACCCGACAATGCTTACCGATGCTACCGTATTCGAGCCGCCGGTCTGGTTGAACGCGCCGGTGCCGTTGTAGCCGATATACTCATAACCGGCTGACAGCGCCCCCGTGCCGCTTAGGTTATAGACGCCGTTGGAGCCGTTCTGGTAGCCGAGTGCAAGGTTCCCGGTCTGGTGTGTGCCCCCTGAGTGCGTGTATGTGCCGGAGCCGTTATATCCGACATAGGTTGACAATGCTGCCGTATTCGTGCCGCCGGTCTGGTTGACCGCGCCGGTGCCGCTGTAGCCGATGTACTCGGATGTGGCCGTGAGAGTACCTGTACCGCTTAAGTTATAGACGCCGTTGGAGCCGGACGAATAACCGAGATAAAGGGTGCCGGTCTGGTGTGTGCCCCCTGAGTGTGTGTATGTGCCGGAGCTGTAACGTCCGACAATGCTTGACGATGCTACCGTATTCGAGCCGCCGGTCTGGTTGAACGCGCCTGTGCCGTTGTAGCCGATAAACTCACCACCGGATGACAGCGCCCCGGTACCGCTTAGGTTATAGGCGCCGTTGGAGCCGGACGAATAACCGAGATAAAGGCTCCCGGTCTGGTGTGTGCCCCCTGAGTGTGTGTATGTGCCGGAGCCTGAGCTTTCTTTTCCGACAACGGTTGCCGAAGATGCCGTATTCGTTCCGCCGGTCTGGTTGAACGCGCCGGTGCCGGAGTTGCCGATGTACTCATTAGTGGCTGACAGTGCCCCGGTGCCGCTTAGGTTATAGACGCCGTTGGAGCCGGAATAATAACCGAGATAAAGGTTTCCGGTCTGGTGGGTGCCCCCTGAGTGCGTGTATGTGCCGGAGCCGCTAGAGCCGACAATGGTTGCCGTGCCCACAGTATTCGTGCCGCCGGTCTGGTTGAACGCGCCGGTGCCGGAGTTGCCGATGTACTCATTAGTGGCTGAGAGGCTCCCGGTGCCGCTTAGGTTATAGACGCCGTTGGAGTCTGGGTTGGATCCGAGAACAAGGTTCCCGGTCAGGTGTGTGCCCCCGGAGTGCGTGTATGTGCCGGAGCCGTAGTTTTCAGATCCGACAATGGTTGACGCGCCCACTGTATTCGTTCCGCCGGTCTGGTTGAATGTGCCTGTGCCGTAGAAGCCGATATACTCATAACCGGCTGACAACGCCCCTGAGCCGCTTAGGTTATAGGCGCCGTTGGAGACGTTACCGTAGCCGAGATAAAGATATGGTGTTGTATTCGTCCCTGTGCTTTGAGTATGGGTGCCTCTGCCTGAATCTCCGACTAATTCGACGGAAGAAGACAGGTTGAAGTTATAAATCTGCGAAAGGGTCATCATCCCAGCGCCGGTGGAGTCTATGGTCAGGTAGCCAAGCGTGTCTCCCGGGTTCGGGTACAGGGTATTGTAATAATAAACGGTTTTGTCAGATGCCGTGTTCTGGGTCAGGTAGGCATCATCCCCTGGCGCAGGCTGCCCGGCCCCGCCGGGTCCGCCCGGGGTCGATGACCAGCAGTTCGAAAAGTCCCACCAGCTCGAACCGCAGACCCAGTATTTGTCTGCCGCCACGGCCTCTTTGGCCGGCGCGCCTGAGAGGACCGCCCCCATCAATAATAGATATGCCAGTTTCCTTTTCACTATATATTCCTCCCATCTGAATGCCTGCCGATCGAATTGGCCCGGCAGGCGAAAAAAAAGCCCTTCTATAGAGAAAGAAGCAAGTTTCGCTCCATTTACATAACTTATTGTATTAACAAGTACTTTGCTCTAATAAGGGGCCCTCATTCATGCAGGAAGGTGTAACATGATTCGGCAATTCGTAAACTATTCCGACAAGGTTTGGGGGCGGTCTTCCCCGGACACACGGTTAATGTCTCACAATGGGACCTGAAATCCCTCGCCTTACAGGCGAAGACTTCCAGTGCGTCTATGGATATTCCTGACCCCTCTTTCCTAAAGAGGGGTCAGGGGAGATTATCTTTGAATTGTTTATAATCCCCCTTAGTCCCCCTTTAGAAAAGGGGGAGATTTCAGTCGGGCTTTCAGCCGACAAACTAAAGAACCTGCCGCCTGAAAGGCGGTAGTGGTTCAGTCTACATTTGCCTGTTCGAACACGTGAGGCGAGCGGTATCCAGGCGACGAGCGCCGCCTGATGCGGTTGTATAGCGGCTCGACGTACTCGAAAATAGCCCTCTTTGCCTCTGCCCTTGTATCGCACCTCTCGAAGTAAACAAGCTCAGTTTAAGAGTATGAATATGAACTCGAAATACATATCTATTTTGTTCAACTAAATCGACCGGATTCGAAAAATAATTGGATATAAATAACTATTGAATCATAGCCCCCAGCCAATTTTACAATAGACAAGGGGGTTGGCTATTTAGCCAACCCCCTTTTTATTTCAGCCGGATTTGGTGGGCACAGCCCACCCGCGCTGATTGGCCACTCAGAGCCAATCCTAATTATTCCTAATCAACTCAATAGCGACAAAACATTCTTCGGCAGCGAATTCGCCTGTGCAAGCACCGACGTGCCTGCCTGTACCATTACCTGGTTCCTGGTGTACTGGGCGGTCTCGAATAAGAAAACAGCGTCCCTTATCCTTGATTCGGCTGCCTGGAAATTAAGGTATGTGACCTGGAGGTTAGTGAGGGCCGCCGTGAGCCTGTTGGTCCAGGCTCCGTGACCGCCCTCGCGTCGTTTATCACCTTCATGGCGGCGCTTGTGGCATTTCTACCACCAAGGCCCTCCCATTCATCATTCTGACAAGCCTCAACGCCCCTATGAGCAGACTGTGCATTCTTTTTTGGACGCCTGCCTATCTTGCCTGACCGGCGGTTCAGGCTGTAACGGCCCCAAAGCCATTGAAATGACCTCAGGCCGCCGATCTACCTGCGTCCTCGCGCGACAAGCCTTTGCCAGAAGCCCGCTGCTGCACCCTGAACTCCGAGACAATGCCCTGCAGGCGGTTGGCAAGTTGCGACAGGTCGCCGGCGGCGTCGGTCACGTGCTTTGAGGCTGACGCCGCGTCATTGGTCGTAATCGCCACGCCTTCGATGTCGCGGTTTATATGGTCCACTACCGCTGTCTGCTCTTCCGACGCTGCGGTTATCTGCTGCATCATATCCGTCAGTCCGTTCACGTTCGCGAGTATCGCGGAAAGCGACTCCCCGGCCTCCCTGGCGAGCTCCTTGCCGGCCGTGACGGCCTGCTTGCCGGATTCCATGGACTCGACAGCCCTCTCCGTGTCTCGCTGTATCGCAGCTATCATCGAGCCTATCTCCTTGGTCGCCCTCACCGTCTTTTCCGCGAGCTTTCTTACCTCATCAGCGACTACAGCAAAACCCCTGCCCTGGTCGCCGGCCCTCGCCGCCTCTATCGCGGCGTTCAGGGCCAGGAGGTTCGTCTGGTCGGCTATGTCGTTGATGACCTCCACTATGTTGCCTATCTCGCCGGAGCTTTGACCGAGCTTGGCGACGACCTCGGAGGTCTGCATGACGCTTGCCGTGATGTCGTTCAGCCCCTCTATGGTCCTGGTGACCCTCTCCTCGCTTTTTTTGGCGGTCACGTTGGCGTCCTTCACCTTTTCGGTCGCGTCCGAGATGTTCCTGGCCACCTCGATGACGGTCGCGGTCATCTGGTCGGAGGCGGTCGAGACCTGTGAGGTCTTCATGGCCTGTTCCGCCATGCCGTGTGCCATCTGCTCGGAGTTCGCGGTCAACTCGATGCTGGCCGAGGCAACCGAGTCCGCAGCGGCCCTTACCTCCTCAATGATGGATTTGAGCCTCTCGACCATGTTCTTCATGCCATAGAGCAGGCTCGATCTGTCGTCATCCCTAACGGCTACGTTCATCGTAAGGTCCCCGTCCGCAACCCTGTGCGCGACCTCCATGGCGTAGTCCGGCTCTCCGCCGAGCTTTTTAAGGAGCGTGCGCGAGATCCACAGGCCGATAAGGAGGGAGGATATGATAAGGAATATGCCGGCTGCGGCTATCTGCAGTTTCGCCTTTCTTGCCTCGGAGGCCGAGATGCTCGTTATGGCGTCGCTCCGTTTCGTCTGCAGGTCTATGAGCTTCGCAAGGGCGCTTACGGATTGCCCGCCGGAGATGAATATGGTCTTCGATCGGAACTCGGCGGCCTCTTCGGCCTTGCCGGCCTCCATGAGATCGAACCACCTCGGACGCGCCTCTTTATATTGGTTATATGCCGCCGTCATCTCGCTCAGGACGGCCCTGGCATCGTCAGTGAGCTTGCCCCTGGAATAAAGATCGAGGTTCTCGTCTATTATCGCATAGTACTTCGGCCCGTCCTCGATTATCTTCCTTCTCGAAGCAGGATCGGGGACCGCTATGTACTGCGATATCCCGTAGCGGAGCTGCCACATGGCGTCCTGGGTCTTTGACAGATAGCGCGTCGCAAGCACGCCGCTGGAACCCATGTCGCTCAGCATCGAAGTGAGGCGCACGGCGCTGAAGTAGCCTACGAGCACTATCAAGACCGCGAATAGCGCTGTTAAGCCGACCAGCAGACCCATACGCGCGGTGACAGTCATGTTCTTGAACATCCTGAGAATCCTCCTTGCCGAGTTAAGATTTTGTACGGTATGGACAAAAGGGCGCGGCAGACTGGAAATATGAGTTTTCAAATATCTTTAATTGACAGCCCGCCATTACCATATCCGCATATGTCTATATCGGGCCCCATTAAAAAAAACTTTACGCTTAATTCATTAAGGGCCGGCCTGCTTCCCTTGAACATTCTCATGAGCGGATGAATTGCTGATAAACGATTTGGCTCGCGAATAGATCATAAAGACCAGAACACCCGCTGTTGTCCCGGCTGTGTTCAAGACGAGGTCTGAAAGGGATGAATGCCGATCGGGAAGCCAGAGCTGGATCGACTCTATCGAGAAACTTAATATACCGCCGGCCGCAACCGCGCTGAAAAATCGCCAAAAAAACGGCATCCTGTCCGACAAAACCGCCAAAACAAAAAAGCCGAAAGGCATAAAACCGAGCAGGTTTACGACCACGTCAGCGATGTCGAAGCGCTCTTGTTCTATTTCATTAAAACCTGATGACAACAGCTCCCTTTTAAATGCCCTGAAAAATGACGGGATCACAATATGCATCGAGTCCGAGGACATGTTCATCGCAATGTGTCCTGAACTTTCGTTAAATGGGTAGGCCGCGATAGTATCCGGCCCTCCTGGGCCGGCCGTCATCCACGCCTCATCCATACCCCGTTCCACGGCGTTGCCGCTGAAGAAGGCAAGAAAGGAAAGTCTTCCCTCCCACGGATTCCGTCCTTCCGGGGAATTACCGATTGAAAAGCATTCCGGTCCGGCGGAAAGAAGAGATGACCGGTCAAGCGAGCCCCGTTCCCTTCCATTAATGTAAATATTAACGCTTGAGCGGAGCGATGTAACAGCAAGCATAGCCTCATTACCCGCGGATAAAGCGCCTGGGATGCCGTATTCCAGGATACGTGAGCCGTCCCTCACTTTTACAATAATGGCCTGTTTCCACTGTATGAGCCGGAGCAGCCAGCGGCCTTCGCGGTCATGGAAAGAGATAATATCAGCCAGTTTTCCAGCAGGCTCGTCATAGGGGAGAAGGGACATTGCCATGGTAAATCCGTCTTTAAATGGAAAGTCTCCCGCGTTTGCGCATGAACCGGCGCTTGCCTTGCCTCTTAGCTCCAGGCCGTGGCCAGAAAGGAGAGCGCCATTATCGACCCTTACGGAAAAAGGCCATAGACCAAAAGTCAGATACCCTGCGATCAAAATGGAAAACCAGGCGGTTATGGGGACCCTTCTTATAATATTTTCAGGCGCCATGCTTTTCTATCTTCCATGAACATTTGATTGATCTCTAATAAACGCGGCGGGGTTTATAGAAGAAGCTCTCAATGTAAGATATGGGCCATGTAAAACCCACCAACAGTGAAGCATCTCACGCGGCCTTTCTCCCCGAACCTCTTCTGTTATTATAATACCTGTCTTGCAAATGGCCTGACACGAGCAATAAAAACATAGCCAGAACCGCTGTGAGACCTGCCTGGTGGTCAGGAAAAAGTCTGGTATACTTATCTTGGATATGTCCATACAATCAGGAGATTAACAGGATAGTGGCCGACCGTATCTCAGATAAGCTTTTCATGTCCAAAGGGCGGGCGGTTGAAAAACAAGAAGCCGCGCCTGCCGATGAGAGCCTTTGTCCTGAATACGTACCGACACAAAAGTACGTCCTCATAACACCCGCCCACAACGAGGAATCCTATATAGAGAAGTGCATAGGGTCCGTGATCTCTCAGACGCTTCTTCCGGCAGAGTGGATAATCGTGAGCGACCGTTCGTCCGACAATACGGATAAGATAGTCGAAAGGTACGCTGCCGAATACCATTTCATAAAACTTGTCAAGCTGCCGCCTGGACAAGGGCGCGATTTCGCCTCAAAGGTCATAGCCTTCAAAGCTGGATACATGGCCCTCTCTGTCAGGGATTACGGATATGTCGGCAACCTGGACGCAGACGTATCCTTTGCGCCGGATTATTATGAGCGTGTAATCAAGAGATTTAAGATTGAGAAAAAGCTTGGGATAGCGGGCGGCGTCATACTTGAACTGGTGGGCAAGAAGTTCAGGAAGCAGATATCGGGGCTTAACAGCATTGCCGGGGCTGTTCAGCTTTTCCGAAGGGAATGCTTCGAAGATATCGGCGGGTTCGTCCCCATAAGGTTCGGCGGCGAAGACTCAGTCGCTGAGACAATGGCGCGGATGAAAGGCTGGGAAGTAAAGGCTTTTCACGCGCTGGGAATACATCACCACAGGCGCGTATCAGGGAGCGCAGGGTTACTAAAGGCGCGCTTCAAGAGCGGCATAATGCACTATCAGCTTGGTTACCATCCTCTTTTTCAGCTCGCCTCGACTTTCTACAGGCTGATCGAACGTCCTTTTATAGTCGGAAGTCTCCTCACGCTCTTCGGGTATCTCTGGGCCTCTATCAAGCGTTTCGATAAGCCGGTAAGCGGTACTTTTGCTCAATATACCGCGGCAGAGCAGTTATCAAGACTCCGGCCCCGCGTCTTATTACCTAAAATCTTCCGGGAAAATACGAATAACGGCATCTGAGAAAGATTACCCTGGCTTTAGTCCATGGTATCCGAAGAAACAACTGTTCGACCCCTCTTCAAGAAAACCTTGTCTCAGGCATTGACAGGCGCTGGTGCGCCTCTTATTCATTTTGACGCCGGGGAATCTCACGATCAAGGGCAGCGCCGCATCCAGGGGTTTCATGCTCGTCAGATTGACAGGGCCTAACCGGGAGACCATAAGAAGGAAGGCTAAATCACATTCATTGACCCAATCCTAAGTATGCGATGTAACATGGTGATTTAGGTCACATTTTTTGGAGATTACCTGATATATCCTCTCATTACAGTTTCAGCACCTGTAAGGAGGTTGACATGAAGAAAGGCTTTATCGTACTGGCGCTAATGCTTTTGGGGGCCATACCTGGACTTGCCGATGCGGCTGTCCAGTATGTAAGGTCCGGCGCATCTGGAAACGGGTCCAGCTGGTCCAATGCCTACGGGCAGTTACCCGCCACTCTCGTGCGTGGCGACACCTATTACATAGCCGCGGGGTCTTATGGCGGCCGTACATTCAATGATGCCCAGTCCGGTTCTACCTATATCTACATAAAAAAAGCGACCGCTGCGGATCACGGCACCGACACCGGATGGAGCTCGGCCTATGCCGGGACCGCCACATTCGGCTCTCTTGTCTTCAGTAAAGGGTACTACGATATAGACGGCAAGGTTGGAGGCGGGCCTGGCTCCTTTACCTCGGGGCATGGGTTCAAGATCGCTACCGCGGCATCAGGCCTCGGGAAAGTGATAACCATAAACAACGTTACGGGCATAAGGATACGCCACGCGGAGATATACTTCAACAATCTCGGCACAACCGGCCAGGTCTCAGGACTCACGGCCACAGGCGACCTAATCTACGCAATATCCGGCGGCAGCGACCTTCTCGTCCAGTATTGCTGGCTCCACGATTCCGCGAGGACCATCTTCTATCCTATCAACTGGTCTAACATTACCTTTGAATATAACAGGATAGAGCGTAACGGCGTCAACTGGAGCTCGTCCAATCACTCCGAGCTATTCTCCTCCAGACAGGTCAGTAACGTCACGGTCCGCTATAACTATATCCTCGACTGGAAAAGCACCGGCGGGCTCATATTCGGCGGTGTTGTATCTTCAGCCGCCGCAAGCACTTCGAGCAATATCTACATTTACGGCAACATCTTTGAGTGGACCAAGAACTGGGGTAACACTGCCAACGACGGGGTAATAGGGGGTTGGAACCATTCATGGATGTATGTCAAAACCGTCCGTATCTTCAATAACACCTTCGTCAACATCACCGACTCTAACCCCTCGGACGCCGCTTCGATCTTCCCGATCATCTCTCATCTTTCGGATGTAGTTGTTCAGAACAATATCTGGTACAACGCCAATCCGCGGATCATAAACGGGAGCCATAATTATAACTGGTTTAACAGTAACAGCCATAGCGAGTCCAATGCGCAGGTCTCCTCCTCCAACCCGTTCGTAAACTACTCAGGGAAAAACTACAAGCTCTCTACAGCTACTGCGGGCGGCGCCACTCTTTCCGCCCCCTATAACTTCGACATGGATAATGTATCGAGGGGACAGGATGGTAACTGGGACAGGGGAGCCTATGAATTCGGAGGCACATCCTCAAACCCGGTCCCTTCAAGCCCCAAAGGCCTTACCGTAAACTGAGCCCGCAGTCCTCACATGGGCAGCCTGTTTGAGGCGGCTAGCGCAGTTGCTGGAATATAACAAAGGGGTTACGGAGAAATCCGCAACCCCTTTGTTATATCTTTAGCAGGGTGTTGAAAAACAGCCTGCCAGGCAATCCAAGGACGGATTGCCATATTGCGAGACTTGAAAAGTAATCCCATTTCAGCAATACAAGGGTGGGCTTAGTCCACCGATCACCAAATTCTTCCAACCACCATTAAAAGCGGTCAACAGGCAGGCCGCGCTACACCTACCTGATGGCGGTTTTCTCCTTGTACTCTGCTTCTGACCGTAGTATTATTATCAGATAAATAAAAAGAGAATGAGGGCAGCAGGCCTTTTTTTTGAAATATATTTCAGACCAAAAAGGTCTTAATTATCTAAAATAACATGGGACGAGAGAGAATGGACTTTCCGGATAATCTACCCATAGCGTTCTTCATGATCGATTCAGAGCACCGGGTCCGCTGGATGAACCACAAGGCCAGGGAATGGTTCGCAGCAAACAAGGCTGGCGAAAGGCGCCAGTGCTACAGGACCCAGGTCTTTGGCAGCGGCTTCTGCAACATCTGCCCTACGGCCAGGGCGATAGAGAACGGCACGGTTGTGCGCTACGAGTTCTCCACCCTCACCTCTGAAGGGCAGAAGAAGTACGAAGTGACGGCGATACCATTGCCGGGCTCGACCGGGTCGCCATCCGATGTCGTCGAGATGGTGATGGATGTGACCAAAAGGCCTGTCGTCGTCCAGGAGGACGACCTGATGGCGCAGCTGGAGAAGATGGCGGCCATCGGGCAGCTGGCGGCAGGTGTTGCCCATGAGCTTAATACACCGCTTGGCACCATATCTCTCATCTCAAAGGAGATCGAACGCTCTCTGTCGGAATTGCACGGAAAAAGAGAACAGCGTGAGGCTATACATGAATATCTGGCGGATATGAACGGGGAGATAGCCAGGTGCAGGATGATAAACCAGGACCTGCTCGATTTCTCCCAAAAAGGCATGATCTGCCTGATGGAGACCGACCTGAACACGCTCGTATCAAAAACAGTCGAGTTCATAATAAAGGGCGCGAGGCAGTCGGTGACGATCACCAGGGCCCTCTCCGCAGGCCTGCCGACGCTCATGACAGACCCGTACAGGTTCCGCCAGGTCCTTTTGAACCTCATCAAGAACGCTGTCGAGGCGGTCGATGAGAATGGGCAGGTAGAGGTGGCCACCTATGTGCAGGACAACTTCGCCTGCGTCTCCATAAGCGACAACGGCCCTGGCATCACGGAAGCGAACCTGAAAAGGATATTCGAGCCATTCTTCACCACCAAGCCCATAGGCAAGGGTACCGGACTGGGCCTTTCGGTAAGCTACGGGATCTTGATGGACCTGAAGGGTGAGATAGTGATAAAAAGCAAGCCCGGCAAGGGGACCAGGGTGCTCATCCAGCTCCCTATCGATTACAGGTCCGCGGTGGCGAAAGCAGCGCAAAAGAACTGACAGGCTTCTGAAAAAAGCCGGTCCGCGTCCCATCCTTCGAAAAAAAGCCTTCACAAACAACGTTCAAACCACGCCTGGGCTCTCCAACCCTTATTGCACCCCTCATCATGAGACAAAGATGCCTCATGCGTCATCTTTGCTCACACCTTCGATTTTTAACAGCAAAACAATAGACCAGACAGAGCGTCCCTGCCCTGCCTGTTACAATCCTGCCGCATCCCCCCACAAACCGGCCTTTGACATAACCTCTTGTATTTACAAGATAATACTATCTGGCACCCCTATTGCAGTCTTAATAAGGCACAAGCAAAACAAAAGAAAGGAGGCAAGAGCTGAGGCCCCGGTGCGTCGTCCGGGTGGCGGCTATCCGGGAATCGTATTGCAACCACATCCCTGTTGGAGGTCGTAATGCTGAAAAAACCGTTTTCGTTCTTTGTACTGTTTTTCGCTATCCTATTCATAACAGGTCCACTGGCAAGTATTGGAAACGCAGGCGACAATCAGGTCTTCTTCAGGTACGGTAAGTCAAATTTCGCTAACGACAGAGGCGGCCAGATATTCACCGATACCCTCAACGTCTTCGGAGAGGGTGAAAATGACGACACCAGCGGGTGGAACGTGAGCGCCGGGCTCGACCTGGCGATGGTGAAAAACCTCGGACCTGGCACCCTCCTCGGCGAGGTCATGCTCGACTACGCCAGCTACTCGAAGAACGTGGTGACGCAGACCACCACGACGCTCCTTGAGCTCGACGGTGTCGGCACGCACAATACCAAAGAGGTCACCGTCTCCGAGCTTATCGTGGTAGTCGCCCCCAAGTACAGGTTCGACAACATCGCCGGCGGCAAGGTAAGGCCCTGGATAATACCGGCGGGCCTCGCGTTCATGGTCAACTCACCGCCGTCTGACGACACCACCTATCTGGACATCGGCTATCACGTTGGAGCCGGGGTGGAGTACGTCATAAACAACCTGATGAGCGTTGGCGTAGATTACCGCTACACTATCGCCAGCGGCGAACCGGACATAAAGAACAGCTATTCGACTGCGTCCCTTTACCTGGGTATAAACTTCTAAGGCCGGGGGACTTTTAAGACTCTCCGCACTGGCAACTCCGAGAAAGCCAGAAAATGTAGGCCCTTTTCAGCCACCTCCTTTACCGCAAAAGTGATTGTAGCTGAAAAGGGCCTACCCCTCCCTTGCGTTTCGAGCGCCATATATGTGAATACCCTTCCCGTATTATAAGAAAGCGAAAAATCAATACCGCCGCCACTGCTCAGAGCTTCCTTATAAAAAATGGGGGGTTGGCGACATCGCCAACCCCCTCGGATTAACTGGTTACTGAGAGCCACAAAAACCAGGCTGCCTAAAAAGGTCAAAACGGCGCGGATTGGCCTTTTTGAGCGGCCTGTTATTTAACCCATATGCACGGCAAAGGCAACCAGCTTTTCAACAGCCCTTATGCCGCGGGACTCGCCTTTTTCGACGAATACCATCTTCCCTGCCCTGACTTCATTTTCCTTCCCCTCGACGGTCATAATACCGCTGCCGCTCACGAAATAGAATACGCCAGCCCCGCTCTGGTGCGGCTTTATCTCCTGGCCCGGCTCCATGCAGATAAGGGGCACCTTGTACTCAGGCCTTACCCTCAGTATGCGCGGCACGAACTCAGCGGCAAACTCGGTCCTCTCGAACAGGTCTATCAGCTCCATCAAGCCCCTCCCCGGTATTTTTCCCTGGATCTAACCATCCCGCGGCAGTTACATCAATGACAATAATCAGATTTTTGCCAGGGAAAAAAGAAACCGACCGTAAAAGCGCCTCCTCTTACTTGTTATGACAGGTCCTGCAAAGGCCGGAGCCGGAGTTGCCGCCGACCCTTCTAATGAACAGTCCGTTAGATTCAAGCTCCTGCTCGGCTACTACCGTAGAATAGGTATTGTCGATCTCGTTCCACGACTTATTATTGAAGTGCGGGTCGTGGCACGAAGAGCACTCGACCCTGAATACGCCGTTGTGCTCGCGCAGCAGGTCCTGGATGCTCGCGGTGTCGGATATGTAGCCCTTGACCGCCCACAGGTTCCGCTGGAGGTTGCCCTGGTCGAATGAAAGAGCGCTCACCCCGATATCGGTGGTAAGGTCTATGGCAGCTATGACGCTTTCAATCGGCCTGAGCCCGGCTACAAGCTCCCTGTAAGGGACCGAGACCGGGTGGTCGTTTGAGAGGTCAGCACCTATATTAAGGCGCTGGGCTGTCATGAAGTCCTGAGTGACCCCTATGGCGTCGAAAAATGTCCAGCCCATGTCCGACGTACCGTTCAGGGTAACACCGTTCTTGCCCGGCGCGTTTGCAAGGTTGTCGAAGGTCGATACCCCGTCATGGCAGCTCAGGCAGGCAAGGGTCGTGGAGCCGATGTCGCTTGTGGCTATAGTGGTGCCGGCAAGGGTCGTGCCGTATGCCGTATAGGCCGCGAGGTTGGGCGAGGCCCTGTTCCACAAAGGCCTGATGTCGTTTTCTGTGTTCGTGTGATGGGGCGTATGGCAGAATACGCAAATCTCCGTCGTGCTCCCCGTCCTCGTGTACCTGCCGGTCGACCCGAGGTTATGCCTCGTTGTGGCGATCCCCCCGGCGGCGTCACCCACCTCGTACGTGTTCACGACAGCACTCGCTTCAAAAGAGATAAAGACCGCTGACACCACGATTGTAAAAGCGATAAACCTTTTCATCCCATTGCTCCTTTCATAATGGTTTAGTGAGCACGGAATACAAAAAAGAAAGTCGCTCCACAAAAAGATCTACGGCTTCATAGCGGGTAAATTCTTTTTTACGGAATCGGTACGGAAGAGGGACTGCGCTTTCGGCCGGAAGACATGCAGCGGACTTGCTGACACGATCAACTTTGATAATTGATTTTAACACATAAAAAGCCGCCGGCTTCCTGCCCGCGAGTTATTTTAAGCTTGCGGCGCGCCATGTAAAACGCTTTAACACCGATTGGTTTCAGTTGTTATATTACAAGGCGCGTAACGGGGTTTTTGAAAGGCTGGAGGCTCCGCCCGGAGAGACTCCGGGCGGAGCATGGCTATTGCGAAAGGCTACAGGACTTTACGCTTAAGAGAAGTACTCTTGCATCGCTCACCACATAATAGACGCCTTGCGGTATCGGGGACGGACCTTCTGCGCCTCCCACCTGCTCCTCAAGAGCCGCTTTCTGGCTGGAAAGTCCTTCTTCGAAGGAAACGAACTCATTCAAGTTCATCTTCCTTGCCATTTTCCCTCTCCTTGAGTTTTTTTGTTTGCGGCTCTTATTTTAGTATATCAGAGAAAAAGTACATACCATGCCGAGCCATAGACCTTGTTTTCCGGATGTGGTATCCTTATCACAACATGAAAAGGCATATCATCTTTAATGTACTGCTTGCCGCGCTTTTCGCGCTCTTATCGTCGGCGGATGTACAGGGCGAAGGCCTTGCCGATGAAGCGTCCCGCCATTCTATAAAGGTATCGGTAGATATCGCCTCCGGGACTATCGAAGGAACCGACAATATAACCCTCGGCAGGGACGCCTCTGAGGTCAGGCTGCTGCTCCGGTCCGGCTCAGAAACACTCCGGGCCGAAGCGGACGGCGTAGGACTCAAAACAGAGGTAAAAAAGATCGATAACGGCCTCAACGAGATCACCATCAAGATGCCCAGGGCCGGGAAAAGGCTTTCCATTGGCTTTCGCGGGAAGTTCCAGACGCCGCGTGAGGCGGCGGAGGGCTTCAAGCGTGGCGTGGCCTATGTGAACGACGGCGTCATCGGTGAGGAAGGGGTCTATCTCCCCTCTTCCGCGACCTGGTTCCCTCAGGAAGAAGGCTCTCTCGTGATCTTCGAGGCCGAGGTGACCCTGCCAGCCGGATATTCTTCAGTAATGGAAGGTGATCTCGCCTCAAGCGTGACAAAAGGCTCTATCGTAGTGGAGACATGGAAGGAATGGAGGCCCGTTGACGGGGTCGACCTCATAGCAGGCAGGTACTTCGTAGAAAAAGAGAGCTACAAGGGCATAGACATCTACACCTTCTTCTTTCAAAAAGATGAGCCACTGTCAAGGACGTATATCGAGAAATCAAAGGGGCACCTGGACGCCTTCCAGTCGATCATAGGCCCGTACCCCTTTAAAAAGTTCGCCGTGGTCGAGAACTTCATGCCGACTGGCTACGGCATGCCGTCTTTCACGCTCCTGGGCTCTTCGGTAATAAGGCTCCCGTTCATACCGGATATCTCGCTAGGCCATGAGATAGCGCACAACTGGCTTGGCAACTCCGTATTCATAGACTCATCACTCGGCAACTGGGCCGAGGCCCTTACCACATTCATCGCCGACTACAGGTTCGATGCCGAGAAAGGGCCTGTGAAGGCAAGAGAATTCATGGCGGCCAAGCTCCGGGGCTACAAGAACTTCACCAAGGACGGCGGTGAGATAGCCCTCAAGGATTTTACCGACGCCACAAGCACCGCGTCGAGGGCGGTCGGTTATAATAAAGGCGTCATGGTCTTCAACATGCTCGAGAGGACCATCGGAAAGGAGCAGTTCGGGGAAGGCCTCAGGAGGTTCTACTCGGAGAACACCTTTAAGCGCGCGTCCTGGGCGGATATACGAAGGGCCTTTGAAGGCGCTACTGGACGTGACCTCGGGTGGTTTTTCGTCCAGTGGCTCGACCGCGTTGGCGGGCCACGGCTCACCCTTGAGAAGGCGAGGTCTGAAAAGACGGATAAGGGTTATGCGGTTACCTTAGCCTTGAGGCAGTCATCGCCAGCGTATGTAATCGACCTTCCTGTCCTTGTAAAGACCGCCTCCGGCGAGACCTGGAAGACGTTCAGGATGAAAGATGAAGCACAGGAGTTCACGGTCGACCTCGAAGCCGCCCCGCTTTCGATTGAAGTCGACCCGGACTACCGGATCTTCCGCGTACTCTCAGACGAAGAGATACCGCCGACGCTCGCCGGCCTACTTGGCGACAAGGAGGCTGTCATAGTCCTTCCGAACAGCAGCAAGCCCTATGACAAGTACCTCCGGGCGGCGGACCTCGTCTCAAAGGACTTCGAGCTGGAGATAACGACTGACGCTGAAATAGGACGTAAAGATTATTTAAAGGACCACTCCCTCTTTATCCTGGGCGGGCCGGGAGAGAACAGGCTCTATTGGCTTACGGGCCAGTACTTCTCAAGGCAGGCGCGGATAACCGGGAGCTCCTTTGAAATCGGAGGCAAAACCTTCCCGTCGGAAGGCTCCACGCTGGTACTCGCGGTTAAAAACCCCCATGACCCCTCCAAGACCCTTGCCCTTATGACAGGCGGCAGCGACAGGGACGCGATGATGGAAGCGGCAAGAAGGGTCCGTTATTTCACGGACTTCAGCTACCTCGTCTTTACCGATGGCCGTGTAGAAAAGGGGCTCTTCGAGGGCAAGCGCACGCTCAAACACGTTTTCTGACAGGCACCTTTGACGTACACCTCCGGGATCGCAAAAAAAAGGAGGTATCCATGCTTAAAATCATCATCATTTCATTGGCCCTGCTCTTCGCCTTCCAGCATACGTTACAGGCGCAACCCGGCGAAGTCAGCGCTCAGAAGAAGACCGAGCTCAAGATGAAAAGGTCTATAGAGCTTCTGAACGCCGCCAGGAAGATAGTAGCTGAAGGGTCGTCAAAGCAGGCGGAGTCGCTCATGGCGCTGGCTGACGCGGCTGCCGACCAAGGGGCAAAGGATTACAACGCAGGCGAATACGATGCGGCGGCACAAGGCCTCTCCGACGCGGTCGAGGCCGCCGTCAACGCCATCATGCTCTCCAAAGACCTCACGATAAGGGAGCTTGTCCTTGTGGAGGAGGCCGATGCCAGGGGCGTAAAGGATATCGAGAGGAAAGAGGAGCGGCTCCGGAAGGCCAAGGCAGAGGTGGAGATATTCATGAGGACCGCCGAAAGGCTCATGGCAGGGGCTGAAGGTCTCCAGGCAGAAAAGCTTGCCGAGGGCAGAAAGCTTTACGCGTCATCGGTAAAAAAATCCGCCAGCGGCGACCTTGACGGAGCGATTAGCGAGATGAACACCGCCTACGCGCTTGCCACCTCGGCCATAAAGGAGTATAAGCGTTCGCAAGGCGAGATAATAACGTTCCCGAAGAAAAGACCAGCCGACCAGCAAGAGCTGATAACCTATGAGCTTAAAAAGAACGACACCTATGAATACCTTGCCTCACTCATGGTAAAATCCGGCGAACAGAAGACCGGAGGGCTCATGGACGCGGCGCTCTCGGCCAGGGAAGAGGCGCAAAGGTCGCTTGGTTCGGGGGACAGGCAGCGTGCCATAGAGCGCTTCAAGGCCTCGACCGAGCTTTTCATACAGGCGATAAAAGTGTCCGGAGAGTAAAAATAGGTTAAAAACCGGTTGACAACAGGACATCCGATATTGTATCGTTTCGTGATATTATTTCTTTGGTCCTATCGTCTAGAGGCCTAGGACGTGGCCCTCTCAAGGCTAAAACCGGGGTTCGAATCCCCGTAGGACCGCCAGTTAAATCAAGGGGTTTCGCTATGCGCAGCCCCTTTTTCTTTTCCAGTGTCACCAAATTGTAACCGCTTTTGTTCGAGCACCGCCACAGCATGCCTCAAGCACTCGACAGAAAGATTATTCCATCGGTTATGCGCTTGAGTTCCGCGAAAGTTCTCCAGAGCATCCTCGCAATTTCCGGAAGCTTATCCGGACCGATAAAAACAAGGGCTGCTATCAATATCCGGAATAATTCCGTGACCCCAGGTTCGAATCCCCTCGTCCACCCCATTTTTCTCTTCGGAATCAAATAACTTACCTTTTTAAACACCCCCAAAACCGTGTCCCCGGACTGTCCCCGCGATAGGAGACAAATGTCTCAAATTGAAGCGGCAGGTCAATTTCTTTCAGCATAAGGAGGCCAGGTGTCCATTCTGCTTGCAGCGTCTTATGGCCTCTTCGCCTTCCCAGTAATAGCCGTTGTCAACTTCTGTTCGCTGGGACGTGAAGATACAGAATAAAAGCGCGGGGAACACACCCTGCGCTTTTTTATTTTGGGGGGCTTACGATAAAATCCATTGAAATTCAGGCCCCTCATATGTATACTTTTTTCAGAAAAGCCTCATCCCGTTTATCCTTTGAAATAAAACCTCCGGCGACCCACTCATCCCGAAAAACCTGTCAGTTACGATATTTTCTCCCGTCGCCTCCGACTATTGTCCGCCGGATAAACAGGGCTGGTTAAAAATGTATTCGGAGTGGCGCGTGGACAATCTGAGAGCATATGTTGATTTCGCGAGTCAATTTTTCGGCGATGACGGATTTATGCCTCATGGACACTGCTACTTGTGGAAACCGGGCCTGCTCTGGCTTCACGTGGTCTCGGACCTCCTCATCGTGATATCATACTACTCCATTCCCCTTGCGCTGGTTTACTTCGTATGCACCCGCAGGAACCTGGCCTTCCGGTGGATGTTCGTCATGTTCGGCATTTTCATCCTGGCGTGCGGGACGACTCACCTGATGAGCGTCTGGACCGTATGGACGCCGGTTTACTGGCTTGACGGTTACATAAAGGCCGTTACAGCCGTGTCCTCCGTCATCACAGCCGTGCTGCTGTGGCCGCTTATTCCAAAGGCCCTATCGATGCCGAGCCCGGAGGAGCTTCGCATCGTCAATGCCCGTCTTGAGACACAGACGGGCGAACTGGAGCTGTCCAACGAGGCTTTGCGCACCGAGATCGCGGAACGCAAGCGGGCGGAAGAGGAGATAAAGGTTCTGGCGAAGTTTCCTTCGGAGAATCCGAACCCGGTGTTGCGCATCGCGGTTGATGGGACGGTGCTGTACGGGAATGGTGCGAGCGCCCCTTTGCTGAATGAATGGGGCTGCGAGGCAGGGCAGTCAGTGCCGGAGGCCTTGAAGCAGACTGTCAAGGGCATCTACGACTCTCAAAAAAATAAAATGATAGAGTTAAAGAATAAAGACCGGATATTCTCGATGGTATTCTCGCCGGTGGCGAACAGCGGCTATGTAAATATTTACGGCATCGACGTCACGGAGCAGCGGCAGGCGATGATCGAGATCAAAAAGCTTTCCACGGCGATAGAGCAGAGCAGCAACATTGTGTTCATAACGGACTGCGACGGAGTCATCGAATACGTAAATCCCGTTTTCGAGCAGGTCACAGGCTACACCCGGCAGGAGGCTCTGGGCCAGACGCCCCGCATCCTTTCTTCAGGGGAGACCCCCGATTCCCTGTACCAGGAGTTGTGGGGGACCATCAAAAGGGGCTTGACGTGGCGCGGTGTGCTTAAAAACAAAACAAGATACAGCAGGCATTACTGGTGCAATACGGTCATAAGCCCGGTCAAGGACCAGGACGGAAATATTATAAATTACCTAACTGTACAGGAGGACATCACTGAAAAAAGAGCCTCGGAGGAAAAGATCAAATATCTCGCCTTTCATGACGAGATGACCGACCTTCTGAACAGATCGCGTTTCATATACCTTTTTGCCGAGCGGCTTTTAAGCAGTCATGAAGACAAGGAGCCCGGAGTTTTGATGATGCTTGACATCGACCACTTCAAATCCATAAACGATTCGTACGGCCATGGCCTCGGAGACGAAATACTGAGAAGCGTATCCAGGCTGCTTAAGAAAGCCCTTCATGACGAAGAATCCATACTGGGGCGGCTTGGCGGAGACGAATTCGCGATCTACCTGCCGTCAATCGATGAAAAGAAGGGTATCGTTACGGCCGAGAAAATAAGGGAACAAATAGAGGGATTCCGGTCAGGAAACATCCCTTTCCGTTTGTCCGTAAGCCTTGGCATGGTCATCTATCCCGTCCACGGGTCAACCGTGAGCGAACTCTTCACAAAAGTTGACGCGGCCATGTACCGGGCCAAGGAGCTTGGGCGCAACCGGTGCCACCTCTATCGCGAGGAAGACCATATCCTGGAAGACATCCACTCAAGGCTCAAGTGGAAAGAGCGAATACTAAAGGCCCTTGAAGACGACCGCTTCGAGGTATGGGCTCAGCCCATCCTTGATCTGAAGGACGATAAGGTCATCCACTATGAGTCGCTCGCGAGGATGCGTGACGAAGACGGAAGCATACTTCTGCCGGGCGCCTTTATCGAGGTGGCTGAAAGGTTTGATATAATAGGCGCCGTCGACAAGCAGATAATAAGAAAAACTCTGGAACTAATGTCAGCGGAAGGCCGTAAAGGCAAAACTTTTAGCATAAACCTGTCTGGAAAGGATCTGATGGATGATGAGTTTCCCCTGTTCATAAGGTCGGCCATATCCAAAACGGGGGCCGACCCCGACCGCATAGTCTTCGAGATCACTGAGACGGCGGCGGTCATTGACATCGAACGGGCCGCTAAATTCGTCAAGGCGCTGAAATCGATCGGATGCCGTTTCTCACTCGACGATTTCGGCGTAGGCTTCACGTCCTTTACCTATCTGAAAGAATTGGATGTTGACTACATCAAGATAGACGGCACTTTCATACGAGACCTCGGACACAACAGGAACAACCAGCTCTTCGTCAAGGCCATCGCCGACGTGGCGAGAGGCATGGGGATAAAGAGCGTTGCCGAATTCGTGGAGAGCGAGGAGACGCTCAAGATCATAAAAAAACTTGGCGTCGACTATGCACAGGGATATTTTATCGGCAAGCCGGAGCCTTTAGTGTTCTGATCGGAAGGATACTGCCCGGCTACTATGTTCTTGAGCGCCGGGTTTGGAGGGATGGGCTTAGCAGACAGGGGGTTCCTTATCATCGTACACGGAGCCGCCCACCAGTATATCCGCGTCGGCATGGCACCAGCCCCAGGCCGAAAGGACGACGGCCAGCGCAAGGCAGGAGCTTTTCAAAAAACGCAACAGGCGCATCGCTACCGAAGCCTGCACGGATTACCCCCATAGAGGGCGCGATAGGTGCTGTCGTAATCCTCCACCATCCTTGCCATGTCAAACCTCATGCGAACCGTCCTTCTGGCATTTGCAGTGATTTTTTCCCGTTCCGGCCCTTTTATCAGGACCTGCATTGTATGATCCGCCATACGCTTAATGTCGTTCAACGGGACCAGAAAGCCGTTGGCGCCGTGCTCTATTATCTCGCTATTCCCTCCTACATCGGTCGCTACTACCGGCACCCCGGCGGCCATAGCCTCAAGTATCGAGTTCGGGGTGCCCTCTTCCATCGAGGTCAGCCAGAAGGCGTCGAAGCACTTCAAAAGTTTCGGGACGTCGTCCCTTCGCCCGATGAAGCGCACCGCGCGTTCCAGGCCCAGAGACATAGAGTAATCTTTCAACTCTTTTTCCCTGTCACCTGAGCCTGCCAGGACAAAGACGAGGCCTTCGGCCCGCGTAAGCACCTCCTTGGCGGCCTCGAGGAACATCTTAAGGTTCTTTCTCCCTGTAAGGCTCGCCACAGTGCCTATGACGCTTTGGCCTTCGGGCACTGGAAAGCCAAGAACACTGGACCTGTCCTCAATAACGGGGTCGAACTCAGTCCAATCGATCCCGTTATAGATGACCTTTGCTCTGCGCTCTGGCAGGCGGTAAAGCCTTTTTTCGTACATCAGGGCCTCGGCCGAGTTGTATATCACAAGGTCGCTCAGCCTGTACAACGCATTATTCGCCAGATAAACGGCGCTTTTGCACCTCTCCTTGCCCCTTATGGTTATTATCTTTATGGGGACCGAGGCTAAAAGAGCGCCGCTTATGCCGTAGGCAATCGCCGAGTAACTCCAGCACTGTATGATATCGGGCCTGAAATCCCTTATGAGGCTTACAAGCCTGGACAGCCTCCGTAGCTCGATGCGTCCTTTTCTTTCGATCTCCACGCACCTGGCGTATCTCGATATCTCTTTCGTCCAGAAGCAGCCTTCGGAAAGGCTCACCACCATGATGTCGTAGCTTTGACTATCCAGCCTCCTTACAAGCTCGAATAACTGTTTTTCCTGCCCGCCCTTGTTAAGAGACGGAGCGACATGGAGGAGCTTTATCTTTCCCATACCTTTAACCTGTTTTCGCGGATGAAGCTTATCTACCGCTCACGAAATCCAAATACATTGTGTAGGCACGGGTCAGGTATTCGCGCACCACCACGTGCTTTTTAGTCTTTACGTACAAAAGGAAGGCGAGATAGCCCAGGAAAGGCACAGGGAACCTGCCTGAGAGCATCTTTATCGAGGCCTTCCTGAGGTAGTTGTAATCAATCCCCTTGATCCTTCTGTAGTCAGGCGCATAAGTGTACATCTCATCCGGTGAGTTCACAAGGGAAAGCCCGTGCTCGGTTACGTAGTCGTACAAGGCGGTGCCTTCGATGGGCGTGTAGAAAGAGACGGAAACGATATCCGGCTTCATCTTTCGCACGTGCCTTACAGTCATGTCCACGTCCTGCCTGCTCTCGAACGGCGTGCCAAGCATAAAATTGGCCACATTCACCACCTTGTACTTCCTGAGTATCTCTGCGGCGGCCAGGTTCTGCTCGGCGGTGATCTTTTTTCCGAGCGATTCAAGGACACTGTTGCTCCCGGATTCGTAGCCGACGATGGCTATCTTTAGCCCTGCCTCGCTGAGGTCGCGGATAAGGTCCTGGTTCTTCACGATAAGATCGGCGCGCGTCTGTATGGCGAACCTCTGGTCAAAGCCGTTATCCCGGTATTTGCGGCAGAACTCCTCTACCCAGCCCTTGTTTATCGTGAATGTGTAGTCGTAGAACTTTATAGACCTGAATGCGTATTTTTCCCTGAGGTATTTGAGCTCATCGATCACCCTGTCCACAGAGGCGTACTTCAATTTTCTTCCGAAAAGCGCATCGTCGCTCGACCTCTCCGAAGGGGCGCAGTACCTGCATCCGTACGGGCATCCTCTGCTCGATATCATCGTTATCATGGGGGCAGGCAGGAGCCCCGGATAATTCGGGTGTTTTACGCATTCCGCAAACGGATACAATTCCCTGTCCACGAAAGGAAGGGAGTCCATTACCATAGGCTCGCCCCTTATGACCTTCTCGCTTATGAAGTTAAGCCCCCTCCGGGCTCCGTCGGAAAGATGTGACAGGAGCTTCGGGAAAGTCCCCTCGCCCTCCCCTGCCACCAGGTAGTCGTAGTTCGGGTCTTTCTGCAGCCTGTCCCAGGCTATCCCGACGTGTACGCCTCCTACGACGACGAAGGTCTTAGGGTTTATCTTTTTTATCCGCGCCGCGATGTCGGAAAGGAACAGCTCGTCGCAGGTTCGCATGCTCAGCCCGACGACGTCTGGTTCTTGACCTGCTATCACCCTTTCAAGCTCGCCGTAGCCGTTTACCTGCCTTACGTCTATCAGGCAGACCGAGTGGCCTGCGCCCTTGGCCGAGGCGGACAGGGCGCAAAGCCCGTAATGGGGCATGGAGGTCCAGTAGGATTTACCGAAGGTATTGAAGCTCTGCGGACCCTGGCCCGCGTCAAACAGGGATACTTTCATGTCCGTCACCTTATAAATGAACTACCCCGCCGAAGCACTCTTCACGGGAGGGGGGAGAAATAAGCGCCCCTTATTTGAGCGACCTCACTATATACGACATCTTCCTTAGTATCCTCTTCCACATGCGCCAGTTTATGCGTCCTTTTCTGAAAGCGAAATACCCCTGCATCAGGAAACCCAGTAGCCTCTGGCGCGTCATCGTCCTTTCGCTTACGCCGGGGATGCGCATATTGATGTCCCACACGCCCTTCATCTCCTTCTTCATCAGGTCGTGTCTGACGGCGATGTCCCACAGGCGCGCCCCTGGCATGGGCGTTGCGAACTGCCAGGAGATATAATCGAGAAGGCCCTCCTTTGAAAGCCTCCATGCCGTTTTCAAGGTATTGTTGACCTCTGCGGGCGTCTCCCACCTGAGCTCGTTGTTCTCCTCCCATACCTGATAGAGCATCATATAGCCGAATATCTGGATACCGTATCTCTTGAGGAGCCTGCAGACATCCGGTATCTTATCGACCTTGTACCGTTTGTCGATGCCGTCTATCACGCGCTGGTTCACGCTCTCTATGCCGAGGTACACGAGCCAGCAATTGATATCAGCGAGCGCCGAGGCAAGCTCGTCGTTTATCGTGTCCACCCGGAGATTGCACTGGAAGTAAAGGTCCTTCCAGCCCGCCTTCCTTATCTCGTTGCACAGCTTGAGGCACCACGACATATTCGGGTTGAGCTCGTCGGCGCGGATGTATATCTCGCGCACGCCCCTGTCGTACAGGTAGCCTATCTCCTGGACAACGAGCTTCGGGTCTTTCATCCTGAACCATGGCTTGTCAGTCCTCCAGATCGGGTTTGAGCAGTAGACGCAGTTGAAAGGGCATCCCCTGCTCGAAAGAACGCAGGTGGCGTACCCTCCGGACTTCCTTAGATGCGGGCCCGAATAACGCTGAATATCTATCATGTCCCATGCCGGCATGGGCAGTTTGTTTATATCGCAGAACTTCCTTTTAGCCGTCCTTACGATACGGCCGTTTTCCCGGTAGGCTATCCCGTTTATGTCGCCAAGCGAGGATATTTCGCCCCGGAAGTAGGAAATTATCTCCACTAGCGTCTCCTCTCCCTCACCTATGCACACGATGTCGGCCCTCGACTTTTCGAGGACGTCCTCGGGCATGGCGGTCGGGTGAGTACCCCCGCAGATGACGGGGATATCAGGAAACCTGTTTTTGACCTCGTTGATAAGGGCGTACGGGTTTTTCTTGTATGTGAGAGTGTGGGAGGCGAAGGAGATGCCATAGACATCCGGCCTGATCTTCTCAACCATCCGGATGTGCATGTCAAATGACATTGTCTCTATGTATTCTACGCTCACCTTGTCCTTCATCTTTTCGCGGATGTAACTTATGAGGGACAGCAGCCCCATGTTCGGATAGCCTATTACGTTACCCTGCCTGTTGTTTGACTCTACAGGATTCGCGAGCGCTATCTTCATATCCCTCTTCCTTCCCGTTCGGAGATAGAATCGCAAAGGGTCTGCATCAATCTCTCAAAGTTCTTTTCTATGTCGATCCGCTCAACGGCTATCCTGAAGTTCTTCTGCGCCATCTGGCCGCGAAGCATGTCATCGCGCAGAAGCTCCACGATCTTTTTTGCGAGCGCATCGGGGTCTCTGCGAGGGACGACGTATCCATTATCCCCATCTTTTATCCACTCCATCACCGCAGGCACGTCGGTGACTACCACCGGAAGGGCGCAGGCCATGGCCTCAAGCAGCGAAAGGGGAGTCCCATCGCTAAGCGAGCTTGAGACGTATATGTCAGCGGCGTTAAGGAACGCGGCAAGAGTGCCATTCTCTACGTGTCCGGCGAAGTAGGCGTATCCGTCGATATTGTGCCTCTTCAAAAACTCCATATGAGCCTGCCTGTAGGGGCCGTCGCCGCAGAATATCACCCTGACATCCGGAAAGTCCCTCGTGACCTGGACAAGTGCTTCAAGAAAATATTCAACCCCGTATACAATGTCTATCAGCGACCTCGTCATGATTAGGATCTTCTTTCCCTCCCAGCCAAGCTCTTTCACTATTTCCGCCTTTGGAACGGAAGGGTTGAAATTATCAAGGTCCACGCCGGGAAGCAGCGTGACCTTAATCTTCTCCCCGGGATATTCAGGGACAAGGTCAAGGACCTCCTTCTTGATTATCTCGGCATCAGCAAGTATTATCTCGGATCGCCTTACGGCGAATTGGATAAAAAACCTCCTGAGCTTTGATTTTCTCGCGCTTATCTGCACGTCCGTCCCGCCGGGCAGCAACACCAGCGGCCTGGCATTTGCCAGAGCGGCAATGAATCCGTATTTATCGATGATATGACAGGCCAGGACGACAGCTGGCCTTATTTTGCGCACCACCCTTCTTGAATAAACAACAGCCCTGACCATGTTCAGGAAGTTATCTATTGCTGATGACCCGGTAAAACTTTCAAGCGGCAGGTTATGCAGCTGCGCCCCCATGATCTCAGGCAGCCTGTTTTTCATTCTCACTTCTTGAAGCCCTCTCTGGAAAGACACTATGTGAAGCTCGATTCCGGAGCCGGCGAACATATCAAAGAACCTCTGGTCATGTATCGTCTCCCCGTTAGAAAAATAGGCTACTCTCATCCGTCTCTTCCTCCGCCAGTGTGCGCGCAAACAGCCCTGAAATCCGCAAATCCGTAATTACCTTGTCACGGGCCCAAGGCCCGATTCAGCCCCGCGAGACGCGTTAGGCGATGACTGCTTCATCTTAATAAGGTCGTGCATGTATCTTCCCGCAATTCCCGTGAACACCCAGAAGGTATGATGGAAGATCGGGTAAGCTGATATGAGTGAAAACCATATCGATACGATCAGCCAGGAGATGAACATATTCACGTACAGGGCCCTTTGCCCGCCTCGGCCCTCCAGCCTTACACAGGCCCTTCTGCACTTGAAAACAGTCCATAATATCGATGCGAAAAGGGCGATCACAAGAAAAGCGCCGGTAAACCCGGTGCCGAAGAAAAGATAGGACAAGAGATTATGCGGATTGTCGCCCGGAGCGAAAAACTGATATTTTTCGTGAACCATGTATGTGTAATTCTTAAACCCGGCCCCGCTAAGGAGCACTACCACAGGCTCCATGAACAAAAGAACGAAAACATCATAAAAATAATCCACCCTTTGGAAGCTCCCAGTCATCTGCCCTTCCGAGAGACGGTGCCCTACCGCCGCCGGTAGATATTCCAAAAAGGGGATTTTGACAAGCGCAAAGTATACGGTCGCCGCCAAGACGAGGCATGACGCGCCAAGCCTCAAAAAACCAATCCTCTTGACGCACAGCGCCAATGAGACTACTGTGCCCAGGGCAAAACCCGTCCAACCGCCTTTCGAGAAGGTGAAAAAAGTCACGCCCATAAGGAAAAGAAATGCCGGAAGATAGACGCCCCATTTTTTGAGAACCGACCTCTCCTTAATGAAAAACATGAGGACTATCGTGCCGCCTATGCTTGTCTGTATAGTAAGGGTATTGGCGTTAAGCAGGCCCTCGTCATGGTGCGCGATGCGGTAATAATGCCCGGCCAGCAGGTGTCCTCCTGTGGCGTGAGAGACCTGGTATAGCCCGAAGGCGGCTACCGCAATAACGCCGACGGCAAAATACCAGAAGGCGTCTTCCACGAGCCTATCATCAACAATCAGGCTAGCGAACACCATGAGCGAGAACAGGTATAGGAACTTGATGAAAATAACCGTCTCCATGTCGAGGTTGGGATATCCGATGACAAACGTGACGATGATCGTGGTCAGATGGGCCAGTATGAAAAGGCCCGATAAATATAGCCACGGCCTGGGTATCATCACCTTGACCTTGAACCCGGTACCGGCGATATAAAAGGCCATCATCCCGAAAAAAAGAACGTCATAGACGAACAGTCCCTGGGAAATCTGCAGGAACTGCGCGTCATAGGTGAGCCCCAGCATCAAGAACGAGAGTTTAACGAAAAAACTCAATTCCTGCTCCTCAGCAAACTGTTGAATTTGGCGGAGATCACGAACCATTCGTCTTCATCTATGGCCTTAAGCAAAAATAGTGCAAGGATGTACAGCGTGACACCTGCAAGGCACGTTATGACGATGCCGTAGCCATGGAGGATGAATAAGCCAGTCATCATGACGACTGATGAAAGCAACGGCTTATAAGCATATGACAGAATGCTTTTGACCAAAAAATCCTCTGAGGGAAAACAGAAGGCCTTTATAAGAAGGGTGTACAGTATCTCGACGGCAAGCATTACGAGCGCGGCGGCGACTATCCCGAACCCCTCTACCAGGAGGTAATTCAGGCCTATCTTCAAGCCGATGGCAACAAGGGTGACGAAAAAAAGGCTTCTCTCCCTGCCCGTCGAATAGGCTATCCGGATCATAAAAGATTTTAAGAACACGAAAGGTATCGTGAAGAGGAATATCTTCACGATCTGCCCGGTTTCAATGAAAGACCTCCCGTAGATAAGCGGTATCAGCCCGTCTATGATAAAAAGGCCGATGAATGGAATCGGGACGCCAATGATCAGGAAGAACTTGTTGCTCTTTCTGCATATGAGCTCGAAATGGCCGCTGTCCTCATGGTAGATCCTTGATATCAGCGGATAGACCGACGAGAAGTAGGCAAGGGAGAAGGCTATAGACAGGTCTATGAAAAGGAAGGCCGCGCTGTATATGCCGACCTTCTCGTAGGGAAGGAGATCCGAGATAATAAGCTGGTCTACCTTCCAGTAATACCCGAAGACGATGACGGATAGGACAAACCAAAACGAGCTGTTCAGGTTCTGACGCAGCCACCCCCAGTCCATCCTGAAGGCCAGAGGAAAAAACCTTGAGCGGTAGATCGCGGCCCCGAAGGCAAAGACGAGAAAATACGAAACCGAGATGCCCGCGACAATATAGCCCAGCCCCAGGTCGAGGTAGACGGCGGCTATGATAAAGGAACTCTTCAACACGCTGTAGGCTATGTCGAGCATGGTCACGTATTCGAGCCGCTCATAGCCGCCGAAAAATGAGCATATTGTCTTGTTGAACGAATAAAAAAGGTGGAACATGGAGAGGAGCAGCACCAAGACCTTGATCTCCCACGCCTTGTCGGACAATAACATCCACCCGGCTACAATGCCGATGAATACCGGGACAAGAAGGGCCCTGAGCGTCAGTACGTTCATCAGTATAGGCTCACCCTTGCTCCTTTCCCTGGCTATCTCCCTTACCATCAGGACGTCGACCCCGTAGCACAGTACGGTGTCGGCCATTATCACAAAGGCCAGGATGAAGGAATACCGTCCGTACCCATCGGCGCCGAGATACCTTGCCAGAACGACAGTAAGGACTAGCCCCACAGCCTTCTGGATGGTGGTGGATATCAGAAGATAGGTCGTGTTCTTGAAAAGTGTTTCGCCCGACCTCATGAAACAGTCTCCAGTCAGTTTGAGCGAGGAGAGGATTCTGGATGCGTTGGTTGAGAAGTCAAATGGTCGCGATTTCCGCAGAGGCCCGGCTTGTCCTATTTAAACGTCTTAAGCAAGGATTGCAGATGCTTTTTTACCGAGCGCCGTCGCATGTCGAGCCATTCGTAGAGGCGGTAGTCGTAAAGCTTCCCGAATCTCAAAAGCCGCCATCTAATCCTGGTGGATATAAGCCAGGGGCTTAGCGCCAACTTCAGAAGGGCCGATTTTACACAGCCGAATCCTCTGAAGTGGTCGTCTATGTAGCGGAAGAAGATGATATACCAGAAGTATTTGACAAAATCCGGCTCATCGAGCCATGCGAACTTTTCCGGCTCCGACTGCTGCTCGAACATATTCCCGTATTTGGACCGCGCCCAGCCCTCGAAAGACTCAGGGAACTTCATGCTCCATTCACTGTTCCCGGCTATCATTTCGTAGAGCTTGCCGCCTGGATATATGTAGTAGGCGAAAGGCCCGAGGATAATATGCCTCTTGTCTATCTTCTTTATCTTGCCGATAAGCCTTACGGTCTGTATCCTGTCCTCGCTCGTCTCGGTCGGATATCCGGAGAGGAACGAAAAGGATCCGCGTATGCCTATCTCGGCGCAGACCCTTGCGGCCCTCAGGGTGTCCTCCACCGTGATCCCTTTTTTGAGGAACTTGAGGCACCTGTCAGAACCGGACTCTGCCCCGAACCTCAACTCCTCGCATTTGCTGGCTATCAGAAGATCTATTATCTCCCTGTCTATCTTGCTCCTGAAGTCGCTGGCCCTGCATGTGGTGATCCATGTAAACGGATAATTTTTCACGGCAAGACCCGAAAGTATCCTTGCCACGCGGTCCCTGTCAGCGAAGAAGTACTCGTCCCTGAAATAGAGCTTCTCGAAGCGGTACTTCTCGTAAAGGCGTCCGACCTCATCGAGGACAACATCGGCCGTCTTGCCCCTCCACCTGTTTCCTATGGCGCTGTTGTAGCAAAACGTGCATTTGAACATGCACCCGCGCCCGGTCAGGTAGCAAAACTGCTTTTTCATCGCCTTCATAATGCCAGGGTCTATGACGCCGTAGTCGGCGTCATAAAGCTCCTCATAAGGAAGCGTCTCGAACGGCTTTTTGAGCATCTCTGTCGCATTGGACCTGGTGAGCACATTTGCAATGTTGTCCGTACTTCCGCCTGAATCGAGGGCATTACAGAGCGCCAGGAGACTCTTTTCGCCGTCGCCGGCCACGGCGAAATCTATCAGGTCGGATTGTACGGTCTGGCCCGGATAGAGCGTGACATGATGCCCGCCCACGACGATGAATGGCCTGAGTCCCTTGTCCCTGAGATGGAGCATGCTCCTGCAAGTGTCCCCCACTTGAGGCGTCATCATCGAAAAGCCCACTATATCCGACGAGCGGGCCTTTTGCTCAAGCAGACCCAGATACTCCCCGTAGGTATGGATGGACCCGTCGAGGATCTCGACATGATGGCCGGAGTTCTTTTTTATGTAGCTAGCGAGCGCAAGCAGACCGTAATGAAAATTCGCGTTCGTTGGCCTGTAAAACGAGCGTGTAGCCGTGAGCAGTATCCTCGCCATTTCAGTATCAGCTCTCCGAATTAACTCTCCGGCCAGTCCTTCCTCATCTGTCGCCCGGCACCGGATAATAGAGATCGGGCTCGTACAGAAAAAAAGTGTCGCATTGTTCGCATATAAGGCCGCCTCTGTCGCCCCGGAACAATTTTGAGCGTATCATCTTGTAGCGCCGGCTGTTCCATATCTCCAGGAGCGAACTCGTTTCGACGTCTCCCACGACCTCCTTGTGAAAGTAATCCGCGCTGCAGATAACGGCCTTGCCGTCATAGGTTATGTACATCTGCACGAACGGATAGATACAGAATTCCTTTAACGGCTCCTTAAGCACTTTTGTCTTGAGATTGCCTGCCCGGTTCGTGTAATTCGTGTAAAACCTCGTAATGGAAAAAGAGACGCGGGCCATGCGCTCGCTCTCCAGCCTGAAGAATATCCTTAAGTATTTTTTTGACGTGTCGTCAAGCGTGAGCAAATAATAAGTCCCAAGGAAGACAACGCTCGACCATCGATGCAATACGGCGTTTCGACGGCTCATCTTTACGACAGACGCAAGCGCATTGATCAGTGGGAATACCAGCCGCTTTCTCGCCTTTGAATAATGGTTGATCGCTATCCTGTCGGCGCCGTTCTCAAAAAGCTCCACGAGATACCTGTATGAAAGGACGCTCCCGTTGGTGATTATGAGTATGCAGGCGTCATTACAATATTCCCTGGCAAGCCTTACAAACCTCACGAGGTTCTTGCTCAAAAGGGGCTCGTTCATCAGGTGGAACGAGATCCGCCCGCAAAATCCCATCTCCTTAAGGTCTCCGAGCACCTTCAGGTAAAGTTCTTCGGACATCGCCCCCTTGGGCATGGATGAGCTTTCCTCCTGGCCATGCGGGCAGAAAGGGCATTTGCTGTTACAATATTTGTGGATGCCTATCTCTATGTGGGAAAAAGCCCTTTCAAGGATTGGCGTGCCGTTCACCATCGGTTGTTCCGCGTCACCATGGGCTATGGAGCTTAATAAGCCCAGGTCATCTGTTCGCGATCCAGTCAGCCCCTCTCTTGCCATATCAAACCCCGGCGCGAACGGTCTCGTCTTTCGCAAACGGTTTTTTTGCACCCTCCAGCACGATCATGCAGGCGTCCTTTTTTTTGCACTTGGGGCAAGGCGCAACATGACACTCTCCTTGACCCCCCTTCGGCCACCTGTAAACGGCCCCATCCCCCTTACTTGCGCCCACTGCCTCCAGATAGCACAGGAAATGGAAAACGCACCTGCACCCGCTGCATTCGACATGGCACTGCCTCATGCTGAGCGTATGCTCGGATCTGAAAAAATAAGCCCTTATCTTCGTCCCGCAACATACGCATATCTCCCCTTCGATGAAAAGCTCGCGTACCTTCCTCGCAAGCCTGTTCATCTTGTTTAGCGGGACGCTCTGGTTTGAGGCACTCGGAAAATCAGCAAGCCTGAATCTCACCGTATCCTCCTTTTTCCATGCATCGGCGCACCTTCAAGACGATCACCTGGATGCCGCCTCCGGAAAACTCTTTTATTTTTTCTATTCCGAGAGCAGATTGCTTTTTCTTTGATTCTTTCAGGAGGCGTTCAACGGCTCTTATGTCATCCAAGACGGCGTAATCAGCCCCTGTATCTCTCAGCAGACCAATTATCTCGCCTTCTTTTTTCAGAGGCCCAAGATAAAAAAGCCTGGCTCCAGCATAGAATGAAACGACCGGCAATGGCGAGACGATCTTAATTCTTTCCTTCTGCTCAATTCCCCGTATGAACAGACCGACCTCCTTTTGGAGCAGCTCATCCCTGTAGGTCTTTCCGTCAAACATCGGCTTGACTGCCCATGGCGCAAAGACAATTAGAAAAATAATCATAAAAACCCCGGGCAGATGCCTATGTCTCTGCGCCAATCCATTCTGAAGGAGCGCAAGGCCCCTGCCGGCAAAAACGGAAAAAAACGGCGTTACGCACAGAAAATACCTGTTATCTGTCGGATACTTCATAAACGGAAAGACGAACGCATAGATCACAGGGATCAAGAGAAGCAGCATCTCTTTTTTACCAGCCCCGGCCCCGATCCCTGCTCCGGCAAAAAGCATCAGAAGCACAGGAAAGACAGCAGGCAGAATGTAGTGCACGGCCTTGTACAAGCCCTCCGTTCTTTTTGTCAAAAACGCCCTCCACTGAGATCCGCTCTTTATTATCTCTTCGCCTTCTATATAGCCGTAATCCCTGATAAGCTTTTCTTTCGCGGCCTCGGGCGCCGCAACGGGGGTTACATAATAATTTAGCTTCTTGCTTATCGTAATCTCTCCGGTCTGAATGTACAGGACCGCGGCATAAGCCGCGTAGAGAGTTAATGCGGCAAAAATCAAAACGAACATGGATAACAAATTTGCCCGCAAAGCCCCTGAGTCGATAGCGTAATAGAGGAAAGGAATCGACAATAGAAGCAAAATGCCGTCAAAACGCACAAGGTAAGAAAGCCCCAGGAACAGGCCGGTCAGAAAAAAATATGCCCTGCCTCTTCTCTCTATCGCAAGCGCGCATGAATAGATTACTGCCACGGCCATGAGCGTATAAAAAGATTCCTTGAGAACCGTCACGGATGAGAGCGCGTGCAGGGGCACCAGCGACAATATGAGAGCCGAATAGATGCCTGTTTTCTGTCCGTAGAGCCTTTTAGCGAGCATGTAGACAAGATATATCGTGGCTACTGCTGAGGCGAGCGAGACCAGCTGGCCGCTTCTTACGTAATCCAGTGGAGTCAATGCCGAGACAGCGAAGATCAAAGCAGGATACAAAGGCTCATGGTGGTGCTCCGGCACGTCTACGGTGAAGAAGTCTCCTGCGGCGAATGTCTTTGCCATCTCTATAAGGACGACCCCGTCAGGCGCTACCACGTCAAAGCCGTAAAGAAGAAGAAGCCTTGCCCCCAGTGCGATAACGACCACAACCGCAAGCGAAAGCCCCGGGGCGCTCTTCAAGCACAAGCTCATGCCCATAAGAAAATCATCCTTTATGCCTTTTCATAAGCTCGATCACCGCGACGTCCCTCATGGCCCTGGTTAGAAGAGGACCTCCGACGACGACGTACTGGAAGGTCACGACGAGCCGGTTGAGAAGCGTTATAACGGCCGCATCAGCTGCTGGTACCTGCAAGTACACAAGAAAGGCACCCATACTGACATCCCTTACCCCGATCCCGCCCGGTAGCCCGGAGAGCCTGCCGAGTATCATCGAACTCCAATAGCCTATGAACGCCGAGGAGTACATCAGCTCAACGCCGCAGCTCCTGCCAGTGAAGTATAGCGTAAGCGGGAGAATCAAAATGACGGAGACAATGTACAGCGAATAGCGGATCAAAAAACCGTTGTCGAGAAATGCCCTTAGGCTCTGCTTGAGCGACTCGACGTCCTTCCTTTCCGACACGCCAAACTTTGCCATGGCTTTCCTGAAAAACCGTGGAGCCCCTTCGCCTTTGTCTATGATATAAAGGAGCGCCTTCTCATATTGGGTCATCGATAGCGTAAATATGCCGAGTATTGAAAGCCAGGCTGCGATGGTTACCGTCCTTACTCCCTCAAGGAACGCCCCTCCCGCGAACAGGAGTATCGATAAGAGCAGGAACAGGTCCCAGTACAGGGTATAAATCTGCTCGAAAATGACCGCCAGCACGGTCTTTCTGACAGGGACCTTGCTGTAGAAGTACGTCATCATCGGTTTTGAGATTAAGGCCCCTGTCCCGAGCGGCGCCACATACGCCGCAAGCTGCACGGTGTTCGTGATGAGAAAGGAATGTACAGACGAGATGGGCTGGCCCAGCTGCGCCAGGATCGCCTGAAACCTCTTTGCGAAGATGATTATCGCCACTGAATTAACGATAAGCGCGACAGCTATGTTAAAGATGAACCCGGACGAATATATGGTCAGACGGCCAATCAGCTCTTCCATCATATCCGCTCCATGTACAGGCATGTCTCGCAAAGCGAAAGGAGGTTATTATCCATTAGCCTCCTCCTGAAGCCGGTATATTCGGGAGAGTTCCATATATCGTATAGAGGCTTTTCAAGGACGCTGCCGAAGCTTCTGCGGATGGCGTAGCAATGAAAGACGTTGCCTCTCGAATCTATCCTGCCCTTGAATATAGACCTGCAAAAACAACTTCCCTTGGACCTGTTGTTTTTTGAGTAGTGCGTTTCGGCTGAGGAGGTGAAATCATCCGGCAGGTAGAATATCCTCATCCCCAGACTTCCGGCCCTTTCCTCTGCGGCCTTAATCCCCTCCATGAGAAGCGCAAACGGATAGCCCGCGTCTTTCGACTCGCTTATCCTCAGCTTGAAATCCGACTCAGGGAATCCCAGGACTTCGGACGCTTCCCTGAGGTCCTGGCCCGTGTACTTCCGCTCGAATTCGAGTATGAGGTTGTCAAGGCCGAGGCCGTGAGCGGTATCAACTATCTCGGAAAGCCGCCTGATGTTCTCATCAGAGATCACCGCGACCATGAACACGAAAAAGCGTTTGCGCGCAAGCTTTATGCCGCGTGCGGCGCGCTCAAAGGCATGGTCCCAGTTTCGCATCCTGTTATGCAGATCCTCGGGACCGTCGATAGAGACACCGATAGCCTGTATGTTGGATAGCATTGAGAGCTTCCCGCAAACCTCCTCATTTAACAGCGTACCGTTTGTGGTTATATGCACAGGGACTTTCATTGAGTCGAAAAAACCGATCATCTCGAAGACGTCCTTCCTCATGAAGACCTCGCCTCCGATGAGGCTTACCTTTCTAACCCCTTTTACGCGTGACGCGAATATGCTTTTGATCTCCTCGATGCTCAGCTCGTTTGAGGTCAAATCAGCGTTCCTCTCCTGATAGCACATCGAGCACCTGAGATTGCATCTGTACGTCGGCTCAAAGACGATGTTCGACGGGGGCGCAAGCACATAATCCTTCGCTATCTTCCCAAAGGCCCTGCGGCTCTCAAACCTGGAGCACCTTATGAACTGTCTGCGTACCGTGTTGTACGCCCCCAGCCTGGCCAGGCCTTTCAGAAGCGTTCCGCCGAACCTTCTGTTTATTATCCCTTCTAAAAACACTTGAGCACCTGAGAGTCCGCGTCACTGCACTGAATTCTTTTGGCGCACCTGTAAAGATCGATTATCACCTCGAGGGCCTTCAAGGCCTCTTTGCCGTTAGGCTCGGCCCTGTTTGAGATGATATCCAGGAGCTGGTCCCCGAGCAGGCCCTTCCTCCACGGCATCATTGAATAAATGAGAGAAACCGCCAGCCAGCGCGCCCTGCTCCCCTTTGCGTCGGCCCCAAAGCTCCATTGTACGATGCGGTTGTTCTGTACCGCGGCAGCCCCCTTTGTGCCGTACACCTCGAGCCTGTCCGGCTGCCTTGAGCTGGCTGAGGTCGAGGCCTGGAAAGATGCGACGGCTCCTCCCTTGAACAGTATCTGCCCTGAGGCTGTGTCTTCCACTCCTATTTGGTGAGATACCGTGCGCATCTCGCAGCCAAGCCCCTCTGCTTCCCCTCCGAGCCACAGCAAGACGTCTATCCAGTGAATGCACTGCATCATGAGCACCCCTCCTCCAGCAAGGTCCGGCCTTTTACGCCAGCCCCCGGAGCTGTCGTAGTAGGCCTGCGGCCTGTGCCAGTTCATGGAAAGGTTCATGGCGTAAACCCTGCCGAAACTGCCAGCCTCAATCTCTTTTTTTATCTTCCTCAGCGCCTGGCTGTAGCGGAACTGGCTTATCACATAGAGCCTTACCCCTTTCTTCGCGCAAACATCTACAAGCCTTCTGGCGGCCTCAAGCTCTATGTCGATGGGCTTTTCCACTATGACGTTCTTCCCTGCCTCGGCCGCCATGATCCCGTATCTGGCGTGCTCGTTATGGCGGCACACAATGTCCACGAAGGACACCTCATTGTCGTTCAGGCATTCCTCGAACGAGGAATAGCTTTTGACGCCGTATCTACGGGCGAACTCGTTTCTTCTTTCCGGGTCGCTCCCGTAGACCCCGGCCACCGCCGAACGAGCATCGCCCGTCAACGCCCTTGCGTGCTCCCCGGCAAACCCGCCTGTCCCGACTATCGCGACATTGACCTTTTTCACCGCGACTGACACCCGATCCTTTTCAATAAGCGCCTTAGCTTTGGCACGCGGTATATCCCGCCTTCACCTGCATAATTGCAGTTTACGCAAAGGGGTGAAAACGCCCTGTCTCCTCTTCTGAGCTTTTCCCTTATCTCCTCGAATTTTTCGGAAAACCAGATGTCCTTCACGGACGAATCACCGACATTGCCCATATAGTTAACATCGTCATGATCGGCCACGCAGGAGACCACCTTGCCGTCCGGCTTTATGTAAAGCTGCTTGTATACGCGCTCGCAGAACATATTGACCACGGGCCGTAGCATGAACAGGCCTTTTACGTGCCCTCCCCGGTTGTCATGGAAGAAGAACTGGTCCTTCCCTTTGTCCTGCACAGTGCAGTAGTATCTCCTCCTGGCTACAAGCTCCTTTGACTTTTGCAGAACCCGGTCGTCATAGCACGACATTATCAGGTGGTCCAGCCCGTTTGTGAAAAGCCCGTCGAGGAGCTCAAGCGTTAGAAGGTCCCCGTTGGTGTTGAGGAACTGGAAAGCCTTCGGGAGCTTCTTTTTCACGTATCCGACAAAGGCGCATATCCTTTCATCAGAAAGCGGCTCGTTTATCTCAAAAAGGCTGACCCTGCCCGAATAATCGAGGCCCTCAAGATCGTCAATAATCTTTCGGAAAAGCCCCTCGTCCATCTTGTGTTTGATGCGCGCCCTTGCAGGGTCGCCCAGGGCGCAAAAGCTGCACCTCCTCGTGCAGTAAGAGGTGGTCTGGATGTTTATGTGCGAAAAAAGCGGCGTCTTCCTCCTGAGATAGGGGTAATAGTGCCTCCTCAGTCTGTTGACGTTCAGCAAGAAAACCCGCTTTAACCTTCCGACCTTCACCTTTGACACAGCCATCTTCAAAATGCCATTCAGCACGCTGACCGGTCTCTTCCGGCAAACGCCCTTTCGTACAGGCTTACGTAATGCCCTATCATCTTTTTTACTGAAAAATTCTCAACTATGTTCCTGTAGCCAGCCTCTCCCATTTCTTTTGCTAGCCCAGGGGCATCTATTATCCTCAAGACAGCGTCCGAGATCGCCTCGATGTCGTTCTTCTTGACCAGGACTCCGCACTGCCCGTTTACGGCCTCGCTGTTGCCTCCGACGTCGGTTACGACCACGGGCGTCTTCGAGGCCATGGCCTCAAGGATTGATTGCGCAAGGTTCTCGATGTGGGCCGGAAGGACGAAAACGCTTGCCACGGACAGCTCGCGCCTTACTTCTTCCGGCGCAAGGTAGTCGTGGAAGATGAAATTATCCTTGAGACCGTCCCTTTCGATGAGCCTTGATATCTGCGTGCCGAGCTTGACGCCTATTTTGCCGACGATGACGAACTTGACGCCTGTTTTCCTCGCGACGACCTTTCTGGATGCCAGTATAAGGTCGAGCACGCCTTTTCTCTCCATGTTTGAGCCGATGAACAGCACCCTTGCGCTCAGGTATTTGCCTTCAGCAGCGAGGTAACGATCTACGTCCTTGCCCCTGTGTATCACTGAAACCCTGTATTCAGGCAACCTGTAATGCTCCAGGAGCTTGTTTTTAAGATATCTTGTGTTGGACACGATGAAATCAAACCTTCGAAGCGCAGCCCTGTTGAGAAGGTACTGGGCCCTGTAATGGATGGCCCTCATAAGCACGTGGCCGGTCTTGTACGGGAAATTGAAGACGCTGCCACCCTCGAAGCAGTAATAGTCGTTTACGGAGACAACCAGCGGTATGCCCGTCTTTTTGATCCTGTCGTCCACAAAATGAGAGTCGTTTACGTCAAGCACGTGGACCAGCGAGAAAGGCGAAAGCTCCAGGCGCCTTGCGAAGACCTTCATCTTCAAGGCGAACATCCATCTGTTGTCGAGGACGTTCGGTATCATCCTGTCAAGAAAAGAACTGCCCGGGACAGGTACACGGATAATCTCGAGCCTCCCCGACATCTCATGGCGCTTAAGCCCTTCAGCACAAGGCGTTATGAAGGTTATCCCGTAGCCTTCCCCGAGCAGCCCCTCTGCCAGCGCTATGGCGAAAGAGCCATTTCCGGAACGGACATTTCCGTAAAACTCATGCCCGATGAGGCATATGGCTTTTCCGTTCCCCAGGCCCCTTGCAGCGTGTCTCATCCAAAAGTCCTCTATGCGGCGCGCGCCGCTCTGTGTTTGCGCCTGATGAACGGCTGCGAAAGATATAACACAAGCGCCACAAGCGTTACGGCTGAAATGACGGCCCCGGCCCTGAATACCTCTGGTTCATACTTGAACTCGACCTTGTGGGCTCCCACGGGCACTGATACAGAGCGCATGACATAGTTCGCCCGGTATATCTTCGTCTCGTTCCCGTCTATATAGGCCTTCCACCCCGGGTAATACGAATCGCTCATGACCAAAAAACCCGGCCTTTCGCACGCCGTCTCCAGAGTCACCCTTGATTGCGAATAAGCGGTGATTACCGGCATGGCGCAGGGCTGTCCTTCGCCGTGCTTCTCTGGATTCGTTCCGGCTGGCTCTTCTAATATAACGACCGATCGAGGGTCGAAAAGCCCTCCCTTCATGAACTCAAGGACTTTTTCCTTCGCAAGCACTACGGAACCGTCTACGGTAAAAGCCCTCGGCATGACCTGTTTGTTTTCGTAGACCTTAACGCCGTCCGGCCGGCTGTAGACCAGCTTCAAGTCATTAGAGTCGAGCTCCCCGGTCCTCACAAGGTATTTGACGTTGAGCAGCGAGAGGGCCGATATCGCTGACCCGGAAGGGCTCCCCTCCATGTAGCCCCGTTCAAACGCATGGTGGAAATCGTTCTGCCTCTGTATGCCTATGGAGGGCTTGCCGTCCGCGCCCTTCCATATATTTATCCCTCCGTACACAAAGGACGTAGCAAGTGTCTCCCTCCATTTATAGTACGCCCCGTCATCCAGCCTATAAGACTGTATCCGGTGCCTTTTCATGTATTCATCCCCTATGGCGTAATTTACCCTGAAAAGAGAACCGTCTTTTTTTATGAACATGGCTGTCTTCGGATAGGTACTGTAGAATTCACTGTCAATTGTATTTACATACCTGCCGTTCTGCCCTATGAGGTCTAATAGTACAATTAAAATCATCAGGTATCCGAAAGCGGCGCTTTTTAAAACGCCCTTTTTCCAGAGGTAAAGGCAAACCAACACGGAGGCGAGCATTATAAGCTGCCTGCCGATGCGCTCGTTCACCAGCCTCTCCGGGAACGAACCCGAACGGAGCAGTATCCACAGGGCGGTCATGACCGCACCCGCGTGAACGACTAAAATAAGGCGCCTGTCCCCGGCGATCCTTTTCCTGTGCCGCATGAGAAAATAGGCAGCCGCCGGCAGAACAAGGACGAGGAATTGCGAGGATAAAAGGAACCGGGGCGCAATCTGCCTGTAAAAGCTCCTGGAATATAGCGACTCCACGGGTGCCGTGGCGAACATTTTAAGCCCGGTCTCATAAGAGCTGGAAATTTGGCCCATGAATCTGTTTAATTCCGCGGCGTAAGGCGCCAGCAGCCATCCTGCAAGCATAATCGCCGTGGCCGTGGCCATCAAAAATAACGTAAGATGACCTGCCAGCCTCGCTGTTTTATCCTTTTGACCCTCTTGACAACCGTCCGTGGCCGCGCCGATGCATATGCCGGCAAGAACGGCCCCGGAGAAGCTGAACAGGTACAGATACCTAAGCGGTATCTGGAAGTTTCCGAAGCCCGGGACAAGATGAAACTGAAAAAAATAGAAGGGCAGGTCTCGCCCCATCGCGAAAATCAGGGAAAAAGCCGCGGCATACCCAAAAAACTTTTTGTGCCCGTTTTTACCGGACATAATCGCGGTTGCGGCAAAAATCAGGGCCGCAACCCCTATATAGCAGTACCTTTCTGCGCTGTATTCCGAGTTGAACCCCTCGAAGCCCTCGGTCAGATGCGCTCCGTATAGGTCAGGAAATACCAGCAGGGGCAGATCGGAAAGTTTCATGCTGTAATATGACGACGTTAGAAAGTCCAACCCTCCGGCGGAGCTTTCAACCCGGCCTCCCTGGCCTGAAAGCTCAAGTAGCGGCAGGAATTTTATTGCCGCAATTCCTATCCCGGCCCCTAGAACCAACGCAAGCCCCCTGGCGGCAAAAACAGCCTCGCCCCACTTGCTTTCCGAGCGGCCACCGTCCATGGATGCCGCCTTATAGACGATAAATAAAGCTGCCATCAGGAATGTGTAGCTCCAGAATTGCACATGGCCCTGAAAGAACTGGAACCCGTAGACTGCCCCGGCGGCGGCAAAGAACCTGGCATCGCGTCTTTTATAAGCCGTGTTTATTAAAAGAAGGATAAGCGGCAGCCACGCCATCGCGGGGGAAATGCAATACTGGTCGGACTGGCTCACCATGACGGAGGAAAACGTATATACAACCGCAGCCATGTAAGACCCTATGCGGCCTATCCCGATAGCGAGGGCGAAAAAGTACATGAAAAAAAGGCTCATGGCGTAGTGCGCGACCAGGAGATAATTGACAGCCGTATAGGCGGGCAGGAACAGAAAAAGGATGTTTATCGGATGGAGCCAGTATGAAAAGGCTGGCTCCGCCATAATAGGATAGCCGAGGTCGATCTCGCTGCGCCACAAAGGAAGGACCCCGTTTTTCAGAGAGCCGAAGGCAAAGTCGTTCACCGCAATCCCCTGGCTCCATATCTCAGGCCCGATAAGGGCCTTTCCGAAGAAGATGGGCTCCCTGAACAGATAGACGAGCGCCACGGTGCCCGTAATGCTGATGAATAACCTGTGGGCGGTAATATAAGGCGTCTTGCCTCTCATATGTCCGTTCATGATAGTCATGCCTTGATACTGCGTTTGAAGTCTCCCAGTTTGCGCGTCCCTTTTGCTCGCCCATTAACGCCAGCCAATATCTCAGTCATAAACCGTGTTTTTGACAGATCCGGGCCTACGGTCAGGCGTATCCAGTCCCTGCGGTCAACCGGTATCCTCGAGTCCGTCTTGAAAAGGACATTGTGTCTTTTCAGCACGTCAAGGACCTTGTCGTTCTCATCTCTGCCGTGCATATGCAACCAATTCGTTTTCGACGGGATCACGTCATAACCCGCTCCCTCAAGCAGAGAGACGAGAAGCTCGCGCTCTTTTATGGTCTTCTCCGCGTAATCGATGACCTCGGTCATGTTGTCGAGCATGTAAGAGGCGAACTTGACCGCGACCTGGTTGATCTCGTACAGAAGGCGCCATTTCGACAGCTCATCGATGATCTTGAAGCTTCCTGCCAGATATCCTGCCCTGAGCCCTGCCCCGCCGAAGGCCTTTGAGAATGTCCGGGCTATGGCTACATTGTCGTATCTCTCTATAAGGCCTATGGCCGAATCTGGCGCGTATTCGCGGTACGCTTCGTCTATCAGCACGGGTATCCCGTAGCCGCCGCATTTCCTGACGGCCGACTCAAGAACGCCTATCTCTATGAAGTCGCCCAGGGGGCTATTGGGATTCGCGATGGCCAAAAGCGCGGTATCCCTGTTTATCGAATCAAGGAGCCTGGAGAAGTCCAGCGTGTCCCTCGTAACATAGGGGACCTTTACGGCCCTGGCGTTGAAAAGATCGCTGTACACCCTGTACATCGGGAAACACGGCTCGGTTATTATGACCTCGCCTCCGGGAGATACGTATGATTCGAAAAATGCCTTTATCGCAGCGTCAACGCCGGGCACGAGAAAAAAGTTGCGCTCCTTCAGCCCGTGATGGGCAGCAAGCCTCTGCACAAGCCCTGTCGTTTCAGGGTAGCACAGGATGTCTTCCTGCGTTATCGAGCTTATGAACCTTCCGAAAAACCCTTCTGCAAACCGCGTCAGCCTCTCGCTCTTGTCCAGCCGGGCCTTGTTTGAGTGCCTCTCCACAACTGCGTTAGGGACCCTTACCACAGAATCAAGCCAGGGTTTGCTCCTGCTCATTTAAACCTCCGTTCAGAAAATGTCTATTTACCTGTGCCTGGGGCCTCTGAATGAGGTATCGTGCTCGAAGTAGCATCTCCTGAAGCCCTCGACCGCGTTGGCGTCGAGCTTGCCATAATAATTGTTTATGACCGTCCTGTTCGCCTCGAAAAGGAGCCTGTAGAACTCCTCGTCAGGTATGTCCGTGAAATTCGCGGTCATCCTGTCGGAGTTGACGTACTTCGAGTAGAAGTCCTCCGCGTCTTTAAGAAGCCCCCTTTCAACCGCAAGCTTGAAGAGCGCGGTCCCCGGATACGGGGTCACTGGCTTTATGGTCCTGAGCTGTATGCCGGTATTGTACCTGTTGAGGAAATCCACCCCTTTCCTTAGCGATTCCGCCGTATCCCCGGGGCTGCCCCAGATAATGTTCAGCCCCGGGTGCATGCCTGCCTTTATAGTGTTCTCCACGCCCTGATACGCCTCCTCAACAGTCTGTTTCTTGTTCATCATGTCGAGGACCTTCTGGTCGAGGGATTCGACGCCGTAGTTTATGTAAACGCAGCCGGCCTCCTTCACCCTCTTGAGGATATGCGGCCTTGCCACCTTGAGCCTGCCCATGCAGTTCCATCCGAACTCCAGCCCATGTTTCCCGATGCCCTCCACGAACCTGAGTATGTGCTTTTCAGATACCATGAGATTCTCGTCGGCAAACGTTATATGGGTAACGTTGTAGTCCTTCCTGAGCTTCTTTATCTCCTCCATCACGTTCTCAACGCTCCTCAGCCTGTAGCCGGTGTCCATCCTGTAGCAGAAGTTGCACCGGTAGACGCATCCCCTGCTTGCAAGCACAGGGAAGCACCTGTCCGTGTGGGAAGCGGCTATGTGCCTCTCAAGGACGTAGTGCTCCATGGGGAAGAGGTCCCATGCCGGGAACGGGACCGAGTCGAGCTCTGTTACGAGCTTCTCCCTCTCGTTGACCCTGACTTCAACCCCATAGCGGTAGGCTATGCCCTTGACCCCTTCAAGAGGCCTTTTGGACGAAAGCGCGTCGAGAAGGTTGCAAAAAACCGTCTCCCCTTCGCCAAGGACAGCGATGTCGGCCTCCAGCTTCCTGATGAAGTATTCGGGGGCGGCCGTGGGGCCGTGGCCTCCTAGAACAACCGTCGGCCTGTGCTTCGACGCGTTGACTTGGGCGAGGAAGCTGACGGCCTTTATGTACTGCTGGTAGCCGTATATCCCGACCCCCAGCACGTCGAACCGCTCCTTATCGAGAAAGTCTTTTATGGCCTCGTCCGGATAGTGATAGACCTCCTGGTTGTATATGGTTATGTCCCTGTAACCGCGCATCCTGGCCGCGGAGGCGAGATAAGCCGCCGCGAGCGGAAAGAAATTGACGTAAGATCCCTTGTCGAGAACGATAAGAAGTATCTTCATGCGCATGCGCTCACTCTCTGAAGATCCTTTCAAGCACGCTTGAAAGCTTCTTGTAGTCGCACCTCCTGCAGTGGACGCCAGGGCTGTCCAGCCTGCATTCCTCGGCCACCTGAAGCCTCTTAGGCGAGCCGAGCAGCTCGTCGAGTGAAGACCTGAATATGTTGCCCACCGGGCTCGACGACGTATTCAGGCAGCATATCCTCACGTCTCCGTTCACGTCCATGTAGAAGCCGCTTCTGGGCCAGAAGCAATCGTGAAAATCCCAGGGCGCCTTGCCTTTCACGTTTGTTTTGTACCTGATCAGGGTCTCATAAAGATTCTCTGTGAACTCCACCCTTATGTCCTGCCCCTCGCCCCACCACTGGGCTATATTCAGCCTGACCTCCTCGATCCAGGGATACCTCTCGCGCACAAGGAGATTGATCTTCTCTATGTCCCGGCAGTTCCTGTCGGTAACTACGAAGTTTATTGCCATGCGCGTCTGCCCCCTGTCGACGGCTGAGAGCCCGTCCAGGAACCTCAGCAACCTGGCCCATCTCGCGCCCCTTCTTTCCCTCTCGTAGTTTTCAGCATGCCCGTCCACCGAAAGATAGAGCAGCCCTATGAAAGGCAGCGCCTTGATGAAGTTGCCGTTCAATCCATGCTGGCAATTGGTCGCTGTGATGGTAAAGGCCTCCGGGAAAGTCTCCTTGAACCTGCGGCATATCTTATGAAACTCAGGATGCAGGAACGGCTCTCCGAGGCCCATTAGCTTGGCCTCCCTGATCGGCTCCGAGGACAGTTTATCGAGCACGATATCCCACTCCTTGAGGCCCATGTGCCTGGGCTGCCTGACGACATCCCTTCTGTTGCAGAACCTGCAGTCGATGTTGCAGAAGTTCGTTGTCTCCAGGTATGCGTACGTTACCGGCTGCCTGCCGCCCAACTCCTCCTCCTATTCTTCAGACAAGGCGTACTTATCAAGCTCATCGCCGTCGCGCGGGATGCTTACGGCCGAGCAAGAAGGGTACGGGTTTGTCCTTGCGAAGTCGTTTACGATTACCCTTTGAGCGTGATTGCAGCCCATGACGATGGAGTGCCAGCTTATCCCGTGCCTTTTAAGAGAGGCTTCGAGCTTCTCCCTGTACCTCTCCGGCCTTGAGGTGCACACGACTATCTGCGCGCCCTGCTCGGCCCATCCCTTGATGACCGAGATGTTATTTGCAAGGGGCTCGTCCTCGCCGTCCCAGTTGTCCAGCCCGTACTTCCCCTTGTTCCTGAAGATGACCCCGTCCACGTCTATGAAGTAAGTCCTTTTGCGCCTCAAGACCCTGTACCAGTCGCAGAGAAGCCCCCAGTCCTCGTAGTCCTCCGCTTCAAGGAACGCGAAGGCGCTTTTTCTGCGTATAAGGCGCGAGACTACATGGCTGAGATATATCTCGCCTTTGCCCTGCCATGAGCCGTCTATCTCATCGTAAACATCAAGAAAACCCTCGGCGGATTCAAACCCGTAGACCCCTGTGCAGATAATGTTCGAGCTTGCCGACTTCTCCACTATGTCGGCAACGCGCCTGTCCCCGTCGAGGACTATAAAGCTCTTCGAGCCCACGTCCCTTACCTCACGTCTTTTCCTTATATCCACGCCGACCAGGAAGTTGCCCGGCCTTTCAATGCCCACTTTCACGAATCCGTCAGAGTCCTTCGCCACAAGCGGGCCGCTTACCCCCATCTTCCTTATCGTCATCGCAATCGTCTCGCTCTGCGACCGGGTAAACCCGTCGAGGACGCAGACCTCGGCCTTGCCGCCGAAGGCCTGGGCAGCCACCTTATCAGCCGAGTATCTACGGCAGTGTTCATCTACCACGGTCACGATCACCCTTGCAGCGAAAGGCAGACTAAGGCCTTCCACCGCCTTTTCCGCCATGAGCTTGCCGTCGGGATAGGTGAGCATCCACTTCGGCCTGACCATGGGAAACCTCGTTGAGCGCCCTGCGCAAGGCACTATCAATGTGCCCATCTCAGCCCCTCGACCTTTTCAGAGTTTTTTTCTTTCGTGCACTGCGCATAGTATTCGTTGAAAAGGCGCACACCTACCGAATAGAAAAGCGGAAGCGTATGCTCGTTCTGCCTTGCCTTGTAAGGCAGCATCCTGCAGTAGTGTACGCCCTCATGAAAAAATAGCGACCTGTAGTCCTTCGGCGCCAGTTCTCTTCTCATCTTCCGGTCGAGGCTGTGGAAAAGGTTCTGGTACCTGTTCGATAGCTGCTCCTTGAAGCTTATCCTATGGCCGTCGACCCTTACCTCGTTTATATCGCAGAGGAACTCATACCCTGAGTGCAGCGACTGGTACAGCTTCGCTATGTCAACCATCGGGTCGGAGACCGCGTTCTCGTCATTAGGGTCAAGAAGTATGAACCTGCCGTCATTTACGATTATGTTATCTACCGTTAGGTCTCCGTGTATCTGGCATTCGCGAAAGCTCGAAAGCTCCTCTAAAATCTCCTTTGAGTCCATGATCTTGCGAAGGATCGAATGAAAGTTGTCGTAAAGGATCCCGTTTATCTCTATCTGTTCGAAGCTTAGGAGCCTTCGCATTACGGGGCTCATGGCGGCAACATCCATGACCTTGCCCACTGCCTTGCGGCTTATGTATTCGCTCATCGTCTTTTCAGACCGTACCTGCCTGCCGTTCAGATAGACCCTCCTGTTCATGAAATCGAGTATCGATTCGAGCACCTTTACGGAACTGGCAAGCGGGTTCTTGTGAATGTAATCGAAAAACGGCGCGTACTCGCCGTAGTACTTGAGGTCGTAGCAGTAAAACCTCTCGTTCTTCGAGCAGGAAAGAGGCTTGGGGAACTCAGGAAGGTCGTAGGACCGGAGCCACTGGTACTGCGCCCTCAGTTTTCCCTCGTATTGGGGCAACGCTATTTTGCGGACGAACTTGTCCCTGTCCTGGCCACACATCAAGAGCGTCACCGCGTTCGAGCCTCCCTTGAAGACCGTCATCACCTTCGAGGCCCCTTCGGTCTCGAACCCTGTGACTATGCTGTAGATCATGTTCTGGGAAAAATATTCGTCCAGGAAGTGGCTTAAGTCGGAAGATATGTTGTCATGTCTCATGAGCTTGTTGAGGTAGAGGTCGTTTCGGTCGAATGGCGATTTCTGCCTCTTGTACAATAAAAGAAAAATCCCGCCCGATGTAACAGGCGTCATGACGATCAGGCCCCATATAAAAAAAGTGAACACGACATGGCTTTCGGCCCCTCCCCCCCCTGTGACAGGGCGAAGGATCTCAAGAAAATAATAGTTGAATGTCCCAAGGAAGCCCGGCCCCGACGGGACGGCCAGGCACAGGAAGCTTGAGAACGAAAGGAAAAGGGCCTGCCACGGCTCAAAAAGATAGAAGGCCTTGACCGCGAAAAAGGCCCCGGAGACGTACAGTAGCCACATGGCGGCCGCCTGAGCGACATACCTGCCCAGCCTTGCCTTCAGGAATATTGTGCGTACTGAGCAGATGCTTCCCCACAATGCGTACCTCAGCCGGTCTCTGATTGCGTCATTGAAAAGGACAGTGGACCTGTATATTGCTCTCAGCAGATAGCGGTTCTGCGAGGCCATGAGGTAAAGAACGACCAAGGCCGCGAGGAAAAGCGCCAGCAGGTAGGCGTAGAGCAGATAAAATGACGGGGAGTTCAAAAAGGCCATCTTGAGAAACAGCGAGTTGAAGGCCAGGAGGCCGGAGAGGAAAAAGACGAGCACGAGGAGGTCCGCCATCCTTTCCACAACTATGGTCATTAAAATGGAGGTCCTGCTGCAGGTCAGCATCCTTCCGAGCACATATGCCCTCACAAGCTCTCCTGTGCGGAAAGGCATGAACACGTTAAAGAGCGACCCGAACGCCTGCGCCCGGAAAAGGTCTGCGAACCTGTTCGGTGCTATCAGGCCGACGAGTATCTGGGAGTTCTTTACGCGGACGAATTCTCCGGCAAGGAAAAAAAGCGCCGCGTAAAGGGCGTACTGCAACCTCAGTGTCGCTGGAAATGCGGCCATGGCGAAATGGTTCTCCTTGAAGAAGAAATAGAAGTATGCCCCGCTCACAAGGACCCCGCCGCCGAAAAGGATTATGAGAAAGCGTTTATTCATAGTCTCTTAGCAGGATGCTGAAAAAGTCCATCCATGGCTTTTTCAGCAACGACTTGGCCGAAGTGAATGGCAGAACTCCGTTCTGCCCGGCAGGAAAAATTGCTTTTGCATAGCTCGCCTTATCACTTCGTGAGACGGCGAGCACCCAGGGGCAATCGCCCATGGATTGCTTAACAGGTTGCGTTTTTACGCAACCTGTCAGATGATGTCGTCTTCCGGATTTTTAACGGCATCTTGTTCCCCTGAAAACTCCCTGAACCTCGCGAGCCCCTTTTTTGTGAGATAGAACTTCGTAAGCGAACCCACTATGTCGAACCCGAGCGTCCAGATGTTGAACTTCGCCTTTTCGTAGGAGAACGCATGCCACACGTGGGGGACCTCCCTCATCACCGCTCCTTTAAGCGCAAGGCTCATCTGAAGCTCATTATTAAAATGCCTCTTGCTGGTAAGGTTACGGTACGGGATCGTGGCCAGCGTCTTCAGATTCACGCAGAAATGGCCCGTGCCGGGATCCGACATCCCTTTGCCGGTCGCCAGGCGCTGAAGCCCTATCACCAGGTAATTGCCGTACCTCCTTAGAGCCGGATAGTTTGTAAGCTCGCTTCTGTTGAGGAACCTGCTGCACCCCATGAAATCGAAGAGGTCTCCCGAATCGATGATCCTTATGAAGTTCTCCGCGTCCACGCCGGCCTGTCCCTGGCCACGGCCGTGGACCACGATGAGATAGTCGAATGAGTTGCCTATGAAGTAGTCGAATCCTGCCTTGTAGCTCCCTCCGAGATCGAGGTTCCTCCTGTTGCAAAGAAGCCTGATCCTTCCGCGGGACATCTCGCTGCGAGTACGCAGCACGGCCTCTCTTGTCCTGTCCTCGCTGTGGTTGTCTATGACAAGAAGCGTCTCCAGCCTTTCGTAGACGCCTTCCGGTATCCCGCGCAGCACGTCCGCAATGAAAGGCTCAACGTTATAGCACGGGATCATGAGCCCTATCTTTTTGCCGCTCCGGGCGCTCCTCATGGATGTCCGCCTACAGTGTCCAGACTTCGGGGAGGTTCATCCTTATCTCGATGTTCTCGAACCTGGGGCTCTCCCTGCATCCCGCCTCCTTGACCCATCCGGCCATCTTCGCGAGCCCTTCCCTCAGTGCGGTCCTTTTCCGGTCCCCGAAGAACTCCCTTACCTTCCTATGGTCGGAGTACGCGTGCTTGACCTCTTTCCTCTCGGCCAGGTAATCTATCGAGGTTTTTGTCCCGATGGCCCTGAACACCTCTTTCGCAAGCTCGTTTACCGTGTAGACCTCGTCGGCGCCGATATTGAACACATGACCGTAGCACTCGGGCTTAAAGGCCGAAGCCGCTATCACCGGGGCCACGTCGCCCACATAGCTGAAGGCCCTTGTCTGCTCGCCGTCCCCGAAGACCGTAACTGGACTTCCCTGCGTTATCTGGTTCATGAATATCCCGATGACATTTCTGTACCTGTCGCCCGTGTTCTGCCTTTCGCCGTACACGTTGTGGGGCCTGAAGATTATGTAATCGAGGCCGAACATCTCTTTCGACACCTTCAGCTCCTGCTCTACCGCGTATTTCGCTATCCCGTAAGGGTCCTCGGGCGTAGGCGTCAGATCCTCGCTCATCGGGAGCTGGTTTTTGCCGTACACGGCGATGGACGATGTGAAGACGAGACACTTCGCCCCGAAGTTGACGGACGCGTTTATGATATTCACGCTTCCCAGAAGGTTGTTCTGGTAATTGAACCGCTTGATGAAGTGGCTGAGCCCCTCGGCGGCATAGGCCGCAAGGTGGTAAACGTAGTCGAATCGGTGCTCGGCGAAAAGGCGGTTTACCAGCCCTTCATCGAGTATGGAACCGCAAACGAACTCCGCTCCGTCAGGGACATTCTCCTTGAAGCCTCCGCTGAGGTCGTCCAGCACAACGCAATCTATTTTTTTCCTCAATAGCTCCTCCGCCACGTGGGAGCCGATGAACCCGGCCCCTCCCGTCACCAACGCCTTCATCCGCCACCCTCCTTCTTCGATAAACGGAAGCGAGAGAACCAATTCTCGCTTCCAGGCAAATCGACTTTGAGATTGCCCTGTCTCCAGACCTCGCGATGTCATCAACCGAGAATCTTTCAGAGTTTCACTGAATATCTTGCGTTAAAACATCTGCGGGTTACAGCACCCGGGCTTTTTGCCCTCTACGAAATCCGCGTCTTTCTCCGCCACCCTTCGCCAGTCGAGCCGCTCGACCCTTTTTCTCGCCGCCGCCCTTTGCCTCTCAAGCTCCTCTTCTCTCTTGCCCATCACCCTCAGGACGTCATTGGCAAACCGAGCGGTATCTTCAGGATGCGTGAAGTCGATCATGGTCTCGTCGGCGACCTCCCTGATGCCCGGAAGGTCGCTCGCTACGACGCTAACGCCGGCTGCCATGCTCTCCAGCAGCCTGAAGGTAATGACGCCGAGGGTGGCAGGATGCCTGGGTATTGGCACCACATTAAGGTTTGTCGCCGCCATGAAGTAAGGTATCTTCTTGAAATCCACCCACCCCGTGAATATCCAGCTCCTCTGCGTGCCGTTGTCTTTCACGGTCTGCTTTATCCTGTCGAGGTACGAACCCCTTCCCGCCACCAGGAACTTTGTGGCCGGGGCCTCCTTGAGGATAGCGGGCGCGGTCCGGGCAAGGAACTGAAGCCCGTCATGCGGCTCTATCCCGCCCTGGTACCCGATTATGTACTCGTCTTTCAGGTTGTATTCCTTCCTGATAACGCCCGAGTTGAGCCCTGGCCTAAACAGTTCCGTATCAGCGCCATCCGGCACTATCTCGATCTTCTCGTGATACCTGCCGTCCACCAGGTTCCTTAACGCGCCGGTTATCATCAGCACCTTGTCGGCCTTTCGTATCGTCCGCTCCTCCAGGGCTTTGCCCATTCTGAAGGCCATCTTGTTCTTAAGGCCATCCGGGTATCCGTACTGGAAGTACCGACTCATGAAATCCACGTACATGATCCTTTTTCCGGCATCCTTCTTTGACACAACAACCATGGAATTTATGAGGCTTATCCCGAAGATAACATCGCAGTCGATCACGGAAACGGCGCTTCGAGCAGCCATGACGAAGCGGTAGTAGCTTTTCATCTTCTCCTTGACGGTATCCCAGCGGTTTATCTTCAGCCCCACGCCGATCGACCGGCACCCGAAGTGCCTTCGGGTGTACTCGGCCTGCTCCTCTGTCGAATGGACCACTGTGACATCGTGGTTCCTGCCGATAAGCTCATTCAAAAGGAAGTAGACCCGAAGGTTGCTGCCGTCGAGCTTCTCGAATCCCCAGCACATGACAATACATATCTTCATTGCCGCCTCATGAAGCGGTTGAAGAACGAGACAGCCCCTCTGGAAACCTTCTTCATGTTGTCTGCAGAGGATAGCGCCTTCTTCGCGTTCCTCATGATGAAGGCCGGCCTCAGATAGAACCTGCGCCAGAACTCGACATACATCTGCTCAAGCCTCTTCGCATCGATGGTCCCCGTGTCTATCATTGTTTCGCAGGACGAGTACCTTTCCCAGTCGGCCGGATATTTCAGGAACTTCTCCCGCACGCCATCGCTGTGCATCTTCGTGCCAGGGTACGGCACGGCGTAGCTGACCTGTATGTAGTCAGGGTCGAGCTCTATGGCCAGATCCATGCTCTTTCTTATGTCCTGCTCGGTCTCGTAAGGGAACCCGATCATGAAGTCGCAATAGATCTCAATCCCGGCCCTGCGGCAACTCCTGACCACCTGCCTTGCCTTTTCCAGGTCTATCGGCTTGTTTATCACCTTTAATATCCTTTCGGACCCGGATTCCACTCCCACGGCTATCTTCGTGCACCCGGCCTCAGACATGCGCTCATACATCTCATGGTCCGGCTGCGTGATATGGCCGAAGCAGTTCCATGTGATCTTCCTGTGAAGGCCGCGTTTTATCATCTCGTCGCAGCATCCGATGACATACTGCTTGTTGAGCGCGAAGGTGTCGTCGTCAAAACGTATGTGCTTCACCCCGTAAAGCCCTATAAGCATCTCGATCTCGTCGCAGACATTGCCCGGGGACCTCCTCCTCTGCCTGTGGCCGTAGAGGACCTGAGGCCACAGGCAATAGGTGCACTGGAAAGGGCACCCCCTCGTCGGAATGACCATGGCGGAAGGTCTCACGTACAGGTGGCTTTCGTACTTCTTAAGGACGAACTGATGCCAGGCTGGAAACGGCATGTCGTCAAGATTCTCTATGGGGCTCCTGTCCGGGTTCGCATTGACCTCTGTCCCGTCACGATATGTCAGGCCCGCTATGAGGGGATACTCGAGCCCGCACACTATGTCCCTCATGGTAAGCTCGAACTCCCCCCTTACCACTCCGTCAAGCCAGGGGTTTTCCTTCATCAGCTCCCTGTGGAAAACCGTCGGGTGCGCCCCTATCAGGAATACTCTTGAGCCAGTAGCTTCCTTTATCGACATAGAACTTTTAAGATCCTGGTCTATTGTCGGAGTGGACGATTCGATGAAGCAATACTCAGGAGCCTCTGCCTTTGCCTGTTTCACCAGCTGGCGGAGCCCCAACTCCTCAGCCACCGCATCTACGACCTTTACCCTTACCCCTTCCCTTTCAAGGACCGCAGCCGCGTACGCCAGGTATATCGGAAAAAGCAGGTATTTGTCCTTCCTTATGTGGGGCCAGCGCGTATTGCTCCTGCAACCGGTGCCATTTCCGCGGGTATCCCACACAGGGTTTATTATCAAGGCCTTGGTCTTCGCGTGCTTGCTCATTTATGGCCTTCCTGCATGTCAAAGAGCATCGCAAAAAGCAAACTCTGAAAACCCATGATGACCAGCATGGCGCAGAATATGGCCTGCGGGCCGGAGACCCCGGTTTGGAAGACAAACTGCTTTGCCACGAGGTACAACCCGAACAGAACGCCGGCCGGCAAAAGCAGTAACGAGAAGTAATAGAAAAACACCAGCGGATGGAAGTCCCTGTATATGTACCTGAAGTTCAGTCTCCAGAAAAAATTGCGCACCAGCATGGGCGCGACCTTTAGCGCATAATTCAAGCCCTTTATCTGGGATTGCCTCTCGCCAGGCAGGTAGATGGCCGTCCTCGGGATATCAATTATCCTGAAACCGTATGCGTTCAGGCGTATCAGGAAGTCCATGGGATATCCGTAGCCCCTCCACGCGTTTGACCAGTTGATCATCAGGATCGCTTCCCTTGTGATGCCAGTGTACCCATCTACCACGTCCATGGTCTTGTAGTAGCCCGATGCTATCTTTGTAAGAGACGTGATCAGCCAGTTTCCAAATAGCCTCGTCCTGGGCATCTTTTTGAGCGTGTCGTCTACCTGAAGGAGCAGGAAGCGGTTCCCCTTGGTATAGTCCGCCCTGCCGTCTATCAACGGGTTCAAAAAACGCTCTACTTCCTCAAGCGGCATCTGATTATCCCCGCCGACCACGATGGAGATGTCAAATCCGTCCTTCGCGGAGCGCAGATACCCGGTTATGATGGCTCCGCCGGGCCCCTGGTTAACCTCGTGCTTAAGAAGCTCTATCCTCGGGTCTTTCTCCGCGTATCGCAGAACGACCTCGTTCTGATTGTCCGGACTGCAGTCATCGACGACATAGATCTTGTCTATTATCCCGGGGACCCTTTCGAGTGTAGGCCCGATCAACCTCGCTTCGTTGTATGCCGGTATGACAAGTGATATCCGTTTTTCCCTGTACATGATATACCACCAAAAAGAGTTGACGCGCTAAACTGCGGGGCTTTTCTTAACGAAAAATCAGTGCAAGCTTATACGCCATTGGTAATTCATATTTTGAGGCATTCCCTTCTTTCCGAAAGCTCTCTTATCCCTTCTTCTATCGGTATCCTGCACCTCCAGCCGAGTATCCGCTGCGATTCTTCGATAGCGCTTATTGCTCCGTGGTAGTCTCTGTCGCGTTTCGGGCCGGCAAGGGTTATCTGAACGGCAGGGTTTACTATCTCTCTGACCAACTCCGCCAACTCGACTATCGAAACGCTTCGGTGATTGGCTATTACAAGGGTCCTGTTCCTCGCCTCCTCCGTCTCAAGGGCTTTAACGCTCCCTTCGGCCAAATCCCTCACATGTGTGAAGTTTCGCCTCTGGTCGCCCCCGCCGTGTATCTCTATCGGCCTTCCCTCTACGGCGCTTTTTACGAACAGCCATACCGCGTCCGCCTCGCGGCTTCGCGGTCCGTATACGGTTGCATACCTGAGCAATGTATAAGGGATACCGTAAAGTGTATTGAAGTCCTCTATGATCTTCTCGGAAGACGCCTTTGAGGTCGTGTACAGGTGGCCGCCTCTGTCGAAAGCATACACGGAGCTTGCGTAAATAAAGCGCGCATGTGGCGCGTATCTCCTGCACGCGTCCAGAAGATACGCGGTGGAAAGTATGCTCAGCTCTATTGCTTCAACGGGGCTCTCCTTGACGAAGTCGATATTCGAAAAACCCGCGATATGAAATATCGCATCGTTCCCCTTGACCAGGCGATTGAGCAGATGCCTGTCGAGCATGGACCCGCTGACATGCCTGAAGCCATCCCTGTGCGGGGGCTTGACATCCAGGCCCGTCACCTCGTAGCCTCCCTCCAATAACACGTCTACAACGTGGCTTCCGATAAATCCGCTGCACCCTGTGACAAAGACCTTCATCGCGAATCCCTCACTGTTAGCCGAAAATTTCTTGAATAAAATGAAGAAAAAAACTTTGGTCGCCAATTGCGAGGAGCTGTTTTTCCGCGCAGGCCATTTGTCTATTTATTTTTCCAGATGCGCGCCACGCCGAAGTCTCAGACCCCTTGCCTTGCGGTTGCCGGCAAGCTTGCCAACGCACTTCCTCAAAGACACGGCCACATACTCGACCTCGTTAGCGCTCAAGCCCGGATATAGCGGCAGACAGATATGCCTGGCGCATACGAAGTCGGTATTAGGAAAGACATCTTCCGTGTTCATGGCCTTTCCCGGATATTTTTTGAAAACCGGCTGGCTGTGGCATGCATCAGAGTAAACCTCTCCGGGCATGAAGATATCGTATTCGGACCTCATCATCTCCTTTAGCTCGCCTCTGTCAATCCCGCCCTCTAAGAAGGCTATGTATTTGTAATACGACGGCTCTATGTTTGACGGAACCTCAAGGAGCCTAACGCCTTCCATGTCTCTGAGAAGCGCCGTATACAACCGGGCGATTTCTCTTCGCTCGTTCAATATCCGGTCCGCCTTCATCATCTGCTGGATGCCGAGCACGGCGTGAAGCTCGCTGAACCTCCAGTTGTCCCCAATCTCCACATGGATGTTGTAAGCCGGATCTCCCTTGCCATGCTCCCTCAGAATGCGCGCCTTCTTCAATATCTCCTCGTCGTCCGTCGTTATCATGCCGCCCTCGGCCGTGGTCATTACTTTCGTGGGATAAAACGAGAACGAGCCTGCCTGGCCAAGAGATCCGGCCTTTTTCCCGTCTATGGACGCTCCGTGTGCGTGAGCGGCGTCTTCGATGAGAAATAGCCCTTTCTTCCTGCATATCTCCTTTATCCTTCCAAAAAGAGGCGTGATAATGCCGCCTATGTGCACCACTATGACGCCCTTGGTATCTGGACGAATCTTCATTTCGATGTCCTGCGGGTCTATTTGAAGGTTCTCCCGGCGACAATCCGCGAATATCACCCGCCCCCCGGCTTTGATCACGGCAAGCGGGGTCGCCATATAGGTATTTGAAGGGACTATGACGGTAGAGTCTTCTACCCCTATGGCCCTGAGTATTATCTCTATCGAGCTGGTACCGGTGTTCGTCCCTATGGCGTATCCGGTCCCGCAGTAAGCGGCGAACCTTGACTCGAACTCTCTGACCCGGCCGGACATGGTGAGATAGTTGCTGCGAAGTACCTTTTCTATCTCGCCCTTTATGTATCTTATGTCCTCTTCGTCATAGGCGAGACGCAGTATCGGTATCTTCATGACTCAGACCCTTTCCTTGTTCCTCTCGTTCAGCCCGAAAAACTCGTCGATCACCTGCCTTGATATCTTCGTGTTCATAATCATGGCCCTGCTCTGGTGGAAGAAATATTCCCAGTTGTTTTTGGCGAACTCGAAGCCATCCTTTACAAGATTCTTGTAAATTCCGGTACCGTAGTACGGCGCTACGACACTTAAGCTGTTGTAGTCGGCGTCTATCTCCCGTGCGAAGCGTATCGTCTTTTTTACGTCCTCGTCGGTCTCCCCCGGAAAGCCGATCATCAGATATATGGTAAGCGGTATGCCGGCCTCCTTTATGACCCCTACCCCCCTTCTTATTCTTTCCACGGTCACGCCTTTTCTCACCTTCTTGAGGATCTCGTCGCTGCCGGACTCCACGCCTATCTTTACTCTTATGCACCCGGCACGCTTCATCAGCTTCAAAAGTTCCCTGTCAATCCTGTCTACCCTGGTGTCGCAAACCCACTGGAAGGCGAGCCCCTTTCTCAGTATCCCCTCGCATATCTCGGAGGTGCGGCTCTTGTTAAGAGTGAATGTGTCGTCCTGAAAGCGGACAAGAGAGATATTGAGGCGCTTTGTCATGAATTCAAGCTCGGAAAGGACGTTCTCAACGCTTCTGTATCTCGTCTTCTTGTTTGAAAGCTCTGGGCTGGCGCAGTATGAGCACTGGAACGGGCAGCCCCGGCCGGTGATGATTGCCCCGGTATCGGTGTTCCCATTGCCGTTGAAAAGCCTATCCCTCGCGGGGAAGGGAAGCGAATCCAGGTCGTCAATAAAGTCCCTGGGAGGATTGCTCACTATCTTGCCGTTATCATCCCTGAAGGTTAGACCTTTGATGCCTCCACGGTCTTTGCCTTCGAGTATCTCCGTAAAGGTGTATTCGCCTTCCCCCCTTATCACATAGTCATAGTGCTCGCACTTTATAGTGCCGAGCGGGTCGAGCGAAGGGTGCGTGCCGCCTACGACTATCTTGACCTCAGGGTTCAGGGACTTGGCGATGGACGCTACCATCTGGGCGCTTTTGAATGTGCCGGTGTACATCTGGATGCCTATGTACTCTGGACTTGCTTTTCTTATCATGTCAGCGACCTCTTGCCAGACGGGTTGGGCAGGGTCGTTCAGTATCTTGATATAGACATCGAAGTTGTCAAAAAGCTCCTTCTGGTTCGAATATGTCACGCTGTCAAGAAAATCCGCGTTATATATCTTTGTGTCGTAGCCTTTTTTATTCAACACAGAGGCTATGTAGCAAAGTCCCAGGTGGATGCCGTTATAATGGCTCCCCATCAGGCGGTAAAAAGGAGGCGATATCAACAGGACTTTAGCCAAAGCTACCCTTTTGCTTACGATTCGTTTTGTCTTCACGCAAAACCCTGAGCGCCTCGGCGGATCACATGAGAACTGGACCCGGCACCTGTTTCGCAATGCTAACTCGGGAGCGGATTCGAAACGCTATGACTGAGCCCCTGATCGCTTGGAGTGTTTTCGAGTTGAAAAAGGTCTGACAGGACTTGGCTGGAATCGGAGATGAGTTTTCCTGGAGGAGTGCCGCCTTTTAACCTTGCTGCCGGTCTAACGCTTGCTTCGGTTCATCCCTTGCCGGGCAGTACCTGAAACATCAGAAAACCACTATCAATACACCCGCCGTCACTGCTATCTGGTAGAGTATCTGGGTTAAATCCTTTATCTCGCGGAGCCAATGGATTTTATCGAGCTTCTCCGGCACTATTATCGTGTCCCCGGGGTTGAGCTTCGCGGACATGAAACCGCCAGAGAACCAGCTTTTGCTGCCCGAATCCCAACTGCTTTCTTTCTTGCTCACCGCGGTACCGTCCACCTTCAAGATGAATATCGCATCCTCGTCCGCATTGGCGGTCGTGCCGCCAGCTTTCTTGAGGTAGCCCTCCACAGTCGCATCCGGGGTGTAAAGGAAAGCGAGCTGGTTATAAACCGAGCCCATGACCTGCACCTGGCTTGGCCTGCTGGGCACCGTAAGAACGTCCTTGTCCTCAAACTCGAAATCATAGGGCGTGCCTTCAAGGTGTTCCTCAAGCGTTATGCCTATCCTGCCCTCGGCCCTTGAGGCCCTCATCTGCGCGATCAACGCCTTTTTCTGCTCTATGGCCGCCTGAGCCTGCTTCGCGGCCTCCGGGCCCATGGCGCCCTCAATTTCCGAAGGCGCCGAGGACAGAAGAACCTTTTCCAGCCTGCTTGCCGCCTCGTCGATGTTTTTCTGCTGAAAGTCCCTTATGGACTCCCTGGTGAACACGGCGCCCTTGAGGTATGCCCTTGTGGTAAAACCGCCGGCCCTCTTGATGACCGAGCTTAGCTTCTCTCCCCTTTTTATCCTGTAGTTGCCGGGGTTGACGAACTCTCCCTTAAGCTCCACGAACAGTTCGGACTGCCAGTTGCGTACCTGCATGACGAAAAGACTTGCGTAAGGCGGCACGGGCAGATTGTGCTCAGGGTCCCCGGCAAGAGCCTTGGAAAGATCTATCTTCCTGTACTCGAATACGTAGTTCCTCGAATCAGCCACCGTGCCGATGGCAAGCTCCGCGTCTTCGAGATACGCCGATTCGTGAACACCTCCGGCGGCAAAAACCATGTCCTTTACAGTCATGTTGGAGGCATAAGGATATTTGCCAGGCCTGTTCAACGCGCCGTGCAGTGTGACATAGCTCTGAGGGGTAGTCTCCCGGACCGAATGGACCACGACCCTGTCCATGTCCTCAAGCATGATATTGTCCCGATTGTCCCCTGAAAGGGCGCTCCCCAGGCTCAGCTTGATGAGGGTGACCTCCTTGTTCCGCTTGTCCGTCCTGTATATTTCTAACCACTCCAGGGACGCGTCTTTCGTAAGGCCGCCCGCCTTATGGACAAGGTCTTTTACAGTCAATCTGTTTTCGAGCTCGAAATAGCATCCCCCCGCGTCCTGCCCGCCGTTCAACTTATCGCACCTGACCTCGCCGAAGATGCTCACGGTCGACTTGTCCATGAAAGCCCATCTGGAGAATATCTGTATGACGTCTCCAGGCATAAGCGAGATATCGTCTTTTTCAGAACCGCTGAAAAGGGCGCCAGGATTGAACGGCATGAGCATTACGGCGTTCATGGCCGGAGCTGAAAACCTTTTCACAATGGCATAATCAAGGGCCGATTCCTCAAGGAGATCCCTCTCGTCCTTTATTATGTCCCTGACACGCATCCCTTTCTTAAGCTCGTATTTGCCGGGCCTTTTTACGTTCCCCTCGAGGTAGACGGCGTTGGAGTCCCTGTCCACCACCGGGAACACCTTGATAAAGTCTCCATCAAGGAGAATGAAAGACCTCGCGGCTGCCTCTTGCGAGGCATCTATGTCAATGACGACCTTCTTGAGGTTGTCCTGCACCCTTTCGACCTGCAGCCTCTGGGTAAAGGCGGTGGGAATGGTCCCTCCGGCAAGCCTGAGGGCGGCTGCAAGGTCTGTCGATTCCTTCAGCTCATATACCGCGGGCCTCTTGACATTTCCCGCTATTCCCACTATCGGACCAACGACATTGACGAACACAACGTCGGAGTCGTGGAGCCTTAGATCAGAGCTCTTGTCGCCGCTTGTGAGAAGTTCATAGAAATCTATCGACGCTACGGTCATGTTGCCCCTTTTCAGATCAACTCGCCGAAGCGACCCTATACCTGAAGCCCCTCCGGAAGCCATGAGAGCGTTTGTGACAGTCGACATAGCGCTTATCTCGTAGGCGCCGGGCCTTTTTACTTCCCCGAGGACAAAGACCTGAATGCTTCTGAGCCTGCCCATGGTGACACTTATCTGCGTGCCGACGATTTTACCGGCCTTGGAGGAGAGATATGACTTCATCTTCTCGAAAGTCATGCCGGAAACCGTCAGAGGGCCGACGTTCGGGAACTGAATCGTACCGTCCCTGTTTACGGAAAGGCTGTACTGTCCGGTGACCCTGCCCCACAGGAGCACCTGTATCTCGTCACCGGGCCCTATAACATAATCCTGCGACACGGGCAGATTCTGCTGCGAGGCCGAGCCAGTGGTGAATATATCGTAGCCGAAAGGCTTGAGGGAGGAGGCCTGCACGTCCCACTTCTGAGTTGCCGAGATGTATCTGTCGAACAAAGACGGCTGTGGAACTGAAGATTGGACGTCGGTAGTTTCCCGGGCCTCTACAGCCGAAGATATTTCGGCAGGTTCTACCACGGCCTTTGTCTTTCCGCCGAGCTTATTTAAAATCTCTGCTTGCGCCCTTTCTTTTTTCATTATCTCCGAGGAGACCTTTTCGCACTCGTCTTTCGTAAGCACTTCCGACTGAAAGCCGGTCAGGCCCTGGGGCAATACGCAGCGATTCTCATCAGCGGCGGCTGTTCTCATACAGAGCGAAAGCAGAAAAAAAACCATGGTAGATAGTACTCTCATCCGCGAAGAAGCCACCCGTGAAAATATTCTGCCACGGTCATATGGCGATATACCTTTAATCTTCAGAAATACTGTCCTTCCATGCGGATTTTGACGAACAGCGCGCGGCCAAGTCACATGTTGCGCCGAAAATATAGCGCTTACGGCTACATAAGAGCTTAACTGCGTTAAAAGAATCAATAATGAGTTTCAAAGGTGAATTTGCTTTAGAGCGGGCGTAATCCGCCAAAAAACGGCCGTGGCTGAGATTTCTGTTCGGCTGCCAGAGTGGATAAATCCTTGGCAAAAAAGGCGTAAAAAACCATTCCGGGGCTGCTTTGAAAGTCCGCCTTCGTGCCTATGATGATTGGGAGTTTTCCGTTTTTGGTTGCGGCTGGGTGAGTTTCCTGAAGTGTACGGAAGTTATTACAACTATACCTATTCGGATTTTTTTGTCAAGTATTGATTAATAAACCAGATGGCAAACTGAACCAACCGCCCTAAAGCCGGTGGCCCAAAGTTTTGATCGGTGGTTTTCGCGGCCAGACAGGCAATGTGACCCCAGGAGTTCACCTGTTTCATGCCTTGTACGCGTACATATCCGCCCGATTACTTCACGCAAATGCAGAGCCTCTTCGCCTGTTCACAGAGAGCTTTCTGTATTTGTTAAACTGACAAAACATAATCTTTACCTCAATGCGGCTTTGGGCGGTTGTGCGGCAATGTTCTCCGATTATGCGGTAGTATAGACCTGGAAGGCATGGGATTTAGATCCCATTATGAGACATCCATTTGGTTCTCTGCCATATATTCTCTGCCATATTAAACGAGATTGTTCAGCCAACGGTGGAGTTCCTTTCCCTCTGGACTTCGAGCTCAAAGGCCCCGTGCCCGGACTTCATGGTCTTCGAGGCCTTGCCGTTTCGCCTGTTCTTGCCCTCGGGGGGGTTTTCCCTCAAAGTGGGGCTCAAGCTCTCATTAAAACCTATTTACTTTCTTTTTTAAACAGCAACCAGTTGACAAATGATTCCGTTTTCTGTTTAATATGTATGGTCGTACCCAACCTTGTCACCCAACCAGAGCATATACCCAGAGAAAACCAGTCCATCAAAAGCAGAAAAGAGGAGTCTTAGGCCGCGCGCGGCTTTTTAAAAGGCAGGCATTCATGCCGCTCCTTATAAACACAAATGGATTTAAGATCAACGCGCGAACGGATCATTTTTTCGGATCTTAAGGGATCCTGAGCGGTCGCTTCATCAGTTTGGGAAGAACGGGCATCCCGGCACCACTTCTCTCAAGTATTTTCCCGCACCTCACCTTTCCAACAGACAAACATCCCTGTTATTTCTCGAAAAGCCTGGCTTCAAGCGCTTTAAAAACGAATATTCAAAATCGTTAGCGTGATACAAGGCTCATTCAGCCATGGATTTTTAAAAGGTATTAAAGCCGCAAACCCTGAGGTTTGCAAAAACCCCATGCCCGGGAGATTGAGCGCGATGACGAGGAAAATAGATTTCGTAGACCTCAAGGCCCAATACCTGAGCATCTCAAGCGAAATAGACCAGACCATAAGGGAAGTGATAACGACCGCCTCGTTCATCGGGGGCAGATTCGTCAAGTCCTTCGAGACGAACTTCGCAAGGTATGTCGGCGCGGCCAGCTGCATAAGTGTCGGCAACGGCACGGACGCGCTTTTCATCGCCATGAAGGCGCTCGGCATAGGCACCGGGGACGAGGTAATAACGGCGGCGAATTCCTTCATAGCCACTTCCGAGGCGATAACGCTTTGCGGCGCAAGGCCCGTGTTTGCGGACTGCGACAAAAAGACCTACAACATAGACGTGGAAAGGCTTGAAAGCGCTATCACGGACAGGACCAAGGCGGTCATACCCGTACATCTCTACGGACAGCCGGCAGAGATGGACCGAATATCCGATATAGCCTGCAGACACGGCCTGTATGTCATTGAAGACGCTGCCCAGGCCCACGGGGCAAGGTACAGGGGCCGTCCCGTCGGAACCCTCGGTAACCTTGCGTGCTTCAGTTTCTTCCCGGGAAAGAACCTCGGCGCGTATGGGGATGCCGGCGCGATAGTCACCAATGACGACGCTCTGGCGCTCAAGGCGCGGATGTACGCCAACCATGGGAGAATCGACAAGTACGACCATGTATTCGAGGGAGTGAACAGCAGGCTCGACGGCCTTCAGGCCGCAGTCCTCGACGTGAAGCTCAGGCATCTCGAAAGATGGACTAAAAGAAGGGCCGAGATCGCAAGGGTCTACGATGAAGGGCTTAAGGATATCGCCATAACACCCGCGGTCCTTCCCGGGGTTGAGCACGCATATCATCTCTATGTCATCCGCATAAAGTATAGAGAGGCCGTAAGGAAAGCCTTGCAGGGCAAAGGCATATCCACAGGGGTGCATTATCCAATCCCCCTCCCGATGCTCAAGGCTTACGCGCATCTGAACTATAAACCAGAGGACTGTCCCGTCGCGTATTCGCTCAAGGACGAGATACTAAGCCTTCCCATATACGCGGACATGACCGATGAACAGGCGCAATACGTCATAACTGAGCTTAAGAACGCGGCAGGCTCGCTGGCCGGGGCTTATTAAGGGGGCAGGATGGTTATAAGACCTGGGGATAAGATAAAGTTCGCATTCGTCGGATGCGGCGCCATAGCCAACAAGCACATGGCCGCCATAGGCAGAATCAGCGAGGCCGAGGTGTCGGGGGTGTATGACAAGGATCCAGCGGCTCTCGAAGCCTTTGCCGGGAGATATCCCGTTCGCCCGTTCTCAAGCCTGGATGAGATGATAAAAGAGGCCGACCCGCACGTGCTCGTCATCCTTACGCCTTCGGGCATCCATGCGAAAAACATAATGGAGCTTACGTGCTTCAACAGGCATTTCGTCGTGGAAAAGCCGCTTGCGCTCAGGCTCGAACAGATAGACCGCGTACTGGAGGAATGCGATAAAAGGGGCCTCAAGATCTTCGTGGTTCAGCAAAACCGCTTCAATCCTCCCATACGCAAGACCAAGGAAGCCCTTGACAAAGGCAGGTTCGGTAAGCTCGTCATAGGCTCTGTAAGGGTCAGGTGGTGCAGAGACCAGTCCTACTACGACCAGAAACCCTGGCGCGGGACATGGGCGCTTGACGGAGGGGTACTGACGAACCAGGCGAGCCACCATATAGACATGCTGATATGGATGATGGGTGAGGTCGAAAGCGTGATGGCAAAGACCGCCTCCCGACTCGTAAGCATAGAGGCCGAGGACACGGGTGTGGCAGTGCTCAGGTTCAAAAACGGCGCGCTCGGTGTCATCGAGGCCACGACAGCCACCCGTCCGAAGGACCTCGAAGGCTCCATCGGCATCCTGGGAGAGAAAGGGGCCGTTGAGGTCGGCGGTTTTTTCATGAACGAGCTAAAGATATGGAGCTTCAGTGAGCCAGACGACATGGACAATGATGTTTGGGAAAGGCACTCCGGAGTGCCTGAAGGCCAGGCGTGGAACCATACCGAGTTTTTCCTGAATGTAATAGGAAGCCTCAGGAGCAAACGGAAAGCCTTGATAGATGGGCTTGAGGGACGCAAGTCCGTGGAGCTGATAAACGCAATCTACGAATCGGCGGAGACCGGCAAGGAAGTGTTCCTGCGGTTTACGCCCAGAATGTGCCGCCTGGGGGTGAACAATGATAAGTGAAAAGGCGATACTCTACCCGAACGTGAAGCTGGGGCCCGGCTGCAAGATCGAGGACTATGCCATAATAGGCTCCCCCCCGGATGGGTTTGCGAGCGGAGAGCTTGCAACCGTGATAGGCGCAAACGCCGTCATAAGGTCCCATACGGTCATCTATGCGGGCAACAGGATAGGCGAGAACTTCCGGACCGGGAACAAGGCGAATATCAGGGAACTGAACGAGATAGGCGATAACGTGAATGTAGGGACGCTTTCCGTCATCGAGCACCGCGTAAAGATAGGCAATGGCGTAAGGATTCACACGCAGGTGTTCGTCCCTGAGTTCACTATCCTGGACGACGAGTGCTGGATAGGACCCAACGTGGTCATCACGAATGCCAAGTACCCCTTCTCCCCCGACGCGAAAAAGGACCTGCAGGGCGCCCATGTGAAAAAAAATGCCATAATTGGAGCGAACAGCACCCTTCTTCCCGGCGTTGTTATCGGCAAATGCGCTCTTGTGGGGGCCGGGAGCGTGGTCACAAAAAACGTGCCCGACTGCCAGGTCGTTGGCGGCAACCCGGCAAGGTTCATCAAAAGCATCCTCACGATAAAATCATACGGCCACCTGATGGAGCTGGCGCAGGCCGGATCGGACGGAGGGCTCCTCTGATGAAAGTGCTTTTTGTATGGCCGTGCAACACGAACGCGAACTGGGTGCCGCTCGGCATATCGATACTATCGGCCCTTGCCAAGAAAAACGGCCATGAGGTGGCCCTTTTCGACACTACCTTCTACAGGATAAACCGGAAGGGATACGTGAACACCACCCAGGAGTCCGTCAGGCAGGGCCAGTACATCAAGACTGATTTTGAAAAGCTCATGGACCTCAGGGAAAAGACCTTCGACGAGGTGGCCGAGGATTTTCGCGGCAAGGTCAAGTCTTTCGGGCCCGATGTGATTGCCATGTCGCTTATGACGCAGTTTTTCGAGCTTGGCCGGGACCTGCTGAACTCGCTTGAGGGAGAATACTCGAAGATACCCGTCGTCGTGGGGGGGCCGCACGCCCATGTGGCGGCCGAAGAGATGCTCTCATCACACAGATGCTTCCATATCGCCTGCAATGGCGACGGCGAAGAGCCGTTCATAAGTCTCCTTGCGATGATGGAGGCCGGAAGGGACTATAACAGGATACCGGGGCTGTCCGTAAGGACGGGACAAGGGATAATAAAGAACGACCCGCCGCCGCTTTCGGACCTGGATGAGAACCCCTGCCCTGACATGGATATCTTCGACGAAAGGTACTTCTACCAGCCATATCTTACGGGGGTATACAGGATAGCGAGCTACGAGATGCAGAGGGGGTGCCCCTACAGGTGCACCTACTGCATAAACGAGTTCATGCAGAAAAAGACAAGTGGACAGGGGCGGTACAACAGGAAAAGGAGCTTGTCCAGGGTAATAAGCGACCTCAAGTATCTCAAGCAAAGGCACGACCTCGACATCATCAGGTTCGTTGACGAGACGTTCCTGCTTTTCCAGGAAGACAGGATAAAGGAGTTCTCGGACGCCTACAAAAAGGAGATAGGCCTGCCGTTCTTCATAACCACCAGGCCTGACGGGTTGACGGCGCCAAAGACGCGCCTGCTTGAGGAGATGGGGTGCACGGCCGTATCCATCGGCATAGAGCACGGCAACCCTGAACTTCGTGAGAAGGTCCTTGGCCGGAAGATGAGCGACGAGCAGATAATAACCGCCTTCAGGAACCTGAGGGACGTATGCATAAGGTCCTCCGCATACAATCTCATAGGCATACCGCACGAAACGAAAAAAACGCTTTTTGACACGGTTTCCCTCAACAGGAGGGCAGACCCGGACTCGGTGACGGCCTTCCTTCTGTTCCCGTACAGGAAGACCGCCATCCACGACATGAGCCTCAAGGGGAATTTCATAACGGGCGACTTCAACGACGAAACCCCTTTCCATGACTTCTGCGACTCGGTGCTGGACCTGCCTGGCATAGTCAGGAAGGAACTGAGCGGCTTCAAAAAGATGTTCGCCGCCTATGTTTACCTGCCGGAGGTCGTCTACCCTCTCATAAAACGCGGTGAGGCGGACGACGCCACAGGCGAGACGATATGCCGGGAGCTTAACGACATAGTACTGGAACAGCAAAAAAGGAGAGAGTCCACGAAGGTCCAGCTCCGGGTTCTTGAGTCGCTCCGGAAAAAGAAAGAACACCCTGCGCTTGCGTAATGAACATCCTTTTTATAACCCAATACTATCCGCCAGAGACCGGTGCCGCCCCGGAGCGGGCATGCGAGTTCGTCCGGTTCTTTAAGCGAAAAGGGCACGCCGTCCAGGTCATAACGGCGCTTCCTAACCACCCGGCGGGAGTGGTTCAAGAACGCTACAGGGGCATGGTCGTATGCAGGGAGAAGCATATGGGGGCCGACGTCATAAGGACATACGTGTACGCAAGCCCCGGAAAAACGCCGACATCGCGGCTGGTCAACCATCTCTCATTCGCTTTCTGCGCGCTCCTCGGCCTTCTCTTCGTAAAAAGGCCTGATGTTATCCTGCTGACCATGCCGCCGCTTTTCCTGGGCGCAACCGGTCTTGCGTTCAAACTCTTGATGAGAAGGCCTCTTATCCTCGACGTCAGGGACCTCTGGCCGCAAGCCGCGGTAGACCTTGGAGAGATGAAAGAGTCTTTCCTCACCAGGGCCCTTACAAGGCTGGAGCTGTTTTTTTACGGCAAAAGCGACCGCGTAACGGTCGTGACCAGGGGAATACTGAAAAGCCTTATTTCAAGGAAAGTCCCCGAATGGAAGGTCAATCTCGTTACCAATGGTGTTAATACGGATGTCTTTGACCTTGCCGAGCGTGGCCCGAACCCCTACGAAAGCCTCGGGCTTGCCGGAAAATTCATAATCGTCTATGCCGGGGTGATCGGGGTCCAGCATGGCACCGCCTTCGTGGCAAGGGCCGCTTCACTTTTATCGGGGCAAAGGGATATCGCATTCGTCTTCATCGGGGAAGGCGTAAAAAAAAGGGAACTAAAGACGGAAGCTGAAAGGCTCGGGCTCGATAACATCCATTTCATCAGTGACCAGCCCGTGGAGGCCCTCGCGAGGTTCCTCGGCCATTCACATGCTGGCCTTGCCACGCTAAGGGATCTGCCTTTTTGCGACGGGGTCATCCTTGTAAAGATGTTCTGCTACATGGCGTGCTCGCTTCCCGTCGTCCTGGCTGGCAGGGGTGAATCGAAGGGCATTCTGGATGAGGCCGAGGCAGGAGTATGTGTAGAGCCTGAAGACCCGGCCCGGCTGGCCGAGGCCGTAACTACTCTTTACAACGACCGGGAGCTGGGAAGGCGGCTCGGCGCACACGGCAGGCGCTACGTCGAGGAGCGCTACTCCAGGCGCCTATCCGCGGACAAGATGGAGGAGGTCATAAATGAGGCGGTCCGGCCCCGATGAAAATACTCGTTTTGGGAGCTTCAGGCAACATAGGATCAATCCTTGCCGAAAGGCTCAGGTGGCTCGGCCACAGCGTTTCGGCCTTTGTAAGAAGGGCTGGCGCATCAGGCGCTCTTGCCAGGAGCGGGATAAGGGTCTTCAATGGTGACCTGGAGGATAGCGAAACGATAAAACCCGCTATAAGTAACGCGGAAATCATCATCAACGCCTCGTACATAGTCTATGCCGAGAATATCCTTAAAGCAACAAGAGAGGCCAGGGCAAGCCTCAAAAGGATTATCTACATAGGATCCACCGGCATATATACAGGACTTCCGAGCCGCTCCGCAGAGGACAAAAGAACGGCTGAGGGGCTGATAAAAAACTCATCGGTCCCCTACACGATCCTTCGTCCCACGATGGTCTATGGGACGGCCAAGGACAGGAACATCTTCCGGCTCATCTCTTTTCTTTACAGGTACCCGCTTTTCCCTGTCTTCGGCAAGGGAAACAATCTTGTGCAGCCAGTCTACATAGACGACGTCGTGGGGGCAGTGATCAGAGCCGTGGATACGCCGGAGACCGCAAAAAAGAGCTACAACATCGGAGGCCCATCATCCCTGGCATATAACGAGCTTATCGATATAACTGCGCGAAAGCTCGGCAAAAGGGTCGCCAGAGTGCATATACCCATAGGCGCGTCCCTTTGTGTCGCCAGGGCTGTCAGAACCGTAGCGGGGAGGTTCCCTGTATCCGATGAGCAGATACTCAGGCTCAGCGAGAACAAGGACGTAGACATAACCGATGCCTCCAGGGACTTCGGCTACGCGCCATTAAGCTTCCAGGATGGCGTGGAAAGGGAAGTAGATCTGTTTTTAAGAACGAGAGCTAACCACCATAAATGAACTACCCCACAGTAAGCTGCGGGGCATCGGTCATCCTTCCTCGGGGAGAAGAATGAGGGATGCGGAATTCAAGCCTCCTCACCCACTGCTAAAAAATCGGAGAGGACATATGAATTATGGGATCTGCGCGTTTAAAAATATAGAGGCCTATCCATGTTGACAGCCATAACTCTCAGCGTCGGCGGTTTTTTTTCAGGATTGCTTGGGAGTGCCACGATATACCGGCTCGGGCGCAGACTCGCGCTCGTGGATGTGCCAAATGAGAGAAGCTCCCACTCGGTGCCTACCCCAAGGGGCGCCGGAATCGGTATATGGGCGTTTTTTGCTCTCGCCTCTGTCCTGGTTTTGGACAATTGGCCGATTGCGCTCACGGGCGGGGCCTTCGGTCTCTTCGGCCTTCTTGAAGACCGCTTCTCGCTTTCGTCAAAGCCTCGGCTTTTCGTACACCTGGCGCTATCTTCACTGATAGTTTTCCTTTGGTCCGGCCCTCCTGCCCATTTCCAGGCGGCGGTCACGGCCGCCTTCTGGATAGTCTTTATCGCGGGCACGGCTAACTTCTACAACTTCATGGACGGCATAAACGGGATCGCGGGGCTTACCGGGGCCATTGCATTTGGCCTACTCTCCTTTTTCTCCTACTCCTTCGCAGGAAGGCCGGATATCGCTTTGATGGCCATTGCAGTGGCCGCCGGATGCCTGGGCTTCCTGCCCTTCAATATCCCCAGAGCAAGGGTCTTCCTCGGTGATACAGGCAGCCTCTTTCTCGGGGCGATTTTCGCCGCTCTCGCCTTTTTGCTCTCCTCCGGCCCTGAGGCGCTCCTTTGCCTTGCCATGTTCCTCAGCCCATTCTACGCCGACGCGCTCATTACCATCGCCCTCAGGATCAAAAAAGGGAGAAACCTTCTGACCCCGCACAGGAGCCATCTCTATCAGCGCCTGTGCAACAGATCGGGGCTTGCCCACTGGAAGGTAGCTCTCCTTTACGCCTCGATCCAGCTCATATTCGGGGCCTTATCCATGGCCGCCTATTATCTTGGCAGCATAGTTCTCCAGATATTGGTGATAGCGCCTTTCGTTGTTTTTTTCTCTTCCTTTTACATCCTGGCCGGCCAGACCACGAACCAGCGTGGAGGCTTCATTAAAAATCTTCTCCAGCCTTCCAGGTTCAAAAAGGTTTTGCTGTTCATCGTATTGGACGTTTTGACGACGATACTTTCCCTTTACCTCGCATTCCTTTTCCGTTTTGATTTTGTTTTCCCACCCGGGTACTCAGGGCTTTTCGCCGTTTCGCTGCCGTTTTTCGCGGTACTTCGCCTTATAGTGTTCACATGGTCCAATATCTACAGGATAACATGGAGATATGTGGGCGTAAGGGACTTATACGACATAGTAACGGCTTCCGCAGTAGCGCAGCTGGCCATAATAGCCTTGGTTTACGTCCTTCTACCTGCGCTCTTCATCGACCTGTCCGGCTTTAAGGAGTTCCCAAGGGGCATATTTCTGATAGATGGCGTCCTGTTCGTCATCCTCACCGCCACACTCAGGGTCTCGAAGAGGGTCTTTCTGGAGGTGATAGGCAGGAAGAGGCAGGCCAAATACGGGGAAAAAACCCTGATACTGGGTGCGGGCAACATGGGGGAACTGATACTGCGGGACATGATAAAGCAGAATTTTTCCATTTTCCATCCCGTGGGGTTCCTTGACGATGACGAGAAGCTGGTAGGCACATACATACACGGGGTGAGGATCCTGGGCAAGATAGAAAGCCTTAAGGCCTTTGTGCGCCAGCACCGCGTCGAGACTATCATCATAGCCATCCCCTCCCTTAATTTCAGGGTGCTGAGAAAAATATACGAAGCCGCCAGAGAGGCGAAGGTGAAGAATGTGAAGACCATACCGCGCATCTATGACTTCAACAGGCCCGAAGTCTCGCTAAAAAGCCTTGAGGAGATCAGGGTTGAAGATCTTTTGGGCCGCCAGACGGTAAAAGTGGACTGTGACAACAACAGGCAGCTCCTGGCCAGGAAGAGCATCTTTGTAACAGGCGCAGGAGGCTCCATAGGCTCGGAGCTGGTGAGGCAGATATGTGCCTTCGACCCGGAAAAGGTGGTGCTGCTGGACAATAACGAGACAGCGCTCCATGACATGGAGGTCCATCTGAAAAGGGCGTATCCGCATTTCTTCCGTAGCAGGGCTGGATGCAGCCTGAACGATAGGGTCTCGTTCATAGTCGGTGACATCAGGGACCGGGAAAGCGTTGCCAGGGCTTTCAGGACCTACAGGGCAGACATAGTCTTCCATTCGGCCGCCTACAAGCACGTGCCCATGATGGAGTATAACCCTGCCGAGGCCGTGAAGGTCAATATCCTTGGTTCTCACATAGTGGCAAAGACGGCCATAGAATGCGGGGTTGAGAAATTCATACTCATCTCCACTGACAAGGCAGTCAGGCCTACAAGCGTCATGGGGGCGACCAAAAGGATAGCCGAGCATATCTGCAAGGCCTCAAACGGCAGGGGCACTGTTTTCGTCTCGGTCCGGTTCGGCAACGTGCTCGGGAGCAGGGGTAGCATCCTGCCCCTTTTTATGGAGCAGCTTAGAAACGGCGGCCCCCTTACCGTTACTCACAGGGACATGAAAAGGTACTTCATGACCATACCCGAAGCTGTCTCGCTCGTCCTTCAGGCCTCGGTGATAGGTAAAGCCGAAGACGTGCTCGTGCTCGACATGGGGGAACCGGTCAGCATCCTTTCCCTGGCAGAGGAGCTTATAAGGCTCAACGGGCTTCAACCTTATAAAGACGTGGACATAAACTTCATAGGGCTCAGGCCTGGCGAGAACCTCTTCGAAAATCTCCTTACGGCCGAAGAGGGGACGGTGGCGACCGATCACGAGAAGATATTCGTGGCCAAAAGCTCTGAAAGCTATTCGATGCATGAGATAGAGTCGATACTTGAAGAATTCGAGTCGACAGTAAGCGGGCCCTTTACCGACCATCAGAAGATAACGGATACGCTCAGAAAATATGTAAAGCAGTTCGAAATATCGCAGAAAACATGCATGGAAAAAATCTGACAGGATGTTGAAAAAGTCCGTCTACCGTCCATGGATTGCTTTACAGCCTGCTAAAACGAATCCTACAGGGGCGTGTTTTCGCTTTTTGATCCTGATGGATTAAAAACCAGAATAGAAGAAAGAAGGAAAAAATGAAGGATCGCACCCCCGACGAGATATATCTTACCGACTATCTGCGCGCCGCCTGGAAAAGAAAGCTCCTGATAATCTTTACAGTCGCGGCGTCTGTTCTCACGACCTCGGTTTACAGCCTGTTCATAAAGGACGTCTATCAGGCAAAGGCCATCATTTCGCCCATAGCCGACCAACAGGGTGGAGAAGGATTGGCCGCAATGGCGCAGCAGTTCGGCGGCATCGTGGGCATATCGCTTCCCAGTTCGGCAAGCTCATCCGAGATCATAAACCTGCTTAATTCCAATGTGCTCAGGGAAAGGGTGACCAGGAAATACAGCCTCCTTCCGGTCCTTTTCCCCGATCAGTGGGATGAAGATAAAAAGGCATGGAAGAGGGCGGAAGGGGTCCCGTCCCCGACCCTGTCTTCGGGGACCATGAGCAGGGGCAATGGCACTCAGGACAGCGCGGGCTCAGACGGCCCATCGATGTGGGACGCCCTCAGAATGCTTGAAGGCGTCATGTCGGTCAAGAACAACCTCGCTTCCAACACGATAACCCTGTCAGCCGAGTTCCGCGACCCTGAACTAGCCTCTGCGCTCGTCAACTACTTCCTTGCCGAGCTTGTCGAGCACATGAGCGAAGAGTCGAAGAAGATGGCCGGTGCAAACGCGAGGCATCTTGAAAACCTGCTAAAGACGACCGAGGACCCTATCATCAGGCAGAAGCTATACAACCTTCTCACGCAGCAGATAGAGATCTCAATGATGGCGGAGATGAAGGAGAACTTCGCCTTCAAGGTGATCGACCCTCCAAGGCCACCTGACGTAAGAATAAGGCCCAAAAAGAAACATATCGTCTTTTTAAGCCTCGTCATATCCATGTTCGCGGGCGTAATACTTGCGATCTTCATCGAGTATGCGCAGGTACACTGGCGCAGAGGATAACTAAAGTTCAATGGTTGAGGTGCCGCATGTACCATCTAAAAACATACCCGGACTTCGTGAGTAATTTGGGATTCGCTTCGCTCTGTCCAAGCTGCGCGTGCTCTCATTTCAATTTGTCCGTGCTGCACCAGTGAAAAAATACAGGCAATCGTACCGCCAAGACGGGCCCGGCCCGCCCCAAAGATTGCGGGTGGCAGAGCAACCAGCGCGGCAACCACGCTAAAGAAAAATCTTCCGCTCGGACTCGGTATAGCCGAGCCGGCCACGGCAAGTATAATGGCGAATATCCAGAGGGCGCGCGCGGATTCAGGTTTCACAATCGGTCTCTCCCGTTCGATTGAAAACTGCCTTAGCGACGAACAGATCGCCAGAATCGAGTTCTTAATCAACAACAGGCCCAAATGCCTTGGCTTCAGAAAACCAATCGAAGTAGCTGCTCCCTTCGTTGCACTTCGAGGTTGAATTAGGAATAAATACGGGGCTCGTCCACAAAAAGATACACAAGTATCAAATGGTGGGATAGACTTGTAAATCAATCAGTTAGCATCGTTTTCGGACAAGAGTTCTAAAGTAAACTCCCAAAACAAAAAAACAGATTCCTTTTTAACCAAAATACATAGGAAAATTAATATGATATGTGATTCTAATGGCAGAAATCATAAAAAAACCAAAATCGTATTTTTCTCTGGATTAAGCGGTCAAATACAAATTCAGATCAGGAAAAAGTCCAAATATTTCAGCAGCATATGAAACCACGTTTTTTCTAAATAGTCCAGATCAGGCAGCCAAATTTTTTCTGAAATAATTTAAAGGGGGTTGTCTTAAAGGCCGACCCCCTTCCTTTTTATTATTTAATTTTCAAGCCTCTCCTTTAAATATAGTTCAGCGGTCCCGGATGCCGATCTCGCCGGCGTGCAAGAGAGCAGTCAGACTCTGACCTGGACAGGAGAGAGCAGGTACTTTTTGAGAGGCTCCAGGCCCCTTCTGCATGAGATGAACTTCCTGTGGTAGTCCCGGACCTTTTCCCTGTCCTTTATCTCTATCACCTCTATATCCGCAGGCAGCCAGCGCCTGACATCATGATAGGCCCCTACGAAGAGGACCCCTGTCTCACCGACGGCCAGGGTTTTGTCGATCCTTTCAGCCATGAACCTGTCCCTGGCCCTGAGCAGCCCATTCCTTGCCAGCCTGTATTTCAGGAAATTTATTAATCTCTCTCCGAAAGTGCGGGCCCGTCCGAGCGAGTGCAGGAGGTCTCTTTCCCTTTTCAATAGGCCGATGTCCTCTGTCTTGACAAGCAGGGCGCCCCGTTTCATGAGGTCCGCTATTATCTCGAAATTCCTGCTGCCTTTCCTTACAGCATCATCGACTATCCTCCGGCCAATATCACCGTTGGCCAGCATCCCGTCCTGGTATATCTTGAGCCCTTTCGCCTCAATACGCCCGAAAAAATCAGCCAGCACGAACCAGAAGCCGTCCACTGTCTTCATGTGCGCTGCCCAGAGGCCTTCTCCGATATGCGCGATGCCCTTTTCAGACACTTTAGAGGAGATCTCGCCCAGGTCCGCGCTCATATGAATGACGGGAGCGTACAGGAGCCTTCTCATCGGGCGCCCTATGCCTTGCCCCAGAGGACGGGACGGCCCCGTACTACGTTCTTTATGTGTTCCACATCAAGCGGTCTGGTTATGTAGTCGTCTGCGCCCATCATCATGGCCCTTTTCGCGGTCATTATCGAGCCGGCCTTTGTCATGAGTATCACCTTCAGGCCGGGATTAGCCCTCTTGAGCCTGCCGAGGGCGTCCATACCGCTGGACAGCGGTGTTTTGAGGGTTATTATCACAAGGTCCGGCCTGCTCCTGCCTGCGGCCCTTATTCCCTTTTCAGCGCACTTAAATGCATCAACGCTGAACCCTTCTTTCTCAAGCGCCTCGCTCAGCTCGCCGCGCCTGCTCCTTTCCTCGCCTATTACGAGGATGCGAGAGGTCCTCCTCATATATCCTCCTTCGGACAGATCCTCAAGACGGCGATTTCCTCGGCAGCATAATCTCAAGCAGGCCGTTTTTGAACCTTTCCTCTGTACGGGAAATATCCACGTCCCTGGGGAAGACTATCTCCTTGCTGAACGTGTTGTCTCCCTTCTTTGCGCTTATGACGTATCTGTCCTTTTTGATTTCTATGTCTATGTCGCCGCGACTGAAACCGCTCAGGTCTATTATGATCTTGACGACCTCGGCCTCTTTGAATACATCCACAAGCGGCTCGCTTACTCTCTTGAAATTGGGCCGGGTCTCGTAGATCCATTCCCGGGGTTTACGCACCGCTTCCCGCCGGGGGGCGTCCTCTACTTCCGTTTTCCTCCTGACCTTGTCAAGCGAAGTCCTCGGTGGTATGCTGCGTAGCGCCATCCTCGTGCACCCGTCTCAGTAGTTCCCTGCCATAGCGCGCCAGCCGGGCAGGCTCTCCATGAGCCGCTTAAGTTCCGCTGACAGCCTTTCTATCTCAGGGGCGTCCTTCTCTCCCAGTGCCGCTTCGAGCGCGTCCGCAAGGGCTGTAATCTCACCAGAGGCGGCTGCCTCCCCTGCCTGCAGTCTCGCCGCAGATACCATGTTCGCCGCGGCTATGGCCGCTTCGGCCCTTGCACGCCCGATACGGTCATGGTCCTCATGCTCCTCTGCCTCCCTCAGCATGCGCTCTATCTCTTCTTTCGGAAGTCCGTAGAACCGCGGGCTGACCCTGATCGAAGAGCTTTTTTCGCTGCGCAGGTCGGTTGCGGATACATTTAGCACCCCGTTAGCGTTTATCTCGAACCTGACCTCCACGAGCGACTCGCCCCTCAGGGCCGGCGATATCCCATCAAGCTCGAAACTGTCCATGGTTATATTGTCCGCGGCCATGGCCCTCTCACCCTGGAGCACATGTATATCCATCGAGGCCTGGTTATCGAATGAATTGGTGAAAATCCGGCTTTTGGCGGCCGGTATCGAGGTATTCCTTTCAATCAGCCTGGTGAAGACCCCGCCTTCGGTCTCCACGCCGATCGATATAGGGATGACGTCAATAAGCACCTTCCTCTTGACCTGCCCGAGGAGTATCCCGGCCTGTATCGCCGCCCCCATCGCGACTGCCTCGTCGGGGTTAACCCCGAAACATGGCCCCTTCCCCATGAGCCTTTCAACCGCCTTCCTTACCTGCGGCATCCTGGTCGAGCCGCCCACCATAAGCACCCTGTCTATGTCGCCTGGAGCAAGCCCAGCGTCCCTCAATGCCTTCTCAGCTGGGCCGGCCATTCTTTCCACGAGATCCGAAGTGAGGCGCTCGAACTCCTGCCTGGAGATGGTCCTCTCCCAGCGGAGTTTCTTTCCGAGTACGGGAAAATCAAAAGTTACCCGCGTCTCCGTCTTTTTTGAAAGCTCCATCTTGCATTGCTCCGCAAGCTCCCTGAGCATGATATTCGCCGAGCCGTCTTTCCTCGGGTCAACCCCATGTTCCTTTTCTATTCCCTCGGCTATTAGCCCGGCCAGCCTGGAGTCATAATCGTCTCCGCCAAGCCAGTTATCACCGCAAACGCCCTTCACCTCGAAGACCCCGTCCCCCAGCTCCAGTACCGAGACGTCAAAGGTGCCGCCGCCAAGGTCCCAGACCATGATTGTCTCGGCCCCGGCCAGGTCAGCCCCGTATGCAAGCGCAGCGGCCGTTGGCTCGTCTATTATCCTCATCACATCAAGACCTGCTATTGCCCCGGCGTCCAGGGTCGCCTGGCGCTGGGTTATATTGAAATAGGCAGGCACGCTTACAACCGCCTTCCTGACCTCGGCTCCGAGATACCGTTCGGCATCCTCCTTGAGCTTCCTTAAAATCACCGCAGATATCTCCTCAGGGGTGTACTCCCTGTCCCCGATGCTGACCCTGAAGTCCGATCCCATGCGCCTTTTTATCTGCGCGATCACCTCAGAGCCGGCAAGCTCAAGGTAAGTCCTTCTGCCCATCTTCCTCTTTACCGAGAATACCGTTCTTTCAGGGTCTATCAGAGCACGGTCCTTTGCCTGCGCACCTGCTATCCTCTGCCCGTTTTCGAGTATCGCCACCACAGAGGGCGTAAACCTGTTGCCGCCAGGGCCGGGGATGACCACAGGCCTTCCCTGCCCATCCAGGAATGCGGCGACCGAAAAGGTCGTGCCAAGGTCTATGCCTACCGCTTTTGCCATGCTCCCTCCATGTGGTCTTCAGGGCAAATACCCCTTATGCTCCTGTCCCAATCCCTCATCATTCCGTATTCGAGCATGGTCTCCATTCCCGATATAGCCGCCCTCAATGCGACAGCCACAAGGGGGATTCCGGCGACTGTTATTATGACATCCGCGTTTATCACCAGCCCTTTGTCAAGGAGCCTGTCAAGCGCGTCAGAAAGCGTAAACTCAAGCCTGTTTTCGGGTATCATTGCGGCCTCAAACAAAAGAGTACGGGGGCCAGGGTCCGGTAAACCTCACCTGCGCTCCGCGCTCGGTTTCGACCTTGCCGAGGTACTCTCCAAGCGCGTCTGCGCTCTCCCGCCTTACCAGGCATGAGACGTTCACTATCATCTGCCTGCCTTCGGCTGCTTTTTTTACCTGTTCGACCTTTATCCTGTCGGAATAGGGGCCGAGGCCCCTATATATCTCTGCAAAATAGCTGCCCGCAAGTTCGGCCATAGCGTGCTGGACCGCACGCTTGAGCCTTTCGCCTTGAAGATAAGCCGTCCCTTCCGAACACCAGGCCACTTCATCAACCATCTTTTTTATCTCCGGGCCGGATGAGACCATTTGCGCAACGGCCTGTGCATCCCAGAAGACCTGTACTCCGTACTCGTCCCTTCCTTCGACCCTGTCCAGCTTCTCTTTCAGGTCTTCATAATTCGCAGCGAGCCACCCCAGCAGGAACTCATCGGGAGACTTTCCATCCTCGCCTGCCAGCACCTTTCCGAAGCCGAATGGCAAGGCCGCCCCGAAGCCCAGGATAACAGCCTCGATGGTCCTGTGGTGGATGACTATCCATTCCTCCAGCAGGGCCTTGTCAGGAAGCCCCTGCATGAACGACGGCTCCTGGACAAAGGCCGAGAGGTCCCCGGCCCTGACCCTTTTTATCTCTCCCGCCTCTATTCCCCGGATCCCGGCGGCCAGGCTGCCCTCGCCCCTGGTAACACAGTAAAGATAGGCGCTCCCCTGAGGATATTTTTTTTCCTCAGGCCTTTTCTGCATATGCATTGCTCCCCTTCATTTCCGCCTGCGCGAAGGCTGCTCCCAGCGCCTCGCCAACAGCCCCGTCAAGACCTTCCCTGACCGACCGGACAGCGTCCATTATGCCGAGTTCCTCTTTAAGCTCCTCGACCGCTGTGTCGATGTCCTTAAGCGCCCTGCCGAGCCTCTCGACCTCTTCTCCGGAGAGCCTTCCGCCTTCCATTCTCCTTACGGCCTGGTGCTTAAGTACATCTCTCAGGATATCGACGAGCGCCAGAACAAGGGACAGCACCCCTTTTTTTATATTCTTTTCGTTCAACTCAATCGGCATGTCTTCAACCGTCTGCCTTTCACTCAGGCCGCCTCCTGGCCTCTGGTTTCTATATAAAGGAAGCTCTGGAGACCGCCTTGCCTGAAAGAGCATCTGCCGCTTTGGCAGAAGTTCCTCAGCGCCTCGTATGCCTTTTTAACGTCCTCGAACCCGGCATTGAGGGCCGCATTGTCCTGGTCGCTGTCAGGATGGAGTTCGAGGGCCATGTTATGGTATGCCTGCTTTATGTCCGCAGGGGTGAACTCGTCCCCGAGCCCGAAAAGGCTTTTCGCCCTGAGCACCTCTTCATACTCCGCCTCTTTCACTTCCAGCATGGCAAAAGAGTACGGCGGCAGGGGAGAGACATACCTCAGCCGGACCTTCTCTTCCAGGATGGAGTTGACCTCATCCAGGGCTTTCTCGAAGCCCTGCAACTTTTTCCGATCTATCAGCAAGGCGCAGCTCAGGACAATCCTGTCATCCGCAAGCTCCAGCACCCTGGACCTGCAGACCTCTTTACCGAGCCTCTCCAGGATAAGAGACTGCGCCTTCACGCGCCTTTTCTCGACCCTGTCCTTTATGGCCGATCCGACCCTGATCCTCTCTTCAAGCGTCTCATTGGCCGGCCTGCCCTGTATCCTTTCCCTGAGCAGTGTTATCTCCCCGTCCACTGCGGCTATCCCCTTTATCATCCCGTCCAGATCCTGCCAATACGCCGTAAGATCCGCCTCGATCCTGTCTTCGAGGACATCGAGCCTCTTTGAGAATTCCGTGTATGCCCTCTCCATCAAGTCCACTACCTGCCCGTCTGACGTGAACTTCGCCCCCATCTTGACAGGCAGGACCGCCCGTGCCCTATCCATCGCCTGCTCGAGGACGGAATGGTGCATTGTAAGCATATCGGCGAGAGCACTTGTGCCCTCAGCCGGACCGGCAGGGAACGGGCCTGAGATCAGGCAGGCCATATCCCGATAGTTCAGGGCGCGGACTTCCGCAGAATTCAAAACGGGAAGTTGGGCTGTGCCCCCGGTCCCCCTTACGATCCCATGAATAAAGAATACCGGGGCTTTCATTTCAGCTCCATTATCAAGGACGTTTCGCGCTCCTTTGCGCTCGCGCTCATCCAGCCGCACCAGGGGCAGCGCTGCTCCAGGAGTTCCCTGGCCGGTTGCTTTTTGCCGCAGCCGGGACAGCTCTCCTTCAAAACCCCTGCATCCTGCCAGGCCGGGCTGCCCCGCTCAACCCCGCTCGGGAACTCAAGCCCGTACTTCGCGGCAGTCTCAAAAGACGCCAGCGCCGCCCGGATCTTTATCCCAAGCAGTTCGGTGCCCGCTATCGAGATGGAGATGTCGGCGTTTATGGCAAGCCCTTTGTCGAGGATCCTGTCAACGACATCCAGAATCGTATACTCTGTATGCGCGGCCTTTACCGTCATGCCATTGCCCCTATTCCGTTACCGCCGTGTCCATGCGCTTGCGCAAGCCCCTGCGCCTGAACTCCGTCAGATTGCCATCGAGGTCCAGGATAGCCTCATAGGTGGCGAGGATATCCATACCGTCCGGGATGGAGTGCTTCTCGACCATCTCTACGAAGATGTGCCAGCCCTTCTCATCCCTCACGGTCTTTACGGTGGATGAGGCATCGAGGCCTGTGATGCTTTGCAGTTCCTTCCTCGTCTTGATTATTATCTCGCTTAAGCTTATGGGCATGTTTCTCTCCGGTTCATTCGCCTCCCGAGGCCCGTTCTTTAAGCCTTTTAATCTCTTCAAGTCTCTCGAGGAGTTCGCCTTCCCTCCTGGCGTACTCCTCTTCCGATATGGCGCCGAGCTCAAACTGGATCTGAAGCTCCATCAGCTCACCCTGCACCTTCGAGCTATCGAGCATCTCATCGTCTGCCGCCTGCTTGAGCCGCTGCCCTATCCAGGCAACACCCTTGACGGGGAAGAGTATAATGTCGTCCAACAGGAAACCCATGCTATCCTCTATTCCCCCTTCTTCCTTTTCTTCATCATCTCGACCGCTTTCTTCATCTGGGCCATTGTAACCGAGAGAGAGGCGTAAGAGGAAGAAGGCCCGGGCTCTGCCGCACCTCCGGCCAGATAAGACCGGATGGCCGAGAGCGAGGCCTCCCTGCATACACCTTCGAGCTCAGAACCTGTAAAGCCTTCCGTGGACCTGGCGATCTCATCGAGGTCCACGTCGCCTGAGAGGGGCTTTTTAACGGTATGGACCTTCAGTATCCCGCGCCTGGTCGTCTCATCCGGCATGGGAATATGGAATATCTGGTCGAACCTTCCCGGCCTCAGAAGCGCCGTGTCCAGCATATCTATCCTGTTGGTGGCCGCGAACACTACAACGCCCTTAAGCTCTTCTATCCCGTCCATTTCCGTGAGCATCTGGCTTATGACCCTCTCGGCCACATGGGAGTCCCCCGCACCTCTCCTCGGCGCAAGGGAGTCTATCTCGTCGAAGAAGACTATGCACGGAGAGGCGAGCCGGGCCTTATGGAATATCTCCCTCACCCCCCTTTCGCTCTCCCCCACCCACTTGGAGATAAGCTCCGGGCCCTTGATAGAGATGAAGTTCACCTCGCTTTCGGTGGCGAGCGCCCTTGCAAGGAGCGTCTTGCCGGTCCCCGGGGGCCCGCAGAGGAGAATGCCTTTCGACGGCCTCGCGCCCGCGTACCGGAATATCTCCGGGCTCTTGAGCGGCCACTCAACCGCCTCCTTGAGCGCCTGCTTCACCTCCTCCATGCCGCCCACGTCAGACCACCTGGCGTCAGGTATCTCGACGAATACCTCCCTCATTGCGGAAGGCTCAATATCTTTCATAGCCTCGAGAAAATCGTCCATGGTGACTTCGAGGCTCCTCAGGGTCTCGTAAGGCAGGTCCTCTGTATGAAGGTCAATCGAAGGGAAGATCTTTCTCAAGGTAGTCATCGCAGCTTCGCGGCAGAGGGCTTCGAGGTCCGCCCCGATAAAGCCGTGGGTTATCTGGGAGAGTTTTTCAAGGTCCACATCGGACGCGAGAGGCATGCCCCTCGTATGTATGGTGAGTATCTCAAGCCTGCCGTTCCTGTCAGGTATGCTTATCTCTATCTCCCTGTCAAACCTGCCCGGCCTTCTCAATGCCGGGTCCACCATGTTCGGGAGGTTGGTAGCGCCTATGACTATGACCTGCCCCCTGCTCTCAAGCCCGTCCATAAGGGTAAGGAGCTGGGCCACGACCCTTCTCTCGACCTGCTTCTCCCCGCCCATGTCAGAACGCTTCGGGGCGACAGAGTCTATTTCGTCTATGAAGATAATAGCCGGCGCGTTCGCAGTGGCGCTCTCGAAGATCTTGCGCAGGTTGGCCTCGCTCTCGCCGTAGAACTTGTGAATCACCTCCGGGCCGCTGATGGTGGTGAAGTACGCGTCAGTCTCGTTCGCAACGGCCCTGGCTATGAGGGTCTTCCCGCAGCCGGGCGGCCCGTGCAGGAATACGCCCTTGGGAGCGTCGATCCCGAGCCTTTCGAAGACCTGAGGGTGCTTCAAGGGCAGCTCTATCATCTCCCTTATCTTCCTTATCTCCTTCTTGAGCCCGCCTATGTCCTCATAAGTGACCCGCGCCCTTTCGGCCGCTTTCTTTTCCCCGCCCTTCACTTCGACAGCGGTCCTGGAGTTTATGATTACAGTTTCGCCGGGAGAGACGCTCTCCACATTGAAATCCCTGTTCCGCGTGCCAAAGAGGCTCGTCCTGATCTTGTCTCCCTCGACTACTGGCAGACCGTCAAGTAGCCCGGAGATGAAACGCGTATCTTTGGGGACTGTCCTTAGATAAGTTATGGGCGCAAGCACGACCTTCTGGGCGGGCTTGTACGAGGCCTTGCTGACCGCGACCTTCTCATCCAGGCCGGCCTGAGCGTTCTGCCTGATCACTCCGTCCACCTGCACTATTCCCTTTCCCCTGTTCTCGGCATGCGCAGGGACCACCTTGGCGGCCGTCCTCCGTTTGCCTTCGACCCAGACTATGTCCCCCACCTCCACGCCGAGCTTCTCCATATCAGCCGGGTCGAGCCTTGCCATGCCCCTGCCCACGTCTTTTGCCCCCGCCTCGCTAACGCGCAGATGCAATGCCGTTGAGATTCTCACTTGACCTTGCCTGCCTTTACTTCCACAATGCCGTTCCTGTATATGGTCGTCCTCGTGGATGGGTCCACCTTGGAGGGAAGCTCTATATCTTTACGGTACTTCCTTTCCTTGCCGTCCGCCCTTATCGAGAGGAGGTCGTCCTTCAGTTCGACCTTTATGTCCTCCTTTTCAACCCCTGGGACTTCGGCTATCACTATAAGATGGTCGCCCTCGTCGAAGATATCGACCAGCGGCTCCCTCGCCTCTTCCACAACCGGCCCCTCTGGCGTCTCTTTTATATTTCCGAAGTGCTCTACAACGGGCTTTCCGGCAAGGGTCCTTACCGAGAACCCGTAGACCCCCTTCACATCCTTTCCAAGGCCCTTTATCTCGCCCTCGCGACTTATGGCCTGCCCCTTCTCCGCAGCCTTGGAGGCGAGGTCTACAAGCTCTGAAAGCCCCTTGAAGAGCCCTCCTATTGCAGTCTTGCCGAAATCAAAGAGGGCCTCATCGGGCCCGGTACTCTTCTTTTTCTTTTGTGCAGGCATTGCCGTCCTCCTCTCAGTTCCATTCGACAACAATGTTGACGAAATTGAATATGGGCACAGGCCCCACGTACTTGAGCAATACCCTCCCGCCAATTTGCCGGTCGAGGTCCTGCACTATGGCGTCGAACCCGCCTGTTGAGGCCCTGTCGACCAGGAAGGCCGCGTTCAGTAACATGCTCTCGCCGTGGGTCTTGTTCCTCTTCATATCCGAATACAGCCCTTTAAAGGCCGAGACGATTGAATCGGCCTCGTCGTCCCTCTTCCTGCCAAGGGCTTCCTCTACCGACCTGCCAAGGCCTATCTTTTCATAAAGCGTCCCGCCGCGCCTGCCCTCCAAATCCTCTTTGACCCGCTTTATCTCCGGGTCTTCCTGGACCTCGCCGTATATAAGCCCCATCTCCTTCCAGATGACCTTGAGGCCCAGTTCCACCTTTCCGTCCATCTGCTTCAAAAGGCCGCTGAACTCCGGGAGTCTTTTTCTGAGGAGACCTCTTATATCCTCCGGGCTCGCCGATATGGTCGAGAACCTTACCGGCAGGACCGTGTAGTCTTTCATCACCGTCTCTATCACCCTCTGATGGCAGAGCAGGTTCTCCCTGGAGAGGGCGTATTCCTTGAGAGGGGAGCGGCTGATAACGCACGATACGTCTCCATAACTTATGGTCGAGACCTCGTCGTTGCAGCCGCCTATGCCGACAGGGCCGAAGTTCCTCGCCTGTCCGGTCCCGATGATGCAATACAGATAACTGCCTTCCTCCATCTAATAATCCATTATCATCGTCTTCAGGGCCTTGCCCTGGGGCTTTGTTCTTGAAGGCCGGGGGCTGCTCCGGGGCATCTCCTTCTTTACGCGCTCCTGCTCTTTCCCGAGACGCTTGAGCTCGGACTCCAGCCAGCGCTTCCGTTTCTCCACTGTCAGGAGCTCCTTTTGGAACCTTCTACTCTCGAGGTCCATGATGTACAGGTCCAGATAGCCTCCGGTGGAAGACCCGATGGCCGACCTTATCTTCACCTTCCGGCATGTCCTCATGCTGGAGAGGCCGGCTATCTGCTTTTTCATGAAACCCCCTTTATCGCCGTCAAGCGCAGGCCTGCTCCCGCGCCGTCATTTTCACCGGCCCCCTTGCGGCCCGGGTCTTTCAGGGACGCCTTGGCGCAGTGCCTGTCAATGAGCTCGCCTACGAGCTTCCTGACTTTCCTGGTGTTCCCGATAGAGCCCACCCGGCTGGACTCGGAGGAAAGGACGTCGGCACAGATCTCCCTGAACGACGCGCAACCGGAGTCGGCCGAACCGCCCCTGATCCTCAGGGTCTTCGCTATAATGATGCAACCCCTGACAGTGGGCGCGAACTCGCATTTTCCTGACTCCCTCAAGTCCCTCACTACCGCCACAATCCGCTCGGCTTGAGCCTTGGGCAACCCGGATTTCGCCATAGTGACCGCTACCTCGGTCTCCCTATCGGGGTGCTCCAGGTCAAGCGTGACCATCCTGTCCCTGAGCGCGTCCTGGCTCCTGTACACACCCGCGTACTCCTCCGGGTTGCTGGTGAATATGGCTGAGAACTGGGGACTGACCTTTACATATCCATCACGCGTGGCAGGCAGGTCGAGGACCCTCTCCTGAAGAATGGAGAGCAGGATATTGTTCGTCTCCGGCCTTGAGCGCGTAAACTCGTCATACACAAGCGTGAAACCGCATTTGCAGGCGAGGGTGAGGCGGCTGTCCACCCATGTCTTCTGGAAGCTCTCCTCTGTCTTGAGGACCGAATGGATGAAGTTGTCCACCACCCTTCTCATCCTGTAGCCCTGCTCGCCTCCCACGAGGGCAGAGGTGGAGTGCTCCTCGTCGCCGTGGAGGATCACCACGGGCCTGCCGATCTTTGCGGCAAGGTGCATGGCCAGAGTGGTTTTTCCTGCTCCGGATACGCCCCTGAAGTGCACCGGGAAGCCCGCCCTTACATAGCCGAGGGCCCGCTCGGTGACCTCGTTTATGTAAGGTGTCTCAACGAAATCGGGCATCTTCCGGGGCTCAAGCACCGTCGTGAATTCATCTTGCATGCGTTTGTCTCCATGATCTTTCAGGTCCTTGGGACCGGTTCATGTAACAGGATCAGGCGGCGCGATTTGCCACATGCCTTTTCCTTTTTCCCGACTTCGCCTCAGGCAGGTTCTGCCCGGTTCTCACCTGGTTTCTCTTGGCCCTGAGGCCCTGTACCAGGTCCCCCCAGGCGGATGTCATACCCTCCATCTCTTTCCTGAATCCATCGATGAAATCCTTCCTGAAGCTCCCGAGCATGTCGATCACCTCACCCTTGCGGTCCTCGGTCTCCATTTTGATGCCGGAAAGGGTGGTCTTCCTGAAGTCCCTGAGGGAATTGGCGGTCTCCTTCTTGATGCCTTCAACCTGCTTTTTTATGTGTGCGACCTCTTTCCTGCGCTCGGCGGCAAGCTTCCGGGACTCTTCCCTCCGGGTGCGCCTGAGGTCGCCGAGCATGGTGCGGATGTGCCGCTTGATGGAAGCGAGCTCACCGGCCCTGATGTCGTAGGCAGCGGATATTTCGTGAGTCATCGACCTGAAATCATCTAATATGGACATGGCATCCTCCTGGTCTTTACCCGGGTAATCGCCGGGGAGTTTAGCGGCATGATCATCCATTGCAGGCGCTGAACACGGCCTGCCAGCGGGCCAGTACATCCTGCCTGGCCCTGTAGAAGTCCTCGATCACCCTGCCCATCGCGCCCCGGCTCTCATCCTGCCTGAGCTTTAGCGTCCTGACCGAAAACTTGAAATCCTTTATGCTAACGCCCTCTCTTATCGAGAGGAGCCGTTTAAGCTCGCCATTTAATGTAGCCTGCTCTATCTGAAGCTCCATAAGGACAGCAGCCACCCTGTGCTCGCATTCCCTGAGCTTGGGGAGCCTTTCGCTGCCGAGATACCCTGTTGTCTCTGAAGTCCCGTTCACCATTGACTCGAGAAAACGCACGAACTCCCCTTCTTCCCTCAAAAAGGCCTCGATCGCAGTCTTTATCTCTCCCCGGAGTTCTCCGGCCCTGGTCTGCAAGCGGCCCATGATGGCGTCGAAGTCCTTCTTTCTCAGCCCCTCTCTCGACAGCTTGTCCCTGAGCTCTCTCAGCATAGCATCCTGCTCCGAGCACTCCTCCTCAAGGCAGCCAGCGGTTTCCTTTACAAGATCTATCAGAGCGGCGGCGCTTTTCTCGAAAGACCTTACTATCTGAAGCCCGGCTTCCATCACAGACTCTGAATGGTCCATATCCCTTCCCTTTTCTTCGCGGGATGATCCGGGGCATGCTTGAGGCGCTCTCGGTAGAGGGGGTCAAGGGGCGCCCTCTAAACCCCAAGGATGCCAAGATCATCGCCGTCAGGCAGTGGCTGACTCTGTTGCCGTGAGACCTATCGCCTCAGCGTACTTGAGGAAGGTCTCGACGGAGGAGCATACCACCCTTGCCTCGATTGCAAGGAGCTCGATGCCTACCAGGGAAACCCTGGCCCAGGCATCTATGACTATCCCCTTGTCAAGGATGCGGTCTACCACTTCCACGAGGCTTGAAGACGCCATCGTTTTCTCGACTGCCATGATCTTTCACCTCCTTTCCGGTTTGAGATCCTGCCGCTGTGTAAGGCCGCGCTTTGACCAACGACCCGACAAATCCGGCAGCTTGCTTTCGTACTTCAGGCAGGTTTGAATCACGGCGCCTTTACTCAGGCGCCGCCCGCCTTATTCGGTGATTGTCATGTTGATTGATTTGAAGATAGGTAAGAGCAACAACCGTGCCAGAAAAGCCAGGGAGGGGGGAAAGACAAATTTTCACAAGATCAACTGATTTTCGGGGCCTTCTTTTATTTTAAATCGAGGGCGTGGCTGTCCGGGAAGCCCGGAAGCGTAGAGCAGTCTCTACATACTATAAGGCCGCCCTTACAGTCCTATCCGAGTCCAAGTAATTTCATCTTCGAATACAGGGTCATCCTGTCGATCCCAAGCATCTTGGCTGCCCTGGTCTTATTGTTTTTAGTCTCAGAAAGGGCTTTTGAGATTATATCCCGCTCGACATTCCTTGAAAGCGTCCTTGTTATCTTATTCAGGGATGTGCCGGTCCCGAGCAGCTCTTTGCATTCAAGACTCATCGTCTTTTTCACGATTTCGGGAGGCAGGGCAGCGGGCGTTATCTGGTCCGAACCCTCAAGAAGCGCGGCCCTCCGGATGGCATTGCGGAGCTCGCGGATATTGCCGGGCCAATTATAATTGAGGAGGACCTCCATGGCCTCGCAGGAAAACTCCTTCACCTCCTTCCGGAACTCCTTTGCGGCAAGTCCGAGGAAATAGCTTGCCAGCGCTGGAACGTCCTCGCCCCTGTCCCTTAGGGCCGGTATATGGATGTTGAACTCGTTTAGCCTGTGGTAAAGGTCGTTTCTGAACCTGCCGGCATTCACCTCGGAGAGGAAGTCCACGTTAGTGGCCGCCATTATCCTGACGTCCAACTCGAAATCCCTTTTGCCGCCAAGAAGATGGACCTTGCGGTCCTGGAGCACCCGCAGGAGTTTCGATTGCACCGATTCGGAAAGGTTCGTTATCTCGTCCAGGAAAAGGGTCCCTCCGTTTGCCAGCTCGAACTGGCCCTCTTTCCTTGCATCCGCCCCTGAAAAGGCGCCTTTCTCGTAGCCGAAAAGCTCGCTTTCCGCCAGGGTCTCAGGCAGCGCACCGCAGTCGATGGCCACAAAGGGCTTATTTCTTCTCGAGCTGTTATCGTGGATCATCCTGGCGAGAAGCTCTTTGCCGGTGCCGCTCTCTCCCTGCAGGATTACGGTGACATCCGTTGGGGCTATTAGAAAAACCTGGTTCAGGACCTGCCTGAACTGAGGAGAGTCGCTCATCACTCCCTCAGGATAAGGACGGCACTGCTCGAGCCTGGTCTTGAGGCTGGCCACCTCCCTTGCAAGGCTGCCGGTCTTGAGCGCATTCCTGATTATCAGCACCAGTTCCTCGTTATTGAAGGGCTTTGTAACGTAATCGAAGGCGCCGAGCTTCATTGCCTGGACCGCGCTCTTGATCTCGCCATAGGCCGTAAGCATTACGACCATAAGGTCCTCGTCCCTTGCCTTAAGCTCCTTGAGGAGTTCGAGCCCGTCCATCTCGGGCAGTTTAAAATCGAGCAGGACAAGCGAGGGGCGCATGGTCTCGAACTCCTTGAGACAGGTCTTAGGGCTGCTGCATACGCATACTTCGTACCCCTCTGAACGCAGGACATCGGAAAGGATCAGGCGCATGTCCTTGTTATCATCGACTATGAATATCAGATTTTTTCTATCGCTCATCTTTTGCCGCACTCCTCCGGGACAGGAAGGAAGATTGTTATCTTCGTACCCTTGCCTGCTGCGCTTTTTACCTCTATCCTGCCATTGTGGTTGTTTATCACGTTATGGGCTATGGAAAGGCCAAGACCAGTGCCGTTTGATTTTGTCGTGAAAAAAGGGTCGAATATCCGGCCGCGTTGCTCTTCAGGTATCCCGACCCCGGTGTCCTCAAACGCGACCGCGAGTTCTCTGATTCGCGGGTCAAGGAACGCCTTTACGGTCATCCCGCCCCCCTGGGGCATTGCGTCAAGGGCATTTATGATGAAGTTCAGGAAACAGCCCTCAAGGCCTTTCTCGTCTATAAGCAGCAGCGGCAGATTACGCTGGAGTTTTACCCGGACCGTTACCTTCTGCCTGGCGCACCGGCTCATGGCGAGGGCGCAGGCCTTCTCCAGCACCTTTTCCACCCGCCCGAGCCTGAATGCGGCAAAATCGGAGGGTTTCGAGAAATCCAGAAGCTCCTGAATGATCCTGTCGGCGTTCTCGGAGTTCCTGAGTATCATGGAAAGGTGGTTCTTTATATTTTCCGGAAGACCTTGCCCGTGCTGTTTGAAACAGTGCTGGATAGAGGCGCTTATGTTGCCGAGGGGGTTTCTGAGCTCATGGGCTATCCCCGCTGCCAGTTCACCTATGGCGGCGAGGCGCTCGGAATGGAGGACCTGCTCCTCAAGGTTGACCGTTCCGGTTATATCCCTGAAATACTCGATGACATTTACAATCCTGTTTTCCCGGTCCATCATGGGGAATATGGAGATATCAAGGACTACCTTCTCCTCCCCGTCATGCAAGATGCTCTTGAAGTGAGCCGGAGTGCCGCTCTCAAACGTGCTTTCCGCATGGCAATGGCTGCAGACCCTTTCATTCCTGAAGTACTCTGAAAAGCACTTCCTACCCCTGACCTCGGCAAAATCCTTTTTTTTGAACATCCTTAGCAGCGACATGTTGACGCGGTCTATCGTGTAATCTCTGTCAATTACGGAGATGCCGTCCCCTATCGCGTCTATTATCGTCCTGAGCCGCTCCCGGCTTTCATTGAGCCTGGATTCAAGGGCCACTTCCCTTGTGATTTCTCTGGCGACTTCAGCTATCCCGGCCAGTTCACCTTTCCTGTCCCTGACCGGCGCGGCTGTAACCTCCACGTAAAGCTCCTCCCCTGAGGCGTTCCGGAATGAGACGACACCACCTTTCCGGGGTCCTTTTCCGCCCAGTGCTTCCTTTGCGGGACACCCGCTGCAGGTGTTCTCGTTCCTGTAAACGGAATGGCACGGCACGCCCTTGAGGTCGTTGAGCCCCACCCACTTCTCAAATACATGGTTGGCCCAGAGGACCCTCATGTCGCGGCCGATTACCATTATGCCGTCGGAGGAGGCTTCTGATACGGCGCTCAGCTTTTGTACTGCGGAGATCAATTTTATAAAACTATCGGAATAAGGGTGTGTGCCGCTGTACGCCGGTTTGGATTTTCTTTGTCAACTGGAGTAGCGGCAATGGATGAGGTGTTGGAAATAACGTGAAGTGGAAACCAGCAAAATACGGCTTATATGAGATTGAACACATTATATCCTTTTGGAGATGTTTTGCAAAGGGGAACTTCAGCTGTCCTTACGAGCCGCTGGCATTCCCAATGACCGGGGTTGCTCTTTCCTGCCGTGGCGCATCCAGTGCCTAAAATATCTTTTCTTTTCTCCAGGGAGGAGGCGAAAGCCGACCTCTTCGACTATATCGAGATCTTCTACAATAGGACCAGGCGTCACAGCCACCTCGGACATGTCAGCCCTTACGACGTCGAGATGGCTTCTTCAGGCAAAGAATAACTGTCTACAAAACCGGGTGAAGTCCAACGTTCATATATTAAGATACCTGAACTCGCCGTGTCCGCCATGAGAAAGCGCTATCACAAGGAATATAAGCAGTATGTACCAGAAGATGATGAGGGCATCTGCTGTGGCTTTTGGTAAAAACTTTCTTAAGAACCCGTACATGCCTCAAATCCAGAAAAAAAGTATTTTTCCAAGCACATTAAGCCCTGAAGCCAGGTCAGGCTCCTTGGTTATAGCAAAGCCGAGTATCACGAAGTTAATAGTCAGCAGATAAGAAGCTCCATCCGCTATGTACTTCCATCCTGCAAAACTCATCATCGGAATATCCGGAATACCCTGCTTCACCTTCTGGAAGCCCTGCCATACCGCTATGCCCGCGCCGTGATAGACCCCCCAGGCAAGATACCTTGGAGACAGCTCGTGCCAGAGCCCGAGAACAAGCATTGAGGCCATTACCGCGGCCCATGGCCGCCTGCTCGCGGAAAGGGCCATCTTGTAGACATAATCCCTGCACCAGCTCGAAAGCGTTATGTGCCATCTTTTCCAGAACTCGCCTATGTTCCGCGCGAGAAAAGGGTAATTGAAGTTTTCGGCTATCCTGAAGCCGAGGAGCATCGAAAAGCCGATGGCCAAATCCGAGTATCCGGAGAACTGAAAATACAGGTTGAGCCCGTATCTGACGCAGTCAAGGTATGAGGCAAGGACCTCATGGCGCGCTTCCATGGCCTCGATCCTGAGGCGCAATATATGAGAGACCTCGTAGTTGCCGAGCACGACGACCTTAAAAAAACCATAGAGGATCCTTTCGCATCCATTTGAAAAAAGCCCCCTGTCAAACCTCCTTCGCGACAGCTCCCTGTGAAAATCCTGAAACCTGTTTATGGGACCGGCGATAACGGTCGGGAGAAAGAACATGTAGCTTAAAAACTGCCCGAAGGTATGCGGCGGGAGCGTTCGTTTTATTGAGTCCAGCGAGTAATGAAGGGCTCTCAGCGTATAAAACCCGAACCCCAGCGGCACAAGCGGCCCGCCAAAAGCGGTCCCTGACTTGAACCATAGAAATATTGCCGCAACGGCGCCGCCGGCTGCCAGCGCCCCTGCCGCCGATCGCCGCCCGTATTTCATCGGGACATAGCCAAGAACGGTAAAAACAGAGAGCACCGCGAGAGAGACAGGCGAGAAGAACAGAAGCAAAAGGGCGCTTGAAGCGGCAACTACATAGGGCTGAAGACTACGCGGAGCGGCCCAAAAGATGACGACCGTCGCCGCTATCCAGCCGAGCATCTGAACAGAGACCAGGTTCATACTACGCCTCTGCCCCCTTTAAGCACCTCTATAAGCCAGAGTGAAAATCTCAAGCGCCCTTCTCCGTTGAGATGGGCATGGTCCGAGTAGCATTCAGCCCCGGCCTCACCTTGAAAGCTTATCGATTTAACGCCGTAATAACGCTCAAGCCTCTTTTGGAGCACAGCGGTCTCCGGGCCATGGCCTCCCGCCAGCCTCTCAAACTCCGGATGCCTTGGTATGCTGACCAGCACGGCCTTGATGCCTCTACGCGCTAAATCGCTAAAAAAAGGGGCTATCTCTTCGATATCGGCCAAAGACCTCTGATCCCATTTAAGGAGGGTCTCGTCGAGCGACACCTTGTTCAGGCGAGACTTTACGGGAAGGTCGAAGTCATTTTCAATGAAGACCTGTTCCGGCTTGGGGAATACCGGCCTCTTTGACTTGAGGCTTTCCATGAGCATGGCCTTTAGAAAACTCATGTACTCCCTTGCAAAGGCGTTCTTGACCATATGCCGGTCGTAGAAAACGCTGTCTGATTCGATCAGGATAATATCCGGCGCGGCCTCCGCCATATCGCTCAAAAGCGGCATGAAGGTAGAGAGGTCGCCGTCGGGACGGCTGATGCGCATGAACTCGATCCCCGTGAGCCCCTGCCTCTTGGCCAGCGCCTCCATCCTGCCGTCAAAAAAGACCGCCTTTCCCATAAGAGAGCTGCCGATGGCGAGCACCCTCAAGCCTTTTTCCCCATGCCTTCCCCGAAAAGAGCCGAGTCTGCCGGCAGAGGCCTCAGAAAATCCAATTTCATCGACGTTATAGCGGTTGAAGGCTGGCAGGCTTGCGAAAAAAAGAGCTGCCAGCATGGCAGCGACGATGAACCATACATATAGCGGCGGCGCGCACAGGAGCGGGCGCGCCTCAGACCGAGAGCTTCTCACCTACAATCCTTTCAGCCTCGCCTATAGACTCGATCCTGATTATGTCAGCCGATTCCAGCCTTATATCAAAGGCCTCTTCAAGGGCAACCACGAACTGAAGGTGGGCAAGCGAGTCCCAGCCCGCCACATCCGCTGCGGTCGAGTACTCTGAGAGTTCATGGACCGGCGCCTTGAAGGTGGACGCGGCGGCGCCCAATACCTTCTCTCTGATCGAATTGCCGGACGTCTTCTCCGACGAACCGGCTTCCATGGCCATCTTCTTTGCCACCGGTACGATCACCTTGCCTGAAGGCCCCTTCGGAAGTTCCTGAAAGACATGTATGCGATGGGGCACCTTGTAGTGCGCCACCCTTGCCCGGCACCAATCAGCAAGCTCGGGAGGGCCAACGCGCGCGCCGGGCGAGAGGACTACGCAGGAGGCCACCAGCTCTCCCCAGGTATTGTCCTCGACGCCGAAGGTGACCGCTTCCAGGACATCGGCGTGGGACTTTAGGGCCTCGGTAACCTCCTCCGGCTGGACATTCAGTCCGCCGGTGATGATGATGTTCTTCTTCCTCCCGGCTATCCTGAAGAAACCGTCTTCCCCTACCGCGATATCGCCTGTGCGAAGCCAGCCGTCCTTTAGCGCATGGCCTGTTGCCTCGTCATCCTCGAAATATCCGGTCATGACGTTATCACCCCTTAAAAGCAGCTCGCCAGGCTCCCCGTCCGGTGCGGGAGAGCCGTCTTCGATGACTATCATAGCCTCGCAGTCCACAGGCCTTCCAACCGTCCCTACACGGCGGTCAGCGTCTCCGGGGCCGCTGAAAAGCCCTCCTGCCACGGTCTCCGTAAGCCCGTAGACATTCGACACCCTGACCATGAACTTATTTTCGAACCCCTCCCAGAGCTCTTTTTCAAGATACCCGGCGGTGGAGATGACGGCCAGCAAGTCCCCCGTGGTAAAGCTCTCCTCAGAGCCCTGGCCGAGCCTGTGGATGAGCGAGAGCATCGCTGGGACAGCGACGAAGTGGGTTATCCGGTCCCTGTAGACAGCGTCCATGAGTTCCGTAAGCCTTTGTATGCTGAATTCCATCGGCCTGTATACGGTGGCGCGATTATAGAGGGCAGCCAGTGGTCCCTGGACGAAACCGTCCGCATGGTTTAGCGGCAGGACGTTCAGTATCCTTGACCCATCGCATAGGCCGAATTGCCTTGAAAGGGTGCCGAGATGGGAAAAAAGGGCCTTATGGCTTATTCTTACACCCTTGGGGCGCGAGGTCGTCCCTGAAGTGAACATTATGTACGCGTCGAGACTTCCATCGACCTCGCCTGGCGGGTCGGCAGGCTCTATTCCTTCTAGGAACGATGGGTACTCGGCCCTCTCCCTTTTAAGCAGCCTGCCAAGCATGCCGGCCTTTGTGACCGTCTTGGCGAACCCATACACAGCTGTGGTCTTTTCTGCCCGCCCAATGATATCAGCATCGACAAAGGCGCATCTCGCCTTCGCCGCCTCCGCGAGAGCAGACCATTCCGGGGAAGGCAAGCGCGCGTCGAGCATCACGGCGGCTATGCCGTTACGCGCGAGTCCTATGAAGGCGCAAACGGCCTCGATGTCATCCCTGCTCGACACTATAGCCCTGTCGCCCGCTGATATGCCGTCTTTTCTTAACAGTCCCGTAAGCCTCGCCGTGCGCTCAAGGAGCGCTCCGTACGTGAGCTCGCCGCCGGATGTCACCATCATGGGCTTTCCCGGCTTCACTGTTTCAGCGTTTTCAAAGACAGATACGATACGGCTCATGGCAGTGTCTCCCTCAGTTTTCTTCTAAGTATCTTTCCGTTCGTCCCCCTTGGGAGCGAGTCAACGACCATGAAAATAGCGGGTGTCCTGTAAGGGCCAAGCGCGGCGAACGCCTGGCGGCGCAATTCGCTTGCAAGCCCCTTTTCATCTACCCCGTTCTCACTGGCGACTACGAAAGCCGCCGACGCGGGGCGGCCGTCTTCCGCTTCAAAGCCGCAGACCGCAGCCTCGAGCGCAAGGGGAGAAGCCTCAAGGACCGACTCTATCTCGGATGGGTGCACAAGCTCTCCCCTCAGGTCCTTGAAGGCGTCATCAACGCGCCCCAGAAGCTCTATCGAGCCATCAGGCTCCTGGCGGCAGAAATCCTTTGTCCTGAACCAGCCGCCAACGATAGCCTTCTCCGTCAAGGACGGGTCGTTATAATAGCCGCTCATGATGTTCTCAGTCCGTATGAAAAGCTCTCCCGCGGCTCCTGGAGCAGCTTCCCTGCCGTCAGGCCCGGCAATCATGACCGAACAGCCGAGAGGCACGCCGATTGAGCCCGGGTATTCCCTTTTCATCCCCGGAATAACGCCTATGCAAAGCCCGGATGTCTCTGTCAGGCCGTAATAATTCAACACTCTCCTTTTGTAGCGCTCTTCAAAAGATTCAACGATAGAGGGCGTAAGGAGAGTCCCCGTGCACATGACAAACCTGAGGCTTTTTGCAAACCCGCCTGATATCTTCTCCTGGAATCTGGTGAACTGGGCGAGGAAGGCCGGGACAGCGCATAATATTGTCGCGCCAAGTCTTTCCATGAGGACCGAGCATGCAGGGCCGCTTGCCCTTAAGTCCTGGGGAGCGATTATGAAAGAGGCCCCGGGGTAGAATGTCGCGACACACGTGTTTCTCAACCCGCTCATGGTATGAAAATCCCCGATAGAGAAGACCCTGTCTTCGGGCCCCCACTGATAGGTCTCGGCCATCAGGCGCGCGCTTCCGGAAAGCGCGCCATGAGAGAGCACAATACCGTTTGGCTCGCCAGAGGTGCCGGAGGTGAAAAGGACTACCGCGTCGTCCGCTGGCGAGACGGGCTCCGGACGGTAATCAGAGCCACTCTCATCAAGGAACTCGTGAAACCGGGATCCATGCGCCACGCCGCTCTCCGCGGAATACGAGACGACCTTGACACCCGAAAACGCGCCTGCCCATCCATGGCCTGTGAAGACTATTTTTGGGGCTGTGCTTTTGAAGACCTTGGAGAGCTTATCGGGCTGTATGCGGCCGTCCACCGGGATGAAGACCGCGCCAATAAGCATACATGCCCAGAATACGAGCGCCGCTTCAGCAGATGCGGCGGAAACCGAGAGTACCCTGTCGCCCTTGCCAACGCCAACGCCTTGCAATCGCCCCGCGATATCTGCCGCAAGAGCACCGGCATCAGAGTAGCTCAAAGAGCTGCCGTCGTCGAAGATTATGAGCGGATTTGCCCCATGGTGACGAACGGCCTTCTCAAAGACCTCGCAAACGGTCTCCCTGACAGACGCTTCAGGGGCGACTCCCCTCTGTAAAACAGACTCCAGCACTATCCCTCTGTGTAAAAAATATTCATGCATTCACTGCAAAAAGCGTTGCCGCCATACTCTCCGGTGCGGTGCTGCCTCCTGAAGTCAGCGTACAGCGCGCTGTTCCATATCTCCTTAAGGGATAAGCTCCTGACATTACCCATGGGATTGACGCCGTTGTAATCCCTGCAGCACGGCACGACGGTGCCGTCCCATTGCACGACAAGATATTGCCAGGGAAAGGGACAGGGCATGAAAGGCGGGTATTTCTGGACCAGACCAAGGGATGTAAGCTCTTTTTCAGTCCACGGGAAGAACTCGCGCACCTCTACCGGAAGCCCAAGGGACTCCCAATGGCGCCTGAAGTCCTCTATCCGCGGGTTGTTCCTGTTGAGGCGTATTATCCTGACGGAGATCTTTGTGCCGGCAAGGACAGATCTTACAAGGCCCGCGGCATATTCAAGGTTTGCCAAGGCCAATTCATAATCCGCGCCCTTCCCGCGTATCTCCCTATAGCTTTCTTCGTCGTACCCGTCGAACGATATTATGATCCTGCATGGGCCGCTTGCGGCAAGCCTATCCAGCAGCCGGGGGGAAAGCTCCGGGGCGTTTACGGAAAGGGTGATATTCAGGCCTTTACCGGAGGCATATCCGGCCATCTCGTCGATCAGAGGGTGGAGGAGCGATTCTCCGAAATGGAAAAGCTCTATCTCCTTTTTTCGGACCGGCTCTGAAAAACCGGATATCTCATCGATTATCTTGTGGAAGAGTTCGATATCCATAAACCCGACCTCACGCTCCATGCGGGCGGGCCTCGGACACATAATACACGAATAGGGGCAGCTGTTTGTAGGCTCTATCTGATGGACGTGCGGCTCGAACGTCCTTTTCAGTTCAAGCAGCTCTGACCATCCTGACCTGCTCCTCAAAGATGACGGGTAAGACTTCAAGCTCATATCGGCGCTATAGGCATTATCAAGGGGATCGATCCTAAATAGGGTGCGAAGATAACAGAAAACAACATATTTTTCCAGACAATAAGGCGGGATGACCATGCCGCATGCATTGATTTAAGGGGAGAAAAGGAAGGAATAGACGAATGGGGCCAAGATTAGAAAAAGACCACTAGGATTTTAAAAAAAACCGACAGAATGGCACGTTACAGCTTTTTATTCAAACGGACCATCAAGTTTATAACCATAATTCTAATCCCGGTAGAACGCAAGCAAGGAACGATAGAATCCACCTCGCTCCGCCATAATATAAGGGGCAGCGCGGATTGGAGCGGCCCCTTATTTTTTAACCCTCCCCATGACAGACAGTAGAGTCTAAAGCGACTTGCGCCTGCCCCTGTACTCGACCAGGAATCCGAAAGATATCCCGGTAAATAAAGAAATGAGCGAGCCTATCTTGACTATCTTCTTCCTGTCCGGGAATACCTTCCTGTCAGGCTCCCTTGGAGAGTCTATCATAGTGAAGGCGAAGTTCTCCTTCATCTCCGACATCATCGACGTCTCTATCTGCTGTGCTATGAGGTTGTATATCTTCTGCCTGATGATAGGGTCCGCGGTAGAGTAGAGCTGGTTTTCGAGGTACTTCTTGTTTATCCTGGCTATCCTTTTCGCCTCGCCGCTCATGTGGTCCATTAGCGCTGCCAGCATGCTCTCCACGACCTTTGCCGCTACCCTGGGGTCGGTGTGCCTCGATGTTACGGTTATCGTGTTCTCCTTTATATCGAAATTTATCGTCAGCATGGAATCGAGCTTTCTTATGCCGTCCCAGACAGTTGGGGCGCTCCCCATGCCCGCCTTCGCTCCAGGTCTCACCGCGGCCATGGCTGCCTTGATCAATCCGGTGTAGCCAGCCGCCCTCTCTCCGTCAGGCTTCACGGGAAAGAGCTCCCGCATAAGTCCATACTCGTTAATGGCGCGCTCGCGGAGCTGATTTGACTTAAGGAGGCTAAGTATCTCGGATGAAGACGCCGATGCCGGCAGAGAGAGCCCTCCGAACTGCTGCGCGAGCGTGGAGAGGCCGGAGTTGGCGTCGGCCCTCCGGTTCACCGGCATTATTACCGCCCTGGCCTGGTAGATGTCTTCTATCGTAAGCGAGTAAATGGCGGTCACGGCCGTCAAGACGGCCGCGACCATGATTATCAAGAGCTTCCTCGCCCATATCACCTGCCAGTAATCGACGAGGTTTATCTCTTTTTCGAGAGCCTTCCCTTCCGATCCCATTTAGTAGATACCTCCTTGTGAAGACGCGGGCCTCAGGTGCCCCTTCCCCTCGGCCATATGCTCAACGTATTTTCTGAGAAGCATCCTCAACGTCTCGCCCGAGCCGTCCATTTCCATACCGTCCTCGAACTCGCCAAGTATCCGCTCTATTTCGCCGAGCTGATGCCGCCTCGTGTTCCTGGCCATGAATATCTTTTCGTGGGCGCTCGCGCCCTGTATCTCCTCGTTCGTGAATATTTCCTCATAGAGCTTCTCGCCCGGCCTCAGGCCCACGAACTCGATATCTATGTCCCTGTAGGGTTCGAGGCCGTTAAGCCTTATAAGCTCCTCGGCGAGCTCGGCGATCCTCACAGGCTTGCCCATGTCGAGGACGAGTATCTCACCGCACCTGCCTATAACAGAAGCCTGCAGCACCAGCGAGGTCGCCTCCGGTATTGTCATGAAGTATCTCTTGACCTCCTTGTCGGTGACCGTGAGCGGGCCGCCGGCCCTCAGCTGGTCCATGAAAAGTGGCAGCACGCTTCCGCGGCTTCCGAGGACGTTGCCGAAGCGAACAGAGACGAAGGAAGTATCGCCGCCTCCGAAGGAGCGGCATATGTTCTCCGCCATCCTCTTGGTCGCGCCCATCACGCTCGTCGGCCTCACGGCCTTGTCGCTGGAGATCATGACGAACTTCTTCACCACGTGAGCGACGGCGGCGCTGGCCATCTCGTAGGTCCCGAACATATTGACCCTGACGGCCTCCTCCGGGTTGGACTCCATCATCGGCACATGCTTGTAGGCCGCGGCGTGATAGACTATATCCGGCCTGTATGCCCTCATGACCGCATTTACCCTCTCCCGGTTCCTGACGTCGCCGACAACGAAAGCGAACTTTTCAGGCGTGTTCATCGCCGCCACTCCAGGGACGTTCTTCCTTGCCCTGAAATACCTCGGATATGCTCTCCTCAGCGCCATCTCCATGTTGTGGAGCTCGGTCTCATCGATGTCGAACAGGACGACCCTTTCTGGCTGGTAGGCGGCCACCTGCCGGACTATCTCCGAGCCAATCGACCCTCCCGCGCCGGTTACGAGGACCACTTTTTTCCTTATGAACCTGGTAACGCTCTCTCGGTCTATCTCAACAGCCTGCCTGCCGATGAGGTCCTCGATCTTTATCTCCTCAAGGCTCTTGAGGTTTATGGTCGGCTGGTGGAAGTCGTATATCCTTGGGACTATCTTTATGGAATCGACGAGCTCCCTGGCGGTGTCGAAGATGGCCTTGAGCTCCTTGCGGCCGAGCGTCGGGATGGCTATTATGACCAGCTCTACCTTGTGGACAGTTATGACCTCCTTCAAGCTTTCCATGCCGCTGAGCACCCTTAGGCCGTGGATGGAACAGCCTATCTTATTTCTGTCATTGTCTATGAAGCCCACTGGGCAGAACTCCGGCCTCTTCTGCCTGAGGATATCCCTCAGTATCATCTCGCCCGTGTCCCCTGCCCCTATTATCAGGGTCTTCCTGCAGTTCCTCCTCTTCAGGTTCTTGTGCAGTATGTCGAGTACCACCCTCTTCGATATCCTGAGCCCGGAGAAGAAGAGTATCGAGAGCGCCCCGTCTATGAGGAAGATCGACCTGGGTAGAGTCGGCGCGCCCGGATGCAGCCGCCGGCTAAGTCCTGGCATCTCTGGCAGGAGCAGCAGCATTATTACCATCAGGACAAGCTCAGCGACGGCTACCGCGCTGAGTATCCTCAGCATGTCCTCTAACCCCACATACCTCCATGTCATCCTGTAGACCCTGAACGAGCCGAAGACGAATAGCTTGGCCACGATAAAGAACGGGAGCGCGTAGAGAAAGACGCGCCAGCGCTCTGCGTCCATGGCGAAGTCGAATCTAAGCTGGAACGAAAGATACAGGGTCGCGGCCAGCGCCAGTACGTCCGTCATGAAGAAAAATGAGAGCCTTTTGGCAGGGCTCGGGGTGAGGATACTCAGGACCTTCTTTTTCATAGATTACCTTCTGTTTTCTGGATTGCCCTGCCCTTCGAGGGCAGGCACTTTATCGACTTGTAGACAACCGCCGCGAGGAGCGCGAACGCGGCGGCAAGACGGAGCGCGCCCCCGCCCGGCAACGACAACAGCGCCGCCGCGCCGAGGGCCGCCTGCGCGCTGGCGTAGCCTAAAGAGACCTTCCAGTGCGCCACGCCAAGCTCGTTGGAGATGTACTGATAGAGGTGGCCCCTGTGTGCCATGAAGATGTTATCGCCCTTCACAAGCCTTACGGCTATGGTGATAATGGCGTCGGCATAGAAGATGCCCAGGAAGGCCGCCATGCCCATGAACGACCCTGTTCCGGCAGACATCCTCATGACGAGGGCGGCGAAGAGGAAGCCCAGCGACAGGCTGCCGGTATCCCCCATAAAGACCCGCGCCCTGGGGAGGTTGAACGGCAGAAAGCCCAGGCAGGCGAAGATGGGGACAAGCGCCAGCGCGAAGAGGCCCGCGCCGGCAAGATAGGCGTAGAGGGCCAGCATCCCAAAGGCAGCTACACCCATGAGGCCTGCCATGCCGTTAATGCCGTCCATGAAGTTGTAGAAGTTAGCTGTGCCGGCGAGGAATACCACCCAGAAGATCACTACCCCGAGCCCCGGGAACGTTTCCGGCAGGCCGAGGGCAGATATAGCGAGCAAGAGCGACAGGGCAAGATGCGCCGGAAGGCGGACCTTAATGGACAGGCCGGCCATGTCCTCGACAAGGCCAAGCCCCCCGACAGAGGCAAGCGCGAAGGCAAGGAGCGGCTCACCCTGGAGGCTCGCGGCGGCAACAGACGCGGCAGCTATGCCGAGGCCTGCGCCCCTCGGCGTGGGCTCTGTATGGGAACTCCGTTCATTAGGCATATCCACAAGACCGAAGGCACGGCCAAACCTGTATACAAGCGCCGCGCCGGCAGCGCCGCCCAGAAGTCCTATAACGGCATAAAGAAAGACCATCAAGCCCTCTCAGTCCTTTCCCATGTCATCCTCTGCCTGCCGGATACGGCCTTCAAGAAGCCGATGAAGAGCGCAAGGTTGAGGTTGCAGAAATAAAACGGCGCGTGGACAAGAAAAGGCAGCCCTCTTCTTTGCAGGCCAATGAGCCCAAGCGCCGCGGCCCCGTAAAAAGCGGCCTGGAGCGCGAAGGTCCATCTGTATAGCGCGCTGTCGAGAAGGAAGGCGTTCATGATGAAAAGGGCCGGGAGGATAAATGGAGCTGCCCACCTGAAGACCCTGTGCGACCAGTAGATGAAGGCCCTCAAGCCAAGCAGCGGATTGAGGAGGGAAGCGAGATGCCAGACGGCTATATAGTGCCCTGCCCCGTCCCGTACGTGCCTCATGAACTCCCCCGCGGCGTTCATCGCGACATCCTCGTAAGCGACCGCGCCCACCTCGTATACGCTCATGTAACCGCTGGCCACGACCCTCATGGAGATAATGAAGTCGTCGTTGATGGTCCCGGCCGGCAGCGGCTCGAAGAGACGCCGCCTGATGGCGTAGAGCGCGCCGTTCGCCCCGGAGATGTAGCCGAGCCGGCTTTCAAGCCTCTTTATTGCGGTCTCGTACCTCCAGTAGGCGCTCTCGCCCTTTCCGCTGACTATCCCGCCGGGGTTCCTGTAGACGAGCCTCCCGCATACGCATCCGACACGCCGGTCGGCAAAACGCCTCACGATGAGCCGGAGAGAGTCCCTTGCGCATTCCGTGTTCGCGTCGGTAAAGAGGACTATCTCGCTCTTTATAGGGCGCATGGCCATGTTTAAGACCCCGGACTTCCCGGTGCGCGGGAACTCGATCAGATGTAGCCTTGGGTCTTCCGCGGCCATAGACCTCGCTATCGCGTTTGTGGAATCGGTCGAGCCGTCGGAGGCGACCCAGACATTGAGCAGGCTCCCCGGGTACTCCATTGCGAGCGCGTTTTCTATCTTCGCCCTTATATTCCTCTCCTCGTTGTAAGCGGCTATGAGGACGGCTACAGTAGGAAGGCCAGCAGCCGGGGCGCCCTCTGTCGGCATTTCACTCTTGAGCGCCCGGCTGAGGACGAAAAGGACAGCCGGATACCCGATGTACGCGTAGACCAGGACCGAAAGACCGGCCCAGAAGATCAGCTCAAACATCTTACCCTCCCTCTGCCCGGCCCCCCGCTCTCCTGAAAAGATACCTGGCGAAGATCCTGGCGGATTTGATCGTCTTCTTTAGCTCCTGAGGGTCTCTCATGCCCTGCTTGAGCTTGTACATGATGTACTTTGGCCCGAGGTAATAGCTCCGCCTGGCGCGGTCGCAGAAATCAACAAGGTCACGGGCGGCAAGCTCAGGCGTGCTCACCACGCAGTTGTGAAGGCCCTCCGGGGTAAGCCACTCTCTAAAGTCCCTCGTGGTCAGATAGCTATTCTCCTCGGCCCACCTGTAAGCCTCGGTCCCGGGATAGACCATCAGGGGGAAGAACTGGCAGGTGTCCGCGCCAAGCTCCTTCGCGAACGCCAGCGACTTCATCAACGTCTCCCTGGTCTCCCCCATGTTCCCTGCCATGAAGCAGGCGTGGAGCATTACGCCAGCCCTCTTCGCGTCCTGGGAGAAACGCCGCATGCGCTCAACTGTAACTCCCTTCCTCATCTTCCTCAGGACCGTGTCGTCGGCGCTCTCGAAGCCTGCGACGATGAGCCTGCAACCGGCCCTCTTCATGGCCCGCATGGTCTCAAAGCCCAGGTTGGCGCGGCACTCGACCGTCCACGGCAGCCTTATCCGCTTTTTGGCCATCAGCTCGCAAAACTCTAACGTGTGCTCCTGGCTTACGGAGAAGGTGTCGTCATCTATGAGGACCTCCCTCGCCTGAGGCAGCTCCTTTTCTATGTACTCGAACTCTGCCACGATGCTCTCCGGGCTCCTCTGCCTCTGCCTTCTGCCAAAGGCCTGCTGAGGGTAGACGCAGTAAACACACCTCGCGTTGCACCCCCTGCTCGTGAAGATGGAGACGACCGGATATCTGCAATGCGCGTAGAAATAATCTTCTATCCTCAAATGCCTCTTGTAGACCTCTGAGACGAAGGGCAACGAGTCCATATCCTGCAAATACGGCCTGTCCAGGTTTGAGCGTATCGAGCCGTCCACCCTCAACGTAAGGCCCTGCGTGGCGGCGTGGCTTCCATCAAGAAGCCTTGCGGCTAGGTCAACGAGCGTAAGGTCGTATTCGAGGCGCGCAACCGCGTCCACCCTCTGGTCGAGCGCCAGCGATTCCTCAGGAAGGGCAGAGACGTGGGGACCGGTCAAGACTGTAAAGGTGCCTGGCAGGCGCTCCTTGACGCAGGAAGCCACCTCGACGTCGTTGTAGATGCTTGGGGTCGACGTATAGACTACCGTCATCTCAGGCATGAACTCACCGGCCAGCCTGTAGCACTCCTCCCTGCTGAGCCCTCTTGCCGGCGCGTCCACGAGCATCACCTCGTGCCCTGCCCTCTCAAGAAGCCCTGCCGCGTACGCATGCCAGATCGGGTAATATATCGTCCCGCTCTTTGTGACCGCCGGGCTCCTTGAAAAGCGCGAATACCTCGGCAGAAAGGGCGGGTTCAAAAGAAGTATCCTCATCCTGCTCTCCTTCTCATTAAGCGGCCCCCGCGCCACGGTACCGCACCTTATCCGAGAGCTTCCTTATGAGGTTGTTGTTGAAAAAAAGCCTCTGAAAGAAGATGGTGGAGGCGAGATAGGCCAGCGGGTACTTTAGCGCCCCGTACCTTTTGAAGATGCGCTCCACACCCTTCTTCTGTATGTCGAGGGTCGTCTCCCTCAGCCTTTCCGCAAGCGCAAGCCTGTCTTCCGTACCGAGCTCTGCTGTCGTGAAGAACGGCTTTCCCGTGCCCCTGGAGAACCTCAAGTTCTTGTCCATGCTGTCCAAAAGCTCCATCGGCTCTCCGGTCCAGGCCCTCTTCTCCTCCACCCATTTCCATAGCTCGGTGCCGGGAAAGGGTATGAGGTTATAAAAATCGGCCTTCAGGACCGGGTACTTCCTGGCGACCCTTATCGAGTCTTCTATGTCCCCCATGGTCTCGCCCGGCGTGCCGTAGACGAAAAAGAGCGAGACCTCGAAGCCAAGCTCGCAGCTCAACTTAATAGCGTTCTCTATCTGCTCCATGCTCTCGCCCTTCCTGAGGGCCTTGAGGACCTTGTCGTTGCCGGCCTCCACGCCTATGCCGAAGCTCCTGAAACCCGCCTGCTTCATCTTTAAGAGCATCTCCCTGTCGACACGGTCAGCCCTTATGCCGTTGGACGCCCTGAGTGTAAGCCCCTTGAGGCCCCTGCTCTCGATCTCGTCGCACAGATCGAAGACCCTTTCCCTGTAGAAGGTAAAGTTGTCGTCGAGAAAGTTGAATATCCTCTTCCCCCTGCCGTACCAGTATTCAAGCTCGTCGCCTATGCCATGTATGGAGCGCACCCTTACCTTTTTCCCTAGCGTGAGGCCTACCGAGCAAAATATGCACGGGTACGGGCAGCCGCGTGAGGTGATGACGCCTATCTCGTTGGCGTACCTGTGGAGCTCGAATTTTCCGTACCTGGGCCACCTGATGCTGTCGAGGCCTGTTGGCCTCTCAAAAGGCATGCCGGAGACGACTTTTCCGCCGTCCCTGTAGATAAGCCCTGGTATGCGCCTCAGTTCCTCTCCCTTGCAGAAGCTCACAAAGGACTGCTCGGCCTCTCCGGCAAAGGCGAGGTCGATCTCAGGGTACTCCTCGAGGACCTGAGCGCCGAGTATCGTTATGTGCGGCCCGCCAGCGACGGTGGTGACCGACGGATAGCTCTCCTTCACAGTCTTCAACAGGGCGAAGAACTTCTTGTGCCCGACCGTGTAGACACTTACCCCAACGCAATCGTATCTTCCCCGGCCGATCCTCTCGATCACGTCCTTCTCCGAATACCCCAGTTTCATATCGATAACGTCATAATCGACTCCGGCGGCCTCAAGCGCTTCCGCAAGGTAGCCCGTTCCCAACGGCGGCCTGCTCGATCCAAGCTCGTCGGAATAGACGTTATAAAGAAGCAGCACCTTCACTCTTTCCCCTCCTTCGCGGCCTCAGCGAACCGCCGACGCGCTTTGATATCAGTTCATCACCGTCCGTCGCCCCTCCGGCGTCCTTGCTTTCGAGGATACTGGAAGCCGCCCTGAAGACCTCGCCGGCCGAGATCGCCAGCACGCACGCCCCAGCCCCGTTTGCTCTATGAAGGCAATAGAACTGCCAGCATGGAGAACAGAAAAAATCCTTGTAGACGACGTTAATATCCTGCGTCCCCAATGGCCTGAATACCTTGGGCGACTGGGGGCCCATCATGGCTACTATCGGTATCCCGGCGGAGGCCGCTATGTGCATCGGGCCGCTGTCTAAACCTATATAGAGCGCCCCTGTTGAAAGGAGACCCTTAAGCCCGGTAAGCTCGATCCTGCCGCACAGGTTCTCGACCCTGCCGCCGTACTCGACAAGCGCATCCATTATTGGCAGCGCCACGGCATCGTCGGCCCCTGAACCGACGAGGGTTATCCTTGTAGCGCCGTCCCGTTCGAGGAGCATCCTGCACAGTTCCGCGTATCTCACGGCCGGCCATCTTCTGAGGGCGTTGCCCGATCCGATGTGAACGAAGACCCTTTCGCACGCCGCTTCGCGATGACTCGCCGCGTTGACGCGGGAGATGCCGGGCCTGCCGGGGAAGAGCTGCCCGAAGAGGTCTTCAAGGCATTCGGCATAGTGCATGGACCTGCCTTGCGCCGGCTTTCCGGTAATAACGGGGGACCAGGAGCGCCTGAGCGGAAGCGGGTACTTGGCCGCGCTCACGAACCTGAGCCGTCTTTTCAGTAGCCAGGCGAATGCCTTCATGTCGCCCCTCAGCCATACGGCCGCATCATAACGGGCTCTGCCGAGCTCAGCGGCAGGAAAGAAGCTCTCAGTGCCCCTGGTATACTTCCTTGAGTTATAGGTTATGACCTCGTCGGCCACCCCACTGGCGGCGCACAGGTCGGCGTTTATCGAATCGAGGAGCACCGCCACCGTTACCTCGCCCCTGCCACCATCTTTTACGGCCCTCAGGAAAGGCTCTGTAAGGACATAATCGCCTATCTGACCAAGCTGTATGACCAGCAGCCTCCGTATCTCCCCCCTCACAGGGAAGAACCTCTCAAGCAGTACGTGTGCCAGGGCCTGAAGAGCCGAGGCGCCGGACATGGCAACCGCCCTTGAAAAAAACGCGGCCCGCCTCAAAACAGGTACCCCTTCGCCGCGTAGACGATCAGCTTCATGTATTCCAGGCATACGTTAGCCACCAGGCCTTCTTCCTTCCACCAACCAGAGAGCCCCTCATCAAAGGGCCTCGCCGGGGAGAAGCCAAGAGAGACGCCGCTTCCGCCGAAAACGTTCCTGAAGACCAGAGAGACCCTCCTCATGTGGTACGGCGAGCTTACTACCACGATGGACTTGAGCCCCTTCGCAACAGCGAACTCACGGACCGCGAGCGCCTCTTCATAGGTGCTCGTCCCCTCCTCTATCGTCGTGATGCTCCCTTCTGGCACGCCGTGGCTTGAAAGCCAGTCCCTCGAAATGGAGGCAAGGGACCTTCCCTCCCGGTAAAAGACAAGTCCCTTTTCCAGACCTCCGCCGGTGACGACCACGACCCCGGCGAGCCCCTTCCTGTACAGTTCCAGACAGTGCTCGACTCTTTCGGTCTCAGCCCCCGAAAGGCAGACTATGGCATCGTTGCCTGTGCCGGGACCGGTATCGACAAAGAGCGCCCTCGCCGGCAGATCAAACACCGCCCTGTGGTACACGAGCAGGAATATCACCGCAGCCACCGCCACTAACGCGAGCTTAAAGCGCCTGGCGCCCTTCATGACGACTCCCGGGCGAATAACCGTCCACCCGCCACATACATGGAGGCAAGAAAGTTCAAGAAGCCCACGTAAAGGTAATCAGGGGCCGCGTTGGCGGCCACGACGGTTGCCATGAGCGCGGCCCCCAGCCCGAATTTGACTATTAGCGTATGCTCTGGCCTTGAAATCCGCGCCCCTGAGCGGTATACGAGGTAAAAGACGTATATGAGCAATGCGAGCCCGACCGTGCCTGTCTCCGCCATCCATTGTATGTATGTGTTCATGGGCGGGAAGCGGGAGGCGAGGAAGAGGCTAAGGAAGGTCTCCGGCACGATGAAGTAGTTTACGGCTATGTCCCTGAGATAGGTGGGAGCAAAAAAGACGCTCTGCCCTATCCCCACCCCGGTCTGAATGTTATCAAGGAATATCGCGAGCCCTGCCGTCCAGGAAGCGCTCCTCACGTTGATATAGGAGAACTGGATGAACGTCTTCCTGAATACTGTCTCGTATATCTCGGCGTGGAAGACCGCCACCACTGCAATGGCGCAGACGGCGATTACGGATAGCTCTTTCCTCCCCAGGTATTTAGCGCCTGCGACAGCTGCCGCCAACATGGCCGAGAGTATCCAGGCGGCCGAGTAAGTCGAGATGATGCCGACGATTGCCGCGGCGCACATGGCCATGAGGACCCACCTCGGGAACCATATCCTGGCGTGCCTCCTGGCGGCAAAGGCCACGGTCAGGAAAAAACCGCTTACGAGCAGCCCGGCAAGGTTGCTCGATTCGCCTATATAGCCCCCGGTGCGCGTCAGTGTCTCCATGGCGGACGGCCTCAGCTCTCCTATCTGCACCCCCAAGAGCACAAGAAGCAGGTATTGGGCCAGCACATACAGGCAGACCGCGAAATAGAAGAGCAGAAAAAAGTTAAGGGCCTTGAAAAAACGCCTCTCGGTGTTGACCGCGTCTATTATGAAGTTGATCGCCATCATCGAGAGGAAGAGCCTTATGAGGAAGGAATAGCCCCGCATCCCAGGCGAGGACAGGCCGCTGGCCCAGGCGTATGAGTACACGTCAGAGGGAAAGGCCTTGGCGGGGTCGATCTTACTGAGGAAAAGCGAGACAGCCGCCCAGATAAACAGGGCGCACATCCCCTTCTGCACCTGGTGGTTCGCGAGAGTAAACCTGCCCCTTAAGAGGCTGTTCATGATGAATACGACGAACATCACCATCGCCACCAGAGATGTGGTGTTCATCATAGCGATCTTGACGGAGGAGGCCAGGAAGACGGTTACTATGAAGAGGATTACCAGGGTGAAGTTTATTCCGTCAGCTTGATCGAGTATCTTTCCTTTTGTTTCCATTCCTTTGAAAGCACCCTTTTGTAAAAGCCGATAAGCCCTGAGGCAACGAGCGCGCGCGAATGCGAGAGCAGGTCGTATTGGCAGCAGACCTCCCCTTTGTGCGCCTCGACCTCAAAAAACGCCCTCTTTATCTCCCGTGGGGTTATCTCTTTCAAGACGAACCCCTCCGGGAGAAGACTTGCCAGCGACTTTACGCTGGAATGGCATATGAAGGCCCTTTTGCAGCAGATCGTCTCAAGGAGCACCCTCGGCATCCCTTCTGAGCTCGACGGGAGTATGACCGCCTTGGACTCAAGTATCCTGTCGAAGACCTCCCCGGGAGCGGCCGCGCCGTGGTAGACGGCCCCGCACATCCTGGCCTTCTCCTCAAATCTTCCACCCAGGGTGTTCTGCCCCCATATGTGGAGCTCCAACGGGTCTTTCGACTCCTTGAGATATTGCGCATAGCCGTCGAGGAGCTCGATTACGCCTTTGTTCTCGACTATCGCCCCGATGTATGCGACCCGATGTCCCATCTCGATATCTTTTCTCAATTCAGGGAAGCTCATCGGTATGGGCAGGAACTCCTTTTTTCCTATCCAGCCGTAGAACTCCTCAAGCTCCCTCGAACAGACCAGGAAGTTATGGCCAAAGCCGAAGTTCGTGTAGAACCTGTCACGGATGTCGACGACCACCTTCGCGCGCGTTACCAGGAGCGCGAGCCACACTACCCTGCCTATGTATCTGGCGTAGACGTACCTCGCGTGTATATGGACCATCTCCTTTCTCGCGAAGAGGATGTAGAAAAGGATTATGAGGTAATTGAGGAGCTGCTTGAAAAAGCTCCTGTTGTTGAGTCCGGTTGAATCGTACCTGAAGAGCCTGTCGTGAACTCTCACAGCGCCGCCGTAGTCACGCAGGCAGCCCTTCTCTGTAAGAACGACAACACTTTCCAGGTCATCTTCATGGCCGTGGGCCAGCTCCTGCAAAATGTTACCGAAACAGACCGCGGCGCCGCCAGGATATGGCGGCAGTATCGAGACTATACAGAGCACCCTTAAACCCATGGATCACCTGAGCTCGTGGCGTTTGAAATATTCAAATGTCCTCCTTAGCCCATCGTCGATATCGACCTGCGGTGAAAATCCCAAGAGCCGCCTGGCCTTCGAGATGTCCGAATAGTTCCTTTTCATCTCGCCCTGCAGGCCGCGCTCGTGCCTCAGGCCAACTCTCATTCCAGTCCCGCTCTCGACGATCCCCCTCACCTTGAAGGCTATCTCGTTAATGCTCGTCTCTCTGGATGTAGCGATCTGAAAGAGCTCTCCGCCGGCGCCAGATCCGGCTGAGAGGACGACCGCGCTTACGAGATCGTCTACGTATATGAAGTCCCTGGTATGCTCGCCGTCCCCGTAGATGACGATCTCCTCACCGGTGAGAGCCTGCCTGAAAAAACGCGCCACAACGCTCGTCTTGTGTGCCGAGCGCGGCCCGTAGACGTTCCCGAACCTGAGAGATACGGTCTTGAGGCCGTAGGCCCAGAAAAAGGCGGAGCAGTAGCCCTCGCCGGCGAGCTTGCCGGCCCCGTACGGCGACATCGGACGGCATGCCCTTTCTTCGTGCATCGGAGGGTCCTGGGCCCCGAGCGGCGCGCTCGACGAGGCGAAGACGAAGGCCCCAGCGCCCATTTCCCTTGCCGCCTCCAGCATGTTGAAGGTCCCTACTACGTTGCTCTCCATATCCTTCCTTGGGTCATCGACCGAGCGCGGAACGCCTGTAGAGGCCGCGAGGTGGACGACGATGTCCATGCCCTTCGCGCTCTCCCGGCAGGCGTCCGGGTCGCCTACGTCTGCCTTTACAAACTCAACTGTCGCGGCATCGAGAGCGCCGCGCGCCTCATCGAGCGCTTCCATGGTGCCGGTGGAGATGTTGTCGAGCACCCTTATCGCGCTTGCCCCGCCAGTCTCAAGAAGTCTCGCTACGAGACTTGAGCCGATAAAGCCGCACCCGCCTGTTATAAGCCACTTCAAGCCGCCTTCCATCTTACCCTCGGCATGAGCTTGCGCTCGTCTATACGCGTCCTGTGCTTTATGATCTTCTCCAAAATGCCTGCGAGCAGCTCTTCTGTCATGTAGTTGGGTTTTAGCCTGAGCTTAAAGAGGCCGTCGTGCCTGACGTTATAATAGTGCTCTTCCTTTTCCTGCCTCGGGTTCTCTATCCGGGTCACGTTCACCTTGAGCCCCAGGCGCCTGCCAGCCTCTTTCACCTTTGAGGCCAGCTCGTTTACGGTGAACTTCTCCGTGAACTGGTTGAATATGCGAAGCTCCCCCTTCTTTGGAGGGTTCAGCATCGAAAGCTCCACACACTGGATGGTGTCATTCAAATTTATGTACCCGCGGGTCTGGCCGCCCTTGCCGTAGACGGTGAGCGGGACCCCGGCAGCGGCCTGGACAAGGAACCTGTTCACAACTGTCCCGAAGATGTCGTCGTAGTGGAAGTTCGGCATGAGCCTGTCGCCAAGCTCCGATTCCGGTGTCGCGATCCCGTAGACCGGCCCCTGCATGAGATCGGTCACCCGGATGCCATATATGCGCGTATAAAAGTACAGGAGGTCTGTATCGAGCACCTTCGTGGTGTGATAGAGGCTTCCGGCCTGTCTTGGGTAGAGGAACCTGTCCTTCCTGCCGTTGTGCTCTATATCTATCCAGCCTTCCTCAATGTCTATGTTCGGTGTTCCGTACTCGCCCATGGTGCCGAGCTTTATTATGTGGCACTCTGGCGCGTGCTCAAGTACGGCCCATATCAGGTTGAGGGTGCTGTTCAGGTTGTTATTAAGCGTCCTGCTCGCGCACTCGTGGTTTATCATCGAGTAAGGCGCCGAGGGCTGCTCCGCGTAGTGCACGACGGCATCCGGCCTTGCGTCTCTAAAGACCCTTGAAAGGGTCCTGTAATCGGTGCAGTCGCCTATCTCGGAGCGCACCTTGAAGCCTGTGAGCGAATGGAATATCTCGGTCCTCTCGATGAGGCACGGGTTTGGCAGGAGCGCCTCTGAGCGCGTCTCTATAGCGATCCTTCGCCTGAAGTAGTTGTCTATGACGGAGACCTCATGCCCCCTTGCCGCGAACGCCATTGCGGTCGGCCAGCCGAGATACCCGTCTCCTCCAAGTATCAATACCTTCATCAGTCCTCCTTCCCTTCCCTTACCTTCCATCCTCGGTCTTTTTTCCAGAACCCAGGCCCGGCCCCCGCAGCGCGGTCAAAGCCGCGTATGCTCTGTTGATATGCCTCTTTATATCCCCGGTGCTGACGCTTACCGCGAAATCTCCCAGGCCATGGCCCATGAACTTTATCCTCCTCAGAAGGAAGGCGTCATCTCCTGGCTTGTTGAAGCCGCCGAAGGTCGTCACGGCCGCCTCGAACCCGGCGCTTCTTACGCACTCAGCCGCCCGTGCCGACACGTCCCTCACCCCACCGAACGGGTAGGCGAAAAACCTCGTTCTTTTTCCAAGCTCATCTTCCAGCCTCGCCTTGCACTCCCGTACTTCGTAGAGCCCGCCCCTTGAGAGCACCGGGTGGGTCACCGTATGGCCGCCTACTTCCACATACCCGCTTCCAGCGGCGGCACGCAGCTCATCCCAGCTGGCAAAGCCGTTATGAGCAGAGCTGCCGAGGGAAGGCCCGCGCCCAACGAGGGCGTCTTCTACCGGAAGACCGGAGTACTTTATCTTCTCCGAGGCCCTGGATATCTGGCGCGCGCCTATGCCCGCGCCTTGGAGCGTATCCCACCACGACATCCTTGAGTGGTCGTCGATGAACGAGGTGGAGATGAAAAAGGTCACCGGCACAGAGTGCCTCCTGAAAAGCGGAAGACCGACCCGTAAAACGTCCTGGTAGCCGTCGTCAAAGGTGAGCGCCGCGTAGAGCTTATCCGGATTTTTCCGCGCCTTTACCATCGAGACCAGCTCGGAGAGGGTTACCACCGCCGCCCTCTCTTTCAGCCATTCCATCTGCGAAGAGAAAACAGTGGCGCCTATTGACAGGAACGGGGCATCAACCGAATCGTCCTCGTGGAGCCTGTGGTAGAGGAGTATCGCGTAGCCCTTCGGGACCGGGCGCACCCTGCTTATTATCGTGAGCCCTCCATTCACAACTCTGGCAGCTGCCGGCATGACCATCTCAGGACACTCCTGCGGACTTAAGTCGCCTGTAGATCTCCCCGAAGTTATCTATGAGCCATGGCTTAGCCCAGATGAGCCAGGAATACTGGATCGACCATGCCCTGGAGCAAGTGAAGGAGCTTGTCTCGACCCTGCCGTTGCTCCACTGTAGCTTGTAGGCCTCGTCGCCCTGAAGAAAATCGATACCCTTCCATCCCTGCCTTTGCCCAAGCTCTGTCAGCATGTGCAGGTGGACCTTGCCCGGAGAGTATTTCTCAAAGGCGGTGTCATAGGCAGGCATATACCACAGAAGCCAGCCATGGGAGAGAAAGCCCAGGTGCATGCTTATTACTTCCGCGCCGCATGATAAAAACGAGAAGTGGAGCCCCTTGCCATATAGGCCATCAACGAGGTTCCCGCAAAAATCCCTCATCCTGTGGTCGAGGAACTTGAGGTTGAACCTGCGCGCCCTCCACTCAGCGGTATGCATGCTGAAAAAAGATGGCAGAAGCTCGACAGCCTCCTCCTTCCCGCCGGGGATATTGAGTCTCAACGTACCTATCTCCTCAAGTCTCCTCCTCTGCCTTCTGAGGTCCGCGCGATGCGTCCTCTTCCATGACCTTTCGGTGGAGGCACTGTCAGCCCCGAACTCGAGCACCGGGCAGACCGTCTCTGATTCTACTGTCCTCATCCCGCTTTCCCGGATGTACGACGCCAAGGCGGAAGTAGAAGGATGGCCCAATGGCAGGTGAGGGAATTCGATGAGCGTCCTTCTGCCTGCCTTCTCCATCAGGTCCTCTATGACCGATCTTACGAACGTCGCCTCAAAGCCCTTTTCTATCGCCGGCAAGCCGTAATCAGCGCTCCTGCCAGATAATGTCTCGGCTATTCTCCCGTAAAAATCCTTGAACGAGGCCCGTCTCAGGCAGAACGGCCAGACCCCGACGAGGCGGCCGCCGTCAAAGCCCGCGTAGAACAACGCCCTGCCGCCGAAGGCCTTCCACCAGGCCCAGTGCCATTCTGGGCCGGAGAAGAGCTGCCCTTCACCTTCGGCTATCCCTCGCCAGCGCTCCCTCAAGGCGAGAAAGGCCTCGGGGGCCTCGTATATCTCTATTCGTAAAGTCATCTCACCTCAAACCGGGAATGTTATTAGCCTCTTCCAGATATCAACCGCGCCCCCACCCTTCCTGCTCACTTCTCTCGGAAGCGTCGGCCAGGGGCTTACCCTGTAGCCCTTCCCGAGATAGCGCTCAAGCCAGCGGTCCCGTTCGCTTGAGTACATGGGGCAGCACATGGGCACCGTGCCGCTTTCGAGCTCCTTGACAGGGACAAGGCCAAGCGGGGTGAGCCTGTCTACCCATCTGCGGAAATTGTCCCTTCTTCTTGTTATCTCCCTGGCGTAGGGGTAATCCCGGAGCACCGACATGCTCCACTCGTCGGCCTTGTAGTCAAGTGTTTCGTATTCGGTAGCGCCGTGCGGGAGCACATGGAGCCCCGTCCTCCGGAGCCTGCTCAGTGGAACACGGTATTTCGCCTCAAACAATTTAAGACGCCCCCTTATCCTCCTAATTCTCTTCTCCGGCGGGAGCATCTCGCCTGCAAGCTTCACATCCCACGTGTCGTCTCCGCCATTGAAGTGCCGGTTCACCAGCAGTGCCGCGCCGTTTACGACCGGCACGGTCTTTCTGAAGCTGTAAATAGAAATGTCGCCGGTGAAGCCGAGGAATCTCCCACCTGGGCTGCTTAAGAAGCTATGGGCGTTGTCCTCTATAAGGTAAAGACCGCGCCTCCTGCAAAGCCCCTTGAGAGAATCGAGTCGCCTTTGCGGGAAGCCGAAGTAGTGTACAGCCAGGATGGCCCTGGTGCTGCCTGTCACCTGCCTTTCGAGATCCGCGATGTCAGTCTCCAGTGAGTCGTTTATCCTGTAGAAGCCGACATTGAGCCCGAGCCGCCTGCATGGGACCATCGCGACATCGCATATGAGGTCGGGATACAGGACCTCGTCCCCGGCCTTTAGCCCGAGGTACCTGTAGCCGTACTCCAGGGCCGTTCTGGCGTAACCGAAGAAGGCCACATCCCTGCCCTCGAATATTTCTTCAAGGCTCAACATGGCCCCGGTACCTCCTGTAGTATCCGATGAACTTTCCTGCAGCCCTGTATGGCAGGAACGAGGCCATGTAAAGAGCGAGCGCCTTGGGGTCCTTCCTTATGTAGCCCCTGAGCGAGCCCCTGAGCCCGGTGTCCCCCTTCTCCCATTGGTTCATGAACCTCTGTTTTGTTATCCTGAGCCTCACCCTGTCGACCTCTTCTCCGTACTCCCTCTCGAAGCCCGGGAATATCCTCAGGTATTTCTCGATCACCATCTGGGACTCCACGGCGAAAAGCTCTTTTTTTGTCCATGTAAGGCTCCCCGGATGGACCCGCCACTTCGCGAGCGGCTCATCGACGTAATCCGCCTCCCAGCCATGGGCTATCCTGGTAAAGAGGTCGGCCTCCTCGTTCATGCTAAGCCTTTCGTCAAACCATTCGCCGAGCCCTTCAAGCGCCTTCCTCCTGAGGATGACCGTCTCCATGGAGAGGAAATAATCCGTAAGGAGTTCACTGAAGATACGCCCCTTCGGCGGCTTGTCCTTCTCGTATATACGCCGCTCGTCGCCCCTGGAGTTAAAAAAGACCGTGTCCGAGTAGACAAGCCCCACCCCTGGGTCCCTGTCGAACAGCGGCACCTGCCTTTCAAGCTTCTCTGCCATCCAGAGGTCGTCGCAGTCGAGGAAGGCGATGAACTCGCCCCTGGAGGCCTTGATCGCCCTGTTCCTGGCTTTGCCGAGAGGCTCGGTTAAGGGGTTACGGAAGTACCTGAGCCTTCCGTCATAACCCCTGGCGATGTCCGCGCTCCCGTCGGTGGAGGCGTTGTCCCAGAAGACTATCTCCCATGAGCCATAGGTCTGGGCGTAGACGCTGTCTATAGCCTCCCTAAGGTACTCCTGCCCGTTCAGGCAGTTCATGATCACGCTTACCCTGGGGAACTCTTTATTCATGGTCATCCGACCCCCAATCGTATTCGATCATTGCGCTATCCATATCCATCCTTTCAGACTCCTCAGGGCTGTGCGGGATGTCCGTGCAGTTGGCGATGAGGGCCGGGCCGCTGGATATGCCCATGAAGCCGTACCAGAGTAGCGGCGGTATCCGAATGAGCATGTAATCGACCTCGCCCGTTTCGATGACCTCGATTGAGCCGAAGGTGGGCGAGCCCTCACGTCCGTCGTAGACGACGAGCCTTATCCTCCCTACAGGGACCGCAAAGTGCTGGGTCATCCTGAGGTGCCTTTTCCACGCCTTCACCTTGCCCGGGTTCACTATCGAGAAGTAGATCTCGCCAAAGCCCTCGAACATGGGAGAATCGTTTCTAAGCATGTGCATGACCCTGCCCCTGTGGTCGGCGAACTGGCCGAGGAGTTCGGTCCTTAGCCCCTCGATCATGCGAGCTCCTCTTGCATGGCCCATGTAAGGCCCTGCCTCGCGGCCTCCCCGACGTAACGCTCTATCTGCCCAGCCGTAACTTCGTACATGTCTTCTGCCCCGGAGTAGTACGACCTGTACCACTCGGCCGTGAGCCTGACAGTCTCCTCGAATGAGAGCACTGCGCGCCAGTTGAGCTCGTGTAAGGACTTGTCGCATGAGAGCTTGAGCAGCTTGCACTCCTTACCCCCAGCCTCCGCCCGTTCATGCCCCCAGCCCGCCCTGCCCCACGAGCTCAAGAAGAGCTCGATCAGCTCGGATACCGACTTGTTGACCTTCTGGTCAGGACCGAAGTTGAAGGCCTCGCCGTGGAACCTGGCAGAGCAGAGGAGATTGGCCCCGAGCCAGAGATAGCCGCTCAAGGGCTCCAAGACGTGCTGCCATGGCCTGGTCGAGGCAGGGTTCCTCACAATGGCCTCCCTTCCAACGGACCACGCCCTTACACAGTCCGGTATGATCCGTGACTCCGCCCAATCCCCGCCGCCTATCACGTTGCCGGCCCTTGCCGTCGAAACCCTTGGAAACTCCGACTTAAACGACCTGGCATACGCGCTCGCGGCGATCTCGGCACAGGCCTTTGAGGCGCTGTATGGGTCGGAACCCCCGAGCCTGTCGTTCTCCCTGTAGCCCCACACGCACTCGAGGTTCTCGTAGCATTTATCACTGGTGACTATGACTGCGGCCATGACCGACCCGGACCGCCGTATGCATTCGAGCACGTTAACCGTGCCGCCCACGTTGGTATCGAATGTGAGCTTGGGGTCGGCGTAGGACCTCCTTACGATAGGCTGAGCGGCGAGATGGAAGACGACCTCGGGCCGGAACTCGTCGAAGACCCTTGAAAGCCTTTCGATGTCCCGGACGTCGCCCTCAAAGCTCTCGGTCCTGCGCCTGAGGCCGCAGACCGAGAAGTTGGACGGCTCAGATGGCAGGTAGGCCGAATACCCGGCCACCCTGGCCCCGAGCGAAGAAAGCCATATGGTAAGCCACGAGCCCTTGAACCCGGTGTGGCCTGTTATAAGGACCCTCCTGCCACTGTAGCTGCCTTTGAAAATTGCAGGGCCATGACCAAGCGCCGTCACCATACCTTCCACCCTGCCTTTCCGCTCTCCCACGACCTCTCCAGCAGCTGCTTGTCCCTGAGCGTGTCCATGCACTGCCAGAAGCCCTCGTGCCTGAAGGCCATGAGCTGCCTGTCCCTGGCGAGGTTCTCAAGCGGGTCGCCCTCAAGTACGGCATCGTCCCCGCCAAGGTAGTCGAAGACCCCAGGCTCGAATACGAAGAACCCGCCGTTTATCCAGCCTTCGCCTGTCTGCGGCTTCTCCTTGAAATCAGTGATCTCGTCGAGATTTCCGTTGAACCTGACCTCGCCGAACCTGGCCGACGGCCTTACCACGGTTATCGTGGCAAGCCTGCCATGGGACCTGTGGAACTCGACCAGTCTCGCGATGTCAACGTTTCCGACACCGTCCCCGTACGTGAGCATGAACGTACCATCGCCGAGCCGGTCCCTGAGCCTCCAGAGCCGTCCCCCGGTCATGGAGTTCGCGCCGGTGTCGACGAGTTGAACGACCCAATCCTTCCGTCCGTTGCCTCCAGCCTCTATCTTGCCGGTCCTCAAGTCTACGGTGATGTCGCTATGGTGGTAATAGTAGTTGAGGAAGTATTCCTTTATCATGCCTCCCTTATAGCCCAGGGCGATTACGAACTCATTGAAGCCGTGGGCAGAGTATATGCTCATGATATGCCAGAGTATCGGCCTGCCACCGATCTCCACTATAGGCTTGGGCTTTATTACCGTCTCCTCGCTAAGCCTCGTGCCAAGCCCCCCTGCAAGTATGACTGTCTTCATGGCCGCCTCGCCGAATAAAATTCCTTTATACCCTCTATCACGCTCCCCTGCTGGGCTTCGGTGAGCCCCGGGTGAAGGGGGAGGGAGAGAAGCTCGCCAAAGAGCCTCTCAGTCACAGGAAGCTCACCGGCCCTGCCCCCGTAGAAGCTCAGCAGGTGGTTGGGGTAATAATGGACCCCGCTTTCCACCCCGCAATTCGCCAGATGCTCACGGAGCGAATCCCTCCTTCCGCCGAGGACCCTCACAGGGAAGATATGCGGAACGATCTCCGCATAATCGTCGGGGAAGAGGGCTATCCAGGGAATCCAGCGGAGCGCCTCGTGATAGGCCCTCGCGAGCCTCTGGCGCGCCGGAGCGAACTCGCCATCGAGCCTTTTGAGCTGGACAGCGCCGATGGCGGCGAACAGGTTGCTCATATGGTACCTGTAGCCCTGTCGCGCCACGTCAAACTCCCAGCTGCGCGCCCCCCGGTATCTTTTCTCGCTGTCGTTTCTGACCCCAAGCAGCCTCGCGTCCTTCACGCGGCTTGCCACCTCGGCGTCTGCCGTCACAACGGCACCGCCCTCACCTGAGGTTATGTTCTTGATCCCGTCAAAGCTGAAGCAGACGATGTCGCCGAAGGATCCGATCTTCCTCCCCTTGTAGACGCTTCCGAAGGCGTGGGCGGCGTCCTCGATGACGCGCAACCCGTGCCTTTGCGCGAACCTGTAGACTTCTTCGAGTTCGCCTGGCCTGCCTGCGTAATGTACCGGCATGATGGCCCTCGTCCTTCCAGTCAGTTTTCTCTCGGCGTCCTTGATGTCAACGGTGCATGTGGCGGGGTCGACCTCGCATGGCACCGGAACGGCACCGGCCGCGCTTATCGCCTGGAAGCTCGCCACGAAGGTGAGTGACTGCACGAGCACCTCTGCGCCGGGAGGCACGCACGCCTCTGTGGCGAGGTGCAACGCCGCCGTACCGGAGCTTACGCATACCGCCTGGGTGCCTGCGCTCAACCATTCACCGATCGCCTCCTCGAACTCCCTCACGAAGCTCCCCATCCCCAGGTAGTCCTGGTCGATGACACCGGAGAGAGCCGTCTTCTCAAGCTCCCCCACGGATGACCTCGACAGTCTGATTCTTTCAGGCATAGTCTCTCCGTCAGCAGAAGTCATTGCCCCCGAGGGCTATCCTCAACGATGACTTCCTCTCCTCGTTTAGCTCGTTGTAGATCTGATTCATGCAGTGTATCAGCCCCTGGCCGAGGTCGACATGCTGCTCCGGCGACATCTTCTTGGCGAACTTGGGGTCGAAGGTGTACGGCGTTATCCTGTAGTGGGTGTCGAGCTTCTTCTGCCGGTACTCGATCGTCACCTTCCCCTTGAGCATCTCGGATATCATCTCGAGGAACTCCCGGTACTTCATAACCTTCTGTCCGGTGACGATGACGCACTCGTTCCTGAACGCGCCCCCGAGGACCTCCACGCTCGTCCTGGCCGCGTCCTTCACATGAAGGAACTCCCTTTCCTCCTCACCGGTGCCGTAGTAAGTGATCTTCTCCTCTGTGAGGGCCTCCCTGATTATTCGATAGACGCTATTTCTGCTGTCTGAGCGTTCGCCGTACAGTGAGCCGTACCGGAGGATCGTGTACGGCAGCGCGTGCAAACGGCTGTAGTCCTCGATTATCAGCTCACACGCCTGCTTGCTCACCCTGTAGAAGGCCCCCGCGTCGCTGTAGACGTACATGGTGCTCGCGAAGACGAACCTCTCGATCCTCTCGGAGCGGGCCGCGTCGAGTATCATCGAGTTGCCGAGTATGTTGAGCTTTATCGTGTCTATGGGCCTCGCCTTGCACTCCTCTATGTCAGCCAGCCCCGCAAAGTTATAGACGTATTGAGCGCCCTTCACCGCGTCCCTGATCTGCCCGGCGTCCAGGATGTCCCCCACCAGCATGGTCTGCCCTTGCTGAAGGTATTGGGAATACCGCTTGTCGAATATGACTACGTCATACCCGGCCCTGGTCAGCTCGTCGGCCACATGGCTTCCGAGGAACCCGGCCCCGCCGAAAACTACCGCCTTTTCCATACCGCCTCCTTATAGGGCCACTGCGCGTCGAGAGCCCTTACCGCATCGACCAGCCCTGTCATGTCCCGTACCCGGTGTCTCTCGTAGAGGAGCGCGCTTTCAGCGCCAGACACCCTCGCTATGAAATACGTCCCAGCCTGCTTCGCGGCCCTCATGTCGGTGGTAGCGTCGCCCACGAAGACGACCTCGTTCCCAAAGAGCCCGTGCCCGGCAATTATCGAGCGGAGTATCTCCGCTTTTTTCTTCGGGCTCCCGAAGACACCCCTGAAATAAGCATGTAGCCCTCTTGCCGCCACGATATCGTTAAGCTCTTCATGTGGCGTGCCGGAGGCTATGAACATGAGGTACTCGCAGTGATTGTCCCTGAGCATCTCGGCCGAACCATCCACTAACGGGGCCCTTAAAACCTCGTGGTAGACCAGTTTCGAGAATCTCCTGCCGAGCTCCAGGCCCGCCTCCTCGGTATATTCCTCGCCAAGGACGTTCTCGTAGAAGTGCCTGAACTTCTCGTACCTCGACACCCCCATGTTCGCGAGATGATACTCCACCATCTCCTCCACCGCGTGGGGCCACTCTGAGAAAAGCTCCCTGACCGCCCTGGTCTTTATCCCGGCGGACTCGACAAGCACGCCGTCGAAGTCAAATACGATCGCCTTGATCATATAGGCGAGCCTCCTGCCACCGCGCTCTGACGCCTGTTAACTGGCGCGCCTACCCCGAAGCCTGCCAGCAGGTTGTTGACAGCCGCAAGCTCCATGCCCACCCTGGCCTCCTTCGCGTAAGAACCTATGTGAGGTGTCAGTATGACGTTCTTCAGCTCTCTCAGCCGTCCCGAATAGGGCTCCTCCTCGAAGACATCGAGGGCCGCGCCAGAGATGCGCTTCTCGATGAGCGCCTCGTAAAGAGCCGCCTCATCCACGACGCCTCCCCTGGAGGTGTTTATGAGGCATGAGCCTTGCCTCATGAGGGCCAGCTCCGCCTTGCCGATCACCCTCTTTGCCGTACCCGGCGGAGCCGCGTGAACCGTGACTATCTCTGCCCATGACAATAGCTCCCTGAGTCCAGCCGCCCTGCAGCCTGGCTCGTCCTTTGCGCGGCACGGGTCGCAGTAAAAGATATCGACCCCGAAGGGCAGCATCAGCTCAGCCACCTTCCTGCCGATCCTCCCGAAGCCTAAAATGCCAAGGCGCTTTCCGCTCAAGAGGCTCCCCATCATCTTCTGCCACATGCCAGCCCTTATCTCGCGGTCCATCTCGGTTACCCTCCTCATGAGGTTGAGGGCGAGGGCGACCGTAAGCTCTGCAACCGCGAGCGTCGGGCCATACGGCGTGCTGTAGACCTCTACCCCGAACCTCCTCGCGGCGGCCATGTCGACATTATCGAGCCCGGCCCCGCAGCGCGAAATGATCCTCAGCCCTGGCAGCTTTTCAAGTACAGTCCGATCCAGCGGTTCTGTCCCGGCGATGATGCCCGAGGCCCCTGACGCGAGGTCGATGACCTCGTCGCGCCTCAACGTCCTGCCGTATGGGTTCATGACAGGCTCGAAGCCGGACTGTGTAAGGAGATCTACGGGCGTATAGTCGTGCTTTCCGAATGACGTCGTTGATATAAGCACCTTCTTCATCATCATCTTTGTCCGTCCCCTCTTATCTTTTTGAGACCCTCCCGGCTTGTAGTGCCGAGGAAAAGCGTGTCAAGACTGAAACCTATGAACCTATAGCCTTCCGCTATCTTCCTTTCGACCTCCGTCCAATCAGGTGGTATGACATGGAACCCGGCCACGCTCCCCATACGCGTCGCGGTCTCCCTTACCTTTTGAAGCGCGCTTAAGACGTCAGGGTGGTCGAACTCGCCTGGCCTGCCGAGCGAGCCCGAAAGGTCATACGGCCCCACGATGAAAGCGTCGACCCCATCGGTTGAGAGGATCTCCTCGAGGTTCTCAACCGCGTCTATGTGCTCTATCTGCGCCACCACGATGGAATTCGCAGCGAGCCATTCCCTGTACTCCTTGAAGGCGAACCCGTAGCCCTGGGCCCGCGCAAGCCCGACGCCCCTTGTACCTGAGGGCGGATAATGCACCGCCCTTACCGCCCTCGCGGCATCCTCCCCGGAGTTGACCATCGGCACTATGACCCCGTGCGCGCCAGCGTCCATGGCCCTCTTTATGAGGCACTCATTATTCTCGCTTATTCTGACGAGTGGGACCGTCCCGCTTAACTCGATTACCTGGATAAGCTGCTGCGCCTGGTGCATGGTGATGGCGGAATGCTCCATATCCACCGCGAGCCAGTCAAAACCGGCAGAGGCCAGTATTTCTGCCACGGCCGGGTGCCCCAGCGTTATCCACGAGCCAAGGACGACCTCGCCTGAGGCGAGCCTCTCTTTGAGGCCTGGCCTTTTGTCCTTCGTTACATTCATATGAAAATCTCTAAACCTTGTGTCAGGGAAACGGCGTTGTATCGGAAAGAGAGGTTCAGGACAGGAAACGGCGCGAGGAGGAATTGCAGACAGCCGGTGGTTCAACTGGAGAAAGCTTCCCTGGTTGACTGTTACTATTTCAAGCGAACTTCTCCAACCTTTCCTCTGTAATAGGCAGAAAGTAGCTATGCAGGTATCGCATCGAGTACTCGTCCCGATCTTCGGACCATCCCGCTCTGGCGTAATAATCCCTTACAAATGACCTTAGCTCTTCTACCGAGTTTATTACCGTCTTGCCCCTTTCATATTTGAACAGCCGGTCGCAATTGTATATCCCGTCTGCCAGGCCGAAGTAGGCCACCTCTACCCCGTACTTCAACGCCTCTATCCCCAGGGAGTTGTCGTCATAGAGGAGTATGTCTATCTCCCTGAAAAGCTCCTCCCATCTCATGTTCTTGGCAGGCACCAGGTTGGCCGGAAGTTCCGTTCTTATCACGTCCTGCTCCGGCACAAGCGGATGGATCTTCAGATAGACCGTGTATCTGGTCCCCCCTAGCGCCTCCGCGAGCCTCTCAATGACGCCTGGATAGACCTTCGTGTCGAAGGAGAAGGCGTACGCTATCTTCCACGTTGGCCCCTTTTTGATTTTGGCGTTCCGGCCCCCGAACAGGTAATCGTGCCTGAGAGCGCAGCCGGACTGGACAAGCCCTTCCCTGTAAGAGCCCACCTCGTTCATTACGTCCCTGAGTATATCTCCGGCGGCGAGTATCCTGTCAGGATAGAAAGGTAAATACCTTTCATGGCTGCCGGGAAAGTACTGCAGGAGCTTAAAAGATATGCTCGTATGCTGGAAGGCCGTTATCCTCGCCTTCGACCCGGACACGTTCCTGGCCGTCACAAGGAGCTTCTCCCAGGGATGGTTCTCGTAAGGGTAGATGACATTGTCAAAGCCGTAAGCCCTGAAAAGCCGCCTGAAAAGATAGTACTGCTTCCAGGCGTAGGCCCACTGGCACGAAAGGTAGTCCTCGAAGAGCGACAGGCTTAGGAGAAATGTTATGTCCCGCCCACTGTAATGAACCTTCTCCCTAAGCCTTATGAGGCCCGAGAGCCCCCTCATATAAGCCATCAGCACTCCAGCGGGCCTCAGGAGACGGTAGTAGAAGACGACCTCGCAGGGCTTGGCAAGGCCCTCGAATTCTCTCAGGGCTTTCCGGACGCCGCGCATGTATTTCAGGAGCCTCTTTGGGCTGCCGGCCGTTATTGGCGTGCTGAGGACGGCAACGCTCCTGCCCTGCCTTATGAGATGTTCTATCAGCGGCTGGAAATAGGCGTCCACGTAGGAGCCGTCCCGGCTGCACCTGTAGTCGTAAAAACTCAGGATAAGGCTGTGATACCAGGCATCTTTAAGCCTTGCCTGGAAGAGGGCGGATATGAGTATGGAGGCGATGTCGCCAAAGAGCATGAATATGACCCTGAGCGGGAACCTCAGAAGCCTTTGAGCCTCGCTCGCCGCGCCAGGCCCAAACGACCTGTGCGGAACGCCCCTTTCACGGAGTTGCCTTGAAAGTGCCTTGAGGAGCGTCCTGTCAAGGTTCGTTATTACGACCGTCCTCTCCTCTGATTCCACGATTTCGAGCAGTTGGAGATACCTGGAGAGCCTGTCGAAGAAATACGTCCTTCCCTCTACTCTCGTAAGAGTATCCGAGACGACGAACTTGAGCCTCCGGTGGTTCTTCCCGACGATGCCGGAGAAGAACTCGATATATTCCTTCAGCTCTTCCGGCCCTGGTTTCCTGAAGCGATGGCCGAGGCAGTCCACCTCTACCTGCCCGGCCCCGCGGCCGCCGTATATCTCAAGCCTGTAAGCCATCAGCGTGCCCTCTTGAGAACGCCAACGGGTTGGTACTTGGGGTCGTAAACGCCCCATGGCAGCCCGTTGTCGCCGTTGGTGGAATAAAGCCTCGATACCCTGCGCCTTAACACTTGCGAGCCCCTTATGCTCTCAAATATCTCGTCATAACGCTCGAAGTTGGAAAGGCAGCAGCCTATCGAAAATACCTCGCTAAGCGTCCGGTAGCTCAGGCACCAGCCCTCGCAGGCCTTGAAGTACCAGTCCTGCCTGGCCGCGCTCGTGGTGACGAGCATGGCCGAGCCGGGCTTCAATATTCTTGTGAACTCGTCCACTGACTTCTTCATGTCAGATACGCGGTTGTGCTCAATGGCGGAAACCGATACGATGCAGTCTATCGAGGCGTCCTCAAACTCACGCATATCGGTAAAATCGCTCTTCACATAGGTCAAGCTGCCGTAGGACCTCCTCTTCCTTGAAAAGACCTCGCGCAGGAGTGCGGGGTCCACTCTACTCCAGACGGCCTTCGATACGGCCCCAAGCGCCCTGCCCGGGCTACTGAGCCCTTTCAAGGCCCTCCCAGCGCTCATCCCGCCTGCCCGCCTGTGCCTGATGAAGCCAGCATACGGGTTGTCGGTCGTGGACCTTGCGCCATCGCGGCGCTCTATCCTGAATATCCTGGAGGCGGCCAACGGCGCCTCCCTCTCGGCGAAATCGACGCTCAGCACGTTGTAGCCGAGAGAGGCCAGTATGAACTGCAGTAACCCATTGCCAGCTCCGGCATCGAGGACCAGCGAGCCCCTTTTTAGGCCGATCCCTTCCAGGTATCTGAGTATCCATATTATGTCCAGATCGTAATGCCAGCCTACCTCAATGCCGAGTAGCCGCTTCCAGCGGTCGATCAGGCCGAGCCGCCAGCGGTCCTCAAGCAAAGACGGCTCTATTATCTCTATGCGGTCCATATTATTTTCAAACCTGCCTCGCTGCCGGGAAAGGCGACAGAAGCGCCCCGGCCCTGTAGTATGATTCCCAGGCGAGGCGCTTGAGCCTCCTCACCCCCGAAGGGCTCACCCTCTTTTGCTCCGCGTAGTTAAGGTACTCTATTATCCTGCGGTGATTGTCCCTGGCGAGAGCGCGCGAGGCGCGCCCGCCCATCCTGAAGACCGCCCGTACCGTCTCGTCCCCCTTTACGAGCGTAAAACCCTCCATAGCGAGCACGCCGCTTAAGGAGTCAAGGTTGAAGTTGTAGTTATGCGCGTGCACGAGGTACTGGAGTATGTCGTTGCCGTAGCCGGAGATATCCATCACGCCAGGGAGCTCTATGTAAAGCAGCCCGCCTTCGGCAAGAAGCCCCCTGATGCGCCCGAGTTCCTCAAGCGGATTGTAGAAGTGCTCAAAGACATGGCTTAATATCATTATGTCGAACCTGGTCCCGAACTGAGCCAGCGACTCAACCCCTCCCCTTACGGCGTTTATCCCGTTATGCCTGGCATGGCTGAGATAGTTCTCCTCGTACTCGCAGGCGAAAAGCTCCGCGCTGATGCCTCTGAGGCGCGCTATCTCACTGAACCCGAGGAGAGTGGAGCCGCTCGCTGCCCCGACGTCGCATACCTTTGCCCGGCCCCGGACGATGAGCCCCTCCATGAAAGAGAATATCCTCGACCCCTGGTCCTCGTTCACGAGGTCCTCGATGACCACGCCGGGCCTCACACCGCATATGAGGGGATGATATACATCCGCGTAATAAGCGGGGAGCGACCCTGCCGAGATCTTCGGGTTGACGGATAAAAGCCCGCAGTCAACGCATATCCTGTTCGCGAACGGTAGCCCGAACCTGTCCTTCTCGGAGACAGACATGAATCTCAGGGTGCCGCAAAGGCACGGCCCAGCCTGGTCGAGGGCAATACTACCGCTCCGTATGCGCTCGATAAGGATGGCCCGGTATTCACGGTGCACACCGTTGAGCCTGAAGGCCGGCACGCCGTCGGCCCTGCACCTTTTGAAGAGCGGGCTAGCCATGGCGGCCACCGCCGGACTGCCTGAAGAGACTCTCGGCGAGCCTGAAATCGTCCTCGTCGTCTATGTCCATGGACTCGAGCTTGGGCACGACGTACATGTAAGGCCTCCGGCCTATCCTCGAAGAGGTACTTTCAAAGGCCTCTCTCGAGAAGATATAAAAATTGGAGTTCTCTACGTACAATGGTTCGAGGTCCTGCGTCCTTATGAGGTTAGCAGGATCGTGGTTCAGAGGCCTGGCCCAGCTGTCGTAGAGCCTCGAACGAAGCATGTCAACCGAAAAGAGCGAATCATATTCCCCGCGCACGGCCTCGAAATAGGCCTTGATCGCCCGGCTGAAGGTGCCGGCCATTACGAGCGGGTTCGTGACATGCGTCTGCAGGAAGACATCCGCCTCTATGATTGAGATGTCGTGCGCTATTATGCTGTTCATCGGTACCGTGTCACCGCATATGCGCCGCGGCCTGTCTATGATCTCGACCGAGCCGAAGTGCTCCCTCACGAGCCCTTTTATAACCGGGCTGTCGGTATCGACATATATCCCGCTCAACTCTTTGACGCTTTCAAGCTCGTTCAGGACCCAGAACAGCAGCGGCTTTCCGGAAAACTCCCTCACATTCTTTGACGGCACCCTCTCGCTGTGCCCCTTCATCGGCACTATGGCCGCGACCGATTTTCTACGAGCCATATCTCTTCCTCAGCAGGAACGCCGTTGACTTGAGCTTCCCTCCGGTAGAGCCGTAATCCAGCTCCACCCTTTCAAGCTTAAGCCCATCTACGCGACTTAAGACCCCCGCATGGTCGTCGAGGGAACGTATATATCCGGTCCATTTCAGGTTTATACCCCTTAACTTATTCACGAGCACCCACAGTAGCGGCCTCTCGGAGATGACGCCAAGGACCGAGCCCTTGAGCGTTGCCTTCCTGGGCTCCTCAAGGCAGACCGTGGAGACCAGCAGATGGCCACCGGGCTTCAAGACCCTGGCCGCCTCGGAGAGCATCCTGAGGTAATCGCTGTCGCTGAAGAAGTACTCGGAGGCAAGCGTATATACGAGGTCATGCGATCCGTCTGGAAGCGTTATATTCCTTGAATCTATCTTCATGGCCCTGAACCCGTAAAATGGGCTTATCTTCCTCAGGACCCCGTCGGAGATATCGCTCAGGCTTATCTCCTTATCAGGATAAGCCGTGTAGAAGTCATAATCGCTTAAGCCGTTGCCTGCCCCGAGCACGAGTATCTTACTGCTCTGCCCGTACAGGCTATGGAGGAGGGCGCGGTGGTACTTCCCTTCGTCATACCCGCTGAATAACCTTTCGTAGTCCTCGCGGGAATCTATCCCGGTAACGAAGGCGCTGTAGTTAGCACCCCATTCCTCAAGCGGTGTGAGCCTGAATTGCTGGCCCAGTCCGTCATATGGCGCGTTTAGTGAATATAGCTTTCTCATCTCGATCAACCCCTCTTCCCGATGTACCTAAGAAAAGCCGTGAAATATTCGTTCAGCTCCTCCCTCGAAACTCCCAGCAAGCCCGGAAACGCAAGGCAGAGGAGGAGGGCCAAGGGCAGATAGACCGACCCAGAGGATAATAGCCGCAACGCCGAGCCTGCCTTGCCAGGGGCGCCGAAGAGTGCCGCCCCGGCCGCCGAGGACGCGAAGCCAAGCAGAGCGAGGAGCGCGATGACCGCTGCCTGCCGCGAAAAGAAGGCCATAAAAGGCTGCCCCGTTATCCTGCATGCCGCGAAGAGCATCAGGTTAACGCTCAAGGCCTGCACGGCGACTGTCTTGAGGGCCAGGCCTGTGGCGCCAAGGTCTAACCCGAAATACGACTCCGGCGCGAGCAGTATGAAGCTCAAGGGCACTCCGGCGAGCGAGGTGAATACGGTTATGTTCCTGTAGAGGTCAGTCCTTTCAGTCGAGAGCAGGACCGCTCCGCAGAAACGTCCGTAGGTCTGGTGTATGGGATACAGCATCATCACGGTCATTGGAACGACGGCGCCCGAGTATGCGGCTCCGCCGATAAGCTCGACGACCTCCCTCGAATGGAACGAGAAGAAGATGGAGATGAAGGCAGCGGTAAAATAAAAGACGCCTATTTTGCGGAATATCGCGCTTATCTTGGCGCTTTCGCCCTGGGCGTGGGCCTTCGCCACGGTCTGCATGAATATAGGCGTCATGGCGCTCGTGAAAAGGATACTCACCGTTGCCAGCCTTAGGCTCAGGCTGTAATAACCCTGTGTTACCGACCCGCCTATCAGCTGCAGGAACCACCTGTCGAAGTAATTAATGGCGAAGCCGACGAAGAGGACGACCACCAGCGGGGCCGAGTACCTGTAAAAGTGCCCTGAGACCTCCTTCAACTCATCCAGTGTCATCTTCCTCAGACGGAAGTCGAATGCCCCACTTCTCCTTAGGATGAACGCGAAGGTAACTGTCATCAAGGCCTGCATGGCCATTACGTAGATGAAATAGGCCCTGAGGTCGAGCCAGCTCACGAGAAAGAGCGCGATGAGGACCGCCATGGCGGCAAGCGAGAAGACTCGCCTGTACCTCTCGGTTACTACCGTCAGCCCCTTGCTGTCAGAGAGGTTGGTCAGGTTCGTGGCGAGATAGCTCAGATAGCAGAAGACCGCCCCGGCGTAGATGTAGGCTGTCTCCTGGCCTGGCCAGAAAAGCCCCGTTTTACCTGTGACGTACAGCGCGGTCACCAGCGTGATGAGGAGCACGCCAACCAGCATTGTTATGTAGAATTGGAAGAGGTTGACCCTCCTGCTGTCGCTCAAGCGCGACGTGTAGACGAAGTGCGCGTTGGATGAGTTGAGGTCTATCGTGTTGACCATGCCCTCGAAGCTGTCCCTGAGAAAGTTGAAATCTCCGTAACCGGCTGGCCCGAGCGACTTGGGCACTATAACAGCGCTTACCCCCCCGTTTATAAGGCCGATAAGGTTGTTGGTGAATTTGCTGAAATACCTTGCCCTTATCAAGGTCTCCTCCGGTTGCCGGCACAGAGCGCGGCAGCCCCGGCCTCCAGCTTCCCTTCGAGGCAATCGCTACCGGCCTCCTCGACAGCCGACCTCGCCTCCAATATCGACCTTATGAACTCCGTCGACCTCGCGGCAGACCCGCCGTCGTCCAGGTGGGTCCCGTACCGTTTGATGAACTCCCTGTCGCGGAGGTCGGCCTCGTAAGCGCCTTGCGTGATGTAACGGTCGATCTTCTCGACCAGCTCCTCAGGCGTATAGGCTACCACCGCCCTTCTCTTAATGAGGCTCTCGGCCTCTGGCAGCCACCTGCTCCTGTTCATGAGCACAAATAGCGGCTTTTCGGTGACGCATACCTCAAGGCAGGTCGTGGCTGGCGCGTCGAGTATAACCGCCCTTGCGTCCCTCAATAGCTCCACGAAGCTCTTCTCGAAGTGAACCGTCCTTACCCCGTGGGCCCTGAGCGGCACCTCGCTGTGGACAGGCGTGTTGTTGAGCTTCCAGACGGCCTCCTGCCCCTTTTCCGCAAGAAGCCTTTCAAGGTAGGAGAGTATCGCCTTCTGAGCCCTGTATAGCCTGCTGTCTATCCCGGTCGTGAATATGAACGGGTGGGAGTTGAGAAGGTATTTGCCAGTGGCGTAAAGGATGTAGCTCCCGGGGCCGCAGGGGCCCTTGAGCCTGTCTAAAGAGGCTGAGCCCACAGCCACCGCCTTCTTGAAATATCTGTGAGTGCCCTCGTAGCCCGAATACTTGCCGTTGACACCCTCCCCGAAAGAAAGATAATAGTCGGAGTAAAGCAACTCGGTTGCGCTGGTAAAGAGGGCGTCCCTGTAAAGGTTCATCTCGCCGTGCTGGTAGAGGACAACGGGCTTACCCAGGAACTTGGCCACGCTCGCCAGATGGTTCTGCCTCGGGTACGAGAAGGCGGATGAAAGGACTATGTCGACCTTTTTCATCTCGCTGAGCTCTCGCTGGGTCGACCTCATCAGCTCTTCAAAGGTAGCCTCGATCATCCTCATCTGCTCGGACAAGAGCGGGGAAAGATCGAAGCCGAGGAACTCGTTCTCCCAGCCGAGCCATTCCCTGAAGATGTCCCTGTCCTGGCCGCCACCTTTCCCGGGGATATCCTCGGCGCCTCGCCAGCTCACCCGGACGTTCCCGGCTACTGGCGCTCTGCCGAGCACATGCTTCCAGTTGTATAGCGAGCCGACGACCAGCGCCCTTTTTTTCTTGAGTCTCAGAAGCCCCGCGAAGGGGTCTATCCCGTTTCGCCTGAGATAATAATACCTGTGCAAAGGGGCGGCCTTCGTAAGCGCGGCCCTGGCCGCGCTTCTAACCCTTGTCACAAGCCCAGTTCCTACCCCGTCCTTACTGGGCATGGCGTACTTTATAAATATGCATCTGTCCTTATATGGAGAGTTGAGCAAGAGACCGTGAAAGGCATTCACAAGCGGGTTTGACCTGAAGCCGAGAAAAAGGCCGCCCGGTCCATCGGCCACGAATGAGACGATGAGATCGGGACGCACCCATTCCACGACCTTGCTTACGAGATAGCATTTGAAATGCAGGCTGCCGATCACGACGTAAAGCTGCAGGAAAAAATAATTTCCCATCTCCAGCGGGAAACCCGTCTCCTTTACCGACCTCTCCGAACAGTACCTGTTCAGCAGTTCAACAAGATTCTTTATCCTTGCCTCGGACTCTTCCTGGTATGCGGCATCGTCGCCGGTGAAACACTCCTCCGGCATGATGAAGGGTATGCCCTCCTGCTCGCAGTAATGCGCCGCGAACGGGTTCAGGGCGCAGACTACCAACCTGTAGCCGCCGTAGCCTGTCTCTGCCTTCCGGAACTCCTCATATTCAGCCCCGTTCTCGAGCAGGACCAGCAGCGTCTTTTCCTTGGCTTCTTCCCTCATCCTAACCCTTTGACCCCCCGAGATTCATGCGGACTGGCGCGGCCTCAGCGAGGGAAGATCCCCTGACCAGGTTCCACGGGGATTGCCTTTTGAGGCCGAATCTCTCCTCGTATCTCAGCGACATCTCTTCGAGCGCGTCGAGGGCCTCGCCGCTGGCGTTGTCTCCTACGAACCGTGCGCGCCTCCTGTAGTCATCGATGTCGTCCATTTGAGGCGGTTTCCCGCCCCACCTGCTGTGAGCCCTGCCTTCTGAAATATGCTTCCTCGGGCATTTCTGCCTCCTGAGGGCCTTCTCGACAGCCGGGGTAGCCCTTGTCCCGAGGAAGGACTCGATCTCGACCAGGTACGGATATGGGTCTATGACGAACCTCTCGAACGGGATAACGAGCACCTGCGCCCTTTCAGCCGGGCCGAGCGCGTTCATGACCTCATCGCTTCTGTCCATGAACCACTTTATCGAATGGATTACCCTGTCTACCTTTCCCAAACTCATGAACCGCTCTTCCCACCCGGACGCGAACCATGGCATGCGCTTGCCGGCGTGCTCTATCCAGAGCGTGAACTCGCGGGGGTCGCTCCCGCATCTGTCGATGTAACCATGCCAGCCCTCGATCATGTACAGCGGGTGGCGAGCCATCTCTATGACCTTGAGCCTTTTACCGAAGGCCTTGAAGGCAAGGTCCACCCCGGGGAAGATCATGTGGGTCATCAGCTGAAGTATCGGCCTTTCACTCTTGATCCTCTCCATCACCGCGTCCCCGTCGTCGCGGAAAAGCCTCGCTATGTACTTAAGAGAACCAGGGTTGTTGAAAAGGCCGGTCTCGTCGAAGAACCTCAGGTTTGCCTCCCTTGAGATCATGGTGTTGTAGACAGCCAGGTCCGAGAAGATCCTCATGAGCGTCACGGCGGCTGCCGTGTCGATCTTCCCGTTCATGTGCATCGTGCACAGATACTCATAGACGTGCTCCAGCCTCTGCCTCTCGACCCTCTCAAAGCACCCGAGCACAGGCCCGAGGATGGCCTTCCCGCTCCTCCACAGCCCGTCGACCATCACGATCTCTTCCGCTATGCGCAATGGCTTGGCGAATTCCGTCATATTCCTCTATGGCCTCCGGCCATCCTTTCTCTCGAAGTCTTCCCTGATGGCGTTGAAGTAAAGGACCCTGTGATACGCGCCGTTCTTGTAGAAGAAGTCCCTTATCTCGCCTTCCTTCCTGAACCCGTTCTCCTCCGCGCACCTGACCGAGCCAAGGTTGCCCTCCATCACTATGGCGTAGATCCGGTGCAGGTTGAGGACATTGAACCCGTACCCGGTTATAAGGCCCCATGCGGCCTTGCCATAGCCCTTGCCCCAGGAGCCACGCTCGCCTATGACTATGCCCAGCTCCGCGCTCCTGTGGACCCAGTCTATTTTGTGGAGGCCCACCGAGCCTATGTGCCTGTCGCCTTCCTTCTCGACGATGGCGAATACCACGTCGTTCTTGCTGCCCATGACAAAGTTGTAGTACTCCCTCTGCTTCTCCCTCGTATTGGGGAAGATGCCCTTGTTCTGGAACCTGGTGACGGCCATGTCGTTAAGCCAGCCGTACCAGTCCCCTTCGAGGTCCTCCTCCCGTGGCGGCCTGAGGTATATGCCTGCGGCCTCCAGAAAAATGTCTTTCATTCGCATACCGCCTTTTTACAGAACGGAGCTGAGGCCGCCTCCCAGACTTCGAGGAACTCGCGGCAGAACGTCTCCATGAGCCCGGCGTCCCCGACCGTCACCCTTATATAATCCCGGAGGAATGGCTGTTTGAAGCCGCCTCCGACCAGTATCTTTCTCTCTTCGAGGGCCTTCATGAGTGGCCCGACCATGCCGGGACACCTTATAAGTACGAAGTTGGCGCGCCCTCCCCTGCACTCTATCCCCTTCGAAGAGAGCCGTTCGAGGAGATACTCTTTGCCCAGCTCCGCCGAGCGCACAAGCCCTGGTATCAGACCCGGCTCGTCCAGTATGCGATCCGCGAGCCTCACGGCAACGGCGTTGACGTCAAAGGTGGGCCTCACCCGCCTGAGCCCATCTATTATCTCAGGGCAGGCAGCGGCATATCCGAGCCTCAGGGCCGCCATGGAGCAAAGCTTTGAGAAGGTCCTCAGCACGATAACGTTCTTGCTGACAGCCGCCTTTGAGATCGCCGTTTCCGGGTGGAAGTAAAAGTACGCCTCGTCTATCACCAGGAGCGTGTCGTTCTTCTCGGCCAGAGCGATTATCATGTCGAGGTCGCCCTCTCCGATCACGGAACCCGAAGGGTTATTCGGGTTGACGACCACCGCCATGCTGACCCCTTCTGAGAGCTTCTCCATGAAATTCTCTATGGGAAAGCTGAAACCGGCGTACTCTGCGGTAACCGTCTCGGCTCCTGTCATTTCGCAGTAGACCTTATACATCGCGAATGACGGGTCTGTCAGAAGGACTCGGTCGCCTGACGAGACGAACGCGTCGAATATGTACTTTATCGCCGCGTCAGAGCCGTTCGACAGGCAGATATTCTCTGGCGCGATGCCGTTATGACAGGAGATCTTGCCGATGAACTCCCCGTACTCCGGATATGATGAGAGGAACTCACCGTCCATCCCGCAAAGCGCCTCCTTCACGACACCCTCCGGAAGCCCGGGCAGGCCCTCGTTCATATCCAGGCGCATATATCCCCTCCTCGACCTATGATCGAGGTTCACCCTGTATAAGCGCTCAAGGTGTTTTTTAAGTCGCGGCACGCAGACTCCTTTCCCGCCCTATAAACCGGACCAGTTCTTCCTGAGCCAGAACTCGGCCTGGGGTATCTGCCACTCGAAATCGACATCGAGCCCTCCCCACTGCCTGAGAGGGTATATCTTCCTTCCCATCCACTTCTGCGGCAGGAGCCCCTCGTCCAGGCGCTCCAGGCACCTGCCACGCACTATTGAAGCGCCCATGTCCGCGAACCAGACGTCACCCTGCGAGTCCCTGTCGCAGTTGAGCTTGGCCGGGTCCCCGAAGAGCTCGAACGGCACAAAGGGGTGCAGCAGCCCGTCGGGGCCGACCTTCCGGGCCCTCAAGGGACTCCACATGTTGTACCTCGATACCGTCACAGCTGAGTCGAGCTCGGGGTTTTCCCTCAGGGCCGTTATGCCCTCGGAGAGTATCTTAGGCGAGACGGTCACGGCGTTGCACATAAGAAGGACCGCTATCTCAACCCCGCCGGCAGCGGCCTTTACGTGGTTATAGGCATGGACAAATACGTGCTCGCCAAGGGCCTGGTCGGTGCAGAGCTCCTGCGGCCTTTGTATTATCTCAGCGCCGCATTTGACCCCAAGCTCCATCAGGAGCTCGTCATCCGTTGAGATGTACAGCCGGTCTATTTGCTTGCAGCCCTTCGCGGCCATCATGGGATAATATGCGGACGGCCTGCCGAGGATGGGGTAGACGTTTTTATCCGGCAGCCCCTTGCTGCCCTTCCTCCCGATCAGGATGGCCACTATCATCTTGCCTTCTCCAAAGTCTTTAATTTGATGGTCTCGCTGTCCCTCAGGTAGCACCCGTCGCAGGCGGCTATCCTGTGGGCGAGCCCGGCCCTGTGCGCCTCCCTCATCCTGTTAAGCTCCGGGGAATGCCATGCCCGCCTTATGGACGTGGAGTTCACATTGCCGAGCGAGTTCAGCGCCTCGAAGTCGTGGTTGCACGGCAGTATGGTGCCGTCCCAGAATACGGCCATCCTCTGCCAGAGCTGAGGGCACGCCCATGGGTACTCCACTCCCTTCCTCTTAAATCCCATCTCCTGGTAGTCGATGAACGCGACCTCGTCCGCCCTTCCTTCCCAAAAGGCCCTGTAGCCGTCGACCTGCCCCTCAAGCTCGGGCAAGAGCACGGTCTGCACCCTTACCTTCGGGTGCGAGACGTTGAGCCTCTTTTTAAGTCCCTGGAGGGCCTCTACGTTCCTCACTACCGTGTCGAACTCGGCGCCGACCCTGTAACTCTCGTAAACATCCTTGCTGTAGCCCTCGAAAGATACCGAGATCCTGTCAAGGCCGGCGTCTATGAGGGCGCGCGAGACCTCTTCGGTCAAAAGCATCGCGTTCGTGTTGAAGTATACGTCCCTCATGCCCTTGCGCTTGGCGTAAGCCGCGAACCCGGCTACCTCCGTGTGCGTTAGCGGCTCTCCCCTTATGTTGAACTTTACCCCGTAGAGCCCGTTCTCCGCGCCCTCGTCGATTATCCTCCCGAAGACCACTCGGTCCATGAGCCCCGCCGCGACCGCGCCCCTTTTGTGCGTATGAGCGCAGAACGGGCATTTGAGGTTGCAGCCGCTTGAGACCTCGACGTCTATGAATAGCGGAAAGTCCCCAACGAAAAACCGCTCCGGCCACTCCCTCCACTTCCTGCGGTACTCCGCGTATGCGCCGTCGCCCGGCGTTTGAGCGCCCGCTATGTTGTGGAAGTTCGAGTCAGCCTGTATGACCACGTTTTTCATAAGACCCCTTTTCGTCATAATCGTCCGTGCCCCCGCCCCAGACCGTGTGCCTCAGGCGCCATTCGCCTCCGGTCTTTTTCCAGAGATGAGGCGACCTGAAAGTGTCGCACAGCTCTAAAAACCTCTCAGGCTTCATCCCGATATAGTCCATGACTTCCTTGAAATACCTGTCCGGGAATTCCCCGTCGAACCTTTTAACCAGCGCGACCCCTTCATCGCGTGTCAGATGCCGGTTCCTTATTTCCTGCGAGGCATCGTATGTTGCCCTGCCGATGCCGAATTTAATATAGGTGGTATAATAATGGAGGTCGTCGATTTTATCGTCGATACTGTTGTATTTGCTGTATGTGCCCTGTGTCCTGAAAGGCCTCGCCTGGAAGTTCGTATGCTCAACGGCATAGTAGTAGCACTCCTGCGGCACCCACTTGAGGTAGTATCCAAGATAATGGACCTCTAAATTGACCTTCTCTATCTCCGCGGCCTCAACAGGCATGAACGCCATCAGCTCTGATAGCCTGAGGCCGTAATCATCTACAAGCCTGGGCATGGGGACCCCGCCCAGGCAGACTTCTCCAAGGTTTTTCATGGTGTAATAGGACTTGTCACGAATAGAGTTCGAGTTGTCCGCTATAGGGTTCCCGTATTCAGCCTCATTCTCGCCATAGATGACAAGCGGGATCCTATAGAGGGCGGCGAGCTTCGGCGCCAGGTTCTTCTGCCCGAGAATAAATGTCTGAAAAGGATGCAGCAGATTCTCGATAGAGAGCCTTGTAAGTAAGCGCATGACCTTGCCGTTTTGCTTGAAGGTCAGGTTGTCAAAGCCCCCGACCTCTATCCAGTTCTTGAAGTTGCTGTGACCGTAATCCGTGTAGAGTATCGGGGGCCAGGTAACCGTAAGGGGGTTCATGCCGTATTTATACTTCAGCACATGCGCGGCATAGACGCTGTCCTTGCCTCCGCTGCCGGGCACGATGCAATCATACCTCCCATCGGTCTTCCTGTGCCTGTCCAGGAGCCTCAACAATTCCTCTTCCCTGCTCTGCCAATCGGTCTGTTCCTTCACCTCGGCTACCCTGCAGGCGTCGCAGATGCCCTCGTCATCGAAGTGCATGGTCCTGTGCTTTTTATCCGGAGTATGCCTGAACTCGATGCTCGAGGCAGGCCTCTGGTTGGAGATGACACACCTATTGCAGAACTTCACCTCTGAAGGGAGTCCGTATCTTGCTTCCAATCTCATATCGCTTCCATTTGCCTCTTTATGTTCAATGCCCAGTTGGTATATATCTTGATCCCCTGGACCCCGCTCTTTTCCGGATGAAACTGAAACGCGGTCACGTTGTCCTTTGAGACGCCAGAGCAATACCGCCGCCCTCCGTAATCAGTAACTGACAGGACGTTGCGAGGGTCGGACGGTATCGCGTAATAGGAGTGGACAAAGTACATGTATGCCCCATCGGGTATGCCGTTCAAATGTGTCTCTTCCCACCTTTGTCCTTCGCTAAAGATCCTGTTCCACCCGATCTGCGGCACCTTTACCAGCTCCTCTCCGTTCAAGTTGTTAAACCTGACTACCCGGCCGTCTATAAACCCGATACCCTTATGCCTGCCGAACTCCTCGCTTTCGCTCATCAAAAGCTGCATGCCGAGGCAGATGCCTAAAAACGCCCTTCCGCTGGCTATAAAATCCATTATGCAAGTCACGAGGCCGTGGCTTTCAAGTGTTGCCATAGCCTCGCCAAAGGCGCCCACACCCGGCAATATCATCGCGTCAGATCTCTCTATGACGCGTCGGTCGTTGGTTATTTCATGGTCCAATCCAGCCGTCTCGCATGCCAGCTTTACGCTGAAGAGGTTCCCGAGCCCGAAATCGACTATCGCGACCTTTGGCCTGTTGATTGATGCGGTCATATCCTGCATTCTATCCCCTTCGAAGCAAGAAGCCCTTTTATCTCCATGAGACCGGAATGCTTTATTTTCGAAAACCCCTTATTGCTCTTAAGGAACTCTGTATTGCCCTCAACGCCTGCCGGTTCCCTCATATTCGCGTTATCTATATATTCGTAGTGCAGGACCGACGCTATCGCCACCGCGTCAGCTTTCCCTTCGGTTATTACATCGGCTATATCGCAGGGGCCGCCGGCGCCTCCGCAGGCGACCACAGGTATAGAAACAGCCTCCGAGATCAAACGCGTAAGCTCAATGTCGAACCCTGCCCCCGTGCCCTCTCTATCGATCGAGGTCAACAGTATCTCTCCCGCGCCAAGCTCTTCCGCCCTCCTGGCCCAGGCCAGCGCCTCCTGTCCGGAAAACTCCCTGCCATTATCGGTATAGGCGAAGTAGCGCCCGTCTGAATGCCTTATAGCTTCGATCGACAACACTATTGTCGAAGAGCCGAACATCCTCGCCGCTTCCCTTACTATGAGCGGGTTTCTTATGGCAGCCGTATTAAGCGATACCTTGTCCGCGCCAGCTCTCAGAGCTTCCCTGATGTCGCTCAAAGTCCTCAGACCGCCGCCGACCGTGATCGGTATGAATGCCTCTCTGGCGGTCCTGGAGATAATATCCTTAAGGCTGTTCCTCTCATACAGGCTCGCCACAACGTCGATGTATATGATCTCATCAGCCCCGTTCTCGTAATAATGCCTCGCGAAGGACTCCGGCCTGCCAAGCACCCTTAATCCTTCAAGGTGTATCCCCTTGACCAGGTTCGGCCCTTTTATGTCAAGCCTCGGTATAATCCTTACTATCTTAGGCAACCTCCGCGCCCTCCTTGAGGATCATCTCGGCGATCCTGAAGTCCAGTCCGTCGTCGATGTCTATAGACCTCTCCCTCGGCATCATGTAGATGGCGGTCTTGTCAAGGATCACGGCCTTCTTCTCCTTGAGCGCGTCCTTCTTCCAGACGTATATGGAAGAGTTCATGTCGAATACCCGCGGAGCAGTCTGCCTTGAGACGAAGTTACCGGGTTTTACCAGGCTGACCCTCCCGTCACTTACCTCGACCATGTTGAAGTAGGGGTTCCTGTGCGCCTCGGTCACTGAGAAAACGCTCTCGGCGTTGGTCCCGGCGAGGAGCTCTATGCAGGCGTCCACGTCCTCAGCGCTTCGGAGCGGTGTCGTAACGTGCAGTAGCACCAGGTAGTCAAAGCCGTATCCGCTCCCCTCGACCTCTTCTACCGCATGAAGTAGCGCGTCTATCGTGCTGCTCTGGTCTCCGGCGAGTTCATTGGGGCGCAAGAAAGGCACCTCGGCCCCGTGCCTCAAGGCCACCCCGGCTATCTCCAGGCCGTCTGTAGAGACGACGATCCTGTCTATGTACTTCGAGGCCTTCGCGTGCTCTATCGAGTAGGCCAGCAGGGGCTTGCCCATAAGCTCTTTTATATTCTTCCCCGGAAGCCCCTTCGAGCCGCTCCTGGCCGGTATTACGCAAAGCACCTTTTTAGCCATGTACATGAGAGTCCTCAATGAGCCTGAGCGCGGCTATGCCGTCCTCGAGGCCCGGCCCTGGGTTCCTGCCGTTGTCAACGGAACCGATGAAATGGACGAGCTCGTCCATGTAGGACTGCTCAAGGTCAAAGATCGCCGGCGTGCCCATATCCTCGCTCCGGCCCTCCCTCACAGCTCTCAGACGCGCGCCAGCCAGGTCGCACTCGATCGCTCCGTTACTCCCTGTTATGCTTATCATCCTCCTCTTCTCGCTGCGGAGGTAGTCGAGATGGACGCTGCAGACAAAGCCGTTCGTGAACCTGTAAACGCCCTCGAAGACGTCCTCGGAGTCAATGTCGAGGGAGCCAGCCTTTGACCTGATGACCTTCCACTCGACCGGCTCCCCGAAGAGATAGCGCATGTAATCGATCTCATGGGAGAGATCCAGCGTCACCCCTCCGCCCCTTGCCCTGCTCGCGCTGTAGGAGCGCCTGTAGTCTCGTCCCGGTCTCCACGCAGGGAGGTACTGGCCGGCCTCTATCCTCGCGAAGAGCGCCTCGCCGATAGTCTTCTTTCGAAGCTCCTCCTTTACCCTGCCGAGCGCTCCCAGAAATCTGAAGTTGTACGCGACTCCCACCTTAAGCCCCCTCTGCCTGACCGCGTCCTCGAGGACTTCGACCCCATCGAGGCTATTAGACAGCGGCTTCTCTATCAGGAGATCGATGCCCCTTCCAGCAAGCTCTATCGCGGTCTCCATGTGCCTGCCCGTCTCATTGGCGACGATGGCGAAGTCAAACCCATTTTCAATCGAACCCCTGGATTCCGCCTCACCAAGCGAGCTTATGAACCTCACCCTCGGGTCGCTCTCAGCGCCTGGCATGCCGGTGCAGACCGCCACCCCTCCTATGCACTCCAGCCTGAGCAGGTTTCGCAGGTGCCTCTTGCCGGCTGAGCCGTATCCGACCACGAGCGCGTTGAGCATCAGATCGTAAACCCTCCGTCGACCACTATGTTCTGCCCCGTCACGTATGACGATGCTTCTGAGGCCAGGAATACCACCGCCCCTACGATATCTCCCGGCGAGGCCATCCTGCCCTGCGGCACCTTGGAGCAGTATTTTTTTACGAACCTCCGGGGCTGGCCGTCCAAGACGCCGCCCGGGGAGACGCAGTTCGCCCTGACGTTAAAACTGCCATAGTACGAAGCCATGTACCTTGTGAGCCCTAAGAGCCCTGCCTTTATCGCGGAGTACGCGGCCGGCATGGTCATCCCTGTGCCCTCGTATATCGAGAAATCCGGGGCCGCGACCCCGTATATGGAGCCCAGGTTTATGATGCTGCCCCCGCCGCGCCTGCGCATGAGCTCTGCCGCCAGCCTGCATGTGAGGAAATATCCGCCAAGATGGTCATTAACGTTCTCCTTCCACGATGAGAAGGGGATATCCTCTAACTTCGCGCCCCAATCCCGCGTCCTCGGGTAGGCGCAGTTCACGAGGATATCGACCGCGCCGTACTTCCCGGCCACCCTGGCAAGCGCCGAGGCGACCGAGCGCTCGGAGCCTATGTCGAGTCTTACGAACCCGGCAGCGCTTTGCCTGCGCCTTTCGAGGTCGCCGACAACCACCCTGGCCCCGTGCTCGGCGAGCCCCCTCGCCAGCTCTCTTCCTATGAGGCCGTTACCGCCAGTTATGAGCGCGACCTTCCCCTCGCATGAGAAAAGCCCCTTATACATCGCCCTCCCTGCCTTCGAGGTGCTTAACGCTTAGCCTGTACTCGTCCCACTGCCCTATGTCGAACCATCCTCCCCAGTGGGGAAAAACGCTTACCCTGTCAGAATACCTGTCCTTCGCCAAAGAGATAAGCTCGTCCATATTGATGAACGCGCCGCCCTTGAGAAGCCCCAGTATCTCCGGTTCCACCACGTAGGTGCCTGTGTTGATGAAAAGGTCGAACTTCGGCTTCTCCCGTATGTCCACGAACAAGCCTTTGCTCATCTGCAGGACGCCGTACGGTATGACGACCTCCCTGTGGGAGCCGATTATGGTCATGAGGTTGCATTTGTCCCTGTGCCATCTGAAAAACTCCCTGTAGTCGGCCTCAAGTATGGTGTCGCAGTTGGTGACTATGAACGTGCCCTGGAGCCTGTCCCTCAACAGGTGCAATCCGCCGGCGGTGCCGCAGAACTCGTCTTCGTCTATGAAGTCTATTTCATAAGGATGCCTGTTCTCCCCGAAGTACATCCTTATCATCTCCTTCTTGTAGTTGAGGACGAGCATGAACCTGTAGAAGCCCTTCTCGTGGAACCTGTCCATGATGTGCTCTATTATGGGCTTGTCGCCAAGCGGGATGAGTGGCTTTGGCAGTATCCTGGTGAAAGGGTCGAGCCTCGTGCCCTTGCCCCCGGCCATTATTACTATTGGGGTGTCCTGCCTATCGCACCCATTTCCGTTTCCGTTCCCGTTGCCGTTGAAGAACTCTATCCAGGAGACCATATCCACCACCCTGCGCTTGCCGTCGAGCACGGGAACATATTCGATGAAGTGCTTCTTCATCAGCTCCTTTGCCTTCTTCCTGAGGCATGGTGTGCCGTCGTCTATTGAGATGAAAGCCGCTTTCATCACCCCGCTTACAGGGGCCGAGATGTCCAGGCCGTTTATGATGCTCCTTCTGATGTCCCCGTCCGTTACCGTGCCGAGGAGCGCGCCTGCCCTGTCCACGACGAAGATTATCTTCTCGCCAGCCTCGGTCATCCTCTGCATGGCCTGCTTTACCGTCTCGCCAGGGCCGGCGAGAAGGGACTTGAGCCTTGTTTTTTTCATGGTCTTAAAACCCCTTTTCTACACCGCGCTCCACTGCTGGGAGATATCGTTGAAGCTCTTCCTCACAAGCCCCTCCAGGGGAACGCCCTTGAGGACTTCAAGGATCTTTTCGCTCGCCTCACCGGCCCCGTAAGGGTTGAGGGAGCCCTTGAGCGAGAGCCTGAAGCCGGTCGAGAGCGCCCTCTCTATGGCGCCGCTGATAGAGGGCGCCGATGGCTCCGCCTCTATCACGTTAGCCCCCCTTATCCTCCCGGCCTGCCTGTCGCCGATATTGACCGCCGGAAGCTCAAAGCTCGGCGCCTCTATGAGAGCGCTTGAGGAATTGCCGGCCATCACGGAGGCGTGCCTCATGGCAGAGAGGTATTTAAGCCGCCCAAGCGAGCTGAAGCATCTGGCAAAGCCAGGGTTTTCGGCCTCGAACTCGCGGAACATGTCCATTATTACCCTTCCGCCGGTGTCAGCGTTAGGCATGGTCAGGACCCAGAATACCGAGTCGAACCGTATAAGGGCGCTTAGCAGTTCGCTTACCTGCTTACCAGCTGAGTGAGGGTCAAGGGTTGCAGGGTGGAAGGTGACGATGCCCAGTCGCCTGTTTGCGGGAAGGCCGAGATCGGAGGCGAGCTCGTCCTTATCGAGCAGGCGGAGCCTCCGGATATTTTCGAGACCGGGAGCGCCAAAATTAAAGACCCTGTTGCCGGCCTCTCCCATCTGTACTACCCTCATCCTGTACTTCTCCGTCGATGTAAAGTGGACATGGCTCAGCTTTGTTATGGCGTGGCGGATCTGCTCGTCCATCGCCCCCTCTGTCGACTCTCCGCCGTGTATGTGGGCTACAGGTATCCTGAAGGGCACGGCAGCCGCTGCCGCCGAAAGCGATTCGAACCTGTCGCCAAGGATGACTATTATGTCAGGCCTGAGCCTGTCGTACGCCTTCGCGAAGCCCGCCATGCCAATTGCCATTGAAGCTGAGATGGCATATTCGGTGTCAGAGGAGAGCAGCATCTCTACCCTCTCGGCCACCGGGAAGCCGTCGCCCTCTATTTCCCTTACCGTAAGGCCGAACTCCGGGGACAGGTGCATACCCGTTACTATGAGCTGAAGCTCAAGGTCGTCATCCTCCTGTATTCCCCTGATCATCCAGTAAAGGAGTCCATAATCGGCCCTGGTCCCAGTGATGACTGCTATCTTCCTCATCTTCTCACCAGTCCCGGAAGCTCCACCGGCTCGTCCTTTTCAAAGCCCCTGTTGGCGCGTTTGCCCACCACGAGGTCCCATAGCATCGGGCTTAAGCCCGTTTGCGGCCTTTTAACGGCGAGATTGGCCTCGGAAAATATCTCGCCGGCGCTTATCCGCCTGGAGGCGACTATGCCCTTGCGCGCGGCGTTGATGTTCTCCTTCTCTGAAGGTGTAGGGCCCTTCACCGGGCTCCCCATCGCCTTCTCGATATTCCTTATGGCCCGCACCATCGAGCCGAACTCGCCTGGCTCGATGGAGGCCATGTGATCAGGTCCTTCCATCGACCTGTCGAGGGTCAGGTGCTTCTCTATGACCTCCGCGCCAAGCGCCACGGCGGCTATGGCGGCTTCAGTGCCTGGCGTATGGTCTGAATAGCCTACCCTCACCTGAAAGGCCTCCCTGATCGTCAGCATGGCCCTCAAGTTCACGTCCTCAAATGGCGTTGGATAGCCTGTGTTGCAATGGAGGACCGTTATATTCTCCTTCGGGATGGCGCGCGTCAGCACGCCCATGGCCGCCTCTATCTCGCCGAGCGAGGCCATACCTGTTGAAAGAAACACTGGCCTGCCGAGTGAAGCGATCTTTCTCAGGTACGGCAGGTTCGTTATCTCCCCGGACGGGACCTTGAAAATATCGAGGCCGAGGCCTGCGAGGAGGTCTATGCTATCGAGGTCAAAGGGCGTCGAAAGGAATTTTATGCCCTTCCTGCCGCATCGTCTCATGATCTTCAGATGCGCCTTCCTGTCCAGCTCGAGCCTTCTTAGCATCTCCAACTGCCCCCCCGCCCCGGTATTCCTTCTCTGGTAGTCAGCCTTCTTAGCGGAAGGAGAGGCGAGCTCCGCGGCCCTGAACGTCTGGAACTTGACCGCGTCGGCCCCTGCCCTGGCTGCGGCGTCCACAAGCTCAAGCGCCGTCTCGACGCTGCCGTTGTGGTTGACCCCGGCCTCGGCTATTATGAACGTCTTATACGCAACCACGGCCATCATGTGACCTTCAGCTGGCAGGCAACACCGCCAAGCTCCATGTACGCCCCTGGCATCCCCGGATAGCTGGTCGCCTTTATCCTTCTTTTTATCTCATCGTCAGGCATATCCCTGGTAATACGGCAAAGCTCCTCGAGCTCCTTCCTCGTGTAGGGTTTCCTCTTCCACCTCTCGCCGCTTTCCGGCAAAGGCTGTCCAGAGAGGATCCTCCCCGATATCCTGATGAAGGCGGTGTACAGATGGGCGTATGCCCTCTGTGTCACCGAGTGGACGGTGTCGGCCTTGAATATTGGAAAACGCTCCACATGGACTATCCCGCCTGTATCCACGCTCTTTTCCATGTGGTGCACGGTTATCCCGTATTCCCTCTCACAATTGTAGATGGCGAAATTGGTGCAGCCGGTCCCCGGGTACTCAGGGGGGCCAGGGTGGAAGTTCAGTGCCGCGGCCCTGGTGTTCCTGAGTACTGCTTCGGGTACGACCCATGGAGAGATGTACGAGAACGTATAGTCAAACCCCATGTCGAGGAGGCGTGCAGGGAACTCCTCCCCCCTTTCGCCGAAAACTATCTCCGAGCCTGGCGAATTGAGCCTCAAAAGCTCTGCGGCTTCACCTGCAAAGGGCCTGTTCTTGGCAAGAAAAAGAAAATTCATATCGATACGGTCATCCTTTGAAGTAATCCTTTATCGCCCCTGTTACGCGGTAGATATCCTCTGGCGTGAGGCTTAAGCTGCAGGGCAGGTTCAGGCAGCTCTCGTAGGCCTCGACTGCGCGCTCAACCCGGTACGATTGGAACTCCGTGTACATCCCAAGTGAATTCACCGGCTTCCAGAGCGGCCTTACCTGTATGCCCTCTGACAGAAGGTGGCTTATGAGGCCCGCCTTGTGGAGCTTCGCCGTCTTCAGTGTGTAGAACCAGAAATTGCTCCTGACCCCCGGCCCCTCCCAGAGTAATCGGACCTGGTCCAGGCCGGATAGCGCATCCCTGTAAAGATATGCGTTGGCCCGTTTTGTCGCGACGAACTCGTCGATCCTCTCCATCTGTGCCACGCCGATGGCGGCCTGGACGTTTGTAAGCCTGTAGTTGTATCCGACCTCGTCGTGCTCGTACTCAAAAGGGTCGCTCTTCGCCTGGGTGGTAAGGTGCCTTATCCGCCCGGCGAAGAGCCGGTCAGCTGTTACCACCATCCCACCGCCGCCACAGGTTAATATCTTGTTGCCGTTGAAGGAGAAGCACCCGACAGAGCCGAACGACCCTGTCTTGCTGCCTATGAATTCCGACCCGAGGCTCTCGGTTGCGTCCTCGATGATATGTATGTTGCCGGCGGCGCAGAGGCTCGCTATCTCATCCATCCTGGCCGGGTGGCCGCAGACGTGCACAGCGACAACGGCCTTGACGCGCCTGTTGGTAGACCTGTTGTAAGTGAGACCATCATGAGCCTGGCAGCACTCCTCATGCAGGAATTCGGCCAGCTTCGCTGTGTCCATGCACAGGGTATCGGGGTCGCAGTCCATAAAGACGGGGGACGCGCCGCAGTACCTCACCGCGTTTACAGGCGCTATGAAAGTAAGGGCCGGCACTATGACTTCGTCGCCGTTACAAACCCCCAGGGCGGTCATGCTGACATGGAGCGCCGCAGTGCCGTTGACGGTTGCAACCGCCACACCCCCTACGTACCCTGCCACCATCTCCTCGAAGCGCGTAACGTAACCCCCCGACGAGGAGACCCAGCCCGTATCCAGGCATTCCCTTACATACTTCCATTCGTTGCCTGAGATCTCCGGCTCCGAAAGGGGAATGGCCTTTTCCACGGGTTGGTTAGATATTGTATATCCCATGCTTGTAGCCTCTCCGGTTCCTGGCGTCAGAGAACCACTCTATGGTCTCGCTGAGTCCATCTCGAAGTGAGACCCCAGGGGCCCATCCGGTAAGCCTCCTGAGCTTTTCATTGCTGCCCAGGAGCCTTTCGACCTCGCTCTCAGCCGGCCTCAGCCTCTCGGCGTCCGAAACTACGGCGGCCTTTGAATCGGTGAGCTCTATCAGAAGGGCCACAAGAGCGCCGATGGAAATCTCATTCTGTGTCGCGATGTTTATTTCCTCGCCAGGATGCACGTCAGCCCCTGCGATCCTCAAAAAGCCCTCGACCGTGTCCTTTACATAAACAAAGTCCCTTGTAGGGCAAAGAGAGCCGAGCTTTATCTCCTTTTCACCTGAAAGCAGCTGGGTGATGATGGTGGGTATTACCGCGCGGGCCGACTGCCTCGGGCCGTATGTATTGAAAGGTCTTACTATGACAATCTCCTGGCCGAAGCTCCTCACGAATGACTCGGCGAGAAAATCGGCGGCTATCTTCGTAGCCGAATAAGGAGACTGCCCCTGCCTTGGGTGGGATTCGTCGATAGGAGTGTAGCGGGCAGTGCCGTAAACCTCGGAGGTGGATGTCACGAGGACCTTTTCAACCGAGCAATGCCTGGCTGCCTGGAGCACATTCAGGGTGCCCTTGATGTTGGTGTCTATGTAGCTGTCAGGGGAATGATAGCTGAACGGTATGCCTATGAGCGCCGCGAGGTGGAATACCACGTCCGAACCTTCCACGGCCTTCCTCACCCCATTGGGGTCCCTTATATCGCCTGCGAAGACATCGACATCCTTAACGAGCTTCTCAGGCAGAGAGTCGAGCCAGCCCCATGAGTTGAAGGAGTTATAGCAGACGAACGCCCTTACCTCGGAGCCTTCCTCGATGAGCCTTTCGACCAGGTGGCTTCCTATGAAGCCGCATGCCCCGGTCACAAGCGCCTTTTTCTTCGATAGTTCCATCTGAGAACCCTTTTATCAGAACGCCAACAACAAGACCCCTGCCGTGACCGCTATCTGATACAGTATCTGGGTCAAGTCCTTCGTCTCCCTGAGCCAGGCTATCCTGTCGAGCTTCTCGGGGACGACTACCGTGTCTCCCGGGTCCAGCTTCCTGGCCATCAGGGCGTTTGTCGTCCAGCTCCTGGTGGCGCTGTCCCACCTTAGCCCGGAACTACCGCTCACCGCGGTGCCGTCCACCTGAAGGATATAGACGCCCTTCTTGTCGGCGTCGGCCGTCATTCCACCGGTCTTCCTTATGTACGATGACACGCTAGCCTCGGGGTCGTATACGAAGGCCGTCTGGTTGTGGACGGAGCCTATCACCTGCACCTGCTCAGGCCTGTCCGGGACATGGAGCCTGTCCCCGCCTTCGAGCGCGATGTCGTAAACCGACCCTCTGAGCCTTTCAGCGGAGTCGAACTTGATGCTTATCCTGCCGGACGCCTTCGCGGTCCTGAGGTTCGCGATGAGCGCCGTCCTCTGCTGGGCCGTGCTTTCCACCTGCTTCGCCTCCTCCGGCGTAAGTGCGGTCTTGACTGAATTCGCCGACTCTACCAACAGCTTCTGCTCGAACCGGTTTATGGCCTCGTCTATGTTCTTCTGCTGGAGCTCCCTTACCGATTCCCTGGTAAAGACAGCGCCGTTGAGATAGGCGTTTCCGGTGAGCCCGCCAGCCCTCTGGATGAGTGAGCTAAGGGTCTCGCCCTTCCTGATGACGTACTGCCCAGGGAACGCCACCTCTCCCGACAGGGTCACGTACATCTCGCTTTTCCAGTCGGGTATGCGCTTCACGAAGAGGGTGTCGTGCGGCTTGAGCTGTACGTTGTGCGCCGGGTCTCCCTCCATCGCCTTTCCCAGGTTTATCCTGCGGTACTTTATTTCATAGCTCTTGCCGCCGTCGACCACGCCCGAGGAAAGCTCGGCCTCATCGAGATAGGCCGACTCGAGCAGGTTGCCGGCTGCGAAGACCAGGTCGTTCACCCTCCAGTTAGAGGCGTATTCGTACTCTCCCGGCCTGTTTACGTCCCCCTTTATGCTGATGAACTGCCTCGGGGATTTCTCCCGCACCGAGTGGACCACAATTCGGTCCTGCTCCATGAGTCTTACGTTGTTCGTGCCATCGGCCCCGAGCGCCTTGCCAAGGTCGAGCATGATTACCTTCACCTCTCTGGTCACGGGGTCGGTCCTGTACAGCTCGAACTCCCTGAAAGAGGCCTCGCGAGTCACACCGCCAGCCAGGAGGACGAGATCCTTGACGGTGAGGTTCTCCTGCAGCTCGAAGCTGCAGGAGCTGTATGTTTTCCCGTCCGTCTTGCCTTTCTTTTCCGGAGCGGCGCCGGAGGAAACCGGCACAAGCCCGTTGTCGGTACTGCACCTGACCTCTCCTTCTATCGTGACCCTGGGCTTTTCCTTGAAGAACCACTTAGAGAAGACATATATGGAATCGAGCGGCTCGAGCGCCGGGTTTTCGCCGGTGCCTGAAAATAGCCCGGTCAGGCTGAAGGGTATCAGCTCAGGCTCCATCGTGGGTGGCCTGAGCCTCTTTATGAACCCGTACTCGAGGTGGGTCTCGGCGGCGAGGTCGTTTGTCCCCCTGAGGATATCGCTGAGCCTCATCCCCTTTTTAAGCTCGTACTTGCCCGGCCTCTTCACGTTTCCCCTGAGGAAGATGGCGTTTACATCCTTCTCGTTTATCGCGGTTATCTTGACGAGGTCGCCGTCCTGCAGCCTGAAGGCGAGCGCGGCCCCGGTGTCATTGGCGTTTATGTCGACGACTATCCGTTTCCTGTTCCCCTCCAGCCTTTCTACCTCTATCCTCTGAGTGTATGCCGCCGGGGTTATACCCCCCGCGAGGGCGAGTACGCCAGCAAGGTTGGATGGTCCATTAAGCTCGTAGACCGCCGGCCTCTTCACATTTCCGGCTACTCCTACAAGCGGGCCGACAGTGGGAACGAATACGACGTCGCCGTTATGGAGCCTCAAGTCCCCTGATTTGTCACCGTTCATCAGGAGGTCGTACAAGTCCATTTTCGCGACGGTCTTGCCGGCCCGCTTGAGCTCGGCCTTCCTTAATGAGCCGATCCCCGTAGGACCGCCTGAGACCATGAGCGCGCCCGTAAGCGTTGACATGGCGTTTACGGAATAGGCCCCGGGACGAGCCACCTCGCCAAGGACAAAGACCTGTATGCTCCTCAGGCTCCCCATGGTGATGCTTAACTCGGTGCCTATGATGTTCTTGACCCGCCTGGAGATGACCTTCTTCATCTCCTCGAACGTAAGTCCGCTAACTTTTATGGGGCCTATGTTCGGAAACTGGATGGCGCCTTCCCTGCTGACAGTCAGGCTATACTGGCCGTTAATCCTTCCCCAGACCAGCACATTGACCTCGTCGCCGGGGCCGACGACGTAATCGGAGGCCACCGGAAGGTCATTGGCTGAGTTTACTTGAGTGTTCTGGAAGAGCTCATAACCGAAAGGCTTGAGCGCCGTTGATACATCGAGGGCAGACGAATCAGAGAGGTATCTTTCGAAGAGTGAAGCTGGCTTGGCCGCCTCAGGTGCCCCGGGCGCGGCCTGCGGCTTGCCGGGCTCGGGCGCCTTGACCTCTTTGGACTTGAGGAGCGCCTTGCCTTCCCCCACCTCTTCAGGCTTTATATCCTTGAACTGCGGGTCGTTCCTGATGGCCTCGACGCCTTCCGGGGTAAGCCCGTCCGGCGCGGCCGCGCCACCGGCGAGGCCGCCCATATCATCCGCGAGGCATTCGAAACTCAAAAGGAGAGCGAAAAACAGGAATAGAACTGATTTTGTGAGTCTTGCCAACCTCAACCCCTAACTCAACCCCTAAAACAAATCGAAGGCATATACTTAAACCTTCCTCTGCTCAGACGTAGAAGTTATCCAGCCGGTCGGATGACCCAGCGCTCTATGCACTGGGTGAAAAATCGCCCGCCCGGTGGGAGCCCTTACATAACCCGGCTCCCGAATACCCTGGACTTTAGTCCAGCTTGGTCGTTCAGGCCTGTCTGGGCCTGAATATTTCGGCAATGTTTTTTTCCGGTGTTATCCTAAAAGCCAATTGCTCAAATAGGATTCATGCGTCGTGGTCTGGAAGAAGAATGAGGATGTAGCAGGATGCAGCAGGATGAAGATGGAAGAAGAATGAGGATGTAGCAGGATGAATACGCAGGATGAGAAAGCAGGATGAGAAAGTAGGTCCGCTGGAATATCTCTGGATGAAGCACTATTCTAATTTCTACTTACCACGATACATGTCAAACATACAACATCGTATTTTGAAATGCAAGTTTTTTCTGAATACGCATGGTGAGCGGGGTACGGGAGGGAAAAAATACTGTGATGCCAAAGAGAGGCTGAGCCTCAGAACCTGTGCTCAAAGGCGGCCCATAGCAGATGCGACTCGCTGTCGCTCCCATCGACGCCGTCCACGTTCTCCCTTCTGTCGAAGGCGTAACCGGCGGAGATGGCGGGGCCTGCCGCGAAGGGCTTTTCCCACGCGAGGATCGCAGAGCCGTTCCTTCTCTTTACCTCTCCGGCGGCCCCGGCTGTCTCGGAATCAACGGCGAGGGTGAAGGCGCCGGCGCGCCCCGCGTCCAACGAGGCCTCTATGTACAGGTCCCGCGCGTCAGAGCCCATGTGGTGGCCTATTATCTCCCCCTTGTACCTGTATCCGTCCGTGTAGACGCCGTGTGAATACCAGACGCCAGGGCTGTCATTGATATAGTTGTCCGCGTACTCTCCTCGGAGCGCCAGCCACGCAATCCCGGCCAGGCGCGGTAGATAGATGCCAGCGATGTATCCCAGGTCTGTAGGCAGATAACCTGCCTCGTCCTCCCCGCCTACCTCCCCGTATACAACGAACGGCTGAAAACTCCATGGGACGATGAGCTTCAGATCAACAGCGGCAAGCTGGTTGTTCGGGTCAGAGACCGAATCCTCGTTGGGGTTGAAAAAGGCGTCCTTGACCGTTCCGAGGTCCACCGCTCGCCCACCCCCGCCGAACATGGCTACCCTGGATAGGCCGACAGAAAGCGACGGGAAGGGCTTGAAATCGAATCTCAGCCCTGCGAGATATGGGTTGGCAAGGTCCCTCGCCTTCTCGAGCCGTGTAAGGAAGAGGGTGCCCCTGAAGGGGCCAAGCCTTCCCAGTATCCATGGCAATTTAACAGGCTCTGTGTTTGCAAGCCTTAACATGTCGAAGGGCTTGGCGTTGGAGCTGATAAGAAGCGCCCCGTGGTCGCCCGGGCCCCACCACATGCTCTCCCTCCCGATGGTCAGCTCGATATTGCTGAAGGTCAAAGAGAAATAACCCTCAAGCAGCTCTGCTGTTGTCTCTTCTCCGGGGCTTCCGGCATCCGGGTGCCGGAGCTGGGGGCTAAGGTAGAAGGAATAATTGCGCGCTATCCTGCCGTCTAATTCGAACCCGGCTGTGAAGTTTGAGCCGCTCTCGATATCCTTGCCCCTGTTGTTGTAGTTGAGTGTATGCGGCGCGCCGGAGGCATAGGCGTAAGAACCCCTTGCCGAGGCGAGCGGCCTTACATAGGTCGTCTTCTCCTCCTCCATTTCACCGCCGAGAAAGGCCCTTAGCCTCAGGATGAGCGAGCGCACGCCGGGATCGGCATCCCTCATGTTCTCCTCGGCCTCGGCGACAAGACGCGAGGCCTCCGACCTTGTAAGCGGCCTACTGGAGAGCAGAGCGCTCTTTATGAAGCCCTCTGCCTCGAGCCTTTCGAGCGCGGGATATACCCAGCTTCCGACAGGGACATGGGACGAGGCGGGAAACCCGGCGAACGCGCTCGACGCGAAGGAGGTAACGATGGCAAGGGCGAAGAGGAACTGCCCTGGTTTTTTCAATCTTATACCTGCTCCTTTTTATCCTCTAACGGAAGGAGATTCTTGAATAAGTATAATTGAATCCGGATTTTATACAAATGGCGCTATCTCTGTTTTTAGACATACAGGCTTAATATAACTGCTTTAAAACCCCTCCCCTTTTCTCTAAATATGGTTATAATTATGGTGCGCGGCAATAAGCCCCATCGAACGACATCACCTCATCTTGTAAAAGGAAGGCATGAGACCGTGAAAACAGAGACCAGTGACAAGACATCTGCCAGAGAGTTCAAATACGCCAGAGAGGACTTCGGGGAGCTTCCGGTAAGGCTTGAGCACCTTACTATTTACATAAACTTTCTGGGGGAAGAGGTCGAAGCCGCGAACTGCCTTCAGATGACGGCCGTGGAAGGGCTCGACAGGATAGAGCTCGACGCCAGCGACCTTGAGATCAAAAGCGTCGAATGGCTCAAAGGGCCGGAGGAAAAAAAGGGAGAACCTCTCGCCTTTGAATACACGCGCGAGAATAACAAGCTCGCCATAAAGCTCCCCCGCAGGGTAGCTTCCGGACAGAGATTTTTCGTAAGGACGGTTACAAGGTGCGTCCCATCCGAGCACATCCTTGAGGGCATATACAAAGATACGACCCCCCAGGGCGCGCCTCAGCAGTATATATCCCAGTGCCAGCAGTGGGGCTTTCAGCGCATCATGCCTATCTTCGACGATTGCCGCGCCAAATGCACCATGACGACTACCATCGAAGCGGACAGCCGCTACACCCACCTCATAAGCAACGGCAACGTGGACCGCGCCTCAAACCCGGACGGGAAGCCAGTGGTTAAGCCGGCAGACCCCGCGCGCCAGGTCATCACATATAGAAACCCTGTGCCGATGGCCCCGTATCTCTTCTTTGTGTGCGCCGGCACATGGGATAGCCTTGCCGACAGTGTCACCTATCCATCAGGGCGCACGGTCCGTCTCGAATACCTTGTCCCGCCCGGCTCAACCGAGTACGCCCGCATACCGATGGAGATACTCAAAGAATCGGTGCTCTGGATCGAAAAGAAACAGGGCTATGAATATCCTTTTGACACCTACCGCACGATCTGCATGACAAAATCCAACTTCGGCGGCATGGAGAACCTCGGCAACACCACCATCGTGACCGACGCCGCCCTTATAACCGAGCACACGCTCGATACGACCCTTCTCTACGCGCATGCAGTGATAGTACATGAATTCGAGCACAACCAGTGCGGCAGCGATACGACCATGGAAACACCCTTTGACGTCTGGCTGAACGAGGCCTATACGGTGGATGTGGAGAGGCAGTTCATGGCCGAGGTCTTCGACCCGTCATTCGCGAGGCTCTTTCAGGTGGATTCCATCAGGGCTCCTCTGCTCGGCCCGCTGGCCATCGAGGACGCTGGCCACTTCGGCCGCATCGTGAGGGACGGCTTCAACGACCCTGAGGAATTGATAGACGGGGTCACCTACGTCAAGGCCGCGGAGGTCATAAGGATGCTCCGCCTCATTATCGGGGAAGCGGCCTTCAAGGCCGGCAAGAGCCTTTATTTCGAACGCTATCGGGGTGGCAACGCCAATACGGAAGAGTTCTTCGCGTGCTTTGAGGAGGTCTCAGGGGTATCTTTAAGGCAGTTCAAGAGCGGATGGCTATACAGGATAGGTTACCCGAAGCTCTCTGCCAGGACAGAGGCTGACGGAAGACGTTTCCGCGTAAAGCTACGCCAGGAGCTGCCCCAGGGAATGGAGCCTTTCTGCCTGCCCTTGAGCCTCGCGCTGGTCGACAAAAAGGGGCGCGACATGGCAGGAACCAAAAAAATCTTCACCATGAAGGAGGAAGAAGAGGAGATCGTCTATGAAGAGCTTCCAGCGCCTCCTGCCTTCGCCTCAATGAACCGCGACTCCTCTTTTTACGGGACATTCCAGCATACGAACGCCGATACAGCGACATTGTCGATGCAGGCAAGATACGACCCCAACGCCTATAACCGGGTCGACGCGATGAGAAAACTTACCGACCTGGAACGCGTGAGACTCCTTAAGACCCCGGATTCGACCATAAGCGAAGAATGGCTGGCCGTATTCGGTGAGTTCCTGAGGGACAGAAGCCTGCCGACCTCATTGAAGGCATATTTCCTGCGTGTTGAAGAACAGCCCGTCGACCGGAGCTTTTCCGCGTGGTACCAGGAGCTGGTAGCAGCCCGGGAACGGCTCATGTCAGCGGTAAACGCGAGATACAGGGATGAAATGCTCCTTGAATTCAGGAGGCTACACGCGAAGGCTCCGACAGGCAGTTCACAGAAGGACGGGCCAAAAGTCGGGATAGAGGACCGCATGCTCAAGAACGTCCTCCTTGAGCTAATCACGATAGACGATTCCAGGGAGAGCCACAGCCTTATACTCGATTATTTCCATACAGCCTCCACCGCGAGCGAACGTGTCGCCGCTCTGACGGCCCTCAACCGCTCCTCCGAGCCTTCACGCAGGGGCGTGCTTGAAGAAGTCTACAAGGGCTGGCACAAGCATTTAAGCGGGTACGCCAACTACCTTCGGGTGGTCTCAAGCGGCACAAGGGAGGATGTATTTGAGATGATCGAGGTCGAGAGGCGGCGCGGCAGCTTTGATGTCAATCAGCCGACCTGGTGCCGGGCGCTCTTCCTCTCCATGGCCGCCAACAACAAGATGGTCTGGACCGACAGGGGGATAAAATGGGCGGCGGATACCGTAGTAAGCCTCGCGCCTGTAAACGCGACGACCGCCAGCCGCCTCCTGAACACCTTCCAGCATGTAAAGAGCTTGAAGCCGCATCTCCGCGAGGAGGTCACATCGGCGCTGGAAAGGATCGTCCGCCTTATCTCCAAAGAGGCATGCGCCACCATCCACGGCCAGGCCGAGATATACCTCAGGGGAAAAAAATAACGCCTGAATAAAAACATATAATAAAAAAGGGCCGGTTTTTCCGGCCCTTTTTTATTGTCAATCCATGAAATACCGGAAAAGGGGATCAACCCCCGGTCTGCCAGACAGCCTTTCCAGCGAAGAACGGCCCCATCTCCTGTATATATGTCGAGGTCTGCCTGGTCTTGCGCATGGCCTGGACAAGGGCGGACAACGGATGAAGCTCCTTGCCTATGAGCCCTATGACGAAGTCGTTGTCGTTCCTGTCGAGGCCGAAGCACGAAAGGCGGATGTCGTGGCCGAGGTCGGCCTTCCCGAAAGCGCGCCCTATCATGCCGTGCTCCATCAGTATCTCCCCCTGCTCCTTAGGCGAGAGAAGGGCGAACTCACCGCTCCTGCGAAGCGGATACCAGACAGCCCACTTCCAGGCCGGGTTGGTCACCACCCTCTTCGAACGGTGCACAAGCCAGTCCTCAAGGTTCTCTTCATGGCCGAGGGCGTAGGTCCGTCCGAGCATGGCGTACTCATAGTTAAGCCCTAAAGCGGCGAACTCCCTGCCGTTGAGGAACTGGCGGAGCGTTGTTACAAAGAAATCGGGGTCCTCGCTCATGGTAAGGAGCGCTACCCCCTGAGGGTCGTTGATGTCCTCATAGAGCACGGAATCGATCCCGCTCCCCCGCAGGGTCTTTGCTACAGCCGATGTATCGCGGCATCCGCTGAAGACCTGAAGCTGCATGAAGAGCCTCCTGTCCAGCGCCTGGCGCTCGCCGTCCTTGACCGCGCCTTTTTCCCTTAGATCGGTAATACCTTCCATAACAATATTTACCGGCACTTTCTTTCCTCCTTCGTTCACATACGGTGACTTGAAGCACCCCGGGCGGGGGGCTTCACCTCGAAGTACTTTTCTATTTGTATCGCTCGCCTGGCTTCAAAAGCCAGGCGGCGGGATAATGCTCCGGAGTGCCAAAAAGATTATTATCTCAGAAAAAGAGTACGTTGTCACGCCTTCCAGACGTAGTGCGCCTTAAGGCCCTTCACGACCCTTCCGCCGGGTTCAGGAGCCTTCTTATGCTCTCTATATGGTCCCTCGCTGTCCCGGCAGGGGCGAATTCCTTCTTTTTAATGAAGAGCGGGTCTATCTCGGAGATAAACCTCGACGGGAGCTGCAGCGAGGTCTCCTTGCCAGAGCTCCGATTCTTTGCGGAAAGCAGGAATAGGCGCTTTCTGGCGCGCGTCATCCCGACGTAGCAGAGCCTCCTCTCCTCCTCGACCGTCTCCTCGTCGATGCTCCTTTTATGGGGGAAGAGCCCCTCTTCCATGCCAGCCATGAACACGACCGGGAACTCAAGCCCCTTGGCGCAATGTATCGTCATCATGGTGACCCTGTTGTGCTTGTCCTCGAACTGGTCGGCGTCGCTCATGAGCGAGACAAGGTTCAGGTAGTCCGCAAGAACCGCCTTCGGGTGGCCTGTCTCGTATTTCTTTATCGCCGCTATAAGGCTATCAAGGTTCTTTACGCGGATATCGGCCTCTTCGGTCTTTTTGCTCGCCCAGAAGTCCGTATAGCCGGTGAGGTCAAGGACCCTTGACGCGAACTCATATAGAGGCATCTCAGAGGCCTCCTGACGGAGTATCTCGAACGTCCCGATAAAATCGTTTACGCTCTCGGAGAAGATACCGTCACGCCTCCCTTTCCTGAAGGCCTCGTAGAGCGAGAGGTCCTGGGCTGCGCTCAGCCGGTGAGCCTTCTCGATGGTGGCCTTGCCGATGCCCCTCGGCGGCACGTTCACGATGCGAAGGAAGTTGAGGGAGTCATCCGGGTTGACGATGGCCTTCAAGTAGGCGAGCGTGTCCTTTATCTCCCTCCTGTCAAAGAACCTGAAACCGCCGACCACCGTATAAGGGATGCCTTCCTCGAAGAACAATTCCTCGAATGTCCTCGACTGCGTATTTGTCCTGTAAAGGACGGTAAAGTCCTTGTACTTGACCTTCGGGTCCGCGGATATGGCCTTCGCTATCTGCCTGACCGCAAAGCGGGCCTCCTCGTATTCGTTCAGGCACTCCTCGAAGAAGACCGGCTCCCCATCGTGGTTATCGGTCCAGAGGTTTTTTTCTATCCTGTCCTCGTTGTTCGTTATCACCGAGTTTGCCGCCCCGAGGATGTTGCCTGTCGAACGGTAGTTCTGCTCCAGCTTTATCGTGGCCGAGTGCGGGTAGTCCTCCCTGAACTTGAGGATGTTCTCGATGCTCGCCCCCCTCCACCCGTAGATGGACTGGTCCGGGTCGCCCACGGCGCAAAGGTTCATCTGCCCTGACGCGAGGAGTTTTGTAAGTATGTACTGGGACTTATTGGTGTCCTGATATTCGTCGACGAGTATGTGGGCGAACTTTGACTGGTATTTTTTGAGGACCTCGGGGTCGGACTGCAGAAGCTGGATCGGCTTGCAGATAAGGTCCCCGAAGTCGACGGCGTTCATCGATTTCAGCTTCTTCTCGTAGGCCCTGTAGACGGGGACGACCACATCCCTCAGGTCAGATTCCCCACGCCTGGCATACTCGTCAGGGGTAAGGCAGTTGTTCTTCGCGAGGTTTATCTCCCAGACGACACTCTTGTACGGCAGGTCCTTGTTGCTGATGGATAGCTCCGACATCACGTAGTTCACGAGAAGCGTCTGCTCTTCCTCGTCATAGATTGTAAAATTCGCATCAAGGCCCAGGAGCTTCACCTCTTCCCTTATTATCCTAAGCCCTATCGTATGGAAGGTCCCGGCCCAGATATCCTCCGTCCTTTCACCTATAAGCTTCTCGATGCGCTCTTTTATCTCACGCGCGGCCTTGTTCGTGAAGGTGACTGCGAGGATAGAGCCTGCCGGCACTTTTTTGTTGAGTACCAGATGAGCTATCCTCGAGGTAAGGACCTTTGTCTTTCCGGAGCCTGCCCCGGCGAGTATTAGCAGGGGGCCGTTGCCGAAGGTAGCCGCCTTGAGCTGCAGCTGGTTGAGTGTCTTGAGGTACATCTATTTCGCCTTTCAGGATTTAACGGGTTGTTAAAAAACACAGATTTTGTTCAGGCTGCTCTAAAAACCATATGCGAGGCGATTCTCGCCGTTTGATGAATGAGGCGTACTTCTTTGGTACGCCGCTTCTGCCGCGACGATGACAACGAAGCAGATGGACTTATTTCATGCCTGTTAAAAGCATGAGATAATACCATATGGCGATGGCAAAGGTGAATACAGATTATGTTGAAAAAGAGGATTGGCAGGAAGGTTTGGCAGGCTTTAGCGGTTAAAGGCTTGTGCTTGTTTTTACATCTTTCATTTATAGATACGCCAGAGATGGGCCACCGGTCATTATTTTACGGCCTCAAGCTCCTCCCATCTCAGATATAAGGCCTTAAGGAGCTCCTCTATCTCTTCCATGCGCACCTTGGCAGAGGCCTGTGTTTGGACGCCCTGCCTGTAGAAGGCAGGATCGGACATCTCTTTGTAAAGGGCCTGCTCCTCGGCCTCGATGGCCTCTATCCTCTCAGGCAGCTCGCTTAGTTCCCTCTCTTCCTTAAAACTCAGCTTAGCGCCCCGTTCCTTCTTAGGCTTTTCCTTTTTGACGTTCTTTACGCCGCCTGCGTCCGACTCCGCCGGCCTCTGGCGAAGCCAGTCGTCATATCCGCCTATATATTCGTTCAAATCGCCTCTTTCGAATACTATCGTGCTCGTTACCACGTTATTCAAAAACGTCCTGTCATGGCTTACAAGGAGGACCGTCCCCTGATATTCCACAAGGAGGTCTTCGAGAAGGTCGAGGGTTTCGACGTCGAGGTCGTTCGTTGGCTCGTCCATTACAAGGAGGTTTGATGGCCTGGCGAAAAGTTTCGCGAGCATAAGCCTGTTCCTCTCCCCGCCTGAGAGCGCCTTGACCGGGGTCCGAGCCCTGTCAGGCGAGAAGAGAAAATCCTGTAGATAACCTATGACATGGCGCGCCTCGCCGTCTATCATTATCTGGCTGTTGCCATCCCCTATATTCTCCTGGACCGTCCTTTCCTCGTCGAGGACCGACCTGTGCTGGTCAAAATAGGCTACCTCAAGGCGGGTGCCAAGGCGGACGCTCCCTGAAGCCGGGGCAAGCTTTCCCAGAAGGAGCTTTAAAAGAGTCGTCTTGCCAGAGCCGTTCGGGCCTATGATGCCGATCTTGTCACCCCTCATAATGAGCGTTGAAAAGTCTTTTATAGCCGGACCGGCGGCGCTGCCTTCGTATGAAAAGCCTATCCCCTTGGCCTCTATTACGAGCTTTCCTGAAAACTCGGCCTCCTGCGACCTTATCCTTGCCGTGCCCTCAAGCTCTCTACGCTCAACGCGTAGCCTGCGCATCTCCTCAAGCGCCCTGACCCGGCCTTCGTTCCGGGTCCTGCGGGCCTTGATACCCTGGCGCACCCAAGCCTCTTCCTCGGCAAGCTTCTTGTCGAAAAGGGCGTTCTGCCTTGCCTCTGAATGCAGCAGCGACTCTTTTCGCTCAAGGTAATCGGCGTAGCCGCACTGCCAGTTCATGAGCCTGCCCCTGTCGAGCTCGATTATCCTGGTAGCGAGCTTTTTAGCGAGCATCCTGTCGTGCGTGATGAATAAAATAGTCCCCCAGTACCCGAGAAGGAACTCCTCGAGCCAGTTTATAGATTCGATATCGAGGTGGTTTGTCGGCTCATCCAGGAGAAGGAGGTCAGGTTCAGCCACGAGCGCCCTGCCGAGGAGAGCCCTTCTTTTGTATCCGCCGGACAGCTGTGAGAACTCCGCGTCAGCCGGGAGCTTGAGCCTTGATAATACGCCTTCGACCCGCTGGTTGGCATGCCAGCCGCCTTTGCTCTCCAGCTCATGATGTACCCGCTCCAGCTCGGCTATCGCCTTCTCCCCGCCGCCTTCCAGCGCCTTCACAGCCGAATGATACCTTGCGACGAGCCTATGGACATCGCCGAGCCCGCCGGTTACGCAATCGAAAACGCTCCCGTTAAGCTCGCCGGGGACCTCCTGCGGCAGCATCGTGACCTTAAGCCCAGGGGCGCGCGTGATATCGCCTCCGTCTGGCAAAAGAACCCCGCTTATGAGCTTCATAAGGGTCGATTTACCAGAGCCGTTCCGCCCGACGAGGCAGAGCCGCTCGCCGCTTTCGACCTGCAGGTCGGCCCCGTCGATGAGCAACGGGCTTCCGAAGCCCATGGTCACTTTTTTAAGGTTGAGCAAAGCCATGTAAAAGGTCAGCCTTCATGCTTCACGGACTTATCATTGAGATGTCTTACGGCCCTGAAGGTCACAAAAATGGATGAACGGAGGAAGATAAAAGCTATCAAAACCCCTACGATAATATCCGGCCAGCGCGACCCTGAGAGCCACACGGCTGGGGCCGTCGCGATGACAGATACATTGGCGATGATGTCGTTCCGTGAGCAGAGCCAGACCGAATGCATATTGATATCATCGGAGCGGTGCCTCCACAGCAGGCCCAGGCAGACGGTATTGGCGAATAGCGCTAACGCGCCGACCCAGCCTATGATGACGGCTGATGGCAGGACGGGGTAAAGCGCCTTGTAGGCCGCCTCCCCAAGGACAAAAAGACCGAAACCCGCCATAATGGCGCCTTTGAGCAAAGCCGACACGCCCTGCCACCTGGCGCCCCTGCCGATAACATAGAGGCTGAACCCGTATACGAGCGAGTCGCCAAGCATGTCGAGGGAGTCGGCCAGAAGGGCGGTAGAAGCAGCGATCAGCCCTGCCGCCGATTCGGCCAGGAACATGACCACATTGATGGCCAGCACCGCCTTTAGCACCGAGCCCTGCCTACCCCTTAAAGCCTCTATCTCACAGGCCTTGTCATCGCAGCAGTCCGCCATTTTTTTCACCTTCGTTTGATACGTTCCTTGATCCTCAGGCTTTGCAGCCCTTTAATACGCTACCGGCGCCTTCTTCGGCTTATTTCTCCAGGATGCTCTTTATGATGGTAATAGCGTTTTTCCTGAACGCGTCAAGGTTATCTCCCGTCTCATGCGGGTTTGTCATCAGATTGCCGGCTATTACAATGGTGGGGGTCCCTTCCACCCTGTATTCCCTTGCCATCTCCAACGCCTTCCTGGCCTCAGCGGATTTCTCTCCGCCCCTCAATTTGCGGCTGAAGTCAAATCCGAGCCCCAGCTCGGCGGCTAACGATTCGAGCACCTCGAAAGAGCCTATATCCCTCCTCTGGACAAAGTAGGCGTTAAAGAGGGCCTTCTTCATCTCCTCCCCTTTCCCGGCCTCTTCAGCGAGAAAGAAAGCCTCGGCGGGTTTTGGCGAAGAATCGCCCCAATTGACCGGGACTATCTTCCATTTTATCTTTTTAGGGAAGTTACCCTTTATCACCGGGACAGAGCTCTCGAATTTATAGCAGCCGCCGCAAAAAAAACTCATGAACTCCATGACCTCTACCGTCTTCCCGTCAAACTTGAACGCCTTACCATGAACGCGCGTAAAGGCCCCCTTTAAAGCAGGTTCTTCAGCGGCAAAAGAGGCAACGGGCAGGAACAGGGCGATTGCCACAAGCAACAGAAATATTTTTTTGGCCATATGCGTTCTCCTCAATGTTTTATCCTCTCACGATAGCTTTCATAGTCAAAAAAAGGGCTGGTGGCCGCGGTATGGCACCTGAGGCATAATGATCTGTCGACAGCCATCGTTGCCTTCCCCTCCCGGACATGATCTTTTCCGGGGCCATGGCATACCTCGCACTGCACATCGGCAAGCCCGGGCGTGGCCTTCTTGCTGTAGAAGCCGCCTGCCTCACCGAAACCGGTAGTATGACATACTACGCACTCGGGGTCTTTTGACTTGCCTACCCTCTCCAGGGTCTCGAAGGCCCTGGCGTGCCTGGTAGCCTTCCAGCTCTCGGAAAATGGCTCGTGGCATTCAACGCACGCCGCCTCCCCGAGATACGGCCCAAGGCTTGCGGCCTCTTTTTCTTTTTCAACCAGAAGCGCTGCCACCTTTGTATCGTATTCCTTGAGTATGGCGCGCACGCGCGCGTCTTCTTTCACCTCTTTGCCGAGGGGCTGCCACCTGTGGCTAAAGCCGGATACCTTTCCATGGCTGTCGAGAGAAAGCTTAAGCACCCCGAGCTTCTCGCCCTTGGGATAGCCTGAGATGATAATAGATCCTTCTATCCTTACAGGCTCGTCCAGGAGCTCGCCGGAAGAGGTGATCACTACGTCCCAACCACTTACGTTCTTTAACCCGGTTACAGGCTTCTCCGTTAAAAGGACGTTCAGCGGCCCCTTTTTAAGCCCCTTTGGGTCTGCGCTTATATTTACCCTGATCTCACCGCGCCTGGTCTCAATAGACCTGCGCTGCCCAGGGATATCGGTGATAGCGTTCTTGCCTGGACGCACATTGAGGGAAGCAGGCGGCACGGCGGCGCTTTTAAAGAAGGCCAGAGCGTCATAACCCATTACCGCGAAAGACCTTAAGAGGGCCTCTGATTTGAGCCTCCCCTGGGCGGTATCCTCAGCGAGCGAGTTTCCCGCGTCTATAAGTATAAAGGGCTTTAGACTGCCGCCTTCTTCCATGAGAAAGCCGGAAAGCCTTGCCAGCCCGCCGGATTGGGTCTCCGGGGAACAGCCGCACGGCTCAAGCTCTCCCTTTATGGCGCCGGTATAGAGGATCTGAAGGCTCTCCTGCGCCTGTGCCTTAAGAGGCAGCAAGGCGATAGCGAGCGTAAAAACAAATATCCTGAGCAATAGGGCTCCTTGGACATTGTGAAAGCAATGAAGCACTTTGACCAATATATAAATATATAGGATTTCTTTTTCCCAAGCAAATACTAAAGCAGGATAGAGGAGAGGACGGACCGATAGGACGTGGAAATATTCAAAGGGCCTTCAAGCGCATTCCCTGAGGGCCCGCGCGGCTATCTCACCGAGCGGAAGCACGCAGTCAACGGCCCCGGCCTTTACAGCCTCTTTCGGCATGCCGTAGACCACAGAGGTCTGCTCGTCCTGCGCTATGTTGAATGCGCCGGCGTCCTTCATCTCGAGCATGCCTTTGGCCCCATCGTCGCCCATGCCGGTAAGTATCACGCCGACGGCGTTCTTCCCGGCGTACATGGCCGCGGAGCGGAAAAGGACGTCTACAGAAGGCCTGTGCCTGGAGACAAGCGGGCCGTCTTTTATCTCGACATAATAGCGCGCGCCGCTCCTTTTAAGGAGCATGTGCCTGTTCCCCGGCGCGATAAGCGCCCTGCCCCTTATGACGGTGTCGTCGTCCTGCGCCTCTTTTACGGTGATGGCGCATTGGTCATTGAGCCTTTTCGCGAAAGAGGCGGTGAACTGCTCTGGCATGTGCTGGACGATGACGATACCAGGCGAATCAAGGGGCATGGACATGAGAAACTCGCTTATAGCTTCAGTCCCGCCGGTCGAAGCGCCGAGCACGATGACCTTCTCTGTCGTGCGGAGCATCGCCTTCGTCGGCTTCGTCTTCGCGAGCACGGCGTCAGCGTTGAGCTTGCGTGTTATCTGCAGCGGCGCGTGCGCTTTCCTGAGCTTTGCCATGGCCGCCGCCCTTATCGCGTCGCATATGATGATGCCAGATTCCTCGAGGTACTCCCTTGTGCCGAGCTGCGGCTTCTGGATTATCTCTACGGCCCCGCACTCCAAGGCCTTGTGCGCGGTCTCCGAGCCGCTTTCAGCGAGGCTCGATATCACGACCGAGGCTATAGGGTGCTGCTCCATTATCCTCTGCAAAAAAGTGATCCCGTCCATGCGAGGCATCTCGACGTCGAGGGTCATTACGTCCGGAAGCTCATGGGCGATCTTCTCAGCGGCCAGATACGGGTCGGCGGCCGTGCCTATGACCTCGAGGTCAGGCTCGGCTGATATTATCTTCGCGAGCACCTTGCGCACTACCGCTGAATCGTCGACTACGAGGACCTTTATCTTACCGTTTGTCGTCATTCCTGCCTATCTTCCTGACGTAGACCTCTCCGGTGGCGGTAAGGAAGGTTATCTTCCTGCCCTGGGTGCCTCCTACGTCCATGCCTATTATCGGTATGCCGGCTTCCTGAAGGGCGTTCTGCGCGAACAGGATATTTTTCTCGCCGATGTTCATTACGCCGGAGTTCTCAAGCACCTTCCCTCCCCCGAAGACCTTCGCCTTCATCCGGGCCTTGCGGCACCCGAGATCAAGGAGCCTTTCTATAAGCATCGGGATGGCGATATTGCCGTACCTCGGCACCTTGAGGCCGTCTCCGTTCCAGAACGGCAGGAGATAATGGTTGATCCCCCCCATGCATACACACGGGTCCCAGACGCAGACCGAGACGCAGGAGCCGAGGACGGTGGTGACGCTGTGGCTCCCTGGCTCGGCAAAGAGCATGCCTGGATAAAGGTAATAATTCGGCTGTATGGTGGCTGCCTGAAGCAATGTCAGAACCTTTCGGCCTCGGCTGGGATAAAGAACTCGGCCCCGTCCATCGATATCGCCCCGGCTGACATGTCAGCGTCCGCCTCAGGCACCCTTAAGACAAAACGCGCGCCTTCTCCGATGTCGCTTTCGACCTCGATGGAACCACCGAGGAGATCTGCCGTGGCCTTTACGATGCTCAAGCCCAGGCCGTGTCCGCAGTGGCGCTTGGTCGAGCCGCTGTCAAGCTGTTTGAACCTCGAAAAAATAGAGCTGTGCTTGGAGCGCTCTATCCCGGGCCCCTGGTCGGCTACCGAGATACTGAGGCAACCCTCTTCTCTCGCCACATCTATCACCACCGCGCCGCCCTCAGGACTGTACTCGATGGCGTTGGAAAGAAGGTTTGAGACAGCCCTGTGCAGCATCTCCGCGTCGGTCCTGAAAACACCCCCGGAGAGCTCGCCCGGCATGACCCTTACGGCGACCTTCCTCTCAGAAGCCCTATGCGCAAAGGTGGCGGCAACGTCGTTCAGGATAGATTCGACGTCCACGCCGGAAAAACCCGGGACAGCCTCGCCGGCCTCGAGCTCGGCCGCGGCGAAGATGTTCCTCAGCTGGAAGTTCAGGTTGAACGCCTCTTTGTGTATAAGCCCTATTATGGACCTGACTGTCGCGTAGTCGGGCTCGTCATCACCGGAGATAATAAGCTCAGAGATGGCAAGCACAGAGGTGAGCGGGTTGTTGATCTCGTTTCTGATATTCGAAAGGAAGCTCGACTTGACCCTCTCGGATTCAACCAGCTTGGTGTTGAGATCCTCGAGCTTGCCGGTCAAATCCCTTAGTTCCTCATAGGCCCTGTCCTTGGCCTCGAGCCTCTGCCTTATTACCTCCAGAAGCTCCTTATCCGAGAGGTTTTCCATCTATTCCTCCTTGAATCAGTATCTTACGTAAACGGACGCCGCCACCTTCTTGAGCGGCAGCCCAAGCCCTGAGAGCGTCTCTGAATGGCCCAGAAAAAGATAGCCTCCGGGCCTTAGGTATTCACAGAATTTGCTGAAGAGCCGCTCCTGCGTCTCCTTGTTGAAATAGATTATAACGTTCCTGCAGAAAATGATGTCGAGCCTTCCCTCGATGGGAAAGGTCTCGTCCATCAGATTGAGCCTCGTGAACCTGGCCTTCCCCCTTATCTCAGGACAGACCCTCACAAGCTCTCTGGAGCTGTCTTTGCTCCTCAGGAAATACCGCCTTTTCACGGCCTCAGGCACAGGCGCTATCCGCTCCTCCTTGTAGACGCCTTTGCAGGCATATTCAAGGACCCTCGTGGAAATATCGGTAGCCAGGACCGAGAAATCGAGGCCGATCGAAGGTTGGCTTGAGGCGAAATCGCTCATGACCATCGATATGGTATAGGGTTCCTCGCCTGTTGAGCACCCCGCGCTCCAGACCGAGACGAAAGGGCCCGTCTCGGAGATGATCACCGGCAGGACGGTGCGGGAGAGAAAATCAAAATGATGCGACTCCCTGAAAAAATCGGTCTTGTTGGTGGTGACCAGGTCGAGCATCTGGACCAGCTCGCGAGAGAGCCCCTCAGGGCTGAAAAGCAGGTCGCAGTACTCTGTAAAGCCCTTTAGCCCGAGGGCGCGCAGGCGCTTCTGAAGCCTCGATTCCAGGAGCGCCTTTTTCGCCGGCGGCATCTTTATACCGAGCTCTTTATGGATAAAAGAGCTTAAGCGCTGGAAATCATCGTCAGAGAGCCTTTTGAGGCCCGGAGCCTGAAAGAGTTCATGACCATGAAGGTCTGCCGCGCATTCCATAAGTTATTCCGTTACGCGCTCTGGGCGGTCGTGCCGCCAAAGTCTGCCAGCTCATCCGCCGAGAATATCCTGTCGATATCCAGGATGATTATGAACTGCTCGTCCTTCCTGCCCATGCCCTTTATGAACCCGGTATCGAGCCTTGTCCCTATCCTCGGCGCAGGCTCTATCTGGGAAGGCTCAAGCTCTATGACCTCCTGGACAGAGTCGGCCAGCGCGCCAAGCACCAGTGCCTCGCCGTCTACCTTTATCTCAACTATGACGATGCATGTGTTAACAGTCTGCTCGGTCCTGCTCATCCCGAACTTGAGGCGCATGTCCACCACAGGCACCACGCTGCCCCGAAGGTTTATAACCCCACGCATGAAATCAGGCGTCCTCGGAACCCTGGTCACCGCGGTAAAATCAAGGACCTCCCTTACCTGCGTTATGTCGGTTGCGAAGACCTCGTCGTCCAACCTGAACGTGAGGTACTGCATGCTCTCGGATACTTCAGCCATACTCATGCCTCCCGCTCAGTATTTAACGAACTCGCCGTCTTCGTCGTCCCTGCCAGCGCCGAGGTCTATCTTGACGCCGCCGTTGGCCACAGCCTTCACCGGCCTGGCGTGCGCCTGATGGGCCCTCACCCTGGCCTGGGGCCTCGCCTTCACCATCGGCACTACCTTCCTCGCGCCTTCCGATTCGGCTATCTTGAAAAACGCTATCGTCGTCTGGAGCTGCTCGGACTGCGAGGAGAGCTCCTCCGAGGTAGACGCAAGCTCCTCGGCGCCGCTCGCGTTCTGCTGGATGACCTGGTCGAGCTGCTGCAACGCCTTGTTTATCTGCTCCGCGCCTGAGTTCTGCTCGGCGCTCGCGGCCGTTATCTCCTGCACCAGCTCAGAGGTCTTCTGTATGTCCGGCACAAGCTTGGCGAGCATCTCGCCGGCCTTTTCAGCTATCCCAACGCTCGACGCGGAAAGGTTACTGATCTCCCCGGCGGCTGTCTGGCTCCTCTCGGCGAGCTTTCTCACCTCGGAGGCAACGACCGCGAAGCCCTTGCCGTGCTCGCCGGCCCTGGCGGCCTCGATAGCGGCGTTCAAGGCCAAAAGGTTCGTCTGCCTGGCTATCTCCTCGATTATCGATATCTTCGAGGCTATCTCCTTCATCGCGCTAACCGTCTCGGTCACCGCCTGACCGCTCTCCTTCGCGTCAGCGGCGGACTTATGGGCTATCTTCTCGGTCTGCTGGGCATTATCAGAGTTCTGCCTTATGTTCGCGGTCATCTGCTCCATGGAAGAAGAAGTCTCTTCGATAGATGCCGCCTGCTCGGTTGCGCCCTGGGATATCTGCTGGGCGCCGCCTGAGAGCTCCTGCGCGCCGGAGGCAACGTTATCAGAGACCGCCCTTACGTCAGAGACTACCTCGCGGAGCTTGGAGACCATATTTGACATGGCGGTAAGCAGAGCGCCTATCTCATCGGAGCTTCTCACTTCTATATTGACTGACAGGTCACCTTTGGCCAATTTGTCGGTCATTATCTCGCTCAGATAATTGACCGGCTTTATGATCTTTCTCTTTATCACCATCAATGTCATAAGGCCGAGTACAAGTACTACCGCGAGCACTGCAACCGACAAGGCCATTTTGATCTTGGCAGCGCGCGTGTCGGCGGCGACCTTATCTCCGACGGCCTTCCCTACCGACGCTGAAACGGCAAGTATCGTGTCTATCGCCGATGTGCTCTTCTCAAGCCAGAGCTTGCCATCTACCGGATACCTGCCAGTTGAGGTTGCGCCGTAGACGGAGCGGCGGACATCGTTGAAAGAGCCCAAGAACTCGCTCTCCATCCCGGAGAGGTTTTTAAGCACCGCCGGGTCAACTCCCGCGGCAGTCTTAAGCTTCAAAATGGTATTGATGTTGAGGTCGACTATCGCCCTGAAAGTGTTGAGCTTCTCGTTTGTTGCCGCGTCGACCGGCTTTCCTGAGGATATAAAACTGCCGAGCGTGGCCCTTTCCCTGCCAGCGTATTCGCTTACAAGCCAGACCGCCTGCTTGAGCTCCAGGTTCATCCTGAGCGCCTCGCCGAGCGTTTCCTTGCTGGCGGTCGACGCAAATGCCGCGAGCCTCAGCTCGGCGTTGGTGTCAATAAACTCAGTCGCTACCGGTATCCATTCCTTGGCGGTAAAGCTCCTTACGGTTTTTATGGCGTCGGAGTCGGCGTTCTTTCTTGCCGATTCAAACCTCGCGCGGACGTCCTTTGCCTTTTTGAGGGCAGAGATGAAAGCGGTATTCGACGGGTCTAACGCGGCCAGGGCCTCCGCCTGTTCGTAGGCCTTGAGGAGCGGAGCGTCTCCCTGCCCTCTCAATTCGCCGATACGCTGAAGCACGGCCCCTTCAGCCGCGCCTGTCGAGGATAGCGCCACAGCGGTAACCCCGCGCTCCAGGGCCTCGACACCGGCGGCGAGTATCACACTGTCAGATACGCTATTCGCGAGATCGACCCTCTTGTACTCGTTCGTGCTCCTGTAAGAGCTTGCCAGGTTCACGACCGACTGAACGGTCAGAACGCCTATCAGGATCAACACGATCCCGGTCAGAAAAACCCTGATGCTTATACGGTCCAGAAATCTCATCTTCTCTCTCCTTTGTGTGTGTGCCGGCACTGCTTTTGACCGGCCCGACGATCGCGGCGAAAGCGCCGCCTCTATGATGCCTCTTTTATTCCATTTGCGGCGGCCAGCTCATCCGCCGAGAATATCCTGTCGATATCCAGGATGATTATGAACTGCTCGTCCTTCCTGCCCATACCCTTTATGAACCCGGTATCGAGCCTTGTCCCTATCCTCGGCGCAGGCTCTATCTGGGAAGGCTCAAGCTCTATGACCTCCTGGACAGAGTCGGCCAGCGCGCCAAGCACCAGTGCATGTGTTAACAGTCTGCTCGGTCCTGCTCATCCCGAACTTGAGGCGCATGTCCACCACAGGCACCACGCTGCCCCGAAGGTTTATAACCCCACGCATGAAATCCGGGGTCCTCGGAACCCTGGTCACCGCGGTAAAATCAAGGACCTCCCTTACCTGCGTTATGTCGGTTGCGAAGACCTCGTCGTCCAGCCTGAACGTGAGGTACTGCATGCTCTCGGATACTTCAGCCATACTCATGCCTCCCGCTCAGTATTTGACGAACTCGCCGTCTTCGTCGTCCCTGCCAGTGCCGAGGTCTATCTTGACGCCGCCGTTGGCCACAGCCTTCACCGGCCTGGCGTGCGCCTGATGGGCCTTCACCCTGGCCTGGGGCCTCGCCTTCACCATCGGCACTACCTTCCTCGCGCCTTCCGATTCGGCTATCTTG